>Ga0209407_1000005_pt1 | contig 337943 bp, 258 predicted proteins | sample AD_JPNHG3_MetaG_FD_184410 | JGI IMG/M metagenome (GOLD analysis project Ga0209407, IMG submission 184410) | Active sludge microbial communities of municipal wastewater-treating anaerobic digesters from Japan - AD_JPNHG3_MetaG (SPAdes) (version 2) | ecosystem: Engineered > Bioreactor >... | reverse complement strand
ATCAGGTGCGTGATGCGAGGCAATGGTGGGAGGCGGTCTGCGAGGCGGCCCGGCGGATGGACTTTGCGTGGGTCTCGCTGAAGACGCTGCACCCGGATGGTCGGATCGAGGAGGAGATCTGGCGGGCATCGGAGCCGAAGCCGGGCATGTCCCGCCTGGTGACGGTGACGATCCCGCTGGCCGCCGGTAACGGCGACCCGCCGCGACGGTTTGAGATCGCCATCTGGGCCAACGGCTCGCTCGAGGCCGCCAACCGGCGCGCCACCCTCTTCGGCCGCCTCATCGACGAGCACAGCCTCGCCGCCCTCCGGCCCGAGATGCACGAGGCCGTTCCCATCAGGGGCTGAGCATTCAAGGTCACAATATCGATTTGGAATGCCGTCGATCACGCTTGGAATACAGCGGATCACCCTTCGAATACCGGGGATGAGGCTTCACAGACCGGGGGGCACGCTTCAAACTTGACACTCGGCCGTCCGGCCGCAGACTCAACACTTGAAACTTAAAACTCAAAACTCGAACGCTCCGCGTTCGCATCGCCCGATAACCCAACCCCGCCAACGAAGAAATTGACCAAGGTGAAAAGAATCTCTCGGCTCGCAGCGCGCCGTATGTGGAGGCAAGGACCGGCAATCAGGATTGCCACTTTGCGATATAGGACGGAGATGCCTGGACAACGATTACTCAAGACCGATGGAATGCAGCCCAATCCGCTGAAGCGGCGAATTGGCAAGATGTTACCTCTCGTTCCTCGCGGGTGCTGTATGAACTCACAGAGCATTCGGATGTGGCAAAGGTTCTTGATACGTATCTGGGAGGCAAAGAAGACCTGGACGGGCTGGAAGTCGGCATCGGCCCCTTGGGGACCGGCTTCCTCGCCGTTCATGCCGCCGGGTACTTCGCCCGGATCATGGGACTGGAACCGCTTCCCATTCTGGATGTGAAGCTCGCCGATGAGGCGCTTCAGAAGTATGCAAAAGCCGTTCAGTCGCGCGTCCAGGTTGTTCAGGCCAAGGCGGAGAATATCCCATTCGGCGATAAGGCGTTTGACGTGACCTGTTGCATAAACGTGATAGATCACGCGCACCGTCCTGAGGCGATACTTGAGGAGATCAGACGGGTGACAAGACCTGGGGGTATCTTCGTCTTCGGAGTCAACACGTTGTCATTCCTGGGCCGTATCAAATGGCGTCTTCTGCGGTGGATAAGCCCTCATAGGTTTCTCTTTGTTGCCCACCCGCATATCTACGGATGGAAGCAAATGAGTAGAAGCCTGCGAAGGCAACGTTGGACTCTTGCCTGGGATAACAGGCCGTCGCAGTGGCAGAGGCTCGCCGGCCGTGGCCGGATGTCATTTTGGATTCTCCAAAGGCCCGCCCCATAAGCCGGGCAGGGCGAGACGGCGGATTCTCTATATGAACAGCACGTGTGCTATTGCTGAGCCAAGTGTGCAGAAGGACTCGCTGGGCCAGAGCGAGAAACCTCGCGTTGGTTTTGGCGCCTTTGCTGGCACGTTCGGCACGAGTCTTATCGTACAGGGCTTCACGGTCCTGCAAGGAATTATTGTCGCCCGGCTGCTGGGCCCGGTCGGACGGGGCGAATACGCCGCCGTCATCCTCTGGCCCAGCATCTTCGCCGCCATCGGCATCTTCGGCACGAACATCGCCCTGGCCCGCGCCGCCGCCAAAACCACGCGCTACGACGCGGTGATCCGCACGTCGATCCTGCTGGCCGTGCTCACCGGCACGCTGGCCAGCGTGGCGTGCTATCTGGCCCTGCCGCACCTGCTGCCGCAGGCCAGCCGCCACCTGCTCGGCCTGTCGCGTCTGTTTGTGTCGTTCATCATTCTCAACCATCTCGGCAGCAACCTGCAAGCGGTCGATCAGGGCGCGGGCAACTTCAAGCGATTCAACCTCACACGGATGCTGCTGTATCCGGTCTACGTCGCGTTTCTGGTCGCGATGTGGGTCTACGATGTCCGGCAGGTTGCGTGGGCGGCCGCAGGGCTGCTCGTGGCCAATGCGGTGGTTATCGCGGTCCGACTGATTCTGGCGCTCAAGGACATGCCGCTTCGCGGCCCGCTGTATTCGCCACGCCGGACGCTCCGCGAGAGCGTCCGCTTCGGCCTGGTCGGCGCCGCCCAGCCGCTCTACCTCCACGCCGACAAGGCGATCCTCCTGTGGCTGCTCGGCGCTGAGAACCTTGGCCTCTACGTCGTGGCGCTTTCGGCCAGTGCCGCCATAGGAAGCATCACCAACTCCGCCGGGATGGTGTCGTTTACGATGGCGGCACAGGCAGGGCCGGGCGATGGTTTCGAGCGAATCGCCAGGACGTTCCGCGTCTCGGCCTTGCTTTGGGTGGTCTTCGGCGGCATTCTGGCGGTTGCCATGCCGCTGTTACTGCCGCTTGTGTATGGCAGTGAGTTTGTGTCGGCGGTCAATCCCGCCAGACTCCTGATCGTCGGCTCGGCCTTCGGCGGCCTGGCGAATCTGCTCGACCAGGCCCTGCGAGGGCAGGGCCGGGCGTTCGTGGGCTTCGAAGGCAGAATCGTGGGGCTGGCGGCGATGGTCGCGGCGGGCACGGCGTTGTCCCGGTGGTTTGGCCTGCCGGGAATGTGCGTGGCCTATGCGGTCGGACAGGACATTTGCCTTGCCTTCTTCCTGTGGCGGATGCTGGCCCATTACGCTCAACCGATCAACTCGATACGAACCTTTGCCATGAGATGGGCTGATCTTGTCTATCTCACTTCGCAGGCCGGCGGGATGCTGCGGAAGGCGGGGGTGCGATGAGCAGGCCGAAGGTGCTGGTTTGTCAGCATGGGGCGCGGCAGCGGTATGCGATCCCGCGCATGCTCGAAGAGGCGGGAATGCTGGCGGCGTTGTACACGGACTCCTGTGCCCACAGCCCGCTCGGCCGGGCGGCGAGGCTGCTGGCCCCCATCGCCAACGGCCGCGTCCATCGGCTGCTCCAGCGGAGAATCGACGGCATCCCGCGCGAGAAGGTGTTCAGTTCCGACCGCCCGTTCCTGTCCGATCTGGGATCGTCGTTGTTGCGTCGGCGTGAGACGCCCCTGGAGGGCTATCAGCGGCAGCACCGCGTGTTAAGCCGGCGGATGATCCGATGGGGCCTGCAAGACGCCGACATCGTCTACGCCCAGAACGCCGAGGACTACGATTTCCTCCGCTACGCCAAAGACGCCGGAAAGACCATCGTCATGGATGTGAACGCGAACCCGTTGACGCACCGGATCATGGCAGCGCTTGCCCGGGACTATCCCGGCTGGGGCCTCGAACGGTATGAATCGAGCCGCGAAATGGTGGAGGCGGCCTTCAAGAGGTCCGCTGCCCTGGCGGACGTGCTTCTGTGTCCATCCGAGTGGGTGGCCGAAGGCGTGAGAGAATTGACGCCACGCCAGGCCGACAAGATACGAATCTGCCCCTACGGTTCGAGCATCGACTACGGTGGACGCATCAACAATCCTGTTCCGGGCAGAATCCTGTTCGCCGGCGGCGATGCCGCACGCAAGGGCCTGCCCGTTCTGGCCGAGGCGGCCGAACGTCTCAAAGCGAAATATCCCGAACTGGATTTCCGCGTGGCCGGGCTGGTGCCCGGCGGCATTGTCGAGAGGCCCGAATGCCGCCATTTCAACTTCCTCGGCAAGCTGTCGTGGGAGCGGATGAAGGGAGAATACCTTGCGGCCGACGTCTTTGTGCTGCCCACGTATTCGGAGGGCCTGGCCGGCGTCGTGGTCGAGGCGCTTGCCGCCGGCTGTCCGGTCATTACGACCCGCTGCGCCGGAATCGAGATCGCCTCGATGGAAAACGGTGTCCTGATCGAGCCGGGCGACGCCCACGCCCTCGCCGAAGCCATCGAGACCGTCTTCCGCAACCGCCCCCTCCGCAACCGCCTCGCCGACAACACACGCCAACTCGCGACGAAGTACAGCAAAACCGCCTGGCAACGGCGCCTCGTGTGTATCGTGTCACGGATCTTCCGATCGGCCTGATATGCTCTGGATCGCGTTGCTATTGCTGGGAGGCACGATAGGTGCAGTCCTTCTTCAGGTTGCACGCGGGCGGCTGGATTGTCTTTCGGTTCCCGTTGTGGCCGCAGGCGTTTTCAGCTTCTTATACCTGTGGATGCCGATATGGGCGCGGATCGAGGGGCAACTGTTCAACTTTGTGGGCGAGTCTGATGCTGCATGGGCGGCAGGTTTTGCTGGTCTGGCACTTGGCGCGCTCTGGTTTGGTTGGGCGATTGCGACCTGGCCTCGACACAATTACTCGCTTCGTAATGCAACAACCGTCAGATGTGCCCGGCGCTGGACCTGCCATCGCTTGTACAACGGTGGGCTCGTACTGGTATGTCTTGGCTTCTGTCTTTGGCTGGTATTCCTGGGCATGAGCGGCGGGCTGTCGCATTATTACTCAGGTGTCCATGGCAGTCACGGGGCTTGGACGAGCACGACGGCATGGATATACAACGGCTTGGGCTATGTGTATCCTGGACTCTGTTTGATGATCGTAGCCCTTCTCAGAGGGGTACGGGGCCCACGATACGGCGTCGTTGGGGTCGTTGTCGTGGCGGGTCTGATGTTCTGTCATTCGCTCCTCACGGGTGGTCGCGGGCCGTTCTTCACGACAACGGTTACTGTGGGTAGTTCCATCCTATTGGCCTCCAGGAAGCGTCCCAAGTTCCATACAGTTCTTGCCGCAGGAGTTGTCCTGGGTCTGTGCATCGCTGCTCTTGTCACCTTCCGGTCGGCGCTTCATCTCGGCACAAATGCCGAAGAGTTCAAGAGCATAGGCTACGTCGGAGTTCTTGGCTATCTGGATGATGTCACAAACCTGTCGTATGATTCCGTCGGTCATGAGTTCATATATCATACTGGAACCATCCGAACGGTGGACCGACTTGGCAGTTGCGGCTGGGGGAAACGGTATCTCCTGTACCTGATTGTTCACCCCATCCCTCGCATTCTGTGGCCAGCCAAGCCTTATGTGTTCGAGACTGGTAGCGTGACTTCGGATGATATTGCGTCTATCATGGGTTGGCAGGTCGCAACCGGCGCCGCCGTGGGCCTCGTAGCCGACTGGTACAGAGAATGGGGCGCCTTCAGTCTTCTCGCATGGTTCCTCCTGGGGGCCGTATTTGCCCGTCTCTATGAAACGGCGGTGCAGCCAAACGCCACTCCGTTGGCTATCCTGGTGTATGTCCTGGTGATCTCTCAGAGCCTGTATCTCTTCGCTCAGGGGTTTCTGCCTTTTGTTGAGTCCTTTTTGATACGCGGTCTTGGCAGCTACCTAGTTTGGCTCGCGTACATTTCCGCTTCAGACAAGGCAGACCTCGCGCGCCAGCGATCATGGTTGCGGGGTGCAGGGGCTATTCAGGCCAAGCGCAGCCATATGAATGAGGCGGCAACCTTTCCAAACGCGTAGCAGAAGTCGACGCGATATGTCAGTTTGGCGATGATGACGTTGGGTGTTCCACTCAAGGTGATGAGAGTCGTAGTGATGTGGCCTCGGTTTGGTCCTTATCACTTGGCGCGACTGAATGCGGCTGATATGCAGTTCCAGGAACATGACGCCAAGCTGCTTGCCTTGGAGACCGCTCGCAGCGAAGCCACGTATCAATGGGATGTCGTTGATGAGCCTGTTGCGGTTGAAAGGCACATCTTGTTTCCTGAGTCGGACTATTGCGATTTGCAGTCTCGAGAAATCCGCGCAATGGTATTCGAGTACTTCGCTCGGATCAAGCCTCGTGCGGTAGCTGTTTGCGGGTGGGATTTCCCGGAATCGGTTGCGGCGCTGCGTTGGTGCCGGCGGAACGGGGTGCCGTGCATTCTGATGTCCGCTAGTACGCATCGCGATGCGAAGAGGTACTTCTGGAAGGAATGGCTGAAGGGACGACTCGTACGGTGCTTCTCTGCCGCTCTTGTCGCGGGCAGGCCGCAGAAGGATTACGTCACCAAACTGGGCATGTCGCCGGAGAGAGTATTCACAGGATATGACGCCGTGGACAACGAGTACTTCTCGTGCCAGGCGGAAGCCGTCAGGGCCAACGAACAGGAGTATCGGGCCAGATATGGGCTCCCGTTGAGATACTTCCTCAGTTCGAACCGGTTCATTCCTGTGAAGAACCTGTTCCGTTTGCTTGCGGCCTATGCCAAGTACCGCGAAGGGATCACAGACCCGTGGGACCTGGTTCTTCTCGGCGATGGTGAACTGATGCCGCAAATGAGGCAGAGCATTCAGGACATGCACCTGCAGGAGTGTGTTGTTCTGCCCGGGTTCAAGCAGTACGACGAACTGCCTGCGTACTACGGGCTTGCCAGTTGTCTCGTCCTTGCGAGTACGTCAGAGACATGGGGTCTGGTCGTCAATGAGGCGATGGCGTCGGGGCTGCCTGTGCTGGTCTCGAAGGCGTGCGGCTGCTGCGACGACCTCGTTCGCGAAGGGCAGAATGGTTTCTCGTTCGATCCACTCGACATTGATGAAATGGCCGAGAAGATGCGGGTAATCTCCCATGGGGGATGCGACCTGGGCAAGATGGGCCAGGTCAGCCGCGACATCATCGCCCCCTGGGGGTGCGACAACTTCGGCCGCAATCTGTGGAAGGCAGCCCAGTGCGCTGTCGAGCACCCCGTCAGAAACCGCGACCCCATCGCTTCCATACTGCTACGAGTGTTGACATCCGTAAGGTGACATCTGATCGTGGTCAAACACCATACAACGCATGTCCTGATGGTCACAGCATCCATATCGAGGAATGCGGGTGGCATCTTCCATAGTGTGCGGAGGCTGTCGGCCGAACTTGCGAGAGCCTGCCGCGTGGAGGTGGTTGGGTTGCGGGATGCCTTCTCGGCGGCGGATGCGGACGCGTGGCGTCCGCTGGTGCCGGAACTGTTCGAACGGGTGGGTCCGAGAGCGTGGGGGTACTCGCCCGGCCTGAAGGCTCGGATCGGGCGCAACGGGACGAGCCTCATTCATGCTTGCGGGCTGTGGATGTATCCGACGCATGCGGCGGCGGGCGCGTGCCGGCGCAAAGGGGCTCCGCTGGTCGTCTCGCCGCATGGGATGCTGGACCCCTGGGCGTTGCGGAACTCGGGGTGGAAGAAGAAGCTGGCGGGCCGGCTGTACGAGAAGCGGAACCTTCGTTCGGCGGCGTGTATTCACGCGCTCTGCGAGTCGGAGTACGAGAGCATCCGGGCGTACGGCCTGACGAATCCCGTGGCGATCATCCCGAACGGGATCGACCTGCCACAAGCCGGGCCGAAGTTGCCGCCGCCTTGGTCGGACAGGATTGCCTCCGGCAGGAGGGTCATGCTGTTCCTCGGCCGGATTCATCCGAAGAAGGGCCTGCCGAACCTGATCGGCGCGTGGGGCCGGCTCAAGGCGCAGAATGCGACGGTGGCGGACGAATCGGCGCTCGTCGTCGCAGGTTGGGACCAGGGCGGTCATGAGGATGAACTGAAGAAGATGGTCAGCGCCAAGGGACTGGATCGGGACGTGCTCTTTCTCGGTCCGGCGTTTGACGATGCCAAGCGGGCGTGCCTTCAGAACGCCGACGCCTTCATCCTGCCTTCGTTCAGCGAGGGCCTGCCGATGTCCGTGCTGGAGGCGTGGTCGTACGGCCTGCCCGTCGTCATGACCGGCCAGTGCAATCTGCCGGAGGGCTTTGCCGCCGATGCCGCCGTCGAAGTCCGCCCGGAAGTCGATTCCATTGCCGACGGCCTCGAACGGCTGCTCGCCATGCCGGACGCGGATCGCAGGCATATGGGCTCCAACGGCCGCGACCTCGTCGCGTCCCAGTTCACCTGGTCCAAGATCGCCGCCCAGATGATCGAAGTCTACAAGTGGGTCCTTGGCGAAGGCCCCCAGCCCGATTGCGTGAGGCTGGACTGAATGTTTTCCCTACCAGCAGTCAGTCTGTCTCGATTTCGCGCGTGGAATCTCGATAGGGGCGCAGGGCGGCTGAAGGAAGCCCTGTGGTTGATCGTTCGCAGCGTAGTGTTTCTACACATGCCCTTTCCCTTGTACGCGTTCAGGAGGTGGCTGCTTCGTCGTTTTGGTGCTCAAGTCGGGAGAGGTGTCATCATCAAGCCGGGTGTCAGGATCACGTTTCCCTGGAAGCTCGTAATCGGAGATAACGCTTGGCTTGGCGAGGAGTGTTGGATTCTGAACTTGGACCATGTGACCATAGGTGCCGACGTGTGCATCTCTCAGCGCGCGATGGTTTGTACCGGCAGTCACGACTGGAGGTCCCCCGGATTCGATCTGATACTCAAACCGCTTACGCTTGAGTCTGGATCTTGGATAGCAGCCGGAGCCTTTGTCGGACCCGGTGTGACAGTAGGCACACACGCAGTACTGACAGCGAATTCAGTTGCAACCAAGGACTTGGAGCCCTATTCGATATACCAAGGAAATCCTGCAGAGAGAGTTCGAGCCAGAGTAGTTGGATTGCCACGAGGCAAGTTGTCCACTGCCGGTTGCGGGCGATGTACGAGTACATGATCGACCTGAAGGTGCGGGAGCTGCGGCGGCGGGAGAAGGGATTGCCGATGTGAGTTGCCGGTTGCCAGTTGTCACTTGTCAGTTGCCAGTGGCGGCCTGCGGCCGAGGGTTGCGTTTCACGCTTCACGCTGCACGTTCCACGAGCGACAAGCGACGAGCGACGAGGGAAGACGAATCATGCGAATCCTCTTGCCTGGCGATGGTGGCCGCTGTAGGATGGAATGAGCGTGGGCGATGTGTTTTGAGAGATCAGGATGAATCGAACACCTATGGCAGATGAGGATGATCGTCATCCATCCCGTCAGGGTATGACCGGCAGCGCAGTGGTCGAGTCGGCCCTCCGCACGGCAGTGGCGTGGATCGTCGAAGAGGTTCACCCCTTGCAGATCATTCTGTTCGGCTCGATGGCCAGAGGCGAGCAGGGCGGTGGGAGCGACGTGGATTTGCTGATCGTCATGCCGAAAGGAACGCACAAACGCCAAACGGCACAAAGGCTCTATCGCGCGTTGCGGGGATTGCCTGTGCCGGTGGACCTGCTGGTGACGACGGAAAAGGACCTGGCCCGCCACAAGGAGAATCCCGGCTTGATCTATCGATCCATCGTTCAGGAGGGAAGGCGGCTCTATGGCGTTTGACGCTCCGCCGGCGGGCAGTGCGCAGGATTGGCTGCGCTATGCGGCCAGCGACCTTGCGCTGGCCCGGGCCTCCGGCGTGCCGGACGTCATGCTGGAAAGTCCCTGCTGCCACGCCCAGCAATGCGCGGAGAAGTCGCTCAAGGCGGTCCCGATCACCTATGGCGTTGGGATCCACAGAACGCACAGCATCGGCCTGTTGCTGGATCTGCTCGGTGAACGCACGCTCGTTCCGCCCGAGGTGGAGGAGGCCGCCATTCTGACGGACTACGCCGTCGCCAGCCGCTATCCCGGGGACACCGAGCCCATCACCCAGTCTGACTACGAGAAAGCAGTGCATCTGGCCGAGACCGTTTTCGCATGGGCCAGGCAGCTTGTACGATAGGCCCTGATGACAGTCGGCGGACGAGTTGCCAGTTGGCAGTTGCGGCCTGCGGCCGAGTTTCCAGTTTCAAGTTTGAAGTGCGACGTTTCACGCTTCACGCGATACGAACGACGAATCATGCGAATCCTGCTGTTGAACCAGTTCTATAAGCCGGACGTCGCGGCGACGGGTCAGTTGCTGGCGGACGTGGGCGAGGCGCTTGTCGCGCGCGGTCACGAGGTGCACGTGATCTGTAGTCGCCGCCGGTACGGGGGCGGGTCGCTGACGCCGGCGGCGGACGAGGTGCTCGACGGGGTGCACGTCCATCGCGTGCTGACGACGGGGTTCGGGCGAAGGCGGCTGGCGGGCCGGGCGGCGGATTACGTCTCGTTCTACGTCAGTGCGGCGTGGCGGTCGCTGTGGCTGGCCCGGCCCGATGTGTGCCTGTCGCTGACGACGCCGCCGTTCATCGGGCTGATCGGCCTGATGCTCGGGCGGCTGCGGGGCACGCGGAACGTGCTGTGGGTGATGGACCTGTATCCGGAGATCGCGGCAGCATACGGCCTGCTGCGGCAGCGGGGCCGGCTCTGCCGCCTGCTGGGCCGGATCAATCGAAGGCTGTATCGGAATGCGGAGGCGGTGATCTCGCTGGGGGAGGTGATGACGCAGCGGCTGGCGGCGGCCGGGGTCGAGGCGGGCCGGCTGCACACGGTGCACAACTGGACGCCCGGCGAGGGTGTCACGGTCCATGATCGGCCGCCGGCGAAACGCGCGGAGGCGGTGGCTCTCGGCTCGTAGCGGCCAATCATCCATTTTCAATCATCCATCATCAATCTCTGGTGGCCACCCTCCTCTATTCCGGCAACATCGGCATGGGTCAGGACGTCGGCACGGCCCTGCGGGCGGCAGCGCAACTGAACGGCGAGGCCAAGCTTAAGGTGCTTATCGCCGGCGACGGCAGGGGCCTTGCGGCGGTTCGTGCGATGATCGCGGAACTGCACCTGGCGAACGCGGAGATTCGGCCACCGGTGCCGCTGGAGGAGTTGCCGGCCCTGCTGGCACGGGGCGATGTGCACCTGATCTGCCAGCAGCCGGGGACCGAAGGGCTGCTGGTGCCGAGCAAGATCTACAGCACGCTGGCGGCGGGTCGGCCGTCGCTGTTCATCGGGCCGGCGGACTGCGAGGTTGGATGGATCGTGCGCGAGAGCGGCTCGGGTTTTGTGATCGAGCCGGGCGACGTGGCGAAGGCGGCCGATGTGCTGCGGCGGCTGGCGACGAATCCCGCGCTGCAGCGCGGCATGGGCCGCAACGCCCGCGTCTACTACGAGCACCATTTCGGACGCGACCGCAGCGTCTCGCGGATCGTCGCGATCCTCGAAGCGGCCGGCAACGGCAACGGCCGGGGCCTCAAATCTGAAATTCGAGTGTCGAAGCTCGAAACAAGCTCGAAGGCCTGAAAACTACAAACTCGAAAGGGCCTTGTGCGGGGGGCTTTCGGACATTCGAGTTTCGGTGAGTGGGGTTTGTTTCGGGTCCGTTCGACTGCGCTCAGGACAGGTTTCGGTTTTCGTACTTCGGACTGTCGCCTCCTTCAGTTGCCGGGGGCATGTCGATAGAAGAAGACCGGCTTCGCCGGGCGACTCGGTCGTTCCTGCGAGGTTCTACCGAAGGTTGCCTGATCCTCAGCGAAGCCGGTTTGGGAGGGCTACACGTGTAGCCCTCCCTTTTTTTATATCGGCCGCAACCGCATCTTTCGCCCAGTTTTTGTCCAGCGAGGACAAACTCGGAATCCGAAGCACGAAACTCGAAACAAATTCAAAGCACCGAGTCCAAATGCTCCAAATTCGCCCCGCGTTGCATGGGCAGGGCCGAGTTGCACACAATGACCTCCGTGTTTCGAGCTTGTATTTTGGGTCATTCGGGCTTGTTTCGGAATTCGGACTTCGATATTCGTGCTTCTGCGGCGTGCCAGGCGAGCAGCACAGACCGGGCCATGTACCCCATACGTTGGGGCGGCGTTGACTTTGGGGGGGCGAATCACTACAATGGTGGTGTGTTTATGGTGACAAGCCACAATCGGCGGAGCGGCGAAAGCACCATGGCTGAATTCCGACGGGCATGGGAGGGTTGGTGTGCGCCCGGCCGGCGGGCGATTTAGCGACGAGAACGGTTCCCTTCTGAGGGTGATTATGGCTCGGATGCATTCCTGCGTATTCACAATCGTATTACTGCTGGCCGTAGTGAGCGCCGGGGCCGATGTGACCAGTCCGGGTGATTTCGTCCGGGGCGTGCCCAACGATGGGGACTGGCCAAGCGTCGAATCGCCTCCTCTGGCAATCGACGACAACGTGCAGACGAAGTACCTGCACTTCAAGGGCGAGACGCAGGCGACGGGGTTTCAGGTGACGCCGTCGGCGGGAGCGACCGTTGTCACGGGCCTGACGCTGACCACCGCCAACGACGCGGTGGAGCGCGATCCGACGGCCTTCGAGCTGAGCGGGTCCAACGTGAGCATCGATGGGCCGTACACGCTGATCGCCCGTGGGGACATTGTGGACTTCAGCCGGCCGTCGCCCTGGCCTCGGTTCACGAAGAACGAGACGCCGATCACCTTCGCCAACAAGACGGCGTACGCGCATTATCAACTGCTGTTCACATCGGTTCGCAATGCGGCGTGGGCCAACAGCATGCAGATTGCCGAGGTCGAGTTCCTCGGCACTCCGGCGGGGGGACTGCCGCCCGAGGTCGATGCCGGCGCCGACCGGACGGTCACCTGGAGAGGGGCGGGCAACACGATCATCCAGATGCAGCCGACCATCGTCGACGACGATCCCTGCGGCGTGGGCCTGATCGATCCGGACTACCTGGAGATTCTCTGGTCCTCGGTGGGCCAGCCGGTCCCCGATTTTCTGGGCACTGAGACCGAGACCGAGGCGATGGTCTCGTTCCCCCAGCCGGGCGTTTACACGTTGCAGCTTCAGGTCTGGGACGAACGTGACCAGGAGGGTCGTGACACGGTGGTCATCTCGGTTGTGGAGCCGCCGTGCCCGCTGGGCGACCTGTCGGGTGACTGCAAGGTCGATTTCTCCGATGTCATGCTGCTGGCCGAGCAATGGCTGGATGGGCCCGGTTACGCGGGCGATCCGCTGGGCTGCGCGGACCTGGTCGGCAGCGACGGTGTGACGCTGGCGGATTTCGCCCGGCTGGCGGAGGAGTGGTCTGAGGACTGGACGGGCGCTCTGCGTGTGACGCTGACGCCGTCCGAGGCGGTGGCGGCCGGCGCGCGATGGCGGCTCGACGGCGGCGAGTGGCTGGCCAGCGGCGCGGTGATGGCCGATCTGGTTCCGGGGACGTACACGGTGGACTTCGGCTTGGCCGGCGTCTGGGGGCGACCATCGGCCAGGACCGTTCAGATCACCAGGGGACAGACGACCGAGCTGACGGCGACATACAGCCGGCTTCCGGATTCGGACCTGCTGATCACGGAGTTGATGGCGATCAACGAGACCACGCTTTCGACGAAGGTGGCCGGTCGGACCGTGTATCCGGACTGGATCGAGATCCACAACGGCGGCACCGGGCCTGTCGATCTGGCCGGCTGGTACCTGACGGACGATCCGGACAATCTGACGATGTGGCCGCTGCCTGCGATCTGGCTGGCGGCGGGGCAGTCTCTCGTGATCTTCGCTTCGGGCGTGCAGGAGGAGGACCACCCGGGCAACTGGCCCTATCGGGACGATGCGGGTTACTATCACGCCAACTTCTCGCTTTCCGGCGAGGGCGAGTATCTGGCTCTGGTCCGGCCCGACTTGCAGGTGGCGCACGCGTACGGCTCGCCCGACGGCGCCGGCGGGGCGCGGGGCTATCCCCCTCAGCAGGTCGACCTGTCGTACGGGATCTATGGCAGCGAGAAGCAGTACTTCACGCAGCCCACGCCGGGCAGCGCGAACGGCCCGGGCTACGTGGGAATCTCCGAGCCGCCGATCTTCTCCCATCCAGGCGGGACGTTCAGGGGGTATATCCTGCTCGAATTGAGCTCGCCTAACCCGAATGCGGAGATTCGAGTCACGACCGACGGCCAGGTGCCTACCCTGTCGTCGCGCCGGTACACGGACGCCATCGCGATCCTGGGTACGCGCGAGGTGGTGGCCCGCGCGTACGAGCCGGACAAGGCGCCGAGTGCGGCGGTCAGTCAGACGTACATCGCGCTGGCGGACGATGTGGCCGATTTCAGCTCCGACCTGCCGATCGTGATCGTCGACACGAGTCGCCAGAACATCAGCACCACGTTTCGGGCGGTCCGTTCGGCCTTCATCGACAGGGGCGACGACGGTCGGGCGAGAATGCTCGACCGGGCGGATTACGTCGGTCGCGGCGGCCTGAAGCGGCGCGGCCGCAGCACGATCAATGCGCCCAAGGGTTCATACGGGTTTGAAGTCTGGGATGAGAATAACCTGGACAAGGACGTCTCGATCTTCGGCATGCCGGCCGACTCCGACTGGATCTTGTACGCGCCGTTCAACTACGACCGCGCGCTGATCAACAACGCGCTGATGCACGAGCTGAGCAATCAGATCGGCCGGTACTCGGTGCGAACCCGGTTCGTCGAGATGTACCTCAATTCGAACGACGACACGGTTTCGGCAAGCGACTACGTCGGGCTCTACATCTTCATGGAGAAGATCAAGAGGGGCCCGGAGCGGGTCGACATCGAAAAGCTTGAACCCTGGCAGAACGCTGAACCTGCGATCAGCGGCGGATACATGCTGAAGATCGACCGGCCCGACGACGGCGACAGCGGCTTCCGCACCGCGCGTGGCAATCCGACCTATGGGGATGGAACGCTGTGCTATGTGGACCCCAAGGAATCCGAGATCACCACGGCCCAGTCGGCGTGGATTCGCGGGTACCTCAATGCGTTCGAGGATGCGCTCTACGGCCCCAACTTCGCCGACCCGGTCAGCGGGTACGCCAGGTACATCGACGTGGATTCGTTTATCGATCACAACCTGTTGAACATGCTGGCGATGAACGTGGACGCGCTGCGGCTGAGCACGCATCTGCACAAGAATCGCAACGGAAAGCTGGAGATGGGACCGCTGTGGGATTTCGACCGGGCGCTGAATTCCACCGATGGTCGCGACGACAATCCCGAGCGGTGGCGCGGCACCGGGGACGGCACGGACTATCTCGGCTACATCTGGTGGGACCGCCTGTTCGAGGACGCCAATTTCTGGCAGAAGTACATCGACCGCTGGTTCGCGCTCCGCAAGGGTGCGTTCAGCACCGAGAGTCTGAACGCGACGATCGACGCGATGGCCGATGAGATTCGGGAGGCCCAGCTGCGGAACTTCCAGAAGTGGCCCGGTCAGGGGCCCCGGTACGGTGGCTTCCAGGGCGAGATCGATCAGCTCAAGCAGTGGCTGGCCCGGCGTTGCGCGTGGGTCGACAGCCGGTTCGTGGCGCCGCCGCAGATTGTGCCGGAGGCAGGCCACGTCGAAGCCGGCACCCAAGTGAGCCTGGTGAACACGGCCGGCAGCGGCGTGATCTACTACACGCTCGACGGCTCGGACCCGCGTCCGCCTCAGGCGGCGCCGGCGGCAATCGAGACCGTTACGCTCGTTCCTGTGGGTGCCGCGAAACGCGTGCTCGTGCCGACCGGTCCGGTCGATGACGCCTGGCGGGGCGGCAGCGCGTTCGACGACGCCGCCTGGATCAGCGGCAGCGGCGGGGTCGGTTACGAAGCCAGCACCGGCTACGAGCAGTTCTTCAGCATCGACGTGCGTGAGTCAATGTATGGGCGCAATCCAAGCTGCTACATCCGCATCCCGTTCGTCGTCTCGGGCGATCCCGCCGAACTGAACTACATGGTCCTGCGGGCGCGGTACGACGACGGCTTCGTCGCCTATCTCAACGGTGTCGAGATCCAGCGGACGATGTTCTCGGGCACGCCGGCGTGGAACTCCAGCGCCGAGGCAAACCACGACGACATGGCGGCCCTGCTCTTCGAGGATTTCGAGGTTTCCCTGCCGCCGGGATTGCTGAGGGCGGGGGCCAACGTGCTGGCGATTCACGGCCTCAACTCCTCTGCGAGCAGCTCTGATTTCCTGATCTCGGTCGAGCTTGTGGCCGGCCACGTCGCCACGCCGGGCGCCGGCCAGGTAAGCGGCGAGGTTTACACGTACGAGGGACCGATCACGATTACTGCGAGCACCCAGATCAAGGCCCGCGTGCTGGTGGCGAGCAATCAATACAGTCCCTGGAGCGGGCTGGCGGAGGCGGTTCTTGCTGTTGGGCCGGTGGCCGAGAATCTGCGGATCAGCGAGTTGATGTACCACCCGGCCGATCCGAACACCGAGTTCATCGAGCTGACCAACGTCGGCGCTGAGACGATCGATCTGAACCTTGTCCGGTTCACAGCGGGCGTGGATTTCACGTTCCCCGGCGTCGAGCTGGCGCCCGGAGAGTACGTGCTGGTGGTGGAGAATGCCGCCCTCTTCGAGGCCAGATACGGCCAGGGCTTCCCCATCGCCGGCGAGTACAACGGCAACCTCGCCAACGGAGGCGAGTATATCGAGCTGCAGGATGCGGCCGGGCAGATTATCCACGGTTTCCGGTATGGAGACCGCTGGTACGATCAGACCGATGGGCAGGGCTTCTCCCTGACCGTGACCGATCCGGCGACCGTCGATCCGAACCGACTGGGCGAGAGGAGGGCGTGGCGTCCGAGCATGGATCCCGGCGGCTCGCCGGGCTTTGCCGATGGGGCCGAGACGATCGCGTCCGGCTCGGTGGTGATCAACGAGCTGATGGCCAATCCGGAGCCCGGACAGCCCGACTGGATCGAATTGCACAACACGACGAATCAGACCATCGACATCGGCGGCTGGTTCCTCAGCGACAACGCGAATGATCTGAACCGGTACCGGATCGCGAGCGGGACGACCATTGGACCCGGGGGCTTTGTCGTGTTCTTTGAAGACCGGCACTTCGGTAACGAAGCCGATCCGGGCTGCCAGACGCCGTTTGGCTTGAGCCGCACGGGCGAGACGCTGTACCTGCACTGTGCATCAGAAGGCTCGAGGACCGGCTACAGCGAACAACAGGCGTTCGATGCATCGGAGCGGGGCGTTTCCCTGGGCCGACACCTCGACAGCACGGAAGGCTGCGACTTCGTGTCGCTGGTCGCGGCGACGCCGGGAGAGGCCAACGCCGAACCGAAGGTTGGCCCGATCGTAATCAACGAGATCATGTACAATCCTGCCGGCCTGCCGGATGCGGAGTATGTCGAGCTGCTCAACGTCAGTGATTCCGCTGTGACGCTTTACGACGCGACGCGGGATGCTCTGTGGCGGTTTACCGACGACCCCGAAGACCCTGGAATCGAGCTGGTGCTGCCGGTCGACCCGCCGGTGACGTTGCAGACGGGCCAGTGTCTGCTGCTTGTCAAGGACATCACCGCGTTCAATGCGACGTACGCGCCGCCCGCGGGCGTGCGTATCCTGCAATGGGGCGGCGGCAGGCTGGCCAACGGCAGTGAGACTGTTCAGATTGCCAAGCCGGTTGCCGACATCGCGGACCAGGGCGAAGAGGGACCGGTCTGGATCCCAGTGGATCGCGTGGCATACAGCGACGGCGATCATCCCGACGATTTCGCCGGCGGAATCGATCCCTGGCCTGCCGAGGCCGATGGGCGCGGCGCATCGCTGCGTCGGATCGATTCGATGGCCCACGGCAACGATCCGGCCAATTGGCGGGCGGCTGCGCCTTCGCCGGGTCTGGCGGACTGATCCTGCCTTCGCTGGCGGACGGGCGCATCGAGGTCGGTAAAGAGGTTTTCGAACCGGGACAGCGCCTCCTGGATACCAGGCAGCTTGCGTGCCTTCCTGTTGCCGATACCGAGCAGATACTCGGCCGGAAGCATCGGGTCGAAGGGCCTCGTCATCGACCGGAACTGGTCCATACGAAGGGCTATCGTCTTGAGAATAGGCATTTCATCGGCGTTCAGGAGCGTGCCCACCAGCCTTTGCTTGCGAGGCAGCCCGTAGCATAGATCAATCAAGGCCGGGTAAGCAGGCGCGCCGATCAGATCTTCGATCGTGCTGCCGACGGGGCGGGCGTATCGCCGCAGCGGAAATGTCCGGCAGGACTCCAGCATCCGTGACAATTCCCGCTGGTTCACCACGTCGGGATCCTGCTCGGAAAGGCTCAGCAGCACCGCAAAGTCTCGCGCATCATTGGTCAGCAGGCCGACCAGCGTGGCCAGACGGACTAGGTCGCCACAGGGCACGACCGTCCAGGCCGGGTCGAGCCCGCGTCGTCCGCTCTGCTTGAGCCGTGCGGAGAACCAGTTCAGATAGATCACGTCGGCGGGCTTTTCCACCAGCAGCAACCGCTTGCCGCCGGCCATGTCCTGCATGATCCGGTAGCCCAGCGAAGCCTGGAGCGGCAGGAGGGTGTCGTGGTCTGTGCTGAGCACCTTGTCTCCGACTTTCGTGCCCAGGGGTTTCGGCTCGCCCTGTGGCGTCTGGTCGGTGATGTCTTCGACCGTGCGCACCCAGGCCATCCGGTCGGGGTCGATCATGAACGGCGAGTGCGTCGTGTAGAGGATCTGGTAGTGGGGGGCCAGACGCTCGTTGACGTAGCGCATCAGGTCCCACTGGGCCTTGGCGTGCAGACCCAGTCCCGGATCGTCCAGCAGGATCAGCAGGTTGTCGCCGTAGCGTTTTCGCACGTCGGAGTACCAAACCAGGAAGGAGAAGAACCAGACGAAGCCGGTGCTGCGTTCCTCGAAGTTGAGCGACAGATTCGTCCTCGTGTTAACGATGCGGGTTTCAAAAACCAGGCCGCGATCGAAGGGGGACGGGTCCTGCGGTCGGCCCGGATACAGGTGGAAGCTGACCCTCAGGTCGCGTTCCTGGCTCCAGAAACGTCCGATCTCATCGGTCACCGGACGGGCGGCGTCTTCGAGGTCGGCGATCAGCTCCTCCGACCGCTCGATGCGGCTGATGGCCTCGACGCTGGTTCCGCCCAGCTCAAGCAGGGCCAGAAAGACCCGGTCCGGCCCGGTCAGCTCTCCCTTCTGTTTGCGGTGCAGCAGCGCATCGATCGAGATCCGCCCCTGCATGATGTGCCATTCGGCGAAGTACAGCAGCTTCGGCAGCAGCTTCGCCACGTGCTGCTCGTAGAAGGCGTCGTTGGCCTCCTCCGGCTGCGCGCCGGAAGGTATGCCGGGAACAGGTTCCGCAGACCCGGCGTCTTCCGTTCGACGGTTCTCTACGTCGATTGTCGGCGCGATCTCGCCGGTCCAATGACGTTCGGGATAGTAGCCCTTGCGTATCTCGACGGTCCTGGATTGGACGGCACCGGTGCCGAGGACCTCCTCCAGCCGGGCGACGTCTGCATCCTCCAACTCCCACGTGGTGATCAGCGCATCGTCGGGCTCTGTCCCGGACTGCTTCTGATATTGCCGGCGGCGCGCCCGTGGGTATTCCATAAGCACATCGAACGCGCCCAGTTCGCGAACATCGGGGTTGAGCTTGTACAGGGCTTCGAGAAGCGAGGTTTTTCCCGCTCCGTTCTTGCCGACCAGGCAGGTTACCGGGCAGATCGTGAATTCCGTCGAATCCTCGATGCAACGGAAGTTCTTTACCTGAAGGCGTCGCAGTTTCATGGTTGTCCTTCCTTTCGCGACCTGTGGCCGCGAGTTCAATCCTTTGTGCAGCCAACGGCTCGGCGGGCATGGTAGCATGGAACCTTGCGGGCGTCAAACACCACCGCGGTTTCGCAGCCAGAAAAAGCTTGCATTGCGAACCCTTGCGGCGGTATAGTATGCATTGGTGCAGGGTGTCGAGTGAGATGGACACGGTGGCCAGATTCGGGGGACACATCCCGCTGCCTATTGCGATGCGTTGTTCAACCGGTCTCCTCCGTTGGATGGCATGCTCCGCGCCACGCGGCGAGTTCGACGCGTCAGGAAGCGCGCCAGGTTGAGAAACCACGGAAGGGTTGGAATACGGAGCAAGGAGGACGACCAATGGAATGGCGGAGAATCTGTAGGGTGTGGGGGATGGTGACGCTGGCGATGATTTGCTTCAGCGCACCGGTGCAGGCCGACGGTCTTTCCCTTGCGAGCGAAGAGCTTCTGCCGGCGGGAGATTGCCTGTGTAGCGGCACGGGCGGAGGCGATCCGTCCTTGCCTTCGGATTTCTTCAGCGACAATCAGATCGGGTCCTTGTGGTGGCTGGACGGGGACGACCTGGCCAACTGCTGGCTCGACGAGACGCGCCAACGGCTCGAACTGCGAAGCACGTCGAAGAGCGAATGGGCGTCCGCTCGCTACGTGGCCGATGACTGGGCATTGGACACGCGGTGTGATTTCTCCTTGCAGGTGGATTTCCGCCACGCGCTTGCCTCCGGTGACGCCACTTGGCTGGGGATTGTGCTGGTTCCCGATGTTGCGGATCCCGGCGTGCAGCGAATCGCATTTGGGGCCGGCAGCGACAAGGGGTCTTCCTACTTCTGGTATGAGGCGATGGACGAGGCGGTGACACGGAGCCAGTTCACCGGCCGAAGCCAGAGCAACGGGACGCTGTACCTTTCGTACGATGCCGGACTCGACGAGCTGTACGTCAGCGATAAGGGATACGGAGCCGCCAACGCCTGGACGACGGTTCGGCGCTTCGTGCGGGGGGTGTGGGCCAGCAGCCGCGTCACCGTCGCCCTGGAGGGAGGCTCAAACCTCACTGCCGTCGGCTCCGGCCAGGCCTACTTCGACAGTTTCATGGTGGTCGCCGGCCGTCCGACGCCGCCGCGCCTCAGCGAGGTCTATCGGTTCTGGTCGCCGGTGACCCAGTCGCATTTCTACACCATCAGCAAAGCGGAAAGGGACAAGCTGATCAAGAGCTATTCCGACGTCTGGACGTTCGAAGGGACTGTTTTCAAAGCGGCGAAGACACCGTTCACCTCCTCGCTGTCGCCCGTCTATCGCTTCTGGTCTGATGTGACACAGAGCCACTTCTACACGATCAGCGAGACGGAGAAGAACAAGCTGCTCCGCGAGTACAGGAAGATATGGATCTTCGAGGGGATCGGCTTCTACGCATATCCGGAGGGACGCCAGCCCTATGGGACCCGGCCGGTCTATCGATTCTGGAGTGATGTCCAGTCGGCCCATTTCTACACGATCAGCGAGTCCGAGAGAGACAAGTTTCTCAAGGACTATCGAGGCATCTATATCTACGAGGGAATCGCCTTCTACGTCCATGAGTAAGGTATTGCGATTCTGACCGAAGTCGGGATCGACTCGCGGGCCGGTTTGTAAGCGAACGGGAGAAAGAAAAGGGGCTGCCATCTGAAGGTTGCAGCCCCTTGCGCATACGCCGAATGCCTGCTCGGGTTGCCGGACTATTCCGTCGCGGCGGGTTTGCCGAAGCCGATGTCGTCGATGTAGATCAGCCCGTCGCCGCCTGGGGTCGGATTGTCGCGGTTGCCGATGCCCACGCCCATCGCGGAGACTCTGCGGAGGTCGATGCCCGCCAGGTCGTCGAACGGGATCTGCCACTGGTTCCAGCCGGCCAGAAGGGTCGCTATCTCCCCGGACGGATGATATACCGTCTTTGCCTTGCCAGCAGTATCCGTGACGGTGACGTAGAGCCTATCGGAGGAGTTGCCCTCCGGCTGCTCGGCACCAATCGTCTCGACTGCCCAGTCGCCGGTGACGTTTCCGGTCGTCTGCACGCCGGAGAACTCGACGGTCGTCAGAACGCCTGCGCTGTGACTGCATGCTGCCAGGCCGATATAGACATCGGCAGCCATGGTGATCGTCTGCGGGTTCCAGGACATCGCCGTCCAGTTCTGGCCATCGACGGAGTAATAGCCGTTGAAGATACTGCCGTTGCGCTCAAGTTTGATCCAGGCAGGCTCGCGCAGGGCGATCTGTTCCGGCGTGGCCACGGACGTGTCGCTCGTGGCGGCCTCATTGGTTGCCAGCCTCGCCTGGTAGCGGACGCCGTTGCTGCCGGTCATATAGACCGCGGCGAACGGAGCGCCCGGGGCCAGGCTTGCGCGAATCATCACGCCGGTTTTGACCCAGGGGTCGGTGTCGACCACGCTCTCGACACGCGCGATGATCGAGCCATTTCCATGGAGCCGCTTGCAGGCATAGCGGAATTCATCGGCCGCGTTCCAGATGTCCACGCCGGCCGCGCCCATGATGATATGACCCGATGCCAGTTCGATGAAGGCGCTTGGACGTCCCTGGAAGTGTACGACCAGGGTGTTCGCGCCGTGGACGGTCCAGTCCTGGGGCCAGTCGAAGACACGCTGTGCCTCGGAGTACCAAGGCGAAGCGGCATTGTCGTAGGCCAGCGGCATCGACTGCTTTCCGCCATGGACGATGGTCCTCTCTGCGAACGGGGCATTGAAGTGGCCGACCGTCGAGCCGGTCTCGTTGACCCAGCCGTCGATCCAGGTGTCGAAGATCGTCGTTCCCGCGTCGACATCGTCGGTATAGCTCTCGAAGTCATCCACGGTGGTGTATTGCCTGGTGGAGAAGCTCCAGAGATCACCTTCCCATGCAGCGGGACAGGCGGCTTCGTTGACCTCCACAACCTTCCAGTAGTACCTGGTCCCGAAGTCGAGGGCGCCGGGATCGCATCGGGAGACGTCCACCGTGTCAATCAGGGCCGTGCCGCCGGCGACCGCGTCCACATCGCTGCCGAAGTAGACTTCGTGAGAGGCCGCCTCCCGTCCCGCCCGCCAGGCGAGGACGACATCGGGGTCCACGTCGGTCAGGCCGTCGGCCGGCTGCGGCTGGCGCGGGTGGGCGGGAATGTAGTAGAAGCGGATCTCGCTGAGGCCGTACTGCGCGACCAGGCCGCCCCAGTTGCTGCCGGGCGTCAGACGGACGTACTTCGCTGCGACGCCCGCCAGGTCCACCGTGGTGTTGTGTGCATAGCCCGCGCTGGCCGGCGCCCGGGCAAACTGAACGTCACCTAACACCGTCCAGTCCTCGCCGTTCGTGGAGTACTCGATCGTGACGTCCTTGAACCCATAGCCGATGACGGCTTCGAATATCACGTTGTAGTTCCAGACCCACAACTCCCGGAGTTTGTAAACCCGGTCGAATTCATACTGAATCCAAACCGACCCGGCCTGCTGCGAATCGACCAGCCACATGTCTTCCTGGTCCGCTGAGTGCAGGTCGTCGGCGTCCAGTCCGGAGCCGTTGATGGTGTTCTCGGGCCTGTAGTCGGCCTGAAAGCCGGAGGCCGACACCGTGACATTCTCGATCGGGTAGACGAACGGCTCGGTGGTGAATCTCCAGACGCCGCCTTTGACGATGGTGTTCTCCGGAGCCTCGCTGATTTCATCGACTCGCCAGTAGTAGGTGGTTTCCAGATTGAGCGGGCCGGCGAACTCGTACGTTGTCGCCGTCTGGCCCTGGCTGACCAGCACGCCGAGGGGGATGGCTCTGGTGGCAAGGTTCACGTCGTCGAACACCGTCCCAAAGTACACGTCGTGCGCCGCGCCGGACGGTCCGGGATTCCACCCCAGGGTGACATCGCATGGCACGTCCACCGCGCCATCGGAAGGGCGGGGGGCGGTGGCGTACGCCGGAATGCCGCGCGGGCTCTCGGCAGGCCCGTCGCCGGTCGGGACGTAATCCGGATTCGTCGTCAGGACGATCTTGTCGATGATCAGCCCATCCTCTCGCATCCAGATGTTGAACGTGTGGATGCCGACGCTCGTGACCTCGAAAGTCGATCGCGGACCGTCCATCGAGCTGTTGGACCACGTGTAGTTTAGGTTCCAGCCCTGCATCCGATCACACGTGTCGATCTCCTCGCCGTCCAGGCCGGTGTGGCAGGAGTCATCGCCTCCGCCGTTGCCCCAGCCGCGAAGCCGGACATAGTGCGTGCCCGTCTTGACGAAGCTGATCTGATAGTCCAGCCGGGGGCTTGTGGTGGCGTAGCCCGCGTTGATCTGAGCCAGTCCGGTGACCTGCATGCCGGCGACGCCGGTGAAGCCGCCGGTCGGTCCGACCTGCTTCCATTGGGCGTTGCTCTGCATGATGTTCTCGTCGAAATGCTCGGCTTCCACCGACACCGTTCCGTTGATTCCGCCGTCCTGCTGGAGCGGCACCGCGCCCGCCGGACCGCTGAGGAATCCCAGAGTCACTCGCCGCCCACCGGTTTCCCGAAGCCGATGTCGTCGATGTAGACGATTCCGTCACCGCCCGCCGCCGGGCTGGTGCGACTGCCAACGCCGAGAGTGATTGTCTCGACTCGGCTCGCGTTGACACCGACAAACTCGGTCAGCCGGATTTCCCACGCGACCCACTCGGTTGCCAGGATCGCATCCGGGTCGCCATAGCTGACGATCGCGCTGCGGCCGGCGCTGTCTTCGAGCATGATGTAGAGGTTCTGTGGCGAGTTCGTCGCGTCCCCGCGGAAGTAGAGCCTCAGGCTGTCCGCGCCGTGGGCCGTCCAGTCCTGGGGGGCATCGAAGGCCCTGCCGGCTTCCGAATACCAGGGCGATTCGCTGTTATTGTAGGCCAGAGGCATCGATTGAGAACCGCTATGGACGATCGTCCTCTCGGCAAAGGGCGCGCTGAGGTAGCCGACGGTCGAGCCGGTATTGTTGACCCAGCCGTCGAGCCAGGTGTCGAAAATCGCCATGCCGGCGTCAATGTCGTCCGTGTAGCTCTCAAAGCCGTCGACCGTCTCGTACTCCTTTGTTACAAAGCTCCAGAAATCGCCTTGCCACGACGCGACGGTCTCGGCCTCGTTGACCTCGTCGACTCTCCAGGAGTATGCGGTCCCGAATTCGAGCCCCTCGGGCGCGATATTGTCTTGGGCAACCGTGTCGATCCGGGACAAGGTCTGCGGATCGGTGCCGAGATAGACGTCGTGGACGTCGGCGCTGCGGCCGGCACGCCACCGCAGGGTGACGTCCGGCGCTACGTCGGTCTGGCCGTCGGCCGGCTGCGGTTGTCGCGCGAAGGCGGGGATGTGAAGGAATCGCACCTCGCTGAGGCCGTAGTATCCGAGGACGCCCCAGCCGCTTTTGACGGTCAGGCGGACGAATCGGGCGGCCGCACCGTTCAGATTGAGGGTGGTGTTGTGGGCATAGTCCGGTTTGGCGGTGGCCTTGGCGAATTCGACATCGCCGAAGGTCGTCCAGTCCGCTCCGTCGGCGGAGTAGTCTATCGTGACAAGCCTGAGGCCGTACCCCAGCACCGCTTCGAACAGGACGTTGTAGTTCCAGACCCACAATTCATGCAACTGATAGACCCGGTCGAACTCGTACTGAATCCATATGGGCTCCTCGCCGCCGGGGGAGGCCAGCCACATGTCGGTCTCTTGAATTGAATGCTGGTCCATGTCGTTGAGCCCCGAGCCGTTGATCGTGTTCTCCGGCCCCAGCCCCGCGTCTGATGTGGCGTTGGTGGTGACGCTGATGTTCGCAATCGCATAGGCCAGAGGCTCGACGGAGAAGCTCCAGACCTGGCCTTTGAAGATCGTGGCGTCGGGCGTTGCATTGACCTCATCGATACGCCAGTAGTAAGTCCGGCCCAGTTCGAGCCGACCCGGGTCGTACGTGTTGGCGTCTTGTCCTTGACTGACGAGCACGCCTCTCGGCTCGCTGCGGCTGGCGTCGTTGACGTCAGCGAAGACCGTTCCCAGATAGACGTCGTGTGCGCCCGCGAACCCTCCCGGCGTCCAGCTCAGGTCGGTCTCCCGGTAGATGTCGGTGGCTTCGTCTTCCGGGTCCGGACTGCGGGCTGCCGCGGCGCGGCCGCCGATGTCGAATACAAGCCGCGTGCCCCCATCGGCTCCCATCTCGACGGTGCGGACGATTGCATTGCCGCCTGCGACCGGAGCGAATAGAAAGGCGACGAACCCGTTGGTGTCGCTGTTGAGAAACGCCGCAAGGGCCTCGCTGGTCTCGGTCGCTGCCCTGGTCCCTCTGGCGGGGGCCGAGAAGGTCAGCAGCACGCCGGTCAGGTCGGCCGGATCGAGTTCCACCGCGGCATCGATCGCCGGCATCGGGTCGTTCATGACTCCCGGCGCAGTGCTCCACGTCAATGCTCCGCCGACGAGCGCCTCCTGGCTTTCGATGACCCCGTAGACGTTGATTTGCCCGGTGTCGTGGCCGTAGTTGCTGAAGCTGACGTTGGTGAAGAAGACACCCTGCGTCTTGGCTTCGGAGAGATCGTACGTCAGGTATCCGACGCGGCGTCGGCCCGCGACGTCGCGGACGTGCATCCCTGAGCCGGTCTCGTGGCTGGTGGTGGGACCCTCCGTTCCGTCGTTGCTGACGTACGTGTCGTAGGTGGGCAGCAACTCGAAGTGCGCAGCCTGGACGGCCTGTGATGCGACCAGCAGCGCCACAGCTGCCCCTGCGTAAGTCAGTTTCCTGAGCATGGTGTAGCCCTCCTTTTCACAAGAGCACGGTCGCTTTGAACTCTCGATCCCGACACGGACATCGGGACGGAATCTCATGCGTTTCAACGAGCATGCGGCCCCGGCCTTGCCGGCCGTTGCGCTAAGCCCGGACTGGGCAACGGTGGAAATCGAACGGACTACGCATCAATGAAAGCTTCCTTCTCCGAAAAACGCAGACATGCCCCTTCCCACGGCTGGGATGCGGTATGACGACCCCGCACCGTGCGATTGGCGCCCACACAAGTCCCAACCCTTCACAGCAGACATGATACCACGTCCGCAGGCGGCCGGTCAACCCCTATCGCGGACTTCGCCTGCGTGAGGGTGCACTGCATGTTTGTAGGTAGGTTCCTGCCGAGGCCAGGAAGGGGGGCTGTCATCTCGGAGAGCGTGGCCGATGTCATTTCGACTAAGGGCGAAGCCCGCACGGAGAAATCCGGCCGAGGATAAGGCAATAGCCTCTTCGCAGCCAGATTCCTCCACTGCGCTGCGCTCCGGTCGGAGTGACAAAGTCGATTACAGCCCCCGGTGAAGGTTTGCCTGCAGACATCAAGTGCACCCCATGCGTGAGTCAAGCTTGTCGCCGGGCCGCGATTGGGTTACACTGAGGCGATGTGCGCCGGGACCACTTCGGTTCGGGCAGGAGAAGTGCACCCGTGTGAAGGAGGCAGAAGCGATGGACGGCAGCGACGCAGTATCACGGCGGGATTTGCTGGGGATGTCTCTGGCGGGGATGGCCTCACTGTATCTGGGCGCAAGGGCCTCGGGCGGGGCCCGCCGTGGTCTGCGGCTCGGCGGCCCGGTGTTCGAGAAGTATCAGGACCCCGAGGCATGGGTCCGGGCGGTCAGAAAGCTGGGGTACAGCGCCGCTTACTGCCCGGTGGGCGCCGAGGCCGGTGACGATGTGGTGAAGGCCTACGAGCAGGCCGCCCGGGATGCGGACATCGTCATTGCGGAAGTCGGGGCTTGGAGCAACCCGATCAGTCCCGATGAGGAGAAACGCAAGGCCGCGTTGGAGAAATGCCGCCAGCAACTGGCCCTGGCGGATCGCATCGGGGCCCGCTGTTGCGTGAATATCACCGGCTCGCGCGGCATGCAGTGGGACGGCCCGGCGGCCGAGAACTTCACGGAGGAGACGTTCGACATGATCGTCGAGACGACGCGCGGGATCATCGACGACGTCAAGCCGACGCGGACGTGGTTCGCCCTGGAGACGATGCCCTGGGCCTATCCGGACTCGGCGGATTCCTACGTTCGTCTGATCCAGGCGATCGATCGCGACCGCTTCGCGGCGCATCTGGACCCCGTGAATCTCGTGTGCAGTCCGCAGCGATACTACGGCAACGGCGCGCTCATTACGGAATGCTTCGAGAAGCTCGGGCCTTATATCAAGAGCTGTCACGCCAAGGACATCGTTCTGCACCCGAAGCTGACGACCCATTTGGATGAGGTGCGTCCAGGCCAGGGCGGGCTTGACTACGCGACGTTCCTGCGCGAGTTGAACAAGCTGCCCGGTGTGCCACTGATGCTCGAACACCTTGCACACGCCGAGGAATACGAGCAGGCGGCGGCGCACATTCGCTCGGTTGCGCGAGAGCTGGGGTTGTCCTTCGCCTGATTCGGTGTCGTCGCCCGGCCGGTCACGTGCCGCGATGGACGGCGCGTCGGCCGTAGCGGTCGCAAATTGCGTCCACGACCTGGTCCAGCCTTTCGAACTTCTCCGCCTGCGGGTCGGCAAACAGCGTGGCCTGGCTCCTCTCCTGCGACTGAAGGCCTGTGACGCCGAATCCCAACAGGCGAAGCGCGCCCGACGCGTTTCGTTGCCACTGGCGGAACACGCGCTCCGCAGTGGCCCACAGCACCTGCGTCTGATTCGTGGCCTCGCCGAGCGTCTCGCTTCGCGTCACCGTGCGGAAATCTCCGTACCGCAGCTTCAGTGTCACGGTCCGGGCCTTCAGCCGGCGGCGGCGCAGCCGCTGCGCAACCTCTTCCACCTGTTCGAGGAGGACTCCGAGCAGGATGGTGGTATCGTGGATGTCCGTGGCGAAGGTCTGTTCGCTTGAAAGGCTCTTGGCCTGCCGGACCGCTTCGACTTCGCTGTCATCTTCTCCCCGGGCGAGCTTCAGCAGTTCCGCCGCCCCGTTGCCCACGATGGTCGTGAGCTCGGCCTCAGGCGTCGCGCGAAGGTCAGCGATGGTGCGAATTCCGCGCGAATGGAGGGCCCTCTCCGTCACTTTGCCGACGCCCCAGATGCGCCCCACGCCGAGCGGATCGAGAATCTCCTGTTTGTTCCGTTCCGTGATGACGACGAAGCCGTCGGGTTTCTTCAGGTCGGAGGCGAGCTTGGCGAGGAACTTGTTCGGCGCCACGCCGACGGAGGCGGTCAGTTGCGTCTGCGACGCAATCTGTTCCTTGATGCTCCGTCCGATCCGCTCGGCCGGACCGAACAGATTCACGCTGGCGGTCACGTCGAGGAAGGCCTCGTCCAGCGAGATCGGCTCCACCAGCGGCGTGTACCGCTCGAAGATCAATTGAATCTCGTGCGAGATCTCCGCGTAGCGCTCCATGCGGACCGGCAGGAGGATGGCGTGCGGACAACGCCGCAGCGCCTGCGCCGTCGGCATGGCGCTGTGGATGCCGAACCTCCGGGCTTCGTAGGACGCGGCGCTGACCACACCTCGCGCCTTCGGGTCGCCGGCGACGATGACGGCTTTACCTCGCAGCTCGGGTCGATCGCGCTGCTCGACGGACGCATAGAAGGCGTCCATGTCCACGTGAATGATCTGACGGACTCTATTCATATGCGCATGCATGATCCTGACCGCTATTCTACCAGCACGGCGATCAAGAGCAACGCGTTTGACAGGCGCCAGGGGCTGTGATATGCTCGACCCTGATGAGCGCAACATGCGCGGTCTTGTGGTGAGGACGACTCCATGAGCGCAAAGCATGCCGACATCCATCTTACCTGGCGTTTTCTCCTGTTCTTCAGTCCGCTCGCGACGGCCTTCCTGACCGGTTCCGCCGCATCCGGCGGGGCAAGCGATTTGCAAATCACCCTTCCCGACGTGAAGCACCCATATCTGGTGTGCACCGCCAGCGAATTGGAGCGGCTGCGGCAGGCGGATCATGCCGGCGGGTCTGAACGACGTATTGCGGCAGCCCGTGTCGAAGAGGCCCAGAGATTCATCGGCGACCCCGTCGACTTTCCACCTCGCGGCGGGCAGCACAACCAGTGGTATCAGTGCGACCAGTGCGAGACGGCCCTCCAGACCATTGATGAGACCCATCACCAGTGTCCCAAGTGCAAGAAGGTCTATTCGGGACCTCCCTACGATGACGTGATCTTCAGCCGGCAGCACGGGCGCAACCTCCAGCGGATGGAGACTGCGGCCTGGGCGTATGCGATCTGTGGTCGGGAGGAATTCGCTCGGTACGCTGCCGGGGTCCTGCTGGGCTACGCGGATCGGTATCGCACCTATCCCTATCACAGCGCCTCTCTGAAAGCGGGCGACTCCTGGGGAAAGAAGGCGGGAGGGCACCTCTACGAGCAGACGCTCACCGAGGCCTCGGCCCTGGCGACGTCCATCGGGCCGGCGTACGATCTCATCTACGATTCGGGTGTGCTCTCGGCGGAGGATCACCGTACGATTGCGGATGGACTGCTGCTGCCCATGCTCGAGACGATCGATCGGAACAAGGCAGGCAAGAGCAACTGGCAGACCTGGCACAATGCCGCCATGATGTGGGGCGGCGCGCTGCTTCGCGACCCGGACTGGATTCGCAAGGCTGTCGCGGACCCGGAGAACGGGTTCTACCATCAGATGGACGTCTCCGTTTCGCGGGAAGGGATGTGGTACGAGAACAGTTGGGGTTATCATTTCTACACGCTTAGGGCGTTGGTGATCATGGCGGAGACGGCCCGCCGGCTGGGGATCGACTTATGGGGCGACGAGCGACTGAAGAAGATGTTTACGCTGCCGATCGAGTATACGATGGCGGATGGGATGTTGCCTCGCTTCGGCGATGACGTGAATTCGTCGGTCAAGAGCGTGGGTGCCCTATACGAACCGGCTTATCATGCCTATCGCGACCCGCGCATACTGGCTCTGTTGCCCAGCGAGCCGGGTTTCGACGGCCTGCTGCTGGGCCGTCCGCCGGGGAAGGTCGCCGACGTGCCGGTTCTGGAGAGCAAAGTCTTTGAGGATGCGGGCCATGCGATCCTGCGGATGGGCGGTCCGGCGGGACTGACGGCCGCCATGACATTTGGTCCTTATGGTGGTTTCCATGGGCACTTCGACAAGCTGAGCTTCGTCTTCTATGGGTACGGCAAGGAGCTGGGTGTGGACCCCGGCCGGGCCAGGAGCCAGGCCTACCGCCTGCCCATTCACAGCCACTGGTACAAGGCGACCATCGGACACAACGCGGTCCTCGTCGATGGCCGCAGTCAGATGCCGGCTACGGGCAAACTGACGTTGTTCGAACGGGCGGATGGTTATGTGGCCGCCGGCGCCACCTGTGACGCCGCGTATCCCGGCGTGAAGCACGAACGATTGCTCGTACTGACGGAGACCTATCTCCTGGTGCTCGACACGCTGCACGCGGACCGGGATCGGCGTTTTGACTGGCTGTATCACAACAGGGGCGCTCGAGCGGTCTGCGACGTCGCTGCACAGACCGCCGATCCAAGAGCCGATTGCCCGGGCAGTGAATATATCCAGCACATCAGGCAGGGTACGACGGATGCAATGGTCCGCGTCGTGTTCGAGGATCCGGCCGTGGCCACATATCTTACAACGGCAGCGGGGCAGGGGACTATCGTGGCGGTCGGCGACGGTGTCGGAGGCTCGGTGACGGATCGCGTGCCCATGGTCATGATCGGCCGCGAAGGACGCGACATGAACTACGCCGCCGTTCTCGAACCGGTCCCTGCCGGCGGCAGGCCGACCGTTACAGGCGTCCGGCTCAGCGAGGAAGAGGGTCGCTTCGATGTCGTTGTCGAGCGGGGTTCTTCACAGGACCGGATTCGAATCGACTCCGGTACGGGACTGACGGTTCATCTGTCACGATGAAGACGGCCCAGGAAGAAATGCCGACGGATCACGCTCCGTCGACTCTTGCACGATCACATGGGTCTGAATCATTTCGGTCCCGCGGACCGGTTCATGCGACGGGTCGTCGCTCCGCCGCAGCATGGCGGCCCCGGTCTTGCCGATCTCATAGGGCGGCTGTGCCGTCTTGCTCTTCAAGGCCACCACACGTGATAAATCATCGAGGATTGTCGCCACCGATGGGACCGGGTATAATCGCAGCGGTTGGTAGGCACAGTGCTCGCAACAGTGTCCATGTGACAGGCGGGACCGCCGCAGCGGCCTGCCCGGCCCTGAAGGAGGCACAACCATGAAGCAGTCCCTCTCTCGTCGCACATTCCTGAAAAGCAGCGTGGCCGGAGGCGCCGCTCTGGCCTTTCCGGCCGCGAGCTACTCCCGCATCATCGGCGCCAACGACCGCATCTCCATCGGGATCATCGGTTGCGGCGACCGTGGCGTCAACGCGCACATGAAGGGGGTTCACGCCTACGCCAAGGAGCAGAATATCGAGATCACCGCCGTGTGTGATCCTTGGCGCGTCCGTCGCGAGCTCGCGTCGGCTCAGGCCGCGGAGTGGTACGGCCGACCGGCGCGGCAATTCGTCTCGTACCGCGATCTGGTCGCGCTCGACGACGTGGACGCCGTAATGATCGCCTCGTGTGACCATCAACACACGACCCACCTCCAGGCGGTCGCCGAAGCCGGCAAGGATGTCTACTGTGAAAAACCGCTGGCGATGCGCATGGACCGCCTGCGCGACGCGTATGACGCCGTCAAGAAAGCCAACATCGTCGCGCAGGTCGGTACTCAGTTGCGCAGTCTGCCGAGCTTTGCGGGCTGTCGGAAGGTGTATCGTTCGGGTATTCTGGGGGCCGTAGGCCGGATCGAGCAGTGCCGCAACGGCGAGCGACCCTACTGGTATTCGTACCTCAAGGATGTAAAAGAGCAGGACGTGGACTGGCAGGAGTTCCTCATGGACTTGCCTTCGCGGCCCTTCGATCCGGTGCTTTACTCCGGCTGGTACGGCTATCGCGATTTCTCCGACGGCCCGGTCAGCGGACTCGGCAGCCATTTCATCGACCTGGTCCACTACATCACCGGCGCAACCTTCCCGTCCAGTTGCGTCTGCCTCGGCGGGACCTTTGTCTGGAAGGACGAGCACCAGTTCACCTGTCCCGACCACGTCCAGGCCCTTTGGATCTATCCCGAGGGCTTCATGGTCAGCTACTCGACCAATTTCGGCAACGGCAGCGGCAACAGCTTCAAGATCTTCGGCGACCAGGGCGTGCTGGATATGGTGACCTGGACCGCGCCTGTGCTGACCGCAGAGGGCGGAGGCAAACGCAGAGGCGATATCCGGGGACGCAATCCCGTCGAGGATGTGCCGCAGCCGGACCATTTCCTCAACTGGCTCCAGTGCCTGCGGTCGCGGCAGACGCCCAATGCGTCGATCGACGCCGGATATCAACATGCGGTTGCCTGCCTGATGGCTGTTCGGGCGTTTGACACCGGCAAACGTATGATATACGACCCGCAGAAGCGCGAAATCCGCGAAGGGTGATTTTCTCTGGAGAGTATCGGACTATGAAGAGACGCAGACAGAATGAAGACCTGTCGCCGGACACACTTTCCCGTCGTGGGTTTTTGACTCGGGCGGTCCAGATTGGTGCCGCCGGCTGGACCCTGGCCAATGTCGAGGTCCTGCACGCCCGGACGGACAAGCCCCGCTGGCAGATCGGCTGCTACACGCGACCGTGGGACCAGTATGACTACCGCGTGGCATTGGATGCGATCGCCGAAGCAGGGTACCAGTACGTCGGGCTGATGACGACGAAGTCCGAGACGCATCTGGTGATTTCGGTGGCTACCCCGATCGAAGAAGCCCTACGCGTCGGAGACGAGGTTCGACGACGCGGCCTGAAAGTGATCTCGGTTTACGGTGGGGACATCCCGGTGGCCCGATCCCTGGAGGCGGGCATCGAGGGACTTCGCAGGCTGATCGAGAACTGCGCCGCCTGCGGCTCGACGAATCTGCTCATGGGCGGCACCGGCGACCGAAAGCTCTATGACGCCTACTACAAGGCCATCGCCGAATGTTGCGACTATGCGGCCGAGCGGGGCATCGGCATCAGCATCAAGCCGCATGGTGGACTCAATGCCACGGGGCCCCAATGCCGCGACGCGGTCGCGTCCGTCGGCCACGAGAACTTCCGCATCTGGTATGATCCGGGCAACATCTATTACTATTCCAACGGCGAGTTGAGCCCGGTGGAGGATGCGCCGTCGGTGAATGGTCTTGTCACGGGTATGTGTGTGAAGGATTATCGTCACCCGAAAGACGTGCTGGTGACACCGGGGACCGGGCAGGTCGATTTCCGCGTTGTCTTCGACCTGTTGAATGCCGGCGGATTCGAGGGCGGGCCTCTGGTTGTCGAGTGTCTCGACCCGGGCGATCTGCCGCACACACTGGAGGAGGCCAAAAAGGCCCGGCGCTTCCTCGAAGAGCTGACCGGGCAGAAGTCGCAACGGGCCGACCATGCCACACGCCGCGACTCGCTGGAGGCAGGGGTGGGCATTGTGGACATTACGCCGCCCCTGGGCTATCGCATGAGCGGCTACTTCCACGAGCGTCTCAGCGACGGCGTATCCGATCCGCTCCATGCCAAGGCTATTGTAATCCGCCAGGGTGCGACGAAGGCCGCCATGGTGTTCTGTGACATCATCGGGCTGTCTCCCGAAGTGTCCGGGGCGGCGCGCCGGCAGGCCGAATCCGCCACCGGTATTCCCGCCGCCAACATTCTCCTGGCGGCGACGCATTCGCATACGGGGCCACTCTATTTCGGCGCACTTCGCAACTATTTTCACGAGCAGGCCGTGGCCAAGAATGGGCAGGACCCTTGCGAGAGCGTGGATTATGCGGCGATGCTGACCGACCGGATCGTGCAGGCGATCTGCCAGGCCGACTCGGCCGTCCGGCCCGTACGAGTGGAGGCCGGCATTGCGCAGCAGCAGGGGCTTTCGTTCAACCGCCGTTTCCACATGAAGGACGGGACCGTGCGGTTCAATCCCGGCGTGCTGAATCCGGACATCGTGCGCGCCGCCGGCCCGATCGATCCGTCGGTTGGGGTGGTTCTGTTCCGCACGGCCGACCGGAATGAGGCGCTGGCAGGTCTGGTCAACTTCGCCCTGCATCTCGACACGGTGGGGGGCACGCGGTACAGTGCCGACTATCCGTATTATCTGGAACAGGAATTACGCCGGACGCTGGGTGAGGAGTTTACGCTGCTCTTCGGGACCGGCACTTGCGGCGACATCAATCATATCGACGTTACTCGTCACGAGCGTTTGAAGACCGAGGAGATCGGCCGCACGCTGGCGCAGACCGTGGTCGACGCGCTGGCGGACCTGAAGGCTGTCAAGGTTCCGTCGCTGGCGGTTGCGCGGGCAGTTGTCGAAGCGCCGTTGCAGACGTTTACCGCCGAAGAGATCGAACAGGCCAGACGCGATATCCACAAGGTCGGCACGCAGGACCTTCCGTTCCTCGATCAGGTTCGCGCATACAAGATCCTCGCGGTTCAGTGGCGGGGCGGTCCCACGCTGCCGCTGGAGGTCCAGGTCTTCCGGCTCAGCGACGAGGTCGCCGTGGTCGGCCTGCCGGGCGAGGTCTTCGTCGATCTGGGTCTGGCGATCAGGCAGGCCAGCCCGTTTGCCACCACGCTCATCATTGAGCTGTGCCAGGATGCCCCGGGGTATATCCCGACTCGCAAGGCCTTCGCCGAAGGCAGCTACGAGACGGTCAACTCGCGGGTGGCGCCGGGCAGTGGCGAACGGATGGCCGATGCGGCAATTGAACTGCTGGCTCAACTGGCTCCGGCCGGCTCCAAAGACAGATAGGCCTTTTGCAGCGGCAACGGTGGGACGAGCGCATTCTGTGCCTGCCCTGATCAAGATCGGCAAACGTTGCGATGGATCGCCGATTGTGGTATTATGACCACTGTGGTGTGTGGAAGCGCCGGTTGTGAGGTCCAAGGGGAATCCCGGCCCGGCCCAGAAGAACGGATTGGAGAGGCCTGTTCGGCGGGTACACTCATAGGGAGGTGCGGACATGTCCAAACGAGTTACTTCCATCGTGTTTGTGGCTGTCGTGGCAGCCATCGTGTCGCCGCCGGCGGCTCGCGCCGACATCCAGGCGGGATTGGTGGGCTACTGGCCGCTGGACGGGGATGCGACCGACGCGAGCCGGAACGGCAAGGACGGGATGCTCATCGGGGACGTGAATCCGGTGCCTGATCGGTACGGTATGGCCGGTGCGGCCCTGCGCTTCCCGGGAGAAGCGGACTGCTACGTGGATGTGGGTGACTCTGCGGAGTTGCGAATCACCGGGCCGATGACCGTGACCGCCTGGGTTCTTCTCCATGGGTCCAATCAGAACAACGGGCGTATCGTCACCAAGCACGGCGATGTTGACAGCGGTTCCTGGAATCTGGGTGTCGAAGCCGGCCCCGGCGGTGGGGCGCACGCAGCGACGTTCCAGATTGCCGCAGCGCCATCGGATGTTGTCCGCGTCGATGACACGCGGCCATTGCCGACGGATCGATGGGTCCATCTCACCGGCATCTATCGGCCGGACGAGGCTCTTGAAATCTACGTCGATGGCATGTTGCGGGCCGAGACCACGGCCGACATCCCGAGCCGTCAGTTCAGTGACAACGGATTGCCCGTCTGGATTGGTTCGGGCCACGGCTGTTCCGATTGCGCCTGGGATGGCCTCATCGACGAGGTGCGAATCTACGATCGCGCCGTCAGTCAGGTGGAAATCTGGCAGATCATGCGTGCGAATGTCGGATGCAGTCTGGCCCCGCAGCCGGCCGACGGCGCGAGAGACGTGCCGCCGGATGTGACCCTGAGCTGGAAAGCGGGCCTGTTCGCCAAAACACACGACCTGTACTTTGGTACCGTCGCGGACGATGTGAATAGCGCCAGCCGGACCAATGCCAAAGGAGTGCTTCTCAGTAGAGGACGAAGCACGACCACGTACGCCCTCGACGACGATCTGGACCTGGGACAGACATACTATTGGCGCGTGGACGAGGTCAATGCCTTTGACAGTTTCATCTACAAGGGAAATCTGTGGCGCTTCACGGTCGAGTCGTATGCCGTCCCCATCGGCAAGGTCGTGGCGACCACCAACGCGCTCTCGAACAATGGCGCGGGACCGGCCAACACCGTCAATGGTTCCGGGCTCAACGACGACGACGAGCATTCTATCGCAGCCGGTGACATGTGGCTGGCCGCTGCGAAGGGAAACGATCCGGTCTGGCTCCAATACCGATTTGACACACCCTGCAGATTGCACGAGATGCTCGTCTGGAACTACAACGATCCGTCCGCATCGGGTCTCGGTTGCGGACTGAAGGACGTAACCGTCGAGTACTCCACCGACGGGCTCGCGTGGACGGTCTGGAAGGATGTCCAACTGGCGCAGGCCACGGGCGCGCCCGATTATGTCGCCAACACCACGGTGGCCTTGGGAGGGGTGGTAGCGAAGTATGTCCGATTGACCGTCCGCACTACGTGGGGCACGACGGGGCAGTACGGCCTCAGCGAGGTCCGTTTCCTTCAGATTCCCACGCGGGCACGCGCCCCCAGACCGGCCGACGGAGCATCCGGCGTCGACGTGGACCTGGTACTGAACTGGAGCGCGGGCCGCGAGGCGGCCTTCCACGATGTCCACTTCAACCAGAGCGCGCCGATGGTGGCCACCGGTGCGGCGTTTCTCGGTTCGGTGACCGTGAACGAGTACCCCGTCGGAGCGCTGAACTTCGGGACTCCATATTACTGGAGGATCGATGAACGGAACGACGCCAGAAGCCCCAGTCTGTGGCAGGGGGACATCTGGACCTTCACCACGCGTGAATATGCGGTCGTGGATGATTTCGAGAGTTACACCGACGAGTCCGGCCGGCGCATCTACGAGATATGGAAGGACGGCTGGGAAAACGGGACCGGCTCGCTCGTTGGTCATATGGAGCCGCCCTTTGCCGAGAAGGTCATCGTTCACAGCGGAGGCCAGTCCATGCCCTTTGAGTACGACAATAGCGAGGCGCCGTTCTACTCGGAAGCATCGCGAACCATGGCCATCGAGCAGAAGTGGCAGGACCATGGCGCCGACGTGCTGCGGCTGTTCGTGCGCGGGCATCCGGACAACGATCCCGCCTCGCTCTATATCGCGGTCGAAGACACGGCCGGACGCGTCGCGGTGGCGACCCATCCGAATCCCACCGCCCTTACCTCCGCCCTCTGGCAGGAGTGGGCGATCCCATACTCGGCCTTCGGAGACGTCGGACTGTCCGCTGTCCAGACGGTGTATCTTGGCGTCGGCGACCGCGACCATCCGGTTCCGGGTGGTTCCGGCCTGATCTACATCGACGATCTCGAACGCGGCCACCCGATCGGCGGCCTGACGCCGGGCCGACGCTGATTGTCTGCAGGAGCGATGTTCGCGAAGGTGCGGAAGGAATCGGTCCCCGTACCGGAGATGAGATTCACGCAGGCGGGCACATGTCGCGGCCACTGCGCCCGACAGGATTCGAACCTGTGACCTCCGGTTTAGGAAACCGATGCTCTATCCGACTGAGCTACGGGCGCGTCCGAAGCGGGTACTATACGTCGCGGAGGGCCCTCTGTCAATGCCGGCGCTATTATCGGGCGTCTTGGGGGACGGCGGGACCTGATCCCTATCGCGACGGCGCCGAACCCGACAGCCGCTCTCTCCTGCGGTCGTGCGCCGGAACGGCTTTATCAGCCCGGAAACGGCGATCTGGGCACATTCCGCCCCGATCTGTATCTCGTCGGACCGGAGGACGGCGACACTTTGGCCGTCCTAAACCGGGAGTCGGGTGTCGAAATGGCCGATAGGAGATAGACCGAGAAGCTGATAACACCGGATGTAGGACTCGATGCATGATGACGGAAGAGAACTGGTCGGTACTGGAAGGGTGGGTCATCGCGTTGAGCGTCATCGTCGTGTTCAGTGCGACGATAGCAGGACCTCAACTCAGTCACGCCATGGCCAGGGACGAACTGGCGCTGGCGAATGCCGACAAGACCAGACGCATTTCCACGCTTCTGGCGATCGTGACATCCACCCGACAGGACAACGCCTCGCTCCGTGCGGAAGTGGCGGAAACCAGCCGGCTTCTCGAGCAGGCGCGCAGCGAGTTGGCCGTCCTGAAGCAGGAACGCGATACGCTTATCGGGCAGTTGGCCGTGGCCAACGAGAAGGTGCGCGAACTGGACGGCAAGCTCCAGACGACCGGGCTGGAGGCCGCCAAGCTCAAGGAGTTCCTCTCCCTGCAGGACATTCAGAAGGAACGGGATGAGGCAGCCGAGCGGGCGAAAAAGGCGGAGGACCGCATTCGCGAATTGACACTTCAGCTTCATCGGGCGGGCGTCTGGCCGTAGTCGGTGTCAGCAGACTCTCTCGGCTGTGAGACTGCGACGCAGGTACCCCGTGACGCGAACGTCGAACCGTTCGCGCAGGGGCAGGCGTTCGGGGACCGCCACGAGGATCGGATAACTGCCGATCTGCCGCAGAAAGGTGGTGCCGCCGTTGTGGACCTCGCTGCACAAATCCCGGAGGATCGTCCCGATCGGGAACACCCTCTCGAGCATGGGCCTGTCGATCTCTTCACGGACGGCGTCGATGAAGGCACGGTAGTATCGACGGTTCTCTTGCAGGTACCTCTGCCCGACCTGTTCGTAGAGGATTGTCCCGGGGAAAGGCACGACCTGGCGGATGTTGATCCGCCGGATGAGCAGTCCTTCCGCAACGATGCGCTTCAACGCCGCGAGATTGCGGTCCAGCGTCCGGGGTGTCTCCCCGGCGAGGCCGAGCAGGATGTTGATCCCGGGCAGCAACGCGTGACATCCGTTCTCTCCCCGCACCCCTCCGATCCGATGGATGGTCCGAATGGCTTCGAAGGCCATTTCGTACGGACAGTTGAGGTTGTTGGCCTTTGTCACCTCGGGGTCGAAGGATTCGATGCCCATCGCGGCAGTGCTGCCCGGCGTGAGGTACCGGACGAACAGCGCGGTACGGCGTTCGTCGACCATGGCCGGGTTGGCGTTGTCGATGTGCAGCACCGCCGGTCGCATCGCCGCCAGGGCGGAGAGCATTGCTTCAATCTTCTGCGGGTCGCCGAATTCGTAGCTGTAGATGCAGGACTGCTTGCCGAGCCGGAAGGCCCGCACGCCGAGGTCCATCAGTGTCCGGACCTCCTCGGCGATGTGGTGCATGGTTCGCCACTGCACGCCGTGCTTGAGCGGCTCGGTGCAGAACGAGCAGCCTTTCTCTCGCGGGCAGCCGCGGCCGGTCTCGATCTCCGCGACGCGATTTGGCATGTTGGGCATCTGCCCGATCAGCTTCGCTCCACGTAATGCAACCGGCTGAAGCTCCTCGTAGGAATCGAAGACGAACGGCCGCAACTCCTCGTAGTCTTCCGCCCGGGGCAGTTGAGGACGCGCGCCGCCTCGCACCTGTGTGCCTGCGGTCAGGACAGGGCCGGTGAGAATCTTGCGGACAGCGAACGACGTCAGCAGTTTGTTGACTTCTCGCAGCGTACCCGGGCGGGCGCTGAGGTATTTGCCGGGGGTCTGGACGCCGGCGATGATCACGAGCTGCTCGGTGTTCTGGAGGACTTGACGGATCTGTTCGGCGGCGCGCGTGTGGTTCAATGCCTCGATGTGAGTCCGGCCGACCGGCGGGTCGATCACCGCGTCCGGCCGGTGCTCCAGATAGCGAATCCACCTCAGATCGTCGATGGTCAGGTACGTCGGCTCTCGGTCGTACAGGCCCGCGACGTAGCGGGGCCAGACCCCGATGAACGGGGGGACACCCAGTCCGGCCGGTTCGTCCGTATAGCAGTCCAGGATAGTCGTTTCGTGTATCATCTGCGGCGCTGTGCCGATGTCATTCCGTCGATCGAATCGCTCACAGCGTCACATTATAGGGGCTGCGACGCCCGATTGCAAAACCGAGGCGTTGCCTGCCGGCGGTAATCGCGCCCCGGAATGGGCTCACTCATGTGTTTGCCGGCGGGTGCGATGTTGCTGTCGGGCCGTCGCTGCGCCAGGCCGTTTCTGTTTCCGGAGGACTTTCGCCACACCGGGCCAGGGGCCTGCGAGGCCACGGACAAGCGAGACCCTCTGGAACGCTATGAAGACCGTGAGAATTCCGAGAACATCAAGGAACGCCCAGGCCGCCGGTATGACCCGTTCTCCGACAGTTCACCGCCTCCCTGCTAACCTTGACGCCCTCCGCCAGAAGCCGGACGGAATCCTGTCCTGAGTGCCGAGTGCTTGGTCTTGAGTTCCGGCCTGTCTCTCACCGCCTGCCCGGTGCCGCGATGCGGCTCAGCGGAGCTTGCGGAAGGAGGCCGGCGAGAGGCCGAAGACCTTCTTGAATGCGCGGGAGAAGTGGAATGGATCGCTGTAGCCCAGATCAAAGGCCACCTGCTTGATGAGCTTGTCGTTCCGCTGGAGGTTTCGGGCGGCCTGAGCCATCTTGAGCTGGGTCAGGTACTGATAGGGGCTCTGGCGGTCGAACCGTTTGAAGAGCCGGCACAGGTAGGCGTCGTCGACATGGCAGCTCTCGGCGATCTCCTCAAGGGTACGCAGCGTCGCGAAGTGGTCGCGGATGTACTGGCGGCAGCTCTGGTACGTGGCGAAGGCGGCGCTGCGGTACGGGTCATCGACGAGGCCGGCTTCGGCGATCTTCAGGACGAGCAGCTCGACCAGCTTGGCACAGATGGCCGGCCCCTGACGCGTGCCGGAACAGCCGGCGGCGATCAGGTCGTCGAAGATCCGCAGGACCGCATCGGGTGAGGCGATCCGGACGGCGGTGCCCGGTGCCAAATCGTTGTCGTAGAGCACTTTGGCGGCGGTCGGGCCGGTGAAATCGACAAAGTACTTCACGAGCGGCTCGGGTCCGTCGGCGGCGATCAGATGGGCGACGCCGGGCCCGTAGGAGAAGACCCGGCCCGGATAGAGGGCCTCGGTCCGGCCCTTGAGGGTCAGCGTGCCCCTGCCGCGGGCGACGAACTCGATCGAGTGGAAGGGGAAATCGGCGCGGTCGATGCGGTAGTCCGGGCCGCAGCGCTCGCGCCCGCCGCAGACCACCGCCAGCGGTTGGTGTACGTTGCCGACCGCGTCGATGTAGAACCGCTCGGCCTCAAGCACCTGGTTCGAGTAGAACGTCGGAACGCTGCCGGTATCGCGGATTTCGTAGCTCATGGCGGCCAGTCAAGAATAGTCATGCTCTGGGCAACATTTGATGTTTCCATCGCGACAAACGCGCATTATAATTCCCCGGCGCTACAATTGAGAAGTCAATATGGTACAGGCTCCGAAAGCAAGGCGAAGAGCCGATGGGAAAGGAAACGAGATGGCACGCAAGAAGAACCCCACAGCGGCGTCGGTGCTGGACAAGGACGATCTGATCGTGGTCAGTGGGGCCGGCGGGTTCATCGCCGGGGCGCTGGTTCGGTACTTCCACGAGCAAGGATTCCGGCGGATTCGCGCGATCGACAAGAAGCCCCTGCCGCAGTGGTACCAGCGGACGCCGGGCGTAGAGTGTCTGTGTCTGGACCTGAGCGAACCGGACAACTGCCGCCGGGCCTGCGAGGGCGCGGTCGAGGTGTACAATCTCGCCGCCGATATGGGTGGGATGGGGTTCATCGAGCGGTTTCGCATCGAGTGTCTGCGCAGCGTGCTGATCAACACCCATATGATCGAGGCGGCGTACCGGGCTGGCGCGACGCGATACTTTTTCTCCTCGTCCGCCTGCGCCTACAACACCGAACTCCAGAAGGACCCCAACGTCCGTGCCCTCAAAGAGTCCGACGCTTACCCCGCCATGGCCGAACGCGGCTACGGCTGGGAGAAACTTTTCAGCGAGATGGTCTGCCAGGAATACTGGGCAGAGCGGCACCTCGAAACGCACATCGCCCGCTTCCACAACGTGTACGGCGAGCCCGGCACCTGGGACGGGGGCAGAGAGAAGGCGCCGGCGGCGCTGTGCCGCAAGGTGATCGAGTGCAAGGACAAAGGGCTGGACGAAGTGGTGATCTGGGGCGATGGCACGCAGACGCGCAGCTTCATGTACATCGACGACTGCGTTCTCGGCATCGACATGATCATGCACTGCGACAAACTGATCGCCACGCCGATCAACCTCGGCTCCGACTACCTCATCTCGATCGAGGACCTCATGCTGCTGGCTGAGAAGATCGGCGGCGTCAGACTCAAGCACAAGTACGACCTGACCGCCCCCAGAGGCGTCGGCGGCCGCAACAGCGACAACACCTTCATCCAGCAGGTCCTCGGCTGGGCCCCCGGCACCCCGCTCGAAGACGGCCTCCGCAAGACCTACGCCTGGATCGAGCAGCAATACTACGCCCGCAAGGCCGGCAAGCACACCGTCAGTTGACCGCCCGCCACGTCCGCGCGAGTCGGAGACAAGGAATAAGAGGCTGTCCTCAGCTAACATCGCTGCGGCAATCCGAACTGGGACTGGATTTCTTGTGGTTTTTTGGATTCTGGGGTTGACAGGGATGGAGAGGGCTGCAAGCATGTAATTCGAGTGGTGGCGCCCGAGCATTGCGGAGTAAGCAGTGGGGACTCCTGGTTGTGCGAAGGAGTGCGAAGGCGATGGGCGCGAAAGAGCGAAGCGAGTACGAGCGGGCGTTTACACTGATTGAACTGCTGGTGGTCATTGCGGTAATCGCGCTGCTGATGGCGATCCTGATCCCGGCGCTGCACCGGGCCCGGAATCAGGCACGGGCCGTGGCCTGCCGGTCGAACCTGCGCCAGTGGGCGATGACCCTGGCCGCCTACACGCAGGATTATGAGGGGCGTCTCCCCTCCGACACACACGGTTGGGTCGCTCTGTGGCTGTTGCGCGGTACGTTCATCGGCGCCATGGACCCCGATGCAGACCACGCGGCCCTCCACGGCTTCCACACGAGAGGCATCGCCCTGTGCCCCATGGCGAGCCGGCCCCGGCCCCCGGATCCCAATCGTGGCGGTTTCAACATAACGGTAATGACCCCCACCATGTTGTGGCGCATAACCGGAGAAAACGGGACGTCCACCGCCGCTTGGCAGATCCTCACGCCGGAGCCGCGATTCCTGGGCAGTTACGGATACAACACCGCCCTGTTCACGGCGTTCTGCATCAAGCGCATTCTGGGGGAAATACCCGATCTGAACATCTTCTCCCTGCGAGAGCACGCGAGCATTCCCATCCTGCTCGATTCGGGCCAGCCATGGCCCAACCTGCGGGGGCCCGATTCTCCTCCGTACCACCCAGCAGGGGGCGTGGGCTTCGGCTCGTTCTTCATGGACCGGCACGGTAAGGAGACCAACGGGATGTTCCTCGACTGGTCCGTCCGCAGCGTTGGTCTCAAGGAAATCTGGACCCTTAAGCGGGCGTCCGACTTCGATCGCGCGAACCCGTGGACCAAGGCGGGAGGCGTCCAACCCGACGACTGGCCCAAGTGGATGAGAGGCTGTAAGGACTATTGAGATGAACACGCCACCGATTGTCATTCCGACCGGAGGGTCGCTGCAAGCGACCCGCAGCGGAGGAATCTGGCTGCGAACGGAGCATACGTCGGGGCTATGGCCAGACCTTTCGACTTCCCCATTCGACTCGGCTCAGGGCTCAGGGCTGCGCTTCGCTCAAGGTGACAAACGGAGGCGTGGCTACGCCTTCACCCTGATCGAGCTGCTGGTGGTCATCTCCGTCATCGCGCTGCTGCTGGCGCTGCTGGTTCCGGCGTTGCGCGCCGCCCGCGAGCAGGCCCGGCGCGCCGTCTGCCTCTCCAACCTCCGCCAGCTCACGCTCGCCTGGATCGCCTACGCGGATCAGCACGATGGCAGACTCGCCGGCGGCTCTGCATTCAGTCCAGGGACAGTCGGCACGCAGACAGGGCCAGGTGAGGGGTCAAAGAAATATCGCACGTTGAAACCCTGGATGGGCCTGGCCTTCAACTATCCCGAGAGCCGTTCGGCGTTAATAGCGAACCTCGACAAAGGCACCTTGTGGCCTTACATCCAGGACATCGACGTTTACCGTTGTCCCGCAGGCCGGTCCGGCCACTGGGCAACATACCAAGTCGTCGCAGGCGCAAACGCCTTCCCCGTGGAGGGAACCTCGACCAACTATGACCCGGAGGTGAGCATGGTCGGCGTGCGAGTCGGTCGGACGGTGCTGCACCTCAGTCAACTCTCGGACATCGTCAGTCCCGGCCCGGCCCTGCGCGCCGTCTTCACCGATGCCGGCCAGACCAGCTCATGTTTCTACATGCCGTATCTGTATCCACAGTGGGTTTCGGCAAGTCCTGCCCCCATCCATCACAGCGACGGTGCCACCCTTTCCTTTGCCGATGGCCACGCGGAATACTGGAAATGGAGGGGCGCTGAAACCGTGCATTTGCCTCGCGAACTCGTGAGAGCGCGCCCCAGCGTGTTCTTGGAACTGCTGCTGCACCCTGGTGGAAAGCTGTGGGACTACGAACCGCAGACCGAGGACGGCCTATACGACCTCCAGCGTCTCCAACGCGTCATCTGGGGCCGACTCGGCTACGGAGAGGAACAGACGCCGTAGCGCGAGCTGGCCAAACCACCCACGCAGGCGGATAGCGGACAAGAAGGTCCTGAGGAAGGCCAGGGACTGTAGCCGCCGGGCCGCACGGAGTTCTGAGTGTTGAGTTCTCAGGGTTGAGTTTGCGGCGTACGGGGCACGGGCCACAGGGCACGAACCACGCTTCACGCTTCACGCCATACGCACGACGCATCACGCATGGCACTTGCCGCATCTACGCTTCTACCCATCTACGCGTCTACGTGGGTGCAGGCCAGAGGCTTTAGACTGTAGGCTGGAGGAAGCTCGTGTCACGCTTCACGAGATACGAGATTCGAGCGACGAACGACGAAATCCGGTTGCGTTTTCGTCGCGAAATGGTACAATTGCACGCGGTTCGGGGGGCCGGGAGATGGGATTTTTGCGGCCAAAAACGGCCTTCTGAGAAAAGTGAAGATTTTTTTCATTTTTTGCTCGACAGGGGGTTGACGCGTTCCGATTTGTGCGTAGAATAGCATGACTACTGGTGGACAGGCAACCTTGACTGACTGCTTGCCCACCCGTTTAATTTGTGATCTTTGACAAGTGAACAGTTAAGCCATATGAGCAGCGAAAGTGCACCGGCCCGGCGGGATTCGCCCCGGCGAGGCCGGGAAAAACGCAATAGCCTTTTTTCAGCACTTTCGGTGCGAATATACCAGAAGTGTTGAGCCTTTCGTGACGAAATCCGCTTCGGCGGTTTCGACGATTCAAACTGAAGGGTTTGATCCTGGCTCAGAACGAACGCTGGCGGCGTGGCTAAGACATGCAAGTCGAACGAGCTAGGCAATTGAGCAATCGAACGCCTAGTTAGTGGCGAAAGGGTTAGTAATGGCTAGGTAACGTACCCTGTACTTCGGGATAGCGTCTGAGTGCTTGCACTCTTCCGAAAGGGGCATTAATACCGAATAATATCCCCCGTCGATGGGCGGGTGATCAAAGATTTATCGGTGCAGGAGCGGCCTAGTTCCTATCAGCTAGTTGGTGAGGTAACGGCCCACCAAGGCGATGACGGGTAGCGGGACTGAGAGGTTGGCCCGCAACATCGGGACTGAGACACTGCCCGGACCTCCACGGAGGGCTGCAGTAACGAATATTGGGCAATGAGCGAAAGCTTGACCCAGCGACGCCGCGTGTAGGAGGAAGTCCTTCGGGATGTAAACTACTGTCAGGGGTAAGAAAGTCCGTTTCGGCGGATTGATCCAACCCAGAGGAAGTCACGGCTAACTTCGTGCCAGCAGCCGCGGTAAGACGAAGGTGGCAAGCGTTGTTCGGAATCACTGGGCTTAAAGCGTGTGTAGGCGGAAGCGTAAGCGTTTTGTGAAATCCCTCGGCTCAACCGAGGAATTGCTTGACGAACTGCGCTTCTTGAGGCAGGTAGGGGTGCGAGGAACTCTTGGTGGAGCGGTGGAATGCGTAGATATCAAGAGGAACGCCGGTGGAGAAGTCGTTGCACTGGGCCTGTCCTGACGCTGAGACACGAAAGCGTGGGGAGCGAACGGGATTAGATACCCCGGTAGTCCACGCCGTAAACGATGCCTACTAGGTTGTGGCGGTTCTGACGCCGGCACAGCCGAAGCCAAAGTGTTAAGTAGGCCGCCTGGGGAGTACGGTCGCAAGGCTAAAACTCAAAGGAATTGACGGGGGCTCACACAAGCGGTGGAGCATGTGGATTAATTCGAAGCAACGCGCAGAACCTTACCTGGGTTTGACATGCTTGGATGCCCGCCTGGAAACAGGTGGGGCTGCCTTCGGGTGAAACTTGCACAGGTGCTGCATGGCTGTCGTCAGCTCGTGTCGTGAGATGTCGGGTTAAGTCCTCTAACGAGCGAAACCCTTGCCGTTAGTTACCAGCGGGTCATGCCGGGGACTCTAACGGGACTGCCGGTGTTAAACCGGAGGAAGGTGGGGATGACGTCAAGTCATCATGGCCTTTATGCCCAGGGCCTCACACGTGCTACAATGGCCGGGACAAAGCGACGCAAGACCGCGAGGTGGCGCAAATCGCAAAAACCCGGCCCCAGTTCGGATTGCAGGCTGGCAACTCGCCTGCATGAAGTTGGAATCGCTAGTAATCGCGTATCAGCTATGACGCGGTGAATGTGTTCCTGAGCCTTGTACACACCGCCCGTCAAGTGATGGGAGTTGGGAGTACCCGAAGTCGGTTTGCTAACCCGCAAGGGAGGCGACTGCCGACGGTAAGCCCGACGACTGGCACTAAGTCGTAACAAGGTAGCCGTAGGGGAACCTGCGGCTGGATCACCTCCTTTCTAGGGATATCTAGAACGTCGGCCCCTTTCGGGCCGGCGAAAGTCAGGCACTCTCGCTGTTCGGCTTAACTGTTTCTTGAACCAAGAAGCCCCGGTCTTCGGACCGGGGTTTTTTTTGCGCTGCGGAATGGTATAACCTGCCAGTCGGGCCAGGAAAGGACCTCAACGACACAAAGAACCCCAAGGACGAGCCTTGCCTTTCGGTCCCTCAGGTCCTTTTCGTCCCTTCGGTCCGAGAAGGGCCTTTCGCCCCAACTCCGCGTCAGCGGTGAATCTTCAGTTTGGGCAGCGCCTTTCTCAGTGCTTCCACTTGCTCATCGCTGACCTGCGTGCCCTCGAGCCAAAGCGATTGCAGGTTGGTCAGGCCCTTCAGGGCCGTCAGGTCGCTGACCCATCGTGCCGCACGCCTGCGGTGTTCATCCCTGATTGTCTCGCTCTGTTACTTCTTCCTCACCACTTTGCTTTGCCCGAGTCGCGGGTCACGCGTCACGAGCCACGGTCAGTCGTCCTTGAACTTCCGCATCCATTGCGGCCAGTCCTCCGGGCGGACGCCTCCAACGCGGGTCTCCGGCCCGTTGGTATCGTATTTGCGGCTCCACCTCAAGGTCCATAGCTCCTTGAGCCCCACCCAGTGGACCGACCAGTCGAGAAACAGCATATTGATTCCCTCGCCATGCCGATCAATGCAGGGTGTTGACAGCAGATCCTCCCAGTTCGAAGGCGCCTTGTCGGGAGGAGGCCAGTCGTACGGCTGCAGCGGCGTGTACTCCACTCCGCCACAGTCAAACAGGACGGGAATCCCCGAAGTCCCCTTGACGTCGCGCGTGCCCCAGTAATGGTCGGGGTGGAATGCGCCTGATGTCGCATGTGCCAGCCATCCGTTGATTCCGTAACTCATCGTGACGGTTTGAAAACAATAGGCGACAATCCAGGCGGAGTACGCCGGGTTGGTGACATCGTACTTCGCCGCCATGGGGCATGCGGCAAGCTCGCGGTAATCGAGGCGATACCGCTCGAATTTCCAGACCCATTCATGGCGTGGCTGGTCGTCCCAGAACCGTCCGCCGTAGTCGTCCAGGTACATGTTGAACAGCAGGCTCCACTGGCGCAGATTGGACTGGCAAGCCACGGCCCTTGCCTGGTTCCTTGCACGGCGCAGCACGGGAAACAGCAGCGCCATGAGGAGGACGATGATGGAGATGACCACGAGCAGTTCGATCAGCGTGAATGCCCGCTCGCTCTTGACTCGCTTTGTCGCGCCCATCGCCTTCGCACTCCTTCTTACAGCAGGAGTCCATGCCTCCCCACCTGCTCCGCAATGCTCGGGCGCCCCCACTCAATTTACATTCTCGCATCCCCTTCCATCCCTGTCAACCCCAAAGTCCAGAACATTCGAGTGCACTGCGTGTTTGTAGGTAGGTTCCTGCGGAGGCCAGGAAAGGGGGCTGTCATCTCGAAGAGCGTGGCGGATGTCATTTCGACGAAGGGCGAAGCCCGCACGGAGAAATCCGGCCGGGGATAAGGCAATAGCCCGTTCGCAGCCAGATTCCTCCACTCCGCTACGCTCCGGTCGGAATGACAAAATCGACTGCAACCCCGCGTGACGGTCTACCTACAAACGTCAAGTGCACCGAGAACACTCGCCAAAGATGCGGCCCCTGCGGCTGACGACGCTTGGCGCGTCCGCGCATCCACGCTCCCGCCGCCCCGCGAGCTTGCGAGATACGAGCGACAAGATACGAGATACGCCCGCGTTGCGGCGGTCAGTTCGCCGGGAAGTCGTCGGCGGGCGCATCGTCGTCGGATGCCTCGTCGAAGTCCTCATCGTCTTCGCTGCTGTCGTCGATGTGCTCGTCGAAGGTCCAGTGGTGCAGGGCGTCGATGAGGATGGCGGAGGTGATCTCGTAGCCGTCTTCGGCGTTGACTTCACTGAGCAGGTCGCCCAGATAGCTGGCCAGGCCCTGCACAGCGTTGACGCAGTCCTCGAACTCCAGCGTGACGGAATCCTCCGTGCCGACCACGGTCCCATGGTTCATCACGTTGACGATCAATCGGGCCTTGGACTGCGGCAAACGTTCCATAAGCGAAACCTCCGGCTCGCGCACCGGCGATGCGCGGCATGCGACTTTGAGACCACAGACAGCGGCGCGGGATGACGACCTCTCGCGTCCGGCGGTACAGTATCTAGCGCCACGCTACCGGGCCCGGCGGCGGCTGTCAAACTCCAAATCGCACCTCGTCAGAAATCGGGTGCACGGCGTGTTTGTAGGTAGGTTCCTGCGGAGGCCAGGAAAGGGGGCTGTCATCTCGAAGAGCGTGGCGGATGTCATTTCGACGAAGGGCGAAGCCCGCACGGAGAAATCTGGCCGAGGATGAGGCCATAGCCCGTTCGCAGCCGGATTCCTCCACTCCGCTGCGCTCCGGTCGGAATGACAAAGTCGACTGCGACCCCCGTGACGGTCTACCTACAAACATCAAGTGCACCCTCAGAAATCCTGAATCCGAGGCACGAAATCCGAAACAAATCCCAGGGACCCGGATCCCAAATCCGAAACGAGACGGGGCCGGCAACGGTGTCTGGAACCTTTATACCTTGGGACTGAGAGTCTGTTTTGCGTCTCGAAATTCGAGATTCGTATTTGTCGCGATCAGCGGAAGCGGAGGCAGACGGGGCGGCCGACGGCGATCCTGTGATTCGTCGGCTCCAGGGCGCCGGTCTGCGGGTCGATGCGAAAGACGACGACGCTGTCGCCGTCCTGGTTGGCGACGAGGCAGAAGGCGCCGGTCGGATCGATATTGAAGTTTCGCGGCGTCTGGATGCCGGCGGTCTCGTGCTCGACGAACGACAGCACCCCGTGGGCGGGATCGACGCGATAGACGACGATGCTGTCGTGGCCGCGATTGGAGCCGTAGAGGAACCGGCCGCTCGGGTGTATGCGGACCTCGGCGCAGGTGCTGGGCCCGGCAAAGCCGGCGGGCAGCGTCGGGACGGTCTGCACCTCGGCGAGGGCTCCGGTCGCGGAGTCGTACGCGAAGGCCGTCATCGTGCTGTTGAGCTCGTTGATCACGTAGGCGTGCTTGCCGTCGGGGGCGAAGGTGAAGTGTCGCGGCCCGGCGCCGGGGGCGAGCGAGGCAAACGGCGGATCGTTGGCGGCGATGGTTCCGGCGTCGACGTCGAGTCTGTAGATCATAATCCTGTCGATCCCGAGGTCGGCGACGAAGGCAAAGCGGTCGTCGGGACTGACGGTGACCGAGTGCGCGTGGGGTCCCTTCTGGCGTCCGGGATTCGGGCCGGAACCGGTGTGCTGGACGAAGCCGGTGGGCGCGCCGAGGGAGCCGTCGGCGCGGATCGGGATCACCGAGACGCTGCCGCTGCCATAGTTGGCCACCAGCACGTTGCATCCGGCGTGGTCCACGGTGACGTGACAGGGACCGGCGCCGCCGGAGCGCTGTTCGTTGAGGCGCTTCAGGTCGCCTGTCGTCGGGTCGATGGCGAAGGCAGTGACGGCGCCCGCGCCGTTGCCTTCGCTGACCGCGTAGAGGTACTTGCCGCTCGGGTGCAGCTCGACGAACGACGGGTTCTTCGCCTCGGCGGCCAGGACCGGCTCGGCCAGCGCCCCGGTGTTGAGATCGAGCGTGGTGCGGTAGATGCCCCGGCTGCCGCCGCCTGTGTAGGTTCCGATGTAGACCGAGATCGACCTGGCCGAGGCAGTCGCGAACGCCGCCAGCGAAACGACTGCCGTCATGACGATGGTTCTGCCCATGTGCGATTCTCCACGTCTGTCCATGCCCATTATCGTGCGACGCATCGCCGGCGTCGCCGGAGCCATTATACCGACGTCGCCCCACCCCGGCAGCCCAAAACACGACCCGATTGCCCGTTTCGAGGCAAGCGGGAAGAAAACCGCCCGTGGTGTGCCCGTCAGAGCTTGCCCCTTCGACTGTGTTCAGGGCAGGCTCTGAACTTGCCGAAGGGGCGGGCCACCTCGCGATTTCAGAGAAGGGAATGCCTCACGGCGTCACTACAAACAGGGCATAACATTACCTTTTTGTCACCAACTACTCTTCGGCAGGGTTGGCGGCGAGCAGCAGGTCGACGAACGCTTCGAGGTCGAGGGCGTCGAGGGCGCCGTCGGCGTGGAGGTCGGCGGACGGGTCCGCCTGGCGCCAGGCGTCCATGAAGAGTCTCAGGTCGGCAACGTCGATGTCCCCGTCGGTATCGTAGTCACCGACCGCCGGAACGCCGCGATAGAGGCGGACCTTGCCGTCGCCGGCGCCGACGAGCAGGTCCTGGTAGCCGTCCCTCGGACCGAAGGAGCCGTCGCCGGTCCAGGTGCAGACGAAGGGACGCGATCGAGGCGTGCCCGCCAGGTCGATCGGGACGCCCTGGCTGGTCACCATCGCGTAGCCGGCGAACATCGGCAGCGATTCGAGCCCGACGTTCTTATAGAACAGCAGCAGGCCGTCGGTGTTGCCGGTAAGCAGGTCCTTCCTGCCGTCGCCGTCGAGGTCCATTATGACCGGGCTGGAACGCAGGCCGGGAACCTGAAGGTCGCGGCCGTCGTCCTGGGCGAACTCACCGTCGGGCGGCGAGAAGTAGAAGGTCGGCGGCATCGAGCCGGCGCAGCCGCAGTTGAGATAGACGTGGATCGCTCCGTCGAGCGCGCCGACAACGAGATCGAGCAGGCCGTCGCTGTTCCAGTCGAACGGTGTCGGCGTCGCGCGACTTCCGACATCGAGGGTCCAGATTCCTTCGCTGCCGACGGTCAGCGTGGTCCCGGCGTCGAAGGCGGGCTCGTTGTCGTCGGTCACGTTCAGGAAGATGCGGACCGTGCCGTCGGACAGACCGACGAGAAGGTCCTTGCGCTCGTCGCCGTCCCAGTAGACCACGCGCGGGAAGCAGCCCATGCAGCCGGAGGCCGGACAGGCCAAGTCCGCCCCGCCCGCCTGGACGTAGAAGAAATCGTTGAACTGCGGGTCCGCCTCGGTCCCGATGTTCAGGTACACCCGCACCTTGCCCTCGCCGGAGCCGCCGCCCTGGCCGACGACGAGGTCCTTGAGCCGGTCGTTATTCCAGTCCACAAACGACGGCACGGAATAGCCCGGCACCTGGAGGTCCGCCCCGCCGGCCTGGATGATCTCCTCCGGTCCAAAGTCGATGGCCATCGTGGGAATCGCGTTCGCAAAGAGCATTGCTGCCGCCAGAGATGTCACCACCCTCGAAACGGTCCGCCTCATCTCGCATCTCCTCGCCATAAGAGGACAACACTGGCCGCCTGAGCCCTCGGCAGGGCCGGCCCGCCGCAAACAGAAGCACCCTCTTCCTCGCTCGGTCCCTCCATGGAACCATTTATGTTATCACGCATCCGGCCCTCCTGTCAAATCCAAATGCCGGCGTGATGGCGCGTTCCGACAAAAGGCGGAGAACACGCTCGCCCGTGGTTGCCAAACGGGCTCAGGCACAAGGGCAAGTGATCATCCGCCCCTGCCGGCGGCGTCACACGTTTGTCGTGGCGTCGCGAGACGCTGCCTTTCCTCTTGCGGGCACAGAAAAAACGACGCATGCCCTTACGGGCATACTGTGAACGGCGGCTGCGGGGGTCAGACCACGAATCGCTTCAAAACGGCGGCGGTGTGCATCGCGATGAGCATCAGGTAGTCGAGGTCGCCAAGGGTGTAGTGGTCGTGGATCATGGCATTGTCGACGTAGATAACGCCGTAGCAGCCGGCGGGCCCGCAGATCGCGGCGATCAGCGCCGAGCGGATCCGCTCCTTCGATTCGAGGTCGGCAGCCACGCGCGGCATGACCAGGGACTGGGCCCGCTCCACGGCCTGATTGATCTTGTCGGCCAGCATCAGATCACCGAGTTCCACCGGCTTGCCGTCGCGCCGTTTGCCCGCGTGATACGTCATCGGTCCACTGGGCTGCTCCCGCAGGGCGCACCAGGTGTGAAACGCGCTGAACTGCTGGATGGTGATGTTCAGCAGCGCCACCAGCATCTCCTCCAGGTTGGTCGCCTTGCAGATCGCGTCACAGGCGTGCGAGAAGTCCGACAGCCGCTTGGCGGCCAAGCGCATCGCCGGAGCATGGCCGGCATCGGGCTTGCGTACCACCGTCTCGTGCAGGGGCGTTGCCAAGCCCGCTTCAAGGTTCAGCGTGTCCTCGAACTGCGCCGCATGGTCTGCGGGCCGATTCTCGTCGAGGTTGACCTCCAGGACGAAGTCCGTGATGCGAATCGCATCGCCGGTCTTGAGGGGTGACTTGACGACCACCTCTCCGTTGAGGTAGGTCTTGTTCGCCGAGCCGAGGTCCTGGATTTCCCAGCGGCCGTCGCCGTCGCAGACGATTACCGCGTGCTTTTTGGAGACGGTGCGGTCGGGAAGAAAGACATGGTTGCCGGCGGCTCGACCGATCTCGATAGGACCCTGGGCGAATTGGTATTCCTTGGTTTCGCCGTCTTTTTGTTTGAGTACCAGACGCATCGTTTGATCTCCGCATCCGGGTTCATATTGGGCTGATGGTATTATCGTCCGTTCCGGATTCCCTGTCAAGGAAACATTTGGGGGCGTTTGGGAACGGGGTGGGCAGGCGTGGGGACCGGCTTTTATGGCTTCCTGCCGGTGGATGGAGCGCAAAGACTACTTTGGTGCGGCGGATTTGACGGTCCGGCGGGACCGATAACGGTACTGGTCGAGGATGACCGCCGCGACGATCACGCAGCCGGTGATGAGGCGTTTGGTGGACTCCTGGGCACCGACCTGGGCCAGCCCGGTCCCGAGCACCGCGATGATCAGCACGCCGAAGAAAGACCGGACGACCGAGCCGTGGCCGCCCATCAGGCTGGTGCCCCCGATGACGACCGCCGCAATGGCCTGGAGCTCGAACCCGATGGCGGTGTTGGGATTGGCCGACGACATGCGGGCCGACTGGATCACCGCGCCCAGGGCCGCCAGCAGCCCGCACAGTACGAACACCGCCAGCTTGTACGGACGCGGGTCGATCCCCGACAGTCGCACCGCCTCCTCGTTGGTCCCGATGGCGATCAGATACCGCCCGAACACGGTCCGCGACAGGACCAGTTGCCCGCCGGCCACGATGAGGATCGCCAGCACGAAGGGAAGTGACAGGCCGAGGATCGCGGTGTCGGTGACCACCTCGACCGGAGCGCCGATATAGATGGTGCGCGAGCCGGTCATCAGATACGCCGCCCCGCGCGCCGCTTCGAGCATTCCCAGCGTCACGATGAACGAGGGCAGGCGCCAGCGGATGACGATCAGGCCGTTGACGGCCCCGCACGCCAGGCCCACCAGCAGGCACAGCCCAACCGCCGGCAGCAGCGGCCAGCCCCAATTGACCAGCGCGATGCCGAGCATGGCGCCGGCCAGCGCCAGGACCGAGCCGACCGACAAGTCGATGCCCGCGATGATCAGCACGAACGTCATGCCGACCGCGACCACCGTTGTGTCGGGGATCTGATTGGCCATGGTGCGGAAGGTAGTGATCGTGAAGAAGTTCCTGGCGGCCAGCCCGAATACGAGGATCAGTAGCGCCAGTGCCGCGACCATCCCGAGATAGTCACTCGCCAGCCGTCGCAGGTCCACTCGTCCGTCCGTCTTGCCTTCGTCCATTCGCCGCTCCACTCGTGCAGTTCCTCCTGCGTGCCAAAGGCCGATCACCACGAGGTCACCTCGCTGCGACGGAGGTCGTGCACCGTGTCTTTTCGGAGCAGTATCGGTTGAATCTGCCGTCCCGCCAAGAAGAAACTCGCCCGGCGACACAGGAAGCTCGTTCGCAGCCGCGCCGCAGGCGTCTGTTTTGCGTGATCGCGGTGCATGGCCGAGATCGTCGGGCAGAGTCTGGAGGTAGATGCTGATGTGTGTGAGCCTGAGCAGCCATTACAAAGACCCGTGGCAACCGTGATTTCTCCTGGGCCATGGTGGGTTCGGCGGGCCGCTTGCCGGGATGGGCCCGGTGGCAGGTGTCGAACGGGCTCGTCTTGGAAAACCCTGACGTATGGTGGGGTATCCGGGCCGGCCGGGCCCCCTGCGGCGCCTGCGTGCAAAAACCGTCCAAACCTTGACGGCATGATACATATCCACCTTGTAGGATGGTCGAGCCGAGATGCACGAGGGCGCAAAATGGTGAAAGAAAAACGCAAAAGTGCATTGCTCCGGCCGGACGCGATTTGAGAGAATGGTAACACCGGGGGCAGGTGAGCGCCCGGCGCCGAAAGGCCTGCATGAACACGCAAGTGGTTGGTGCGTATAGAGTTTGGGAGCTGTTTGCCACGTGAGGGATTTTTGATACGCCGCGGCTACCGAGTCCTGCCGGACCAGCGCGCGAAGGAGATGCAAGATGCAGATGTATGTGGTCAGAGACAAACACAACCGGCGGCGAGGAAGGAATGGCGCCTTCACGCTGATCGAGCTGCTCGTCGTGATCGCCATCATCGCGTTGCTGATGGGAATCCTGATGCCCGCGCTGCAACGCGCCCGGGAGCAGTCCCGCAAGGTCAGCTGCGCCAACAACCTCAAGCAACTGGCCTTGGCCCTGCACATGTATGCCAACGAGAACGACGCGAAACTGCCGCTCAACGCCGGCGGCTGGTGGCTCTGGGACGTCTCGTACTTCACGACAGATTTCATCCTCAAGAGTGGCGCAACGCGGGACATCTTCTATTGCCCCGCCGATCTGTCGAAGAACGCCGACATGTCCATCGTTTGGCAGTTCGGCCAGGACCCGCCGTACGGGACGCCCGTTGAGCACGTCGATGAGGCCGCGGTGACCAACCGCACGGGAACCTACCGCGTGACCAGCTACTTCTTCATGATGGACACCGAGGCAGGCCGTCCCGGAGGCCATCCGCTCTACGAGCAGGGCACCGAGCCGAAGAAGTGGGTCAAGACGCTAAACGAAAAGGGCGCGGCCAAGGCCGAGTTGATCTGCGACGCGACGCTGAGTACGACCGCCGACCGCGAAACGGGCAATTTCGTCGAGGTCCCCGGCGGCCTGTTCACCCGTCACCAGCTCTACGACCGCACGAACCATCTGCGGCGTGGCAGCCGGCCGGAAGGCGCCAACATCGTTTTCCTCGACGCCCACCAGGAATGGCGGAACTTCTCCGAAATGCAGCATCGTTACTCGCCCGGCGGCGGCACTACCGGCGCGCCGTATCACTGGTGGTAATCTCGAATCCCACGGCCCGCTCCACGCGGGCCGTCGAACGACAATCCTTCAGACGGTCAGACCGCAGCGGCAGCCCGGAGTGGTTGCCGCTGCACCGTTTCAGCGGCCGTGTCTCGTGTCTCGAATCTCGTATCTCGTTGCTCGTATCTGGTCGCTCGCTCACGAAACGCCGTTCGTAGAAGATATGGAACGACCGGCTCTCGCGGCCATAGGGAGAGTGAGGCGATGGGAGATAGCGTCTTGCGACGCCCCTGGAAACGGTCGATGCATTCGCCTCGTGACAGCGAGATACGAGATTCGAGATCGGAGCGGCGGGATTTGGTATAATAGATCGGCCCGGGGCGGGCAGGGGACAGGCATGTTGGAGGAAATCCCATGGCGCGGTTTGGGATGCGATTGGGGCTGCTTTGCGTTCTGGTGCTGGCTGTGGCGAACTCGGCGGATGCGCTGACGATTCAGTTCGGTTTGGAGGTCGTGACGCGGTTTGTTTGCACGATGTTCTCCATGCTGGCGCCTGTCGGCGACGGCACGCTGGAACCGGAGATCAACCACGATCACGGTTTCATCACCTGCCTTCCGCCCGACCATCGGATCGGGGGCGAGCTGGCATCGGCCACGACGCTGTCCGGCATCTGTGTTATGGACGAGACCGTCACGGTGCCGGCGGATGTCGTTCTGACGATCGAGCCGGGGACAGTGCTGCTGATGAGCGACGGCGTCTCGCTGGTGGTCTACGGGCAACTTCTGGCCCGAGGCACGGAGGACCAATCGATCCGCTTCACCCATGACGGCGATGGCAGGACGTGGAAACAGATCCTCTTTGTCGATGCCAACGACAGCCGGTTCGACCATTGCATCTTCGAGTACGCCGACAGCGAGGGCGAGCACCAGGACTACTACGAGCCGGGGCCGCGCGACTATCACGAGGCGATCGTGGCGCTGGCCTGTCACATCGACGTCAACGACTGCGTCTTTCGCAGTCTGCCGGACGCCGGCAGCGGTGCCGAGGGCGACGCGATCGCGATCATTTCGGACGATCCGGAGCATCCGGGCCCCGCGAGTGCCAACATCACGGGCTGCCGGTTCCACGCCATCGGGCAGAGCATCCACACGCGGTATTCGTACGTGCTCGTCGAAGACTGCTTCTTCACCGGCAAGCGGGGTGACAACGACGACGTCGACCTGTGGGGCGAGAGCGAGCCGCCGCCGGTGGTGCGCAACAACGTGTTCCTGAATCCGGATCACGACGACATGATCAACCCTACGAACTGCTCGGCGGTGCTGGTCGGCAACGTCATCGCGGGCAGCGACGACCACGGGGTGGTCTTGCGGGGCCGGTGCTCTCCCGTCTTGATGAACAATGTGATCTACGATTGCAGTGCGGCGGGCGTTGCGGTGGAGAATTCGTGCTCGGCCCTGCTGGCGAACAACACAATCGTCGGCTGCGGGCGGGGCGTGCGGCTGTTCGACCTCGGGCGGTGGGGGCCGCCGTACAATCTGCCGCCGGGCGGCGGGACCGCGACGGTCGTCAACTGTATCATCTGGGATTGCTCGCAGCCGATCACGCTGGCCGACAGCTCGAACACGGAGATCGCGGACCGTGGTTCGCATTTGACCGTATCCTACAGCGATGTCGACGGCGGCCGGGCGGCGGTCTCGATCTCAGGCAGCCAGTCGACGGTCGCGTGGGGCGAAGGCAATATCGACGCCGATCCGCTCTTTGCCGACGCGGCCGGTGCCGATTTCCACCTCCGGTCGCAGTCCGGCCGCTGGGACCCCAATGGGCAGGCCTGGGTCAGCGACAATCAGACCAGCCCCTGCATCGACGCGGGCGATCCAGGCGACCCCATCGCCGACGAGCCGGCGCCCAACGGCTTGTGCATCAACATGGGTGCCTACGGCGGCACCGCTCAAGCCAGCAAATCCCCGCAATAGCCTCTGTGGTCCGGCTCGAATCGGTGCCGGGGGCAGCGCTGCGCCCGTATGGCCAAACGCGGAAAATCTGCAAACTGATTCCTTTTTATGTGACCGGGTGCAACTTTGGGGCCTTTTGCGGGTAGAAAAAGAGGGTCACGACGGGAGTACGGGGTCATGGATGCGACTGGCTCGGCCAACCCGGTGGGGCGGTCGGGCCGGCTCCGTTGTCGCAGATCTTAAGCTCTTTTTTCAATTGGCTTTATGGCTTGTCCGGCGTATCCTGAGCTGGCGGCCATAGTGATCTCACAAGGCCTGTAGGGTGCCGGCGGTGATGCGGGAAGGGCAGTCCCGGGTTGTCGGAGAAGGACAACCGCCGCCGGGGAAAGGAGATCAACGATGTTCTCGACGAAGAAAGAATTCGAATCTTTGGTGGTAGCGGGTACGATCGCCCTGGCGGCAGCCCTGTTGTTTGCCCCATCAGCCGAGGCTCAGCGGAGCGAGCGGGGCTCGCGCAGCAGCGGGGGCCAGGCCAGCCGCCCGGTTCCATCGATACCGCGCCCCGCGCCCAGCCAACCGATCCAATCGGCCCCGCGTTCGATGCCTCAGCGATCCATGCCCTCAATGATTCCAAGCCGACCGGTCAGTCCGCGCATCGGCGCCGGTTCGCAGCCCAGGATGCAGATCGAACGTGGTAATGCACTGGGCATGCGCAACAGCTCGACGGTGACCCGAATGCCCACACGCAGTCCGTCGCCGAGCATCAGCCCGCCCGCGCCGTCGGCGCCTTCAATGCCCTCGGTGCCAAGTCGGTCGTTTACCGCTCCGTCTCAGAGCCCGTCGGTTATTCAGAGACAGCCTTCGATCAGCAGACCGAGCCAGCCGAGCCCCTCGGGACCGGCCACGCAGGTTACGCCGGGCCCCTCAGTCCGGTCCAACGTACGGACTCCGACGACCTTCCGGCGGTTGACGCCCTCGACGGAGAACATCTCGCCGAGCGCGCCGATGACCCCCGATCCCGGCAGCTCGACGATCGTGCGGACGCCTTCGGTGTCGAGTCCATCGGGGACGCTGAGCCCGGGCCGGACCAACAACATCGGCAGCCGGATCACAGAGCGCCAGATGGAGCAGATCGTTGCGCCGTCGGCGACGCCGACCACTCCGTTGACGCAAAGCTCGCCGTCGGTCGACTCGGGCAACTCGCGGCTGCGGGATCGGACGGTCTTCAACCGTCGGTCCACGACGCCGCAGAGTCCTTCGACCGATTCGATGCCGACAAGGGATGTGACTCGATCGAACAACCGTTCCAGTGACATTGGCCGGGACGCGCGGCAGCAGCGCGACGAGATTGTCGGGCGCATCGAGCGGCAGCGGCCCGGCCTATCGCCGGGAACGGAAGACTCTGTATCGACGAGCCGCTCCGGCGCAGCCGAGTCCCGTCGTGACATAGGTCAAAGTGCATCCGTCGATCGCAGCGGGACGATCACGTCACGTACGCCGTCGAGCAGCGAGGGAATCGACCGCATTCGGGAGGCGACCCGCGATCGCATCAGCGTTCGCAAGGCCGACTCCGCACGGGATCGCACCGAAAGCTCCGTCGATCGCGAGGAACGCGTTCGGACCGCCGGCCCGGAATTGCGGGAGCGAACCAGTTTGGAGCCGCGGTTGCAGCGTTCCATCGGCCATCGGCCGGAGCGGGTTGTCCAGCGTGACCTCGGCGGTATTCACCGCGAGCATACGGTCCGGCCCCAGGTGGTCTACCGCGACCGTCCGGACCTGGTCCGTCACGAGCCGCGACACGTGCACGTCTATCGCGATCCGTACGACCGGCTGTGCCATCGGATCATCTGGCCGCGCTACCACTACCCGGTCTATTATTGGTGGGGGCCCTACTGCGGGTACCATTGGGTCTATCCGTACTACCATCGCAAGTACGTGTTCATCAGCCTGGGCGGATGGTGGCCCTGGGACTATGACTACGTGCGGTATTACTGGTATGGCTGCCACCCGTACGTGTGGATGGGCTATTACCCGATCCCTCGCGAGGTTGAGGGCGACACCTACAACTACTACACCTACAACTACTACACCGGCGACGGCGGTTACCCGACCGAGACAACGCAGACCAGTTCCGGCGGCCTGCCTTACGGGATCGACGCCGAGACCTATGCCAAGGTCCAGCAGAGAGTCCGCCAGCAGCAAGCCAAGGAGCCGGGCGCCCCGACGCAGGCCGATACGCGTTTTGAGGAGGGCGTGACCCGCTTCGAGGCGGGTAACTATGCCGAAGCGGCTCAGGCCTTCGCCTCCGCCATGGCCATGGCGCCGAATGACGTAATCCTGCCGTTCGCCTATGCGCAAGCGCTGTTTGCCAACGGCCAGTACTCTGAGGCGGCCGAGGCCCTGCGGACAGCGCTCCAGAAGGCCTCGCCGGAGCAGGAGGGGGTGTTCTATCCTCGCGGCCTCTACGCGCAGGATGAAGTGCTGTTCGCCCAGATCGAGAAGCTGCTGGACAAGGTCGATGCCTACCGGTTCGACGCGGACCTCCAGCTTCTGCTGGGCTACCACCTGCTGGGCGTCGGCGAGATGGAGTATGCACGTGGACCGCTGGAGCAGGCGGGCCAGGACATCCGCAACGCGCGGGCGGCGAAGGTGCTGCTGAACGTACTGGACAAGCAGGAGGCCGCCGGCGGAACGAGTCCCGACACCGGATCGCAGGGTCTTTCGGGCGCTGTGACGCCGGACGCGGCGACCCCCTCGACATCGTCCAGGACGAACGTTCTCGAGCGGATAAAGAGCGGCGCATCGCAAGATGCAAACGAGCAAACGCCGGTCGAGAAAGTTGTGCCGAACGGCGATCCCAACACGCTGTACGGTGAGATGATTCCCGTCCACAGCGACGGCCGGGAGAACGCGGCCAAGGAAGAAGACCATGATCCGTCGCCGAGGTAGAACACTGTGGCTCCTGTTGCTGATGATTGGACCGGTCGTCCAGGCCGGACCGTGGGTCGAATGGCCCATCCTTCCAGGGCCCGACGATCAGGAGTACCCCGATCTGCACGGCACGATGGCGGTCTGGCAGGAGTTCGTCGCGCAGTTTGGCGATTACGATGTTTATGTGGTCGATTTCAACGATATCGAGAACCCTCTGGTCAACGTGATCGGCGACGCGAACGATCAGATGCACCCGGCCGTCTACGGACACCGGGTCGTCTGGCAGGACCTGATCGTCTGGGGCGATTCCGCCGACTGGGATATCCGCATGGCGGACGTGAGCCGCTTCGACGAGCCGATCGGCTACGTTGTTTCCGACATCCCCGCCAACGACGAGCAGATGCCCGCCATCTACGGCAACACCGTCGTCTGGCAGGACACCAGCGGCAGCGACTACAACATCTTCGGCGCCGACGTGACCGACCCGGAGCGACCGAGCGAATTCGTCGTGGCCGCCTTTGAGGGCGACCAGCAGAGGCCGTCCATCTGGCGCACCACGGTGGTCTGGCAAGACAACTATTTCGGCGACAACGACATCGTGGCGGCGGACATCCTGATGCGCGATCGACCGGCGGAGTTTGCGGTGGTTCTGCTCGAAGGCGACCAGCAGGACGCGGTCGTCCACGGCGACACGGTGGTTTGGGAGGATGACTTCTACGGAGACTGGGACATCTTCGGCGCGCGGATCTCCGACCAGAATCAGGTGACCGAGCTTGTGATCGCCGCCGCCGAAGGTGACCAGCGTCACCCGGATGTCGAAGGGCACCTGGTGGTGTGGCAGGACAACCGCAACGGGCAATGGGACATCTACGGCTACAACCTGGTCACTCGGCGGACGTTCCGGATCACGGACGATCCCGGCGACCAGATCCATCCGGTCGTCAGCGGCAATACGGTCCTCTGGCAGGACAATCGTCGGGGGCCGTGGAACATCTATGCGGCGCTGCTGGACGGGCCCGAAGTGGCCGGCGGTGCATCGCCACCGGCCGGCGACGTGAACGGAGACTGCCGGGTGGACTTCACCGATGTGGCGATCCTGGCCGGGACATGGCTTCCGTCTCATTTGGGTGAAGTGCCGATTTCCGGTCCGGCGCCGTCGGAGATGGCGCCGAAGGATGCCGGTGGTCTTTTCGACAGGACGATGGACCGCCCGATGCGGTCGAATCTGGAGAATCGAAACAGGGGGGCAACGCGGCGGCTTGCCGGTTGAGTTTCTCAAATACCCACGATACAATACGGATTTGCGGGGTGTGGGGCCCCGCGCTCCGGACCTCGTCGGAGGCGCCGGGGTCGCCAGGATCGCGAAGTGGAGAACGACACAACCGGATATGGATAAGCGGCTGCGTAACGCCTTGAAGGGATTGACAAGCCCGGATGCCGAGTCGCGTCGCCGGGCCATGGAACCGTTTGTGCGGGCGACGTTCAACGTCTTCATCCGTCACTTGTATCGCTACCTCGGCAACGAGGTGGAGTGTGAGGATGTGCTCGAAGATGTGTATGCCGACATTTGGGAAAACCCGGATCACTTGCGTGACATCGCCAACGATGCGCATCTGCTGCGGACCGTGTATCTGTACTACATGCGCAGGCGGCTGCGGGAAGTGTATCGGAGGATGAACCGGAACCTGGCGCTGTCGCAGGCGGACCTGGAGAACCTGGTCGCCCCGGAACGGGGGCTGCACGAGATCACGGAGCAGGCCGAACTCAAGCAGTTGTTGCATCGCATGCTGGGCAAGCTGAAGGCCCGCGAGCGCAAGGCCATCGAGATGTGGATGCAGGGGATGTCGAACCGGGCGATCGCCATCCAGCTCAAGACGACGGTGGGGGCCGTCAAGATGCTGGAGTTCCGGACGATCTTGAAGTTGCGGCGTATGATGAAAGAGTATAGCGACGAAGAAGAGGACTGAGGGTCTTCTCCTGGGAGTGATGGACCGATGGCAAATGTGAATCGAGAGATCCAGGAATTGCTGGCCGACTATGGTGTGGCGCTGCGGGACGGGTGTCTGCCGGGGTTCTTAAAGTCCCTGACGCGCGAGGAGGCGAAAGCCATCCGGGAGTCGGACGATTTCTGGGAGGCGACGGAGATGGTGCGTCTGATGAACAGCGCCGGCTTCGGCGACAAGGTGATGACGCCGGACGTGGGGCTTTTTATCTCGCGCGTTGACGCGGCCATTGTCTCGCGACAGAAGAAAGCGAGCGCGTCAACGCGGAGTCCCAGCGGCACCCCCGGCAGCCCCGCGCGCAGCCGCAACCACGCGAATCTGTAGGCGAGTCGCCAGGGAATTGAAGTACCGCTATGATCATCGACAGCTATCAGTGTTCCTCGTGTTATTTCGAGGATAAACGGCCCAGCAACCGTATCGATCCGGCGACGATCTCGCCTCCGCAGCCGCGGGCGGAGTTCGAGAACGTGCTGGTGATGTTCGTCTGCATCGAGCGATACGACGGGCGGGAGGAGGTGGAGCAGGCGGCCGAGGAGTTCGGCGCCCTGGTGGGCATGCTGGGCGAACGGCCCATCGTGCTGTGTCCCAACGTCCACCTGTCGGTGGACAAGGCTCCGGAGAAACAGGCGGTTGCTCTGATTGCGGACCTGGAGGAGAGGCTGACGGAGCGGGGCTACACGGTGCATCGCCTGTCGTTCGGTTACCACAAACGATACGGCCTGGAGTGCAACGGCAACGTCGGCAGCGTGGTGGGCCGGCGGTTCTACGGCTCCGACCACAAGCAGTTTCTCCGCCTGATGACGCGCCTGGGGGTTTGTCCGCCGGACGCGCTGCCCAAAGATATGCCGGCGTGGGCGGAGGTCCTCATGCAGCGGCAGCTCAAAGTGCTCGGCAACCGGCGCGAGACCTACAATGCCGCCAAGAAGATGTGTCAGGACCAGTTGGATGCCACCGGCCAGGGCGAGCTGTGGACCTGCATGCTGTTCGAAGGCGAGCGGCAACCCATGGATGACTATCTCAGTCAGCTTTACACGATCATCGAAGAATACCCCGATGTCCGGGTGCATCGCGCGATGAACCTCAGCGTTCCCGGGTTCTCCAACGCCGCCCGGCATCTGTTTCGCAAGTATCCCGATGCCATCGAATCGGGCCGGCTGCGCATTTACAGCAGCAAGGTCTCCGACATCGAGTTTTTGCTGAGCCGGGAGGCGGTACTGTTGGCCTTTCCGCAGATCCCGCGCAAGGCGGGTTCGCACGCCGGGGAGATCTCGTTCGGCATTTACTGCAAGGACGCCGACTTCGCTAAGAACCTGATTCAGTGGTATCAGTCCTTTCTGGTCGATCCGGAGGTGGGGTGGATTCGCACGGAATCCGAGCTGGATGCCGTGATCAGCGAATTGGAGGAGGAGGCGTTTCAAGAGGGGCGTGAATAGGGGCAGAACCTGCGTGGATAGACCCGCTCCCTCACGCCGGGCGGGCGGTGGCACAGTACGGTAGGGAACGAAACAGTGCATACAGTGGTCTCGGTGGCGCTGGTGGCGGGCTACGTGGTCGTGTTGATTGTCGTGGCGGCGCGCGCCCGGACCGCACGAGAGTATGCCGAGTTCTCCATTGCGCGTCGTGCGCTTCCGCTGGCGCTGATCTTCGGCAGCCTCTGCGCGACCTACGTGGGTCCGGCGTTCTCGATCGGGTTTGTCGGCCGGGGGTACCGCAGCGGATTCTTCTTCCTGCTGATCGGACTGGCCTATTCCCTTCAGAACGTCCTGGTCGGCCTGCTGATCGCCCCGAAGCTGCGGGAACTGAAGGACTGCTACACCCTGGGTGACGCGATCGGACAGAAATACGGACCGCGATGTCAGATTCTCGCCGGGCTCATCTCGGTGCTTCTGTGCACGTTGTTCTCGGCGGTGATGATCAGCGCCGGGGCTGTGGTCCTGAACGACGTGTTCGGTCTGCCGCCGCGGTTTTCCGTGGCGATCGTGGCCATCGTGACGGCCTCGTACACCGCGTTCGGCGGCCTGCGGGCAAGCGTGATCACGGATGCGTACCACTTTGCCCTGTTTGCGCTGCTGCTGCCCGGCGTGCTGCTTTATGAGCTGCTGTTCCATTTTCAGGGCGGCGCCGCGGCGTTCTGGCAACAGGCGATGGAGGCGACCGCGCACGGTTTGCAGGCGACGCCCCCGCTGGAGATCGTCGGTTTCGTCACCGCCTTTCTCCTGGGGGAGACGCTGATCCCCCCCTACGCGAACCTTGCGCTGGCGTCCAGGACCACGGTGGTGTCGCGCAACGGGTTCATTCTCGCGGGCGTCTTCAGCACGCTGTGGTTCGCGGTGATGATCTCCCTCGGGATCGTCGCGCGGACGGTGGTCCCCGCCGGTACGGGCGAGGACTACGTGCTATTGACTCTGGTCAAGGCGACGATGCCTCACGCGGCGTACGCGTTGTTGCTGGTCTCGCTGGTGTCCATTGTTCTGTCCAGCCTTGATTCCCTTCTGAACGCCGGAGCGGTCGTGTTCACACAGGACATTCTCCGACGGTTTACCGTGCGCCAGGACAGCGCGGCGCTGCTCGCGGGACGGTACTCCACCGTGATGATTGCGACGATTGCGGCGGGGATGGCCCTGTTTGTTCCCAGCGTGATCAAGGGGCTGCTGGTCTGCTACAATATCTGGGCGCCTGCGATTCTGCCGGCCTTGTTCCTCGGTCTGTGGATCCGCCATCCGCGTCCTCTGGCGGGGATCTTGTCCATGACGGTGGGCACGGTGGTGGCCATCCTGCTTCAACTGGAGACCTTCGTGAAGACCGAGGTGGGGTCGATCCTTCCGGCGCTGGTTTGCTCGCTGGCGGCTTATGCCGTGGGCCACTTTGCCCACGGTTTTCTGCGGAGGGCCAACCGATGATGGTCGCTCTGTTGACGCTGGTGATCGTTGCGGCCGGGCTGGTCATCCTCAGCGGCCTGTGGGTGGCGGTCGCCCTGGTGGCGGCGGTTTGGCACGGGGATCGCCATGCCGAAGGCGACGACGAACCGGATGCCGGCACGCCGTGACTTCGGCCGGTTGGGCGGCCGGCATTTTACGTAGTGCGATGTTGTCGGTTGCCGTATAATCGGCGCGCCGATGCAGACGGATGGCATCTGTCCGCTGTGGATTCGCCGAACCGGGATTGCTCAGGAGGCCGATATGAAGACATCGACGCGCTTTGCAACCTTCCCTGTTGTCATCGTTTTTTTGCTGCCTGTCGCCCTGTCCGCGGCCGACCGTGCATGCTCCGTGACGCCCGTCACGTTACGCTGCGAGTATCTTCAGGATCCGCTGGGCATCGACGTGGCCCAACCGCGATTGAGCTGGCAACTGGCGGCGACGAATGCGAGCGCGCGCGGCCAGCGGCAGAGCGGCTATCGTATTCTGGTGGCCTCCACGAAGGCCCTGCTCGACCAGGACAAAGGTGATCTGTGGGACAGCGGCATGGTCGCCTCCGACCAGTCGGCGCACGTCGAGTACGAGGGGAAGCCTCTGGCCTCCGGTATGGCATGCGTATGGAAGGTGCAGGTCCGGGATGAGAGCGGTGTCGTCTCGCGGTGGAGCGAGCCGGCCCGCTGGACGATGGGGTTGCTGGAGCCGGGCGACTGGGACGCGCGATGGATTGGCACGGATACGATCTTCGAGCGCAAGCAAGGTTGGCCTCCGCCCGACAACGAGGTGCCCGATCCGTGGCTGCGCAAGAGCTTCACGCTGGATGCCAGGCCGGAGCGGGCGGTTGTCTACGTTGCTTCAGTCGGCTACCACGAACTGTACGTCAACGGCAAGAAGGTGGGCGACACCGTGCTCGTGCCGAGCGTGGTGAACTACCGCAAGCGCGCCCGTTATGTCACGTACGAGATTGCCGACTACCTGAAGACGGGCCGCAACGTGATCGGGCTGTGGCTGGGCGTGTCGTGGTCGATCTTCCCGCAGTACAAGACGCCCGACAAGCCGCAGACGCCGATTGTCCTGGCGCAGGCCGAGATCGAGCTGCCCGGCGGCAAGGCGATGCAAATCGTCACCGATGGCACATGGCGGACCCACGCCAGCCCGAACATGCTGCTGGGCGTGTGGGACTTCATGCACTTCGGCGGCGAGCGGTACGACGCCCGCCAGGAAGTGCCCGACTGGTGCGAGGCGGACTTCGACGATTCGAGCTGGAAGCCGGCGGTGGTCTATTCGCCCTCGCTGAAGCTGTCGGCCGAGATGGTCGAGCCGAACCGCCGCATCCGCGAGGTCCGGCCCGTCGCGATTGCCGAGCCCAGGCCCGGAGTGTACCGCGTGGACCTCGGCGTGAACATGACCGGCCTGTTCGAGATGGACCTGCGCGGCGAACCCGGCGACACCGTGGAGATGAAGTTCTCCGAGCAGTCCAAGGCCGACATGACGCATCGGTTGCACAGCAAGTACGTCATCGGTCCCTCCGGCCGGGGCACGTTCCGAAATCGCTTTAATTACTTCACCGGCCAGTGGGTGACAATCGAAGGGCTCAAGTACAAGCCCAAGCTCGATGACATTCGCGCGCATCTGGTGCGCACCGACTATGCGCGGGCGTCGAGCTTCGAGTGCTCGAACGAGCTGCTGAACTGGGTTCACGATGCGACGCTGCTGACGTTCGAGGACCTGAGCCTGGGCGGGTATGTCGTCGACTGCGCCCATCGCGAGCGGATGGGCTACGGCGGCGACGCCCACGCGACGACCGAGTGCGGGCTGAACCATTTCGGCCTCGGGGCGTTCTACACGAAATGGGCCCAGGACTGGCGTGATGTGCAGGGCGGCGAGAGCGCCTGGGGCACCGGCGGCGACAAGGCTGCCACGAAGGACACCGTCGAGAGCGGCAACCTGCCCTACACCGCGCCGACCTACTGGGGCGGGGGCGGTCCCGGCTGGAGCGGTTACTGCGTGACCTTACCCTGGGAGCTCTACGAACGCTACGGCGACACGCGCATCTGCCAGGTGAGTTTCCCGACGATCCAGCGCTGGCTGGCCTTCCTCGAGACCAAGAGCAGGGACGACATGCTCGTGCGGTGGGGCGGCGAATGGGATTTTCTGGGCGACTGGCTCTGGCCCGGCGCCGAGGGTGTCAACGGCGACACGATCGAGACGCTCTTCTTCAACAACTGCTACTGGATCTTCAATCTCCAGACGGCCGCGAACATCGCTGACGTGATCGGCGAGAAGGAGGCTGCCGCCAAGTACCGTGCGCGGGCCGACCAGGTGCGCCGCGCCGTGCACGCGAAGTTTTTCAAGCCCGAGCTGAATAGTTACGTTAACGGCTTCCAGGGCTATCTGGCGATCGCGCTGCTGGTGGACCTGCCGCCGAAAGAGGTGCGACAAGCGATCTGGGACCGGCTCGAAAAGGAGATCCTGATCGTGCGCAAGGGCCACATCCACGCCGGCATCACCGCCGGAGCGTTCCTGTTCAAGACGCTGCTCGGCGCCGATCGCCAGGACCTGATCTTCCCGATGGTCAACAAGGACACGTACCCGAGCTGGGGCCTGATGCGCCGCAACGGCCTGACCGCCATCGCGGAATCGTGGAGGATGGACAATTCGCTGTGCCACAGCTCGTACCTGTACGTCGGGACGTGGTTCATCGAAGGCCTGGCGGGCATCAAGAGCGATCCGGACCGTCCGGGTTTCCAGCATTTTGTCCTCAAGCCGGGTCTGATCGATGATCCCTCGATGAAATGGGTCAAGGCGCATCACGATTGCCTTTACGGCCGCATCGAGAGCCGCTGGCGGATCGACGACGATCGGGTGCTGACGCTGAATGTCACCGTCCCGCCCAATACGACGGCGACGCTGTACCTGCCGACCGCCGACGACAAGACGATCACTGAGGGCGGCAACGCGCTGGCGAAGGCCGCGGGCCTCCAGCACTTGCGCACCGAGAACGGCTGTGCCGTGATCGAGTTGACGGCCGGAGCGTATGAGTTCCGATCCGGCCTCGCCGTAGTCCCGAGGCCGTGAGATTGCCCCGGATGAGCGTGGTGGGACGTTCAGGAGGATGTTCGATGCGACGTCTGTTAATCGTCGGAGTTGTGCTGTTGTGTGGTGCGTTTGCGGCGCGAGCCTTGGCGAACGATGCCGCGAAGAAGAGAATCGTCTTTCTCCCCGGGCCGCAGAGTCACGGCTGGAGCGGGCATGCCTACACCGCCGACTGCAAGCTTCTGGCGCGCCTTCTCAACGAGAACGTGCCGGCCATGGAGGCGGTCGTGATTGAGAACGGATGGCCCAGGAATGTCCGCGTGCTGGAAGAGGCCGCCGCGATCGTCGTCGCTTGCGACGGCAACAATCTGATCGGCGCCGAGGCCAACTGGAAGAAACTCGACGCGATCGCGCGACGCGGTGTCGGGATTGTTTTTATCCACTACGCACTGGATTGCGGCGATCCCTTCGGCACGTATCTGCTCGACTGGATCGGCGGGTACTACGAGCAGCACTGGTCGGTGAACCCCTCGTGGCGGGCCGAGTTCAAGGCCCTGCCCGCGCATCCGATCGCGCGCGGCGTCCGGCCCTTCGCGGTCGAGGACGAGTGGTACTACCACATGCGGTTCCGCGAAGGGATGGACGGCGTGACGCCCATTCTGACGGCCGTCCCGCCGGACAGTACGCGCAAGGGACCCGATGGACCTCACAGCGGCAATCCGACGGTCCGCAGCCGGCTCGGCATGCCGGAGCACGTTGCCTGGGCCTGCGAGCGAGCCGACGGCGGTCGAGGCTTCGGCTGCACCGGCGGACACACCCATTGGGTCTACGCCCAGAACGATTTTCGCAAGCTCATGCTCAACGCCATCTGTTGGGTCGCGAAGGTGGAGGTCCCGACCGGCGGCGTCTGCACCCCTACGCCGAGCGTCGCGGAGATGGAGGCCCACCTCCAGGGCGAACGTCCGGCCGACTGGACGCCCGAGCGAATCCGGCGGACGATCGAATCACTGAACACTGTTGACGGCCGGAACGGGTGAGCGCATCGACAAAAGCGGTTTAAATCCGGGAATAGGCGTGATAACATGAGCGTCTGTACCGGGTGTCTGACGCACAGGCAGGTCGGCAGGGTCCATTCGGCCCAACTGGACGGTCGTGCCTCGATTTGAGCGAAAGGAAAAGATGATGACGCAGATCAGTCGCCGCAAGTTCCTCCAACGCAGTATGGCCGCCACGGCCGGTTCGTATCTGGCCCTCTCCGGTTCCTCCCCGTTTCCGGCCAGCGCCCGGGGCGCCAACGATCAGATTCGTCTGGCGGTGGCCGGTATCAACAGCCGGGGCAATGCCCACGTCCACGACTTCCACAACATCGAAGGTGTCCGCGTCGTGGCGCTGTGCGAGCCGGACCAGGAGATTCTCGACAAGCGCATCGAGGAGTTCAAGAAGAAATACGAGGCCGATGCCTCGACCATCCAGGGATACCGTGACATCCGCGACGTCCTGGACCGCAAGGATATTGACGCGATTGTCATCGCGACGCCAAATCACTGGCATGCGCTGATGACGATCTGGGCCTGCCAGGCGGGCAAGGATGTATACGTGGAGAAGCCGGTCAGCCATGCGATCTGGGAAGGACGCAAGATGGTCGAAGCGGCCCGCAAGTACAATCGCATCGTCGCGGCGGGCACGCAGCATCGGTCCTGTCCGGCGGTGCAGGAGGCCGCCCGCGACGTCCAGTCGGGCAAGTACGGCAAGGTCCAGTGGGTCCATTGCTCCGTGCTCCATTCGCGACAGAGCATCGGCAAGGTGACCGAGCCGCAGCCGGTGCCCGCCAGCGTCGACTACAACCTGTGGGCCGGCCCGGCGCCGATGACGCCGGTGATGCGCAAGAGCTTCCACTACGACTGGCACTGGCAGTGGAACTGGGGCGACGGCGAGATGGCCAACTGGGGCATTCACTACCTCGACGATGTGCGTCATATTCTGGGCTGGGACAGCGTGCCGACGAAGGTGGTCGCGGCGGGCAACCGTTTCGCCTGGGACGACAATGGTCAGACGCCCAATGTGCACTTCGCCCTGATGGACTACGACGGATTGCCCTTGGTCGTCGATATTCGCAACCTGCCCGACCCGAAGCGCAAGGGTGGCAACAGCGGGGCCGTTTATCTGGGCGCTCGCGGCGGCAACTATATCCAGTGCGAGGCCGGGTCCCTTCGCATCTCGCGGGGCGGCGGCTGGTTCCACGACAACGACGGCAACCGCGTGTACCAGTACAAAGGCGACGCGGGTGCCAATCACGCCGAGAACTTCATCGAGTGCCTGCGCAGCCGCAAACGCGAAAACCTCGCCGCCGACATCGAGGTCGGGCATTACGGCACGGCCATCTGCCATCAGGCCAACGTGGCCTGGCGTGCGGGCGCCGCGGCCTCCGTCGACGAGGTCCGCGCAGCGATGAAGTCACACGAGGATGCGCTGAACACGCTCAAGGATGTGCTCGAACAGCTCGATGGCAACGAGGTCGATCTATCGAAGGAGCGGTTCGTTCTCGGGCCGCGACTGACGTACGACCGCAAGCAGGAGCGGTTTGTCGGCGCCGGCGCCGAGAAGGCCAACCAGTTCATCAAGTGTTCCTATCGAGAGCCCTTCGCCGTCCGCGACGAAGTCTGATACTCATTCTGGTTTTCCGCCTCGAAGGCACGGCCACCACGGCCGTGCCTTCCTTCTTTAGGAACGCCGAAAGGCGAACCGTGCTGTGACACGGTCGGTTCGCCGGTCTTGCCTGCGAGGGAACTGAAGGATATGCTGGCGGAGGCAGGTGAGGTTGCGTCGGAGCCTGCGCATGTGGTGCCGGCTGTGGGAGTGTTCGAAATGGAGTATCGGTTGACGGGGTTGATTGCGGCGACGTATACGCCGTTGCGTGAGGATGGGTCGCTGCATCTCGATCTCGTGCCGGCGATGGTGGACTTTCTGGAGCGAGCGGGCGTGACGGGGATCTACATCTGCGGCAGCACGGGCGAGGGCATGTCGCTGTCGGGCGACGAGCGGCGGGCGGTGGCCGAGGCGTACGTGCAGGTCGCCAAGGGACGGCTCCAGACGATCGTACACGTGGGCCACAACTCGCTGGCGGAGGCGGCTCAACTGGCCGGCCACGCGCGATGGATCGGCGCCGATGCGATCTCCGCGACGGCGCCGTCCTACTTCAAGGTCGGCTCAATCGAGGTTCTCGCCGATTGTATGGCGCAGGTCGCTTCGGGGGCGCCCGACCTGCCGTTCTACTACTATCACATTCCTTCGCTGACGGGGGCGGCGCTCGACATGGTGAGCTTCCTGCCGGTGGCGGCGGCGCGGATACCCAACCTCGTCGGCATGAAGTACACGGCGCCAACCCTCTTCGAATTCCAGGCCTGTCTGGAGCTGGAAGGAGGGCGATTCGATTGCGTCTGGGGCTGCGACGAGATGCTGCTCAGCGCCTTGGCGGCCGGCGCGAGGGGCGCAATCGGCAGCACATACAACATCGCGGCGCCATTGTACCGACGTCTGATGAGAGCGTTCGAGCGAAGCGATCTGGTCGAAGCGCGGCGGCTTCAGTCGCTCTCGATTCGGATGATCCGCGCGATCAATCGCTGTCCCTTCCATCCCGCGACGAAACAGATTTTGGCCATGCTGGGTCTTGACTGCGGACCGTGCCGGCTGCCTCTGCCTCGCGTCGAGAGTGCCCAGGTCGAGCAGTTACGGCGCGACCTCGATGCACTGGGCTTCTTTGACTGGTCGCGGTCCGCCGGATGAAACGCTATCCCGAACGAGTAGGGGAGAGTCGTCCGTGAGCATCAATCGCGGCCTCATCCTGTGGATGTCCGTGGCTCTGCTGTCCGGAGCCTCTGCCCGGGCCGGTGAGATGCTGCGATGGGAGGAGCTTCCGGCTCTGCCCGATACGCCGGGATTGGGTGGGCCGCTGGTTGGTGTGCACAACGACGCCTTGATCGTCGCAGGCGGCACCCACTTCCCCGAGCCGGTATGGGAGAGCGAGAAGCTCTGGCGGGATGAAGCCTGGGTTCTGGTCGCCAGCGGCGCCGGCGGCTACGAATGGCTCGCCGGCTTCAAACTGGATCGTCCGATTGCCTACGCCGCGTGTGTCAGCACTCCGTACGGCGTCGCGTGCCTGGGCGGAACCGATGGGCAGACAGTCTTTGACCGTTGTTTCCTGCTGGTATGTGACCCGCTCGTGCGGTGGGTGAGCCAGGTGCCGCTTCCATCGCTGCCGGAGCCCTGCACCTACGGGGCGGCCGCGCGGATCGGCGAGGTGATCTACCTGGCGGGGGGCCAGAGAGGTTCGACGCTCGATACGGCAACGGGCAACTTCTGGCGGCTCGACCTTTCGCGACGAGGCGGTCCGCCCGAGTCGTTCCACTGGGAAAGCCTGCCTTCCTGGCCGGGACCGCCGCGAGCCTTTCACATCGTGGTCGCCCAGCACAACGGGTTCGACGACTGCATCTACGTCGTCGGCGGTCGCTGCGTGAATGATGCCGATCGTGTTGCGGACGCGGCGGGCTTCGCGCCGACGCCGGATGTCTTCGCCCTTCGTGATGTCTACGAATTTGACCCGCAACGCTATGATGCGGCTGCGTTCGATGCGCGCAGCGGCGCCTATTCCGGAACGGGCCGGTTCGCCCAGCCTTGGCGCCGGCGCGCCGACGTCCCATACGGTGTGATGGCGGGCGCCGGCGCCGCGATCGGCCAGTCGCACATCTTCGTGCTCAGCGGTGACGACGGTTTGCTGATGGCCCGCGCCGAGGAGCTGAAGCTGGAGCATCCCGGCTTTCCCAAGCGGGTGCTGGCGTATCACACGATCACCGACACGTGGATCGAGGCGGGCGCATCGGCGGTCAATCAGGTGACGACGCCGGCAGTCGTATGGAACGGCAAGGTGATTCTTGCGTCCGGCGAGATCAAGCCTCGCGTTCGCACGCCGGCGGTGTGGGCCGTCGAACCGGTCGCCCACAAACGGTCGTTCGGCGCGATCAACTTCACGGTGCTGGCGGTTTATCTGCTGGCGATGGTGGGCGTGGGCGTCTACTTCGCCCGGCGCAACCGCGACACCAACGATTACTTCCGCGGCGGACAGAGGATCGTCTGGTGGGCGGCGGGCTGCTCGATCTTCGCGACCATGCTCAGCTCGATCACGTACATGGCGATTCCCGCCAAGGCCTACGCCCAGGACTTAGTCTATCTGGTCGGCAATCTGATGATCCCGGCGGTGGCGCCCGTGGCGGTCTATCTGGCGCTGCCTTTCTTTCGGCAGATCGACGCGACCAGCGCGTACGAATATCTCCAGAAGCGATTCAACATGCCGGTGCGGCTGTTCGCCAGTGCCTCGTTCACACTGTTCCACGTCTTTCGCATGGGGATCGTCATGTCCCTGGCGTCGCTGGCGCTGGCGAGCGTGACCTCACTGAGCCCGGCTCAGTGCGTGTTGATTATGGGTGTGCTGAGCGTCGTCTACTGTACGATCGGCGGGATTGAGGCGGTGATCTGGACGGACACGATTCAGACGTTTGTGCTGCTCGGCGGGGCGCTGGTTTGCCTGGGTCTGATGGTCGCCGGCTCGGAGGGCGGCATCGCCGAGTTTTTCGACACGGCGGCCGCAGACGGCAAGCTGCACGCCTTCAACTGGCACATGGACCCGACCAGTGCCTCGCTGGCGTTGTGGGTCGTGATTTTCGGCGGCTTCGGCCAGCACCTCTCGTCGTACACGGCCGATCAGGCGGTGGTGCAGCGGTATATGACGACTCCCGATGTCAGGCGGGCGGCTGGATCGATCTGGGCCGCCGCGCTGATGACGATCCCTTCCTCGTTCCTGTTCTTCGGGATGGGTACGGCTCTGTACGTCTTCTACAAATCCCACCCCGAGCGGCTGGACCCGACCTTCGTGACCGACCAGGTGTTCCCGCTGTTCATCGCGCGCGAGGTCCCCATCGGCGTCGCAGGTCTGATCGTGGCAGGCATCTTCGCGGCGGCCCAGTCGACGATCTCCACCAGCATGAACTCGACCGCGACGGCGGTCGTGACGGACTTCCTGCGGCCGTTTCGGGTCGTTCGAACGGAACAGGGGGCTCTCGCCTGGGCCCGCATGCTGACCTTCGGATTCGGTGCGGCGGGCACCTCGCTGGGATTGTTGTTCATCGACCCGGCCAATCGCTCGCTGTTCGACTCGTTCATCAGGGTGATCGGTCTGTTCATGGGCGTGTTGGGCGGACTGTTCGCGCTGGGCGTGCTGACCCGTCGGGCCGGCGGGTGGGGCTCGCTGCTTGGAGCGTTTGCAGGAGCGGGCGTCATGGCGATGCTGCCGGCCTATACGTCCGTCAACGGCTATCTCTTTGCCGCCATCGGCATCGCAACGTGCTTCGTGGTCGGCTACGGCGCGAGCCTGCTGCTGCCGAGCGAATCCCACGGCCACGACGGCCTGACCATCCACACGATGCGGCGGCGGTGACGGATCAGTTCAGGCGGATCGTCACGGATTGTGCTTGCGGACCCGCTGTGACCTGGACTGGCTGACGCACCGCTTCGCCCTCCGGGGGGGTGACGGTGATTTCATAATCCCCGTGGAAGCCGCGAAAGGCGAAACGGCCCTCGGCGTCGCTGCGGCCGGAGGTCTGCGTGGACCACTCGCTCATCAGGGCTTCGTATCGCTGGCCCGCTTCGTTCAAGGTCCAGTCGCGTCGGGCGAGACCTGCGTTGGGCCCTCGCCACGAGTTGCCCGCCCAGACGACCCACATGACGATGCCTTCGACCGCCGGGTGGCTGTAGGCGGTTCGGTACACCAGTTCGAGCTTGTCGGCGCAGCTTCGTTCATCGTCGTCGGCTACGTCGAATTCACTGATCCAGATCGGCAGGTTCAGGGTGGCAACCTTGTCGAGCCGCTCCTTGATGACTTCAGGTTTGGAGAGGATATCCTCGGCCCAGATGTGGCCCTGGATACCGACGCCGTGAATCGGAGCGCCCTGGTCGATCAGCCGGCGAACATGCGCGACATACTCGTCCGTCTGCACCTCGGTGAAATCCTTGTCGACCGAGAGGATGTTGAACTCGTTGACGAAGAGCTTTGCATCGGGGTCCAGCTCGTGCGCGCGCCGGAACATCCAGGGCCAGATCGCCTCGCCCAGGCGGGCCTTGAAGAAATCGCCGTGCAGCGTCTCATTGTCGACGTCCCAACTGACGAACTTGCCCCGGAAGTGGGTCACGACACTTTCGATGCGTCGCTCCACCGCCTGCCGCAGTTCGTCGCCGGTCAGAGGACGGACCCATCGAGGCTGCCACTTTTCCGGCTCCCAGAAGATACAGTGACCGCGTACCGGGATGCCGTTGGCCTGGCACCACGCGAACAGCGCGTCCGCATCGGCATAGTTCTCCCGGCCCTGGGCCCGCTCGTTCGCATACCACTTCGTTTCGTTCTCGAAGACCGCGTAGTTGAAGTGCTCTTTGAAGAACTCCTGCAATCGGGTGTTGCCGAGAATCGCACGGCCCATGGCGGCCCCGAACGGAAAGGCCTTGCGGACCTGCCGGACGGCAATCTGTGCGTCCTGGACCGGTGTGCCCTGGCCGTCGGTGATCTGCACCCGGACGTCTTGCCGGCGGATCCGCTCGATCCGGGCGTCGGCCTGGGCCTTCCAGTCCGCGGCGGCAGGCGAGCCGCTCATGGCCCCGGCAAAAGCCAACAGACCCGCGCAGGCGAGAACTGACCGATATCGCTTCATCTTGCGTATCCTCCTTTGACTGCCCACTCGTTCAATTCGGCCGCGACGGAGCCGAAGCTCCCATATGATACTGCCTCACGGCATTGCGGGAAGGAGCAAAGGCGGTTTTACCGGTGGAAAGGGTTGCACAGAGGCTCAAGATATGGCATTTTAGAGCCGATGGAGGAGGCATCTCGAATCACCGCCATCCAGAAAGGAAAGACTGATGAAGGCATGGTTCAGCCTGGCACTTGCTGTTCTCTCGATATGCTTGTCCGCCCCGATGGTCGGCGAAGCCGAGCCGGTGACGATTACATCGCCGGACGGCGCGATCCGGGTAGAGGTTCTCGTCAACGACGAGGGCCGGCTGTGCTACTGGGCACAGCGGGTCAAGGGGCCGGACACGGTCATTCTGAACCCCTCGGCGCTCGGAATCACGGTGGACGGCGTTGATCTCGGACAGGACGTAAGCTTGGGCGAATGCCGACGGACGACGATTGACGAACGATATCCCTGTCGCGGCGTCCACAGCGAGGCGGTGAATCGCTGCCAGGTCGCCGAGATCAACGTGACGCACGCCGAGTCGAAGACGCCTTATGTGCTGGAGGTGCGCGTTTTCGACGATGGTCTTGCCTACCGCTACGTTGTCCCCGGGGTGGGGCAGCGGACCATATCCGGCGAGGCCAGCACCTGGAATCTGCCAAGAGACTGCCAGGTCTGGTACCAGACGAACGTAGCCAACTACGAGGGCTTCTACGCCAAGTCATTGGCCACGAGGATCAAGGTCGACGAGCAAATCGGGTTTCCCGTCACGATCCAGTATGCGGACGGGACATACGGCGCGATTACGGAGGCCGGGCTGCTCGCCTACAGCGGATTGACGGTCCGCGCCGGCCGTCCGAGCCGGCTCAAAGGGGCCTTCGAAGATGACGCGAAGTGGCAGGAGACCGGCGAGATTCGCACGCCTTGGCGGGTGACGATGACGGGACCCGACCTGAACGCGCTGGTCAACAGTGATATCGTCGCGAATCTGTGCCCGGCCCCGGACGCCAATCTCTTCCCGGAAGGTATCCACTGTGCCTGGATCAAGCCGGGACGCTCGTTGTGGAACTGGTGGTCCGACAGCAGCGTCGAGTTCCGCTACCAGAAGGAATGGGTGGACAAGGCGGCCGAGATGGGCTTTGAGTATTACCTCGTCGATGCCGGCTGGGAAAAGGCCTGGCAACTGCCCGGCAGGGACATGTGGGCCTGCCTCAGGGAGCTGTGCGACTACGCCAGGAGCAAGGGAGTGGGGATCAACGTGTGGAAGCACTGGGGCGGCCTGGAGCGGGCGGCCGACCGGGAGGATTTTCTGCGGCGCTGCGCCCAGGCAGGAGTGGCGGGCGTGAAGATCGACTTCATGGATTCCGAGTCCCGCTCGCGGATCGATTTTTATACCTACACGCTGGCAACGGCGGCCCGCAACAAGCTCATGGTCAACTACCACGGCGCCAACAAGCCGACCGGCGAATCGCGGACGTTTCCGAACGAGATGACGCGGGAAGGCATTCGCGGGCTGGAGTACAACAAGTGGTCCGACCTGCCGGCGACGCACTACGCGACGCTGCCGTTCACGCGTTACCTGGCCGGACACGGGGATTTTACGCCCTGCACGTTCAATCCCGAGAAGCTCAAGGGAACTACGGCAGCTCTCCAGCTTGCCTCGGCGGTGGTGTTCACGTCGCCCCTGATGCACTGGGCCGATCACTGGAAGTTCTATCTCGACAGCAACGTTCTGGAGATCATCAAGGCGATGCCTTCGACGTGGGACCAGACGATCGTACTGCCGGGCAGCGAGATCGGCCAGATCGCGGCCTTCGCCCGCCGCAGCGGCGCATCGTGGTTCGTCGGGGTCATCAACGGTGGCAAGGCCGGGACCTATGCACTGAACCTGCCGTTCCTTGGCGACGGGGCCTACGAGGCGGTGCTGGTTCGTGACGTCGAGGGCAAGCCCGCCGAGATGAGCGTCGAACGCGCGAATGTGACCAAGGGCCAGAAGCTCGATGTGCCGATCCAGGACGGCGGTGGGTTCGTCGCCTGGCTCGTTCCGGCCCAATGACAGCCGGACCGAATCATTTGGCGCTCTGCTGCACCGCGTAGAGGCTCTTCATCGTGGCTACGTAGAGGACGCCGTTGGCGGCGACCGGACTGCCCACGATAGGGCTGTCGAGTCTGACTGAACTGAGGACTTCCTTCTTCCTGTCGGCCGCGAGGACCCAGAAGTCGCGGCGCCGCGTCCCGATGTAGACCTTCCCGTCGGCCACAAGCGTCGAGGCCCAGATCTCGCCGTCGCACTTGTGCGTCCAGTGCGGTTTGCCCGTCTCGATGTCGATGCAATGGACGCTGCCTTCGCAGTCGGCGACGAAGGCCAGACCGTTCCATATTGCCGGCGTCGAGCAGCAGTGGGTCTGCATCGGGAAGGACCAGATCGGCCCGTCGGCGGTGGTGTCACCCGTCCGTGTTGCGTCGATGCACTGAAGCCAGGCCTGCCGCTTGCCCCACCAGATGTCGCCTCCCACGGTGACATACAGGCGGTTGTCATAGAACACGGGCATGCTCTTGATGTTGCTCGGGCTGACCTGCCGGTTGCCGTTGTACTGCTGGACATTCTCCTTGGGCGCCGTCGGGTCGCAGTCGAAGCGCCAGAGGCGTTTGAGCGTCGCAACGCCACCGTCGGCGGGTGTCGACGGCACCGGTTCGAACGCATAGCAGACGCCGTCTCCGCCGCAGAAGAACACCCGCGTCCCGCCGTTGACCTGCCCGACCGCCGGCGACGACCACGTCGAGTGGATGATGTTCGGGCCGATGTTCTCGTCGTCCTTCGCGACGAGCCGCCCGGTCGCCTTGTCGAGCACGATCAGGCTGGGCGCCTCCGGCATACGGACTTCCTTGTGCGTGCCGTTCAGTCCGCTGTTGGTATTGATGTAGAGGAACGGACCGAGGACCAGGACGGAGCAGTGGACCGAGTCGTGCGGAAACAGGCCGATCTCGGCGGGGATGTCGTAGAGCCAGAGGATGTCCGCATCGGTGCTCTTGAGGGGGACAGGTTCCTTGTCGGACGGGACCATGCGGCGGGCCTCGTCGCGATACGGACCATCGTTGCCGTTGGCCTGGCCGTGCAGGTCGAGGCAGACCACCTCGTTGCGATTGGTCACCATGTACACGCGGTCACCCTCGACGGTGGGCGGCGAACACATGCCGGCCTTGGGCCAGTCCTTGTAGATGTCGTCGGAGAGCTTCGGTGCGATCAGTTGCCAGGCCAGGACGCCGTCGGATTCGTTCAGGCACAGCAGAATGCCGCGATCGCCCTGATGGTCTTCGTCGCGAGGATTGTCGTTGTTGGTGCCGATCAGCACCTTGCCGCCGGCGACGGTTGGTGTGGCGTAGGTCTGGCTGCCCAGCGGGGCCACCCATCGGATGTTCCGGCCTGTGGCCGGATCGAAACGGTCGGGCAGCCCGGTCTCCGGCGAGACCATATTGCGACTGTGCTGCTGACCCCACTGGGGCGAATCGGCGGCGCCCGACCCGGCGGCTGCCGCCAGGGCGACCAGCAGGGCCAGGGCCAGAGGACATTTCCGCGCCGGAGAAGGCGTACGGACCGGCGGCGTGGTGCACATGATGTTGCGGCGGCATGGAAGCGGATCACTGGCTTGTCTTGGCATAAAGCCCCCGGAGACTGCTCTCGGTGCGTTTCTTGTCAGATACGAGCATCGATTCTACCGGTTCGATGGCCTTCTCTCAAGGTTGTGCGGAAGAAACGAAACGGCGTATGCGGGTCCAAGGACAAGGGCGGCGGACCGGCACGGTCGGAACCAAGGTGATACGGAGGCCGTCACGCCATACGGTCATGACGCGTGGTGGTGTAGGTAGAGACCGCGAGGAACCACACGGTGATGCACAGGATCGACGCCACGCATAGAATCGCGACGGGCAGCAGGGCGCTGATATCCGGCGACGGGATCTCCAGCGTCCCCGCACCCGCCGGCATCGGAACGGTTGCAGTTGTCGGCAATGTCCACATCGCGTTATTCCTCCAAACCGTCTCCCTTCAAAGTATACGATGTTTCCGCTGTCATAGGATCTGACGAAGGGCTTCGTGGACCGGTCCGGTGACGCAGTGATGCGGAGACAGGGGGGCCGCATGCCCGCAGAGCGAGCCGTCCGGTAATCGTCGCTTGCCGGCTCATTGAATGCAGCTCTTTCACAGATTTTTCCGAGTTGCCTCTTGCAGGGGAGCCGACCGTCGCGTTAGAGTAAAGACCCAGACCGGTCTGCGGACCTCGATTCCTGTCCGATCGTCTCCGGAATCGGAGAGACGGGGACATCATGGGACCGCCAGCGGCCGCACAGAGCGCGAGCCTCTATCCGCTCAGGGAGGAGGCAGGGTCACGAAGCATGGATGCTTGACATGGAGGGCTCTATGAAGCTTGAGAAAAGGACACCTTCCGGAAGGGAGAAGGACGAGGCCGCGATTGAGTTGCTCAACAAGCTTAGGGAGAAGGTGTTCTCCGACAATGTCTCCACCGCCCGGCTGGCCGCCTTCAATCTGTCCTGGATGCAGGAGGACGGCCTGGACATTCTCAAGGAAATCCTGTTCGGGGACTTTCCCCGCACCGCCAAGAAGGCGGCGGCCTACGGATTGCGGAGCATGAAGGGCCGGATGCGGAAGATGGCGTCGGACGTTCTGACCGAGGGACTCCGGCACAGCGATCGCGTCACGCGCGACGCCTGTACGAAGGCGCTGTTCATCATGGCCGGCGGACAACCGCCCAAGCCGGCGTTTCGACCGAAGCGCAAACCCGACAAAGGCAGCAGAATACGCGAGTTCCGCAAGAAGAAGGGCGGCTCGAAGGCCCCATCGCCCTGGAAGCGGTCTTCGTCCGGCCGTCAGTAGTTCGTCGCTTCCGCTTCTCCTGAAGGTGGTCGAGGGGATGGGCGGGTCTGTGCGGCTCAATCGCTGGTGTCCAGGATGCTCATGAAGGCTTTTTGCGGGATCTGGACCGAGCCGATGCTCTTCATGCGTCTCTTGCCTTCCTTCTGTCTCTTGAGCACCTTCATCTTTCGGGTGACATCGCCGCCGTAGAGTTTGGCGGTGACATCCTTGCGGAACGCCTTGACGGTCTCGCGGGCGATGATCTTGCCGCCGATGGCGACCTGGAGGGGGATCTCGAACTGGTGCCGGGGAATGGCCTTCTTGAGTTTGAGGATGACCTTGCGGCCGCGCTGCTCGGCGTTGTCTCGATGGACGATGATCGACAGCGCATCGACCGGCTGGCCGTTGACGAGGATGTCGATCTTGACGAGGTTCGTCGCCTCGAAGCCGATCAGCTCATAGTCCATCGTTGCGTAGCCCCGGCTGATGCCCTTGATCTGGTCGTAGAAATCGTAAACGATTTCCGCCAGGGGCGCCTTGTATTCCATGATGACCCGCGTCGGGTTCAGGTAGTCCGTCTTGACGAGCTTGCAGCGCCGGGACTCCGCCAGCTTCATGATTCCGCCGATCGACTCGGTGCTGGTGATGATCTCCAGACGGACGAACGGCTCGCGCAGCTCCTTGATATGTGATCGGTCGGGCAGCTCGCTGGGCGAGCCGATGCGACGAACCTGCCCGTCGTTCATGACGACTTCGTAGCTGACGGTCGGTGCGGTCTGGACGATATCGACGTCGTTTTCGCGTTCGAGACGTTCCTGGATAATCTCCATGTGCAGCAGGCCGAGGAAGCCGCAACGGAAACCGAAGCCCAGCGCCGGGGAGTTTTGCGGGACGAAGGAGAAACTGGCGTCGTTGAGGGCCAGTCGTTCGAATGCGGCCCGGAGCTTCGAGTACTCCGTGTTGTCGCCCGGATAGAAATCCGAGAAGACCATCTGCATGGGGGGCTGATAGCTCTTCAGGGGTGTCTGGGCCGGGTTGGCGTCATCCGTCACCGTGTCGCCCACCCGCACGTCGGCCAAGTCGCGGATGTTCGCGACGATGTAGCCTACCTCGCCGGTGCCCAGTTCGTCCACCGGAGTCATCCGGGGGCGGAACTTGCCCAACTCCGTGACCAGATAGCTGCGTTCGGCGTGCATCAGGCGGATTCTCTGGCGCAGGCGCAACGTCCCGCTGAAGACGCGTACGTAGCAGATCACCCCGCGGTAAGGGTCGGAATGGCTGTCGAAGACCAGGGCCCGTGTCGCCTCGTGGGTGCGGTCGGGCGGCGGAGGCAGCAGTTCGCAGATCGCGTCGAGCAGTTCCTTGACGCCTTGGCCGGTCTTGGCGCTGATCGCAAAACACTCCTTTGCGCGGATTCCCAGTACGTGCTCGATCTCCTCGGCCACGGCGGCCGGCTGGGCGGCCGGCAAGTCCACCTTGTTGATGACACCCATGATCTCGACGCCCGTCTCCACCGCCAGATAGGCGTTGGCGACGGTCTGCGCCTCGACCCCCTGGCTGGCGTCGACGACCAGCAATGCCCCCTCGCAGGCAGCCAGGGCCCGGGAGACCTCGTAGTGGAAGTCCACGTGCCCCGGCGTGTCGATCAGGTTGAGCATGTACGTGTGGCCTTCGTACTGATAGTGCATCGTCACCGCCGAGGCCTTGATTGTGATGCCGCGCTCGCGCTCGATGTCCATGTCGTCGAGAACCTGTTCCTTGGCCTCGCGGGCGGTGATCGTTCCTGTCAGCTCGAGCATGCGGTCGGCCAGCGTGCTCTTGCCGTGGTCGATATGGGCGATGATCGAGAAATTGCGAATGTATTTCGTGTCCAAGCTCTGTTCCTCAAAACGCTGCAAAATCACACAGCACCGAATCCGCGACGGCCAGGGCCTTGCGCGCCAGACGGACGTGGTCGGCGGTGACCTCGAGAAGTCCCGCGTGTTCATGCCGGCGCACGGGGGTCTGAAAGACCTCTCGGAAATCCGCGCCGGTGCGGCGACGAAATCCGGCCAGGTCGACGCCTTGCCGGGTCCGCAGATTCAGGACGGCGGTCTCACAGATGCGGTCGGCGCCACTGGGCCGGCTGCGTTCTTCGACGGGAGAACAACCAGCCTCCACCCGTTGGATATACGCGTCGATGTCCGCCACGTTCGCGGTCCGCTCGCCCTGCCAGTACGAGGCGGCGGACGGACCGATGCCGATGTAAGGGCGATTCTCCCAGTATCCCTGATTGTGCCGGCACTCGAACCCTCCGCGTGCGAAATTCGAAACCTCGTACTGCACGAATCCTGCCGACGCCAGGCAGTCGATCGCCAACTCGTACATCGCGCGATCGGTGTCTTCGTCCACCGGCGCGATGTGACCGAGTCGTCGCGCCTCTTCCAGGAGTGTTCCCGGCTCGAAGCTCAGGCTGTACGCCGAGATGTGCTGCACGCCGAGGGCGATCGCCGCCTGAAGGCAGTCCTCCCACGATTGGAGCGTGGAACCTGGAATGGCAAAGATCAGATCGATTCCGACGTTGGTGAATCCGAGGTCCTGGGCCTGCTCGATCGAGCGACGCACGTCGTCGACGCGGTGTCGGCGGCCGAGGAGTTCGAGCTCGGCGGCGTGGAACGACTGCGCGCCGAAAGAGAGCCTGGTGACTCCGCCGCGGGCGAGCATCGACAGCATCTCGACGCCGGCCTGTCCGGGATTGCACTCGACCGTGAATTCCTCCGTCGCGGGCCAGAGTGAGGTGATGGCTTCGATGAGCCGGGCCAACGGGTGTACCGGCAGGCTGGTCGGGCTGCCGCCGCCGACGTAGATCGTGCGCACCGCTTCCACGGTACGGTATTGCCGGACCTCTGTCAGCAGAGCCGAAACCAGACGATCCACATCGCGACCCGCCGGCGGCTGCGAATAGAAACCGCAGTACCGGCACTTGCTCGTGCAGAACGGTATGTGGACATAGAGGCCGGGGGCCTCGCGATCAAGGCTTGTGGCGTGGGCAATCACGGGTGGTCAGCTCTGCGCACTCATGCTTTCCAGAAACTCGTCGTTGGTGGGATACCTCTTGAGCAGTTTGAAGAGCGCTTCCATCGCGTCGCGAGGACCATAGTTCGAGAGCACGCGTCGCAGCGTGGTCAGGCCCCGGCTCCTCTTTTCGTCGTACAGCTGGGCCTCTTTGCGCGTGCCGCTGGCCGGAATATCGATGGCGGGGAAGATCCTCGCTTCCGCCAGCGTGCGGTCCAGGACGATCTCGCTGTTGCCCGTGCCCTTGAACTCCTCGAAGATCAGTTGATCCATCCGCGAGCCGGTGTTGATCAGGCAGGTGGCGATGATCGTGATCGATCCTCCGTTTTCGACATTGCGGGCCAGGCCGAAGAGTCGGCGCGGCACTTCGAGGATGCCTGCTTCCAGACCGCCGCTCATCGTGTGGCCTCGCGGCTCACCGCGCCGGCGGGTCCGGTTGTTGAACGCTCGGCCCATTCGCGTGAGGCTGTCGATCATCAGGACGACCTCGCGGCCGCATTCCAGTTCCGTCTGAACATGGGCCAGCATCAGCTCGGCCAGCTCCGCATGCTCGTCGGCGCTGTGGTCGCTTGTGCTGGAAACCACCTCCGCGCCCTCGGTGGCCCGGCGGAAATGGGTCACCTCTTCAGGTCGCTCATCCAGCAGCAGGACGATGATGCGACTGCGGGGCGAGCAATGACGAATGGCCAGAACCATCTGTTCGAGCAGGATGGTCTTGCCCGCCTTGGGAGGCGAGACGATCAGTTGCCGTGTGCCTTTGCCGATGGGAGCGATCAGGTCCACGATGCGCATGCTCTCCTGGCCGGAACTGCCGAGGTCGAACCGCTCGTGTGGATCGATGGCCGTCAGATCGGCGAAATGAGGGCGCTTGCGGAAGGCCTCGGGCGCCAGCCCGCCGATCGTTTCCACCGTCGTCAGGCTGGGCTTGCCTTTCTTCTTCTCGACCTGGCCGATCACGGCCGCGCCCTCGGTCAGAGGGACACGCCGAAGCAAATCGGGGTGGACCATCAATTCCACCGGGCCGCGCCGGTAGGATCTCTCCGCGGTGCGTACCGCAAACTGCCGGTTGGGCATACGTTTCAGAATTCCCGCAATTGTGTCAGCCATCGAGACCTTCCCAGGGAAAAATGCCGCCGAAACAGAACGACGCAGCGGAACCATTTTATCATAGCACATCCGATGATGTTGGCAAACGATACGTCGGGTGAATCAGCCGCCATTACTCCGGCCCTGTGCCGTTCCCAGACCCCCAAGTGTTTTGGCGGGGGAACCGCCTGCCCCATCTGCGCTTTCTTCTCAAGATTGTCGGCCAATCGACGGGAAATACTTGACTTGGCAGACTGTGGACCTATAATACCTGCGTAAGGGCCACGGAAGCAAGGGCATACGGGCACCTTGCGAGGCTCTTTGAGCGTTCATCGGTCAGAATCGCACGGAGGAGGTAAAGGATGAACCCTGCAATCGTTTTTCTGTGGTGTGCCACGTCTCTCGGCCTGGCGGCTCCCTACGGTCCCTATGGGGCGATGTCCGAACAAGGCAAGCCTGCGCCGGTATCGATTCGGCTGGACATCAATGCCCCGGAGCCGCTGGCTGCGGCCATTCGCCTGTACATGGCCCAGGAGTTTGGGCCGTATGCGGGTGTACGCCTGGTCGAACAGAATCCTCAGTGGACGATCAAGGTCGTAACCCAGTCGCTTCTGGACGACGAGGGCAACACGACGGCGATCGGGCTGTCGGTGGTCGTCCTGAAGCACGGGCCGCAGATGAACATGCTCGCGACGCTGGCGCAGGCATGGCGCTACATCATCAACGCCGGCCTGCTGCAGAGAGACCAGCCCCTCGAGGTGGGAATGCGACAGTTGGTGGCAACGATCGAAGGGCTGCCGAAGACGGAGGACCTGACCGTTCTCTCGCGACACATCATGTGTGTGATCCCCACGGACAGACTCAGCGACGCCTGTCGCGACATTGTCGCTGATTTCAGTGTCGCAGTGCTTCAGGTCAAGCCCTATGTCGCCAGCGGTTCCGGCGGCGGACCGGGTGCGCCGGTTGCTCATGTCCGTCCAGAGTGACGCTGTCTGGATGACGCGGGTTTCCCGGACTTCGCGGATCGCCCGGTCCACAATACGTAGTTTCCACAATTGACAGGCCGCGATGTGCCGTTATCATACATACAATGTGAGGAGGGTCGTACCGGACCGTAGGTCCGACAGATGCGCACTGCTTGCCCGGTTTGAGCCTGAACGGTAGAGCAGGGGTGCACCAAGGAGGTCAGGGGTAGTGCTGCAAGGAGGGTGCGACCGTGAAAACGCTACGGAGAGCGTGGAGGATCGCTCTGGCGATTCTCTTGGGTTGGTATCAGGTTCAAGCCGTTGTGGCCCAGAGCGATTCGGCTGGGCGTAAGGTTCTGATTGGTTTCAATCCTCTCGTCGAGACGGAAAGCCCCGAAGCGCTGATGGAGATGATCCGCAGCGCAGGCGGACAGGTGGACCGTTCCTACCATTTGCTGCCCGTCGTCCTGGCGACGGTCAGTGACGCGACCGTTACGAAGATTCGCAATCACCCGGACGTGGCGTATGTCGAGGACGATGCGCGCGTCTACGCCACCGCGCAGGAGATGCCCTGGGGTGTGGACCGGATCGACGCCGAGCGCGTGTGGAGCGCGCGCTACGGCGGAACGCGGGGCGCTGGCGTGGACGTGGCCATTCTCGATACGGGGATCGACGCGGACCATCCGGACCTGGTGATTGCCGGAGGCGTCAACTGCGCCGGGAATATCCTGACCGACGGTAGTACGAAGCCCGCCAACTGGAACGACAAGGAAGGCCATGGTACGCATTGTGCCGGCGTAGTGGCCGCCCGTGACAACGGCATCGGAGTCGTCGGTGTGGCGCCTGAAGTGCGGCTCTGGGCGGTGAAGGTGCTGGCCGACGACCGGAGCGGCTATATCAGCGACGTAATCCAGGGGATCGAGTGGTGTGTGGACAATGGGATCGATATCATCTCGATGAGTTTCGCAGGGGCGTTCAGCCAGGCCCTGGAGGAGGCCTGCGACCTCGCCTACGACGCGGGAGTGCTTCTTGTCGCTTCGTCGGGCAACGATGCCGCGACGGTTGGCTATCCCGCGGCGTTTGATTCCGTCATCGCGGTTTCGGCCGTCAATGCGGGAGACGGTCTGGCGAGCTTCTCCTGCGTCGGGCCTGAGATCGAACTGGCCGCGCCCGGCGTGGACATCCGGTCGACGTATCGGGACGACGGGTACACCGTTCTGAGCGGCACGTCCATGGCCTGTCCGCACGTGGCGGGAGTGGCGGCTCTGGTCTGGTCATCGTCGCAACTGGGACTGTCCAGTGCCGCGGCGGTGCGGGCCAGACTCCGCGAGACCGCCGAGCCGCTTGCCGGTCTGACCGCCCAGCAGGTCGGCGCCGGCCTTGTCGACGCCGAGAAGGCGGCTCTCCCGGCGGCGTTTCTGGACCTGGCTGTGGCCGGTATCACCGCGCCCGATCGCGTTGTGCAGGGGGACTGTGTGGACGTGGTGGTGACCATCGAGAACGTCGGGAACCAGGATTGTCCGGCGGGTGTGGCCGTGACCTTGAGCTGCAGCGACGGCGCCGGTTCCGAGATTGCCAGCAGGACCACGGCGGGCCCGTTGAGCCCCGGTGCGTCCACCACGCTGACTTACAAGTGGGACACCGCGGCTGTCGCCGCCGGCGCACATACCCTGACGGCGGCTCATGACCTCGCGGATGATGACCCGACGAACGACACGAAGGGTGTGTCTCTGACGGTTCGAACACCAATCGTGGATGTTGCTGTCACCGCGATGAACGGTCCGGCCGCGGTCACCGCAGGAGACGCCGTGCAGATTCGCGTTACCGTCGCCAATGTCGGCGACGAAGACGTGGATGCAGACGTCGCTGTTTCGGTGACATCAGACCACGGCACGCCTTCGACCACCGCCGATGACATCGCCATCGGGACACACGTCGTTGAAGGCGGTCTGTCGACCGGCGAGAGTGTCACGCTGACGTATACCTGGGATACACAGGGCGTCGGCGCCGGCGTTCACACGATCACCGCCTGCCACAACCTGGCCGATGAGGATTCGGACGACGACTGGGACAGCCTGAGTGTGACGGTTTCCGCGCCGGCCGAATCGTCGCGCGTGACGATCTGGTCGATCACGCCCCGGTCCATGTGGGCGGGGATGCCGGGCACGATTATGATCCGAGGGACCGGTTTTGCCGAGGGGGTGAAGGTGACTTTCGAGAAAGGGCAGGGCCCGACTCCGGCGGTGACGGGCGTTCGTGTCGTCGGCTCCGGTTCGGTCATGGGCCGCGTGACATTGACCGGCAGCGCGCTGCCGGTCCCGGTGGTGTGGGATGTGCGCGTGACCAATCCGGACGGATCTTCCGCCGTGCTTCGCGAAGCGCTCACGATTCAGCCGTGACCGAATGGAATTACGTAGTGTCCGCAATTGACAAACCGCGCACCGCAGATACAATACGGTGAGCTCGGGGACATGCGAGGGAAACGCCGCAGTCCCGCAGGAGCATGGAGTCAGGGTGACACAGGACTGCGGCAGGACCGGCTGACGCGGCCGGCCTGCCGGTTACTTCCTACCTCAGGAGGAGGTTCGATGGCGGTAACCATTCGCATCGACGCGCTCGCCGGACGAAGGAGAAGGTGGCAAACGGCGACGGCCATGCCTCTTTTGCGCTGCGAAGGACTCCTGCCGCACAATCCACACAGAACAGCCCCCGGAGAAGGCCTGTCAAGGAATCCGATGGGCTGCTATTGTGATCGAAGGGCGCCGGCGTAGGCGCCCTTCGAGGATAGACCAGACCAAGGATGGGTGGCGGTATTCGGTACGTCCACGGATGGACGGGGGCGCCGCTCGGGTTTGCGACCCCACGCGAACGATGGGGTTCATCACCCGGGCGGCGTCCTTCCGACGAAGGCCCGGAGGGCCGGCCGATACCAGCTCCGCCCGTGGCGTGTGGGTTTCGAGGTCCCGTTCCCGCTGTATGTCGGCAGGACCGGGACCGGTGAAACAGGTTTTCGTGTCGGCGAATTCCGGCATGCTGGAATTCCCAAGGAGGGGTGATGATGAAGGTGGTACGAACTCTGCGTATCCTGTGGCGTCGCTGGCGTGAGCTGTGGCAGTGGAACTGGGATCGCCCCACGGCGCTCGATTTCCACAGATGGGAAAGCAAGATGGAGATCCAGCGCCGCCTGTCGGCGCGTCGCTTCTGATCCGCGTCCGACGCGCTCTATGTCTCCGTCTCAGACCGCCACAGCGGTCATTGTCCGGGAAACCGGATCGCCCCCTTTCTGTGCCGTTTGTCTCATCCGCCGGTTCTCGAACAACTTCGTATGACAGGGCTTTGACAGCCGACCGCGCGACGCCTATGATGATCGCCGTCGTACGAAGAGATTGCCCAGGCGACCGTCAATGTCTGGCCGGCAAACCGCCCGATCGGAGACGACTGTCATGGATGAGAACAACATGAATCGAATGCGCACCGGCGCGGAACCGGATCACAAGCGAGGGCTGATTCTGTTGCTCGTGGCTCTGCTTGTCGTGCTGCTGTTCTGGCAGGTTCGCCCGTGGCTCTTCGGCGTGCGCGACCGCGATGCGACGCCTCGGTCCATTACGCCGCGCGGGGACTTGGCGGAAGACGAGAAGAGCACCATCGCTCTGTTTCGACGTGCGTCACCGTCGGTGGTGTTCATCACCAGCAAGACCACGCAGAGAAGTCTCTTCAGCCTGTATGCCACGGAGGTGCCGCAAGGGACCGGGTCCGGGTTCGTCTGGGACGCCAACGGGTACATTGTGACGAATTTCCACGTCATCAAGGACGCACAGGCGGCCGACGTTACCTTGGCGGACCACTCGACGTGGCCGGCCCGCCTGGTCGGCGTCGAGCCGGACAAGGACCTGGCGGTCCTCAAGATCGATGCACCGGCCGGCGTCCTGCCGGCGCTGGCGGTGGGTACGTCCAGCGACCTGGAAGTGGGTCAGAAGGTTTTTGCCATCGGGAACCCCTTTGGGTTTGACCAGACGCTGACGACCGGCGTCATCAGCGGCCTGGGCCGGGTGATCGAATCGGTGACCGGTCGTCCGATCGAGGGGGTGATCCAGACCGACGCTGCAATCAATCCGGGCAACTCCGGCGGTCCGCTGCTCGACAGCGCGGGACGACTCATCGGCATCAACACCGCCATCGTCAGCCCGTCCGGGGCATACGCCGGCATCGGCTTTGCCGTTCCTGTGGACGTGGTCAACCGCCTCGTTCCGCAGATCATTCGCTACGGCCGCCCGCCCAAGGCCGGTCTCGGTGTGATCCTGGCCGGGGATCACATCGTGCGGAGTCTCGGGCTGGAGGGGGTACTTGTCGCGGAGGTCGCATCTGGCAGCGCCGCCGAGAAGGCGGGTCTGCGCCCCCTTCGGTACGATCCCCGTGGCCGGATTGCCGGAGACCTGATCGTCGCGGTCGATGGCCAGCCGGTACGCAACTCCCGCGATCTGTTCCGTCTGCTCGACCTGCACGAGATTGGCGATCGGGTGACCTTGCGGGTGCGGCGGCCGGAAGGGCAAGTCGATCTCGAAGTGACGCTCCAGTCCGTGCGGTGAGGTCGTCGGTCTCTCCGGCCTCCGCATCGACGGAACAGACGTCGGGCAGGGTGGGCACAGATGCAGTCATGCGGCGCCAACAGAACGGAACGGGTCGAGAGCGAGCCAGACGCGGGTTTCATCGACGTGCATTGTCACTGCCTTCCCGGCCTGGACGACGGTCCTTCGGATGTGCCGTCGACCCTCGCGTTGTGTCGCGCCCTCGCCGCCGACCGGATCCGAACGGTGGTTGCCACGCCGCACCAGCTCGGACGCTATGACGGACGGTACGACGTCGAAACGATTCGGCAGGCCGTGGCCCAACTCAATGCGCTGCTGGTGAAGGCGCAGGTCCCTCTGCACGTTCTGCCGGGAGCGGACGTTCGAATCGATGAGCGGATCGGCGGTCTCGTGCGATCCGATCGAGTTCTCACGGTCGCCGACGGTGGACGCTACCTGCTTCTGGAGTTGCCGCATGAGGTTTTCATCGATCCGGAGACATTGCTGGCGGAATTGACCCAAGCCGGGTTGCGCGGCGTGATCACGCATCCGGAGCGTCACATGTTTCTCGGCGAGTGCCCCGAGTACGTCCGGCGGTGGGCCGCCTATCGGCCGTGTCTTCAGGTGACCGCCGCCAGTTTCCTCGGAGGATTCGGACGGCGCAGTGAGCGAGCGGCTTGGGCTTTTCTCCAGGAACCGTTGCCTGTCCTGGTCGCCACGGATGCGCACGACACGACCGGACGGGCGCCGTGCATGACCGAGGCGTATCGGCTGCTCTGCCGTCACCTGGGGCGCGAGCGGGCTGACATTCTGTGCGTCGAGAACCCGCGCAGGCTGGTGACGGGGGAGGAGCTTGCCCTGCTGAACTCCGGCCCCGGTGGAGCGCAGAACACGCGTTAAACCATCCGGGTTCCTTCCCGCGCCGGATTCCCTCAAAATGCAAATTCGGGGGACGAAATTGCCGATATAGCGCGCGGATATACCGCCGCGGCCCGGATGTCGGGCGCCGGGGATCGCACAAGGTCTTTTTAAGGCGAGGTCGCTGTGGCCAGACGCAAGAGCACCAATCCAAAGAGCGGACGCACATCGGTTTACGTGGGCATTGTGGGCCTGGGTTACGTCGGACTGCCGCTGGCAAGAGAATTCTGCAAGGGCGGTGCCAAGGTCCTGGGCTTCGATATCAACGCGAAGGCGGTGGCCACCATCAATCGGGGCAAGAGCCCGATAAAACATATCCCACATGCGACGATGGCGGAAATGGTCAAGTCGGGCCGGTTTCGCGCTACCGACGATATGAGCAAGCTGTCGCAGCCGGACGCGATCCTGATCTGCGTGCCCACGCCGCTGACGAAGAATCGCGAGCCCGATCTCCAATACGTCGAAACGACCTGCCGAACGATCGCCAAGTACCTCCGCAAGGGCCAGCTCGTGGTCCTCGAAAGCACGACCTATCCCGGCACGACCCGTGAGGTCATGCTGCCGATTCTCGAACAGTCGGGGCTCAAGGCCGAGAAGGATTTCTTCCTGGCGTTTTCTCCCGAACGCGAGGACCCGGGCAACAAGCACTTCCGCACGTCCACGATCCCGAAGGTGGTCGGCGGCTATGGGAAGGAGAGCCTGCGGCGCGCCCTGGATGTCTATCGGTGTGCGATTGAGACCCTGGTGCCGGTGAGCAGTTGCGAAGTGGCCGAGGCCGCGAAGATTCTCGAGAACACGTATCGTTGCATCAATATCGCCCTGGTCAACGAGCTGAAGATGCTTTTCGACCGGATGGGCATCGACGTGTGGGAGGTGATCCGCGCCGCGAGCACCAAGCCGTTCGGTTTCAGTGCGTTCTACCCGGGTCCCGGCCTGGGGGGACACTGCATCCCCATTGATCCGTTCTACCTGACCTGGAAGGCGCGCCAGTATGCAATGCCGACTCGTTTCATCGAGTTGGCCGGCGAGATCAATACGGCCATGCCGGAGTACGTTGTGGAGAGAACCGCCGACGCCCTGAACGAGCGGCGCAAGAGCCTCAAGGGCTCGAAGGTGCTCGTGCTGGGTCTGGCGTACAAGCCCGACATCGACGACGTGCGTGAGTCACCGTCTCTGGAGCTGATTGAGCTGCTCAAGGAAAAAGGCGCGAAGGTTGACTACAACGATCCGTACATCCCGCATACACACAAGCAGCGCGAATACGATCTCCGAATGAAGAGCAAGCCGCTGACGGCCAGATCTCTTGCCGGCTACGATGTGGTGTTGATCGCCACCAACCACAGCGACTACGACTACGCGTGGATCGTCAAGCACGCCAGGCTGGTGGTGGACACGCGCAACGCGACGGCGACGGTCCGCAGGGGACGCAGCAAGATCGTCAAGGCGTGAACGTTCGGGGCAACCGGGTCGCTTGGGGGGCGGAATTGTCCGTCGCTTCCTGGACGATCTCGTCGGTCCGTCTTCATCGGGAGTCCATCGGAACATGGATTCGCGCGGACGAACCCCGCGGCCGTAGTGAGGTGATCCAGGCTCGCGTGGTCGGCAGCGTGATGCGTTGCTGGCCCGCTGCGTTCGGATCGGTTCCAGGCGGCAGGCGGTCGGAGAGGACCAAGCGAAGCAGTTGAAACTCGATCTCGTAAAGACTGCGCATGGTGGCATCGGGGATCGTGTCGCCGGTCACGCCCATATTCGAATCGGCAAACTGGGCGCCGAAAGCAACCGCGGTGACAGTTCCCTTGCCGAATGTAACGGTCGCGGCCACCGGCTGGCCGGCGATTCGAATCAGGGGCGTGCCCCCCTCGATCCGGCCGGCGTTTCGAGTCGTTACGTTGGCGGGCCAGCCTGCGGGGGTCTCCAGCGGCCCGGCCAGCAGCGGGCTGTTGACCATCCGCATGCCGAACGGATGCAGCAGGGCGTTGGCGGTCGATGACGCATTGGCCGGAGCGTCGATCACGAGGACCCGGCCGCCGCCGTTAACGTAGTCGGCCAGTTGTCTGCGGAACTCGGAGGCAACCTCTTTCCTGGGATACAGAAAGACCAGCAGATCGCCCGCGAATACATCGCCACCGACACGGCGAGAGGTGAAGTAGCCCAGCCGCAGAATCCAGCGTTCGAAGATGCCGAACCCATCCGCCTGTCCGGCGATGAATCCGCTTCTCGATAACGGCGTATCGCAGACGGTGCGGTCGATGACGATGTGCGTGAACGGACGACTTGGTTTGGGTGGCGGCATGGCCGTTCGATGCAGTGACCGTACGGTGACGCCGGCCGTGGTGATGCCGAGCAGGACGCCGCTGAGCAGCACGAATCCGGCGCCGGGCCAGGTCCGGCCGAGGACCAGAGCGCCTGCGCCGAGCAGGACGCCCAGGAGGATCAGAATCGGCCGCGTATCCCGCGACGGAGAGCGGTGGTTGAGCCATTCGAGCATGCCCAGCATGAGTTCGGCCTTGCCCGGCTCGAAGGTCGAGAAGTTCGAGAAGATCGTGGAATCGCCGAACGCGGCCACGCGACCGGCGCCGTGATCGGCCGTCCACAACTGGATGAAGGCACCGTATCGCGCATCGGCCCGATCTTCGACCTGGGGATAGTAGTTGCTGGCATGATAATCGGCAGGCAGGCTGCGAAGGCCCGTCGCCTGAATGACGGCCCGGCCGGTGCTCGACTGCGGCTCGATGGAGCAGGAGACCGCGAAATCCATCGGCGGCATGTGCTGGACAATCGGGTGCGGCACCAGCGGCGGGCGGTAGAGCTGCTCGAAGGGCGTGTCGATGTCGAACAGGCAGTCATAGCGGAAGCGGAAGTCGAACCGCGTGGCAATGTCGTTGAGATAGGTCCCTGAATTGAAGACGTTGGTGTGTTCGCCGACCAGCAGCAGGCCGCCTCCGGCTTCGACAAACCTCTCGATATGCGCGATCTCTTCCGGCGTATAGCGCGCCGTCGGCACCTTCACCATCAGGACGTCGCATCCGTCAAAGGTGTTCGCGTCGATGGGCGCGGTCAGCCGGCCCATATCGTGGAAGTGGGAGCAGTAGTTGTAGATACACGCGTAATTGTATCCGGAATCCTGGCCGTACCAGTTGGGCTCGTAGGGCCGGTCGGTACGCTCCCACGTCGAGCGGTGCTCGTCCACCCAGATGCGTCCGGGCTTGCGCGGGCCGGAAGGGGCCCACAGAAGGCCGATGGTGACGAGCAGGGCGGCCGCAAACGCCATCACAACACAGACGATGCGCCTCGCTTGCCTCGGCGCGGCGATCGGCGCAACCGGCGTAGCCGGCGGGGTGCGAACGAATCGCCAGGCCAGAAGGACAGGACCTGCCAGAAGCAGCGACAGCACCCACGGGCTCCAGAACGGGCCCATCAAGGCCAGCGGCGCCTCGTACGGCGTCCGAAGGGCGCGGTGCATGTGAACCGCGATCAGGATCGCCGCCCGGACCGGCAGCCAGAGAGCGACGCACAGGACCAGACCGAGCAACTGCGGCATGCGGTGCCTGAGAATCCCTCCGAACGACGTTGCGGCCGTCCGCAGGCAAAGCAACACGGCGCCGCCAACGAGAAAACTGAAGGTCACCGGGTCCAGCAGCAGACCCCACGTCGCGCCAAGACGATGAGTGTGTCGAATCGAGTAGAGCGCCAGCGTCGTACCGTCGAGGGCGGCGGGAATTCCGAGGCCCTGTCCGGTGACATGGAGCATTCTGGCCAGTTGCCACGGAAGCTCATGCGACCGCGCGGTGAAGCTCTCATAGGCGAGCATTCCGGCGGCCTGGGCGGTGAGGATCGTTCCGGCGGTCAGTGCGGCCAGACCCAGGCGGTGTGGCCAACGCCTCGGGATCGGCGCGACGCAGAGCAACAGGCCGGCGACGAGAAGCAGAGCCGGCGCCCGCCAGGGCCAGGGGACCAGGAGCACAACCGATGCCAGCAGCGCCGCCGCGACAAAGGACTCGATTCGCGTGGGCGCTCGAACTTCGATGCCCACGAAGAGCCCGGCGCCGGCCAACACGAGCAGTGCCCAGATCGCCCAGATGGGATCGTGGTAGTAGCGAAGCCCAAACAGCCAGGATGCGCTCAGCAACGCCAGACCGACCCAGGCCCGTCTCATGGCGTCACCTCCTGGCCCTGCGGGCCGTCCGCGGCGGGTGGTTCGCGGACCGCTTCCGGCAGCCACATGGGCTCGTCCCGCAGCACTGTGAGGAACCACCGCCAGAAATCGGCGTTCTCACGAAGACCCTCGAAAGGCTCGCCGCTTTCCCATTCGAGGTTCTTGTTCATCGCAAAGCACGTGTCGCCGATGAGGACTGCCTTGCCGGCCCCGATCTTGCGAAGGATGATAACCGGCTGATTGTCTCGGCCGTAGGCGATCACGCGCGCGTTCGGGTCGCTGCATTGCACAGACCAGGCAGCGTGGAAGCGCACATAGACGCGGCGGCCGTTCGATTCGAGGTAGGGCGATTTGAAGTGTCCCAGGGGTATTGGCTCCGCTGATCCGGCCTGCTCCGGCTCGAACCCCAGTTCTCTCAGCAGGGGCAGGCTGGGCTCGATCCGGTCGCGGCCGACGGTCATGATGAATGTGCCGCCGTTGCGGATGAAATCGGCGACCGCCTGCCTTTCGACCGCCGAGAACGTGCGGGCCGGCGCAATCGAAATGAGCAATCCGGCTCGTTCGAGGCGCTCGGGCGTCAGTTCGGGCAGCGAGAGCGCAAGACAGCCACTTCGCATGAGTGTCAGCGCAAGGCCTCCGACGCCGTCGGGCCGCCAGGATTCACCGCTGGAAGCTTCGAGATGAGATGCGTCGATATAGGCCAGATTGTTAGGCCTGGTCCGGCGGCCATCCGGCAGCGGTTTGGGCGCTGCGGTGCCGGCCTGGATACAGATCGTTGCCGATGCGGCCAGGCCGATCCCGACCAGGGCTGTCTTCCACACGTTCGGCTGCAAACAGACCAGGATGACCAGCAGCAGGGCGATTAGTATGCCCGCGAGCTGTCGCCACATCGGCTGCGCGTCGGCGTCACCGGCCAGATACGCCAGAAGCCTCGACGTGAACAGGTGCGACGAGACGTTGATCGCGTTGGAAAAGCCGGACGTGTCGCCGAAAGCGATGACGCGACCCTTGCCGACCGGCTGCTCGGCGGCCAGCACGACGTCGCCGAGCTTCTCGCCGGAATCATAGCGGCCGTTTCCCATCATGGCCTGGGCGCCGGCCTCGTCGCCGATGTCGCCGAAGCCCCATCGCCCGACGAGCAGCGGTCGTGCGGGCCACCGCGCCCGGATCGAAGCGCCGATGACCACGCCGAACTCGTTGCGGTCGTCGGCGATTCCCATCGTGGTCGGATGGGCAAGCGCGTCGTACGAGTGGAGCCATCCGCCGACCGCGAAGGTGGCGCTGTCGAAGCAGACGCGCATCGACGTGGGCGTCAGCACCTCGTTGAAGCGGTTCTCGCCGTCAGCATTGCCCGTCGTGTGTTCGCCCATTACCAACAGCGACCCGCCGCGGCGGACGAAATCGTGGATGCGTTCCAACCGACCGTCGGTCCAGGGTTCGTCGGGAAAGATGAGCACCAGCGCATCGGCGTCGGCCAGATCGGTCTCGGACAGGTCCGGCGAGAGGACGCTTCGCGCACCGAGGCTCTCGACGAAGACCGGCAACATTCCGTACATTCCGCTGGACAGCCTGCCATATGAGCCATGCGTCGGCTTGAGCCAGTTCAGGAAGCCTTTCTCGTAGAACACGATCTTCTTGCCTTCGATGGTCAGAGGACGCGTGTTCAGCATCGTGGCGATCGGCAGGAGAATCGCAAGCGCCAACGCCGCCGAGGCCGGCGCCAGTCGGGTCCAGGCTGACTGAGCAGGTCGATCTGCTGATCCGGCGGCGGGGGCCCACGCTGCCCAGCGCAGCATCGTGCCGACCAGGAGAAGATGAATGGCACACGCCAGCAGCGGCGCGTTCCAGGGCAGTATCGTGTGCAGGAAAGCGGCGAGCCGGACGCTTTGATCGGCCGGCTTCGGGATGGCAGCCAGAGCATCAGGGACGTATGCCAGTGCGACAAGGTAGATCGCATGGCCCAGTAAGATCGCCGCGAAGCCATACGTGGCCCGCGCTGTGCGAGGTGGCTTCGTGTGGACGAGGTACAGGGCCCAGAATGTGCTTGTTACGATCAGAAAGTCCACGCCGGCAAAGGTCGCGCCGACGTGCAGTGGGCGGCGCGCGACAAAGCCTGCCGGAGAGCCGACGACGCGGCCGAAGACATCCGCAAGCTGCCAGATCGAGGGGATTGCGGTGCGGGCGAAGACATACAGACCGAATGCGGCGACTGCCACGGCGCCGACCCGCAGAATGTCCTGGTCCCGTTCATTGGATACCCAGGCGAGGAACGTGAGGACCACGGCGACGGCCATGACATTCGCCGCCGGAGACGTCAGCGCAACCATGGCGACAGCCGCGCAAGCGACAAGTGGCGTCAGCAGAACTCGCAGTCTGCGACGCTGTGCCCCGACGCCGGGAGCCAGAAGCGAGAGGCCGAGTGCGACAAGGATGCAGATGCGCCGCAGTGGATGAGCCAGAAGGCCCGTCGAGCCGGCGGCAATCCAGGCGGAGGTCAAGGCCGAGAGCACAGCCAGCAACGGGCCCGGGCCGGCTGGAGCGCTTGCCGGAGAATCCACAACCCGTCGTTCGTCTTGTTCATGTTCAGCCGGGTGCACGTGTGGATTATCCTCGTGTTCTTAACGCCGGGCAATGCGAAAAGACCTCCCTGTGTCGCGCGGACCGATAGAGAAACGCTGCGGCGTTCTCATCGTCGCTCCCGATACTTGCGTTGCCTGGCAGCAACCCTGCCTGCTTGGCCGTTACTGCAATATTGCCAATGCGATCTGCCCTTGCGCCGTCGCCAGGTAATCGGCGACGCTCAGACACTCCGCCTCCACGGGCGGACAGGTCTGCGTCAGTGGAGCCCGCACCGCGCCATCCTTACCTGCGACCTTGACGGCCGAACACGACGTGTTTGCAGGCGGGCAATGGGTCAGCGTTGCAGGGCACATCGTCTCCGACGCCGGACAGGACGTGCTGATCGCGGGGCATGTGGTTGCCGATGCGGGGCACCGAGTCTCCGTCACGGGGCACTGTGTCACCGTCGATGGACAGCTTGTTAATGCCGCCGGGCATTGGGTCTCCACCGTCGGACAGGTGGTCGGGAGCGTTCGGCACTCCGTGGGCGTCACGGGACACTGGGTCTCCACCGTCGGGCACTGGGTCGCCATGGCCGGGCATTTCGTTTCGGAGGTCGGGCACTGTGTCTCTACCGCCGGGCACGTCGTCGGAAATACCTGGCATCCCGTAGCTGTCGCGGGACACTGGGTCTCGCTGGCCGGACACTGGGTTATCGCGATCGGGCATTTCGTCTGCGTCGCAGGGCACATCGTTTCCATCGTGGGGCATTGTGTGATGTTGGACGGGCACTCGGTCGCCACCGCCGGACATCGCGTGGGCATCGGCGGACACTGTGTCTCGGTCGCCGGACACTGTGTCTCCACGGCGGGGCACTTGGTTGCCGTGGCAGGGCACTTCGTTTCCGTCGCCGGGCACATCGTCTCGATGGCCGGGCAGTAGGTCACGGTCGCCGGCCGCGACGTGACCGGCTCGCCGGAACCCTGCGCCGAGTACATCAGACAGAAAGCCAGGTCGATAGAGTTCTGGCGGCAGTCGTAGTACGGGTGACCTTTCGGATAGCGCAGCTCCTGCCAGGGCCGTGGGAGCTTGCTGCCGAGGTCCGACACGGCGTCATCCATGAAATGATCGAGCCAGCGGCGTGTCGTCCAGCCGAACTGCCCGCCTGTCGTCTCCATCTCGACGGATAGCCAGTAGATGCGGGGAGCCTGCTCGGATCCTTCCTGAAGGAAGGCCTCCTCCGCGTCGATGTCGAAGTCGAGCTGCCAGACCTGCGTGTGGTCGTCGCCGATCGCCTGGCCCGAGGCCGGGTCCCACCACCACTGGCTGCCGAGGGTCGTCACGTGATACAGGCTCTCCTGATACGTGCCGGGGCCGAACTGCTTTTCCCACAGAATCTCCGGACGAGGCTTGCTGAACAGATTCGTCCTGTCGGCGCCTTCGGGTCCGGCGGGGTCGTCGGCGTGAATACGAAGACGAATCAGATCGATCTGGCCTCTCTGATCATTCTGCCAGGAACCCCACAGACGGACATGGGTGAGCCGATCGCGGCTGGTGCATTCAAAATCGTCCGCCAGCGAGCGGAGCGATTCCTGGTCCCCGTCGAGTCGAAGGCCAATGCCTCGCGGCGTCAGATCGGGCCGCTGACACCATTTGGTGTTGGGGGGCATTGCCTCAATCCACACTTGATGGTCCTCGACTTCTCCGGTGGCGGCGATCCCATCGGGTTCAAGGCCGCCGGAACTGCTGATGCGGAATCTCGCAAAAGTCTGTCCGACCGCTGCATCTTCGGGAACGGTCAGAGACACGATATGGATGCCATCGGGCAGGAAGCCGTCGAACACCTTTTCGTCGGCCCGCCAGGTCTCGTCTGCATCGAAGTCGATCCAGCCCTGAACGATGCCCCCGCCCCCACAGACCTGGACGGTGATCGAGGCGTCCAGCCCCTGAACCAGAGGCGGGATCGCCACGCCATTCTCATCGTTTTCGCCGACGCGGTCGTCTCCGAGAGCGTCAGCTTGAGGACGTCCGTCGTTCTCCGCATCGGGCGCATCCTGTTCGCTTCCCAGCCACGGTCCAGCGGCGATATGCCTGGCGCCGTTGAGAGCCGACAGGGTCGGATACCTGGAGGGAGCGTCACCCCAGTCATATTGTATCGCGACCGGCTCGTGGAGCGGTCGCAGGTAGTAGTCCTCCGTTTCGCCGTACTGATAGCCGTCCGCCGGGCCCGCGCCGCCCACTCTGGGAGCGGCGATGGCGGTCTGCCAGCTCTGCTCGGAAACCGTGATCCGCACCCAGATCGGGTCTCCGTTGTCGGCCAGAGGATGCCAGCAAGTGAACGCCGGGGTCGTGAACGTGAAGGTTCCGAGTCCGGGCACGCTCGGCTGGTGGTCCTGGACGACCCACTCTGCGATCCGTGTGCCATCCGTCGCGATGATGGTATCGTTCCAGTCCCCATCGCGATTCCAATCGCACCACGCATTGACATAGACCTCGCGGGCCAGATGGCTTGTTCTGGTCAGCGTGTACGTCAGGGTGGTCTGCCCGAGATGCGGCATCACCACCGGCAGTGCGAGGCCGTCGTCGCCTCCGTCCTGATTGGAGACGTCTGACGAGGGATCGAGGTTGTTGACCCCATCCTCATCCGGACCAAGGTCGGCCTCGCTTTCGAGGCTGACGCGAGTGCCGAGAAAGAATGCATCTCGGCTCTGGCGGTGCAAGGGCCCGTACGGCGGGCTGCCGGCCCGGTATACAGTCGGGAACGTGCCTGCGACGCCGCATGGGTACGCCGGGGCCTTCACCGCCGGGAAATTGCCGGTGCTGTCCGGTGCGTCACCAAGCTCATATTCAGGCGTGGTGTCGTCGCCGCTGGTGATGACGAAGGCAAAGCCTATCGGAGCGCCAGCGTCCTCGTGGCCGTCGGGGTAATTCATTGGAATCCAGTCCCACTGGCTCTGCGCCAGATAGACGCCGCTGGCGTTCCACTGCCGTTGGAGCGAGGTGGTCTTCCATCCCAGCGCACAATTTGTGTCCGACCCGACGACGGTGACAGCCAGCCAGTACGTGTCTGCTTCCTGCTGCACGAATGGTTCATCCTGTACGGAAAAGTCGTACTGATAGGTCCTCCGGTGATTGTCGCAAAGGTATTGCTGTGTCGCCGGATCATACCAGTCCTCGGGCCCATCGTGGACGGCCCGGACCGTGTACCGGCCGGGCGAGAAGGTTCGAGTCCAGAGCAAACGGCCCGGCTGGCCCCACTTGAGGCCCTCGGCCGGAATGTCCGAGTAGAGGTTCAGTCGGATGGTCAGGCTGTCCGGACCTTCCTTGGGCGGATTGTCGTCGCGGAACGAGGCCCAGAGGTGGATCTGTCGAATCGGGCCGGTGGCGGTGCAAAGGAAGTCATCGGCCACAGTCGCGGCCGAGAGGCCCACGGCGCTGCCGGTGGTGGTCAGATCGGGCCGTTGCGGCCAGTGCATCTTGTGGAACGGACCGTTTTGCCAGTCGCAATCGTCCATCGTCTGCGCGACAGCGGAGGCCGCCAGTGCGATGATCGAGATGAGGATGATGGGCACAGCCGCCCGGAGTGAACGAGATCGTGTCGACCCTCTCATGGTCATACCCTCCTGTCCGTAGCCTTGGACAAAACCTAAACTCGTACGACGCGCCGCCGGAAACGAAACGCCGACACGAGCGTATCTCTTTCCGGACTTTGTCTTTTGGAATCGTAACACATAGAGGCTTGCCGCACGGCGCAGATGAGCGACGCGGCGTGCGCTGTGACCTCCTCCTGAGACAGCCAGCGATCCCTATCGACTATACCGACGGCAGGCGGGAAAGCAACGGAAAAGTCGCCGTTTCTCTGTTCAAGTCCGTGTTTTTTCGGACGCCTGTAACCTGCGGAGCGACGCACCGGCCTGCGGTGCATGGCGGATCGGCGAGCCGGTGCAGATGTCGGTCATGGACGGCCCCGGCTGCGTCCGGATCCGGCACGGACCGTTCGCCCCCTAAGTGCAGTCATTGCAAATGTTTAAGTGGGTCTCAAGTCGGCGCTTGCCCGAACCGATGTTCTAAGAAGGCGGTCGGCTTGACCTCGACGGTGCCGCTCGCGGATGCCGCCAGGATGGGAGCCGGAGCAACGCAGATGAAGGCGCGAAACGGCGTGAGGAAGTGTGGTTCTACAGGGCGGGCCAATGAGAGTGCTGGGATTCGAACCCAGGACCTACGCATTAAAAGTGCGTTGCTCTGCCGACTGAGCTACACTCCCATGTTCGTCTAAGTCTTGTTAATATAGTCGCTTCTCGAAGGAGCTGTCAAACACTTTCGATGACGAAGGATGCGGCAGCCGGATCGCACCGTGCCGGAGACGTCGCGCCGGCCCGGGCATGTTGAGGAAACACCCATGAACTTACGAGGCGTCGTGCTTGCCGGAGGAACAGGGTCGCGATTGAGACCCCTGACGAAGGTCACGAACAAACACCTGCTGCCTATCGGGCACAAGCCCATGATCTACTACCCCATCGAGAAGCTCACCCGCATCGGGATCGAAGAGATCCTGATCGTTACCGGTGTCGAGCATATGGGCGATGTGGTCGGTCTGCTGGGCTCCGGGCGTGAGTTCCGGTGCCGATTCACATACAAGGTCCAGGACGAAGCTGGCGGGATCGCCCAGGCTCTGGGGCTGGCGGAAAACTTCGCCAACGGGCAGTCCGTGGCGGTGATCCTCGGCGACAACGTCTTTCAGGCGGACCTGACGACGCATGCCCGGCGGTTCGTCGAGCAGGGCCGGGGCGCGCGCCTGCTGCTCAAACAGGTGCCCGATCCGGAGCGATTCGGCGTGGCCGAGATCCGCGACGGTGCGGTCGTGGGGATCGAGGAGAAGCCGAAGACGCCGAAATCCGACTACGCGATCATCGGCGTGTACTTCTATGATGCGGCGGTGTATGACATTATTCGGACGCTGAAGCCGTCGGCCCGCGGAGAGTTGGAGATCACCGATGTGAACAATGCGTATGTGCGCAGCGGGCAACTGGGCTACGATATCCTGGAGGGGTGGTGGACCGACGCCGGGACATTCGAGTCTCTCGCCCGGGCCAACGATCTGGTGCAGAAGGAGCCGCCCAAGTGAGACGTAACGTTGGGCACATGGCCAAGCCCGTGGTGGCCGTCCTCGGGGCAAAGGGAATGTTGGGGACGGACCTGGTGGCCGCGTGCGCCGTCCGAGGGTACGAGGTTCACGGTTACGATCTGCCGGAGTTCAACATCACCGACACCGAGCACCTGCGCGGGGTGGTCGAGGCGTCGGATGTGGTGATCAACTGTGCCGCGTACACCGATGTCGACGGCGCCGAGGCCCAGGTGGCGCTGGCGCACCGCGTGAACGCCCATGCCGTCGGTCACCTCGGGGAACTGGCGGCAGAGCGGGGCAAGTGGGTCCTGCATTTCAGTACGGACTTTGTCTTCGACGGGACGCTGGACCGTCCCTACAGGGAAACGGACCGCCCGAACCCGATCAACGAATATGGCCGCAGCAAGCTGGCCGGTGAGGAACTGCTCGCGCGAAGCGGCTGCTCTCATTGCCTGGTCCGTCTGGAGTGGACCTACGGCCTGCATGGAAACAACTTCGTGACCAAGACCATCGAACGCGCTGTGAAGGAACGGCGGCTCGTGGTGGTCGAGGACCAGGTCGGTTCCCCTACCGCGACCACGCTGGTGGCCCAGGTGGCGTGTGAGCTGATCGAGCAAAGGCCCGAGGGGACGTTCCATCTGGCCAGTGCCGGATACGTCAGCCGGTTCGGCATGACGCAGTTCGTCTTCGACCGGCTCGGCCTGGTGGTGGACCTGCGTCCGTGTGGCAGCCACGAGTACCTCACGCCCGCGCGTCGGCCCTTGAACAGCCGATTCGATTGCAGTAAGATCCAGGCTCTCTTGAAGGCTCCCATCGAGCCGTGGCAAGAGGGGCTGGAGCGTTTCCTGAGGCAGCTATGAGAAGACTCCTGGTCACCGGCGGCGCCGGTTTCATCGGCAGCAATTTTGTGCGAATGGTCCTGTCGGAGCACCCCGACTGCCTGGTGGTCAATCTCGACAAGCTCACGTACGCCGGCAATCTCGAAAATCTCACGGAGTACATCCCACACGAGAAGCATGTCTTTGTCCAGGGAGACATCTGCGACGGTTCCCTCGTTTCGCGACTGCTCGACGAATACCGGATCGACGCCATCGTCAACTTCGCCGCCGAGAGCCACGTCGACCGCTCGATCACCGGCCCCAAGATCTTCATCGACACCAACGTCGGCGGCACGCTGACGCTGCTGGAGGCCGCCCGCGACAAGAAGGTCGCACGGTTCGTCCAGGTCTCCACCGACGAGGTCTACGGCTCGCTCGGGTCCGAAGGGATGTTCACCGAGCGCACCCCGCTGAGCCCGAACTCACCCTATTCGGCCAGCAAGGCCTCGGCCGACCATTTTGTCCAGGCGTTCGGGCACACCTGGGGCCTGCCGTACAACATCACGCGTTGCTCGAACAACTACGGGCCCTATCAGTTTCCCGAGAAGCTCATCCCGCTGATGATCAACAACGCGATCCACGACAAGGAACTGCCCGTCTACGGCGACGGCCTGTACGTTCGCGACTGGCTGTACGTCTACGACCACTGCACCGCGATCTGGCGCGTGCTCCAGAACGCCCCGCCCGGCGAGGTCTACAACATCGGGGGCTGCAACGAGAAGCCCAACCTCGAAGTGATCCGGCTTATCCTCCAGCACGTGGGCAAGCCCGAGACGCTGATCCGGCACGTCAAGGACCGGCCCGGCCACGACCGCCGCTACGCCATCGACGCGAGCAAAATCATGCGGGACCTGGGCTGGAAGCCTTCCGTGACGTTCGAGGAGGGCATCGCCAAAACCATCGACTGGTACCTGGCCAACGAAGCATGGCTGTCCCACGTCGTCTCCGGCGACTACCAGAACTACTACCGCACCATGTACGCCAACCGCTGACCGGCGCTGGACCGACTGGGTTGAGGGGCGGTATCCTTTGACCCTGGGACGCAGTTGATCTTCTGTTTTTCCCTTGCAGGTGGCGCAGATGGTAGGTATATTGTAATTACGACCCGTGGCTGGCGTCGCGAATGGAAAAGGTCCGGATATGCTGATACCGTTGATACGAATCGGGAACTCCAAGGGTGTTCGCCTGCCGAAGGCGGTGATCGAGCAGGCGGGTCTGGCAGACCAGATTGATCTGGAGGTCAGAGACGGCAAAGTGATTCTCTCCTCCGCGCGTCCGCCCCGGGCCGGATGGGAGGCGGCCGCGCAGGCATGCCATGATGCCGGTCAAGATGACCTGGCCGACTGGGACGGTGCCTTGAATGACTTCGAAGGATCGTGGGAATGAACCGATTCGAAGTCTGGCTGGTCAACCTCGATCCCACCATCGGCAGCGAGATCCAGAAGACCCGACCGGCGGTCATTGTCAGTCCGGATGAGTTGAACAGGCACCTGCGCACGGTGATCGTGGTCCCATTGACGAGGGGCAAGACCTATCCGTTTCGCGTGGCCACGAAGGTCGCGGGCAAGCCCGGCGTGGCCGCCGTCGACCAGATCCGAACCGTGGACAAACAGCGTCTTGTCAAGAAGGTCGGGACCATCTCCGGCCAGACGCGTCAGAGTCTGCTCGGCACCTTGGCCGCGTTGTTCGCCGATTGACGCCTTGATCTGTCCGTAGCAGGAGCGAGCACGAGATGGAACGTCTGAAGTGGCTTTCGATTCCGGTTGCCGCTGTGTATGTGGTCCTGGGAGCATGGGTTTTTCTCTCTGGCCTTGACGAAGGGAGTTCTTCCGGGCAAGACCTCTTCGAGGGACTCTTTGGCATTCTGTTCTGGCTGGCGTTGTCCCTTGGATGCATCTGGTACGGCGAGGAACTGGGCGAAGGCCTGGTCGGTGCGCGGTTCGGGTTGATCTCTTCGGTCAGTCCAGGATGGGCAGTTCAGCTGATGGGATGGGTCTTTCTTCTGCTGCCGGTTGCACTGGCTTTGTGGGTTTGGTAGGACAGCCTGATTGGCGCACGCGATGTGTGGTCTGGAATGTTTCCCTAAGGTGATTTGAGTGCGGCGCTGGGATCGCCGGTGGGGGGCGGGGCGTGGTCCTCGCCGGCGGGCGGGCCGAGCAGTTCGGTCAGGATCGGTTTCAGGGCGTCGGCCCAGACCTGATAGCCTTTGAGCGACAGGTGCAGCCCGTCGACCGTCATGCCGTCGTACAGTTTGCCGTCTTTGTCCGCGAGCTTGTCGTTGATGTTGAGATAACGGATCTTGTTGCCGTCGGCGAGTTTGGCGATGTTCTCGTTGATCCTGGCGATCACGGGCATGACCGCCGTGGGATTGGCAGAGCGGTCGTTGCGAGGCGTGATGCCCATCAGGACGATTACAGCCTCGGGCGCCTTGGCCCGGCAGAGATCGAGAATGGCCTTGATGCCTGCGCTCACTTCTGCGATCCTCGGATCGTCGTCCCCACGCGCGGGAGAGCCGCCGACGTCGTTCGTGCCGGCCATGAGCACGATCACCTTGGGATGGACGTTGTCCAGTTCTCCGTTCTCCAGACGCCAGAGGATGTTCCGGGTGCCGTCGCCGCCCCAGGCGAAATTCGCCGCGTTCCAGCCGAAGAAATTCTCTCTCCAGTTGGCCAATAGCTGGGGATAGTCCAGCGCTCCCCAGCGGCGGGTGATGGAATCGCCTTCGAAGTAGACATCGATGCGGCCTTTCCGAGCCTTTTCGAGCAACTGGGCGTGGGCGGTTCGCGAGTTCTGGTCCGTGCGTTCGACGGACTGAACGGCAGCAGGTTCAGTGGATGCCGCAGGAGGCAGCGGCGGGGCTTTGATGTACCGCCCTATCCATTCGAAGAAGGCCGGCCAGTTGGGACCCGACGTGTGGCCGCCTTCGTGCTGGCGCCAGGCAAGTTCGCCTCCGATCAGCGTTCCGACCGGGGGCATCGGGTCGGTCAGGTAGTCGCCCGGCGTGCCGAAGCCCTTCTTGCCCAGCAGCTCGTACACAGGGCCGGCCAGGACGCCGGCCATGAAGCTGCCGTGGGCGTCCACCCACGGCGGATCGCCCGGTGGGACTCCGTAGCTGATAAAGCACGGACGCGGGGCGCATAAGGCGATCAGCTCGTGTGAGTCCACGGGCAGATCGGCCGCCGTCATGCAGGGATCGGAGGAGCCGTACCTGAGGAAATTGCCGGCCATCCAGTGATACTCGCCCTTGCCGGTGAGGTTTTCGAGTGCCTCGCCGAAGATGTGGCGATGCAGCTTCGCACCGCCCTCGCCCGAGGAGGCGACAAAGGCGACCGCGATGCGCTCGTCGAAGGCCGCCGCGACCAATGCGGCCTTCCCGAAGCGGGAGACGCCCTCGATACCCACCTTTCGCGGGTCTACCCTGGCGTCGGGATTGGCCTCGAAGAAGTCGATCAGCCGGCTGACGCCCCAGCCCCAGGCCCGCAGGGCGCCCCATTGATCGGGCCGGCGAGGCTCGCCCCTGTTGGTCAGGCCGATGATGCCCTGGCGCAGGCTCATGCCGCCCCGGTCGGCCTGGATACTGCCGGGATTGATGAACCCGTAGCCCCACCCGCGGGCGATGGCCTGCTGCATCCAGGACGGCCCGCCGCGGCCGCCTCGCCCGGGGCCGAAACCACCGCCGAATCCGAACTCGAGCATCATGGGCACCGGCTCCGTCGCGCCGGCCGGCACGGTGAAGCTGGCCGCGATATTTACCGTGATGTCCGGGCACGCCGAATTGTCCACGTGGCCGACCAGCGTCCTGGTGACGATCGGGACGCCGGCGCTGTCGCCTTCGGTTGTCGCCGTCACCTCCCAGGTCACCTTCGGCACGTTCGGCGGAATCCGTCCGTAGACCTCGCGCTCGAAGTCCTCGACGATTTCCGCCCGCCTGGCGGCCCACTGTTCCGGCCTGGTCACCCTGGTGCCGTCCTTCATCGTCAGGACATCGGGCATCGTGTCGCGGTAGGGATTGGCCTTCTCCTCGGTGAACCGCTCCTGGTTCTGGCCGCTCTCGCCCGGACGCAGGGCCCGGATCCCCAGTTGATCCATCATGTACCGGTGGTCGTCGTAGGCGTCCGGATCGGCCGGACCTGCACCGCCGCCAACGGCTGCCCGCGTCGACCAATTCATGAAAGTCATGGTCCCCACAACCGCCAGGACACCACAGACGATCGAATGTTTCAGACCCGCAGACATGGCTCTCTCCTACTCGGTCTACCTGTCCCTTTGACGTAGACTTCCCGTCCCGATGCACAAAATCACATCCGATTATACCTGTGCGAAGCGCATCAGCAAGATGGAGAATTGTCGGGATTGCCATGCTTTGATAGATTAGGTCGGACGTGGAACCGCTGTGAGGGACACAAGGGCGCCATGAACCAGGGCACAGGCAAGTCGAAACACGGCAGACCGGCGAAGGCCGGGTGCCTGCGCCGATGGGGGGGCGTCGGGATCGTCCTGGTCGCCACGGCGCTACTGTATCTGCCGGCCTTGAACAACGGGTTCACCAACTGGGACGACGACAAGCAGGTCGTCGCCAATCCGGTGATCCGCGATTTGTCGCTCGAAGGGCTCCAGGACATCTTCTCCAGTTTCACCGTATCTCTGTATCAGCCCCTCACCTCGCTGGTCTTCGCGTTGCAGTACCGCTTCTTCGAACTCGACCCGCGGGCCTACCACACGGTCAACGTCCTGCTGCATCTGGCGAACATTGTGCTGGTGTATGTCCTGGTCCGGTCTCTGTCCCAGCGGACGGCTGTCGCGTTGATCGTCGCGGCCTTGTTTGCGGTCCATCCGCTCCAGGTCGAGGTGGTGGCGTGGGTTTCCTCGCTGAGCATCCTGCTCTCGACGTTGTTCTATCTGGGTGCCCTGATTGTCTATCTGACGTATGCGAAATCCGGCCGGATGTGCCATCTGGCGGCGGTGGGTGGGCTCTTCCTGCTGGCCCTGCTGGCCAAGTCGAGCGCTGCGACGCTTCCGCTGGTGCTGGTCGTGATCGATCTTTATCTGGGCAGGCGGCCGGGACGCCGGGTCCTGCTTGAAAAGGCGCCGTTTGTCCTGCTGTCGATCGTGTTCGGTGTGGTCGCGGTGTATGCCCGGGGCGGTGCCGGCCACCTTCAGGATTTCGCCCTGCGGTATTCCCTGCTGGAGCGGGTCTGCATCGTGTGCTATTCCTGTCTGTGGTATGTGGGCAAGCTGCTCTACCCTGCGAATCTGTCGGTGTTCTATCCGTTTCCGAGCCAGCCGGATGGAGGGCTGCCGGTGGTGTTCTATCTGTCGCCTCTGATCCTGGCGGTTCTGGCGGTGGCGATCTGGTTCAGCGGCAGGGGCCGCCGGCTGCTGGCTTTCGCGGGGCTGTTCATGCTGGCCTCGCTCGTGCTGGTGATCCAGGTCGTGCCGATCAGCGAGCTGATGGTCTGCGATCGCTATGCCTATGTCCCCTCTATCGGGCTGTTCTTCCTTGTCGGGACTCTGATCGTGGGGATTGCTTCGCGGGGCCGCGCCTGGAAGGCCGTGACGCTGCTTTCTGTTGCGGTCGTTGTGGGCCTTCTGGGACATGCGACATTCCGGCGGGAGAAGGTTTGGAAGGACAGCCTGACGCTGTGGAACGACGTCATCACCAAGCGGACGGACCTGTGGGTCGCCTATCTGAACCGCGGACTGGCATACGCCGAGGCCGGTCGTCACGAGGCGGCCATCGCCGATCTCGACGCCGCCGTGCAGTTGAATCCCCGTTCGGACTTGGCCCTGAACAACCGTGCCGGCTGCTATGCCTACCTGGGCAACTGGCAGGCGGCGTTGCGGGATTTTGATGGCGCGATCCAGGTTAAGCCCAAGCCCGATTACCTCATCAATCGCGGTATCGCCAAGAGAAAGATGGGAAACCTAGCCGGCGCGATCGAGGACTTCAGCGCCGTCATCGCCGCCGACCCGCAGAACGTCCGGGCGCTGTCCGAGAGGGGCGATGCGCATCGGGAGGCGGGCAACTGGAAAGAGGCCATTGCCGACTACGAAAGCGTTCTGAGGCTCTATCCGAGCCATTCACACGCCACCCTATGGCTCGGCGCCATGCAGCTCCAGAGCGGAGATGCCGAACGGGCAGTGACGCTGCTCCGTCGAGCCATCGATCTCGGCTACGGTGACTTGGGCTCGGCGTACCTGTTCCTGGGGATTGCCTACCAGAGACTGGGCCGGACCGAACGTGCCATCGAATCCCTGCGCAGATCGCAGGCGTGTGGCGATTCCCGTGCCGCCGTCGAATTACAGAGGATCGGAGCGAGATAGACCTGCCGCGTGGCGCCGATTCTCGGCCGCACAGAGGGACGATGGTGCGGTGCGGAGCCAGGGCCCGGGTGCAGGTTCCATGCACGCCCGGACGAGCCGGTGCGGCTGTTTTTCTTGCCTTTCGTGGATCATCGGTGTATAAGAGATTAAAAGTAACGTTTGCCTTTGTGTTTTGGGTCCGGCCACGCGGATGGCCTATCGTTGGCGCTGCATTGCGGAAGCGCAGCGAGAATGCCGCTGGGATGGAGGTGAGGCGGTGGGAACTGTCGTTTGCTTTTCTTTGTTTGTCCTTCGATCCCGTTGGGTTCGTGATGCGCGCGGTCGGTGGGAGTCACGGACTCCGCCGTCTTTCGTCGTTCTTCAGAAATTGGCAGGATAACCAATTCCCAATCGATCTCTAATCGATCCTGAATACGAACGCTGTATCGATGTGTGTCTCTGGTAGGAATTGCATGGAGAATGTCAGTGGAAGGGCCCGAAGACATGAAGAACCGCGGTCATAGAGGATTCACGCTGATCGAACTGCTGGTCGTCATTTCCATTCTGGCGGTGTTGATTGCGATATTGATGCCGGCCCTGGGGCGGGCCCGGGAGCAGGCAAAGTTCGTCGGCTGCAAGGCCAATCTCAAGTCGTATGGGATTCTGGCGTTCATGTACATCGACGACAATGACGGCAGGATGCCCGACGCATGGACCAGTTTCTACAACAAGCACGAGGAGTATCGCGGCGAGCCGCACCGGTACTGTCGCTGGCACAACCCGGATTATGACCTGGAGAAGTACCCCGAGTACGCCGGACCCTTCTGGCCGTACCTCAAGGGCAAAGGCATTCATATCTGCCCATCCTTCTATCGCATTGCGTACAGATATGGGCCGACCCACCCTGAGCACGTCGCGAGCGTCCCGATCGAACCGAACTACAACTACTCCATGAATTCCTATCTCGGCGAGAAAAGAGCGGTGAGCATCAAGCATCATTCCGAGGTATTCTTCTTCGGGGAGGAGAATCTCTGGATCACCGCTCCCTACAACAAATACGCTTTCAACGACACCGCCATGTGCGTCTATCAGCAGTGGGACAGTTTCGGGACGTTCCACCTGACGCGTGACCCGGAAGAAGGCGTGGTGAATGCGGTATTCCTCGACGGCCAGGTCCAGACCGTCCATCGACCGGACTCGTGGCGGTATTGCGCGCCGGATGGGGCACGTTTGTCGCCCCTGAATCCTCAGTAGGTCTCACGACACAGCACTGTTTTTCGGTAAGAGAAGGAGAAAGGTATGAAAAGGCTCACGTGGTTGTTCATGGTCGGGGTGTTCGCGTGCCAGGTGTCGGCGGGCGTCCCGGAACCGAAAGGGTTGTGGGAGTTCAACGGTCCGGACTACACCGCCGCGACGATCGGCGCACCGCTGGAATTGGTCGGATCGATCGAGGCGATCGTCGGCATCGACGCCGACGATGGCGCGATCACGATTGGGGAGGGCAGCTACTTCGTCTGCACGCACGGCATCGCGCCGAACGGCGGGGGAACGAAGGTCAATGAATGGACCCTGCTGATCGATTTCGCCTACCTGCCCAGCAGTCTGACGGACCCGCCCAACGGGTACAACGACCTGTTCCAGACCGATCCGGCTAACACCGACGATTCCGACTGGACCATCAACTCATCGGGCGCCGTGGGCATCAGCGCCGTCGGCTATACCAGCGCCGCCGGCTTCCATACGCAGGCCGACGTCTGGTACCGGATGGTGATCGTAGTCGACAACGGGGCTCGGCACGACGTGTATTTTGACGGTGTGGAGATTCTCAAGGGCAATCAGCAGGGGATCGATGGGCGCTACAGCCTGGCCGAGACGCTGCTGCTGTTCTGCGCAGGGAACAACCAGGACGGTGATGATGCGCCGATCGACATCACGACGGTGGCCATCTGGGACAGGCCGTTGACCGCCAGCGAAATCCTGACGCTCGGTCGGGCCGGTGATAGCGTCCTCCGCGAGAACGTCGCCCCGACGGTCGACGCCGGTGCCAATCAGACCGTCGAACTGGACGAGAGCGGCACGGCGGTGCTCGAACTGGCGGGCACGATTACGGATGAGGATCCGGACGTGACGGTGGCGTGGCAGAAGATCACCGGGCCCGATGCGATCGTGATCGAGCCGGCGGACAGCGCAACCGCTACGGCGACGATCACCGCACCCGGCCAGTACACGCTGGAGCTGTCGGCCGACGACGGTGAGTTCCGGGCCAGCGACCGCGTGGTGATCAGCGCCTGGGCCCACGACTACAACGATTTGCTTGTTCGTTGGGAGTTCGAGGAGCCCTGGAACGGGCAGACCGTGAAAGACACTTCGGGCAACGGCAACAACGGCACGATTGTGGACGGTCGCGACGGCACTTCCGAGTACGTTGCGGCCAAAGTCGGCCAAGGGCTCAATCTCCTCAGCGACGACCTGACGGAAGAGGGCGATTGGGTGGCGCTGGATCTGGTGCTGCCCAACAGCGGCACAATCGCCCTGTGGGTCAAGCCGATCAATTTCTACAATTATCATTCCGTCTTCGACAACTCGGGCAACGCCGACGACTGGGAGATGTGGATTTACGGCGATTCGCGCGCCCGCTTCCGCGTCGAGAGCGATACCGCGGTGACGGCCAACCTGAACGTTCTGGCCGGCGACGGCGATGGCCAGGACCAGTGGTGGCACTTCGCCTGCACCTGGGCCCGCGATCCCAATCAGCCCGGTCGGGTCACCACGCAGTTGTACGTCAACGCCCAGCTGATGGAACAGAAGACCGGCACCTGGATCGATCCGGGCACCACCTTCTTCCTCGGCGGCGGTCATCCCGGCAACATGTTCTGCAACAGCACATTTGATGAAGTGAGGATCTATGACAAGGTGCTTGCGGCCGAAGAGGTCCTTGCTGTGGTCTATCCGGACAACAAGCCGCCGTCCGTGAATGCCGGCGACGACCAGACCGTATGGCTTGCGCCGGACGGATCGGTGGCCGTGACCCTGGCCGGCTGCGTCGAAGACGCCGACGGCAGCCCCAACGGTGCCGTCACCGCGGTGTGGCAGATGGTCGCGGGACCCGGCGCGGTGACGATCGACCAGCCGACCAGCGTGGAGACGACCGTGATCATCACCGCTGCCGGACTGTACACGTTCTCCCTGACGGCCGACGATGGGCAATTCACCGATACCGACGAGGTGATCATCGATGTGTGGCCCTTCGGCGATTCCGGTTTGATCGTGCACCTGCCTCTCGACGGAGACGTCGTTGATGTTGCCGGCGGGTTCCCCGCATATCTGGTGGATGGCGCCGACGGCGGTCATGCCTTTGTCGAGGGGGTCGATGGACAGGCTCTGCAACTGTCCGGGACCGACGGCAGCACCGACAACGACTATGTTGCGATCGACTTTGTGTATGCCAACAGTGGCACGATTGCACTGTGGTTCCAGCCGACGATGCTCTACAACTACAACAGCATTCTCGACAACAGCAGCGACGGCAACGACTGGGAGATGTGGGTTTACGGCAGCGGTGAATTCGCCGGCCGCATTCAGACCGGGTACGTCCGAGGGTACTTCATGCAGGTCCAGACCTGGTATCACATCGTCATGACCTGGCACCGCAATCCGGACAACCCTGCGGTGGTCGATCAGCGTCTGTACATTGATGGTGAGCCGGTGGCCACGAACGAGTCGGAGTGGGTCGATCCCGGAAGCACGGTCTTCCTCGGCGGTGGCCACAGTGGCAACGAGGACTGCAACGGTCTGTTCGATGATTTCCGCATCTACGACCGCGTCCTTTCCCTCGAGGAAATCCAGGCCCTGGCGTCCGTGGCGCAGTAGGATGTCGATCCGGCAAGCAGGAAACCGAGTGTCCGCAACTGACGCATCAGCCGGCGATGCTCACCCGATACCGAGAATGCCGCCTGCGTTCAAGAAGAAACGCAGGCGGCATTCTTGTTGAGACCTGGCGCATGTCGGCCGTCCGGTCATGAATCCGGTGGCCGTGCCCGGGTATGGTTCTCCGGGCACCTCCTGCGGGATCGACCGTGATTCGCGAGAGAAGGGGGCCGGGCCGCGAGCGGATCAGCGTCCGATGATGCAGATGCCGAGCCGGTCGGCCAGGGCGATGGTCTGGGGCTTGTCGATGACGATCGTCTTACCCGCTTCGATTGCCAGGCACACGGCGCCGTTGGCCGCCAGACTCTCGATCGTGTCGGGGCCGACACAGGGGACGTCGAACCGCGGGTCCTGCTGGGGTTTGGCGGTCTTGATGAGGGTCCAACCTCCGGCCTTGCAGAACTGGCCGGCCCGCCGGATCATCTCGGCTGTGCCCTCGATGGCCTCGACGGCGATTACCTCACGCTCGCGGACGGCGATGGCCTGGCCGATGTCCATCTGGCCGAGCTGCTTGGCCAGAGGCCAGCCGAACGCGATGTCGCTCTGTACCTGCGCGGAGGGCTGGTGTTTGGTCATGACGCCGGAATCAGCCAGGTATTGCTCGCAGTACATCGTGGAGTCCTCCAGGCGAATGCCGCCGGTGGCCAGTTCGTCGGCCAGGGCGGTCAGAATCACGTCGGTCTGTTTGGTCCGCCCGCGAAGCCGCCAATAGTAGATGCGGAATGCCCGCCAGTCGGGAATATATCGCAGAATCCGTCTCGGGGTGAACAGGTGCGACTTGGTGACGGTGCCGACCATGATCGTGTCCGTCACGCCGTGCCGCCGAAGCCGGCGAATCCAACTCCCCGGGCGGGCTATCGCGACCTCGTAGAACACGTCCACCTCTTGCGCCAGCGCCGGATCAACGTAGCCGGCCAGGCCCACGCATACGACGCGCCGTCCGGCGGCCTTTGCGCCGCAGGCTACCATGAAAGGCAGACGTCCTCCACCTGCGATCAGGCCTATGACACCGCGTTCTGTGATAGAGACGGCCATGCTCTTTCCAAACCGTTTTCCCGGCGCAACGTCAAGCGGCAAGCGTCCAGAGGGCGCAGGCGGATCACGATCGATTTCTGCCCTCCCTCATGTCATCCGGAATCCCGATGGCTTTCGGGACAAAGGACCTCGACGGCGGACGAGAGCAACCTCTTCCGCTGTGGCCAGATCCTTCGCGAGGCCCGGAGCCGGTCCAAAGCCTGTCGAAGGGATGACAACGCTGCATCCGCGCGAGGACTCTGTATGATCCGTGCAAGAAACGAATTCTATCCGGTGGTCGGACGAGGTCAACGTCATAGTGCCGGCAGACGGTTGGTTTCAGGGTGTGGCGTATGCCGCGATGCCTTCGACGATTGCCCTCTGAAGATCGGGGCAGGGCTGTGTCGTGAACCGCTCCTGTGCGTCCTGCAGGACGGTCAGGGCCGGGCCGATCGGCCGGTACAGGGCCGGATCGGTCGGTCCGAACAAGGCGAACGTGCGCAACCCCATGCCCGCGGCCAGATGCGTGACTCCGCTGTCGTTGCCGATCACCACGTCGGCACAGGACAGCAGATCGACCACCTGACTGAGGGGCAGATGAGCCATGCATTTGGCGGTGACATACAGGCGCGCCTTGTCCATGCTCTCGAAGCGTTCCACCTCGGCCGGTCCCAGCAGAAACAGAACCTCGATCCCCCGGTCGCGCAGGCTCCGGGCCACGTTCAGGAAATTCTCCAGGTGCCAGCACTTGTGTCGCCCGCCGCTGCCCGGCTGGATGACCACCAGTCTCTTGGACACATCGATGCCCGCCTGTTCGAGAAGCTCCAGGCCTCGTTCGCGGTCACCTTCGGTGACCTCGATCAGAATCTCGTCGGCCGGCAGGGTGAACCGGTCGAACGGCAGGCCGCTCTGCAGGGCAAACTGCTGGACGTAATACTCGGCGACGTGCTGCCTGCTGTCCTGCGGCGGTTTGAGCGAGAGAGTGATGATCTCGGCGCTGTGGCTGCAGTTGGCGGTGAAGATCAGGTTCTGTTCGAAGTCTCCGTCCGGCTCGCCCAGAAACGTGACGATCCAGGCGTAGTCGGCGAAGGTGTCGATGAGCGGGTCGCGGTCCGCCAGATCGAACTTGGCCGGCTCGACGAACAGGCGGTGCAAATCGGTCGAGTCGATGGATCGAATACTGCTGACGCAACTGCGTCCCGGCAGGATGCCGATGTACTCACTGTGTCCGACGATGTCGATGCCGCCGAGATCCAACGCCTCTTTCATGAGCTTGGCCAGGGGCAACGTGAGGATGCAGTCGCCCAGGGCCCCGGGCTGGAGGATGACGGCTCGCTGCGCTTCTTTCGCCACCTGCGCACCCTTTTCTACAAGCAAACTCAGAATATCATTGCGCATCTGCGTCATTCTGGCGTCTGATTATACCTCGCCTTCGGTTGGGCAGCAAGTTCTGATCGTTTGGGCCAGGTTCACGGTCGGGCCTGCGAGTTTCAATCGGCGACCCGTTCGATCCAACCGGCGCCGGCGACGCGCCGCCGCTTGTCTTCGTCAACGTAGAAGACGGCCAGTTGGCCGGGCGTGATCGCCAGGTTGGGTTCGTCGAACTCAACTTGTGCGATGTGCCCGGCCGCAGACACCGTCGCGGCCTTGCCTCGGTCGTTGTAGCGGATCTTGACCGTCGCGCGAAAGCTGGACGGGGGCGGTTCGGCCAGCCAGTTCACCTGTTCGGTTGTCAGGCGGCGGTGCATCACCTCTTCCTTCGGACCCACGATCACCGTGTTGCTGCGCGCATCAAGACCGATAACATAGTACGGCCTGCCCATCGCCACACGCAGACCCCGCCGCTGGCCGATCGTATAGCGATGAATCCCGCGGTGCGTGCCGAGGACTTTGCCGGTGCTGTCGACGAGGGCCCCTGGCCTGACCAGCTCCGGGTGGCGCTGCTCCAGCAGGGCGACGTAGTCGTCGTCGGGGATGAAGCAGATCTCCTGCGACTCGGCCTTGGTTTCTGTGCCGAGAGCCAGACGTTGTGCAATCTGTCTGGCCTGGGTCTTGGAGCGTTCGCCCATGGGCAGCAGGATGTGGGCGAGCACATCCCGGCGGATCATCCCCAGCGCATAAGACTGATCCTTGGCCGGGTCCGCGCCCTCGTAAAGCCCCGCCTGACCATCGTGATCGAGCACTCTGGCGTAATGGCCGGTGGCGAGAAACTCGGCGCCTGCGTCGCGGGCAAAGTCCCAGAGCCTGCCGAATTTCACGAGGCGGTTGCACATCACGCACGGATTGGGTGTGCGGGCCTTCGTGTATTCGTCGAAGAAGTAATTGAGAATCTGCGCAAAGTCTTCGCGCAGATCGAGCACGGTCAGGGGAATGCCAAGCCGCCGCGCTACTTCTTCGGCGCCCGCCTGGGCATGGCGGCCCTGTTCGCACGTGATCATGAACACGCCCTGGACGTCGCAGCCTGATTCGAGCAGCAGGGCTGCGGCGACCGAACTGTCGACGCCCCCGCTGAGGGCGACGATCACCTTGCGTCTTTCTGTCGTCATGCGGAATGAGCGGCCGGAGAGTCGTCCTTGTGCGGTGGCCCGGTTCAACGCGGCGGAATCCGGGCGGTGCTCGATACCTCTACGGGCCGGGGGCGACGTCCTCGTAGCGGGCCTCCGGTCCCCCCATGCGGAATTCATCGTGGTAGAGCACGCGCCGGCTGACCGCGTCGCTGGGCGGGTCCGAATCGTCCCAGCCCTTGTAGAGTCCCATCTTGAAGTAGGGCCCGCGCGCGTCGTTGAATGCGTTGGGTCCATCCTGCTCGATGACCTTCTCCCCGTCTTTCCAGACCTGGAGAAACCCGTCCGAGCCATACGACCACTTCACGTGTACGACCCAATCGGTCCACACGCCTCTGCGATAGGGGCCCAGGTCATAGTTGTGCGTTCCGCCGTACTGCCTCGTGCCGCTCTCGAACGTGTTGCGCTTGGCGTCCCACCGGCTGACCCAACCCCAGCGGCCATTGGTGGTTGACAGCGCCATCACGGGGTTGCGCCAGTTTTCGCCAATGTCGAAGTCCGGCACGCCGTGCCATTGGGCCACGATCTCCCAGATCGGATCGGGCTGGTAGTCCTGCGGCAGCAGGATGCTGAAGCCGTACCAGTATTCCCCGCCGACCTCGGAGCCGGGACCGCTGACCTCGGTGCGATAGGAGACCTTGTCCTTCTCGCGGTCCAGCAGCGTCTTCAGGGCCTGTTTGCCCGCCCTGGAAAGATCGCCGGCCACGAGCGGAGCGTTGCCCGATGTCTTCCAGCCCTTGAGGTCTTCGGTTTCGAAATCGCTTTCGAACAACAGTCCCTGTCGCTGCCTCTGGGCGCTGACGATCCGCAGGGCGATGTCGTCCGTGTAGGACGGCGCCTCCAGCGCGTGCAGGCCGCTGTCATGCGCGAACGACTGGGTTTCGGCGACCTGGCCGGTCTTGGTGTCGATCCATTCGGCTTTGTAGAAGCCGCTCGGCAGGTTCACCATCAGCCGGGTCAGGTTGTTCCCGTTGACGTAGATCGCGTAGGCCTGGCCCGGCTGCACCAGCGCACGGGCCGTCGTTCCCGCGGGCAGGTCCGACGTCAGGATCGAATCGTTCGGACGCATCCTGACGAAATCGAAGCCATTGATGAAGTCGCGAAGGATGCCCAACTGCTTCCAGAGCTCCGGACCGCCTCCTCCCGGCGCGTTTATTTTGGCCGAGCCGTCTTCGTGACCGACCGCAAAGGAGTAGTCCAGATTGCTGTAGACGGCGCCGCCGGCGATGATGAAGTCCCACCCTTCGAGTCGATATGGCTTGACCCGGTCCTCTCCCGCGAAACCGGTCTCGTCATCGCCGATGACCCGGTCCCAGTGATAATTCTGCGCCACGGCGATCGGGGGCTTGGCGTAATGGAAATTGAAGATTGAGACGTGAGCGCTGGGGTTTTCGACGACCTGCGCCTTGTTGGCGATGTTCTGGGCGATCAGATGTTTGTTCTCGAACCCGGCCTCGGCGCGGGCGATGGTCTCGGCGATATGGTGCTGCCAGTCCATCCTCACGCCGCCGAAATACGGCTCGTTGCAGATCTCATAGTAGACGTTGTCGAAATCCCGCAGCGTCTCGACGATTTTGCGGACCATCGCCTCCTGGATCGCCAGCAGCTCGGGATGGTCGAGTGTATAGACCGCTGTTCGCTCCATGGTTCCCACGTCGTTGACGTTGTTGCGGGCGTTCATCGGGCTCAGGTCCCACATGCTGTCCTCGTAGAACGGGCAGAACAGGACCAGCTCCACCACGATGCCGCGGCGGCCTGCCTGCGCGACGAAGTCGGTCAAACGCGTGAAGTACTCGGCGTCCCATTTCGTCAGGTCGAACTTGTTGCCCCCGTTGGCATAGCCTGCGACGTCGCTGCGCGCCCACGGGCAGAGCAGGTCTCCTTTGGCCGGAGCGAGCGTGTTCTTCTCGATGTTAAATGCTCCCGGCGGCTCGCAGTAGGCACCGCTGAACGTGCGCGTCAGGTTGAATCCGTTGGCCTGAAGCGTGTCGAGGTACTTGACGTAGTCGAAGGCGCGGTTCAGGACGGCGCCGTAGTGCTCGCCCGATGTGAGGAGAATGGTGGGCTGGCCCCGCCACAGAAAATAGTGGGGGTTTTCCGGGTGCAGGGCAATGGGCGCAGCCGCGCGCGCCCCGCCGGTCCAGCCCGACGCCACGATCGCCAGAGCGACCAGCGCGCATTTCAGTGGTGTGCCGGCACGCACACGATCGGTTCGAGTCCCTGTTGTTCTGTCCATGTCGTCCTTCTCCTGGCAGGGCCGGCGCTCAAAGCGTCCATCCGCTTCGGTAGGGCCGCCGGATGTACGCGTCGGCTTCGGGGCACCCGACGGCCTTGAGGTTGGCGGCGTCCCACGAAAGCTTGCGGCCGGTGCGCAGCGCCACGTTGCACAGCAGCGCCGCCTCCGTCAGCGCGCCGGAGTAATCGAAATTGCAGGTGGTCGGTCCGCCTGTCTTGCAGGCCTCGATCCACTCGCGATGGTGGCCGATGGAGTTCGGAATGAACGGCTCGGGCGGCGCAAAACCGGCGAACTGGGCCTCGGGCAGCAGTTGATGCTTGCCGTAGTCGGCCAGCAGCATGCCCTTGGAGCCGATGAACAGCACGCCGTTGGGCCACGGCGGCACGTTCCTGTCCTTCACGAGTGCGGGATAGCCGCCGCCGTTGTACCAGGTCAGCGTTACGGGCGGCAGGTCGCCGCGAGCGGGATACTCCTGCCTCGCGATGGTCCATTTGGCGGTGCTTTCCGGATGGACGGGCCCCTCGGCCTCGACGGTGGTCGGATGCCGCAGCTTGAGGGCCCAGAAGGCCAGATCGCAATAGTGGCAGAAGAAGTCACCCAACTGCCCGTTGGCGAAATTCCACCAGTATCTCCAGTGGAACGGTGCATAGGCCGGACTGTAGGGGCGGTATGCGGCCGGTCCGAGCCACAGGTCCCAGTCGAGCGTTGCCGGGACGTCGTGGCGTTCGGTCGGCGCATCAGGCTGGCTCATGTCCGTGGGTTTGGGCGGACCGTCGAAGTTGGCACCCAGCCAGACGTGAACCTCACGCACCGGACCGATGGCGTTGCTCTGGACCAGCTCGACCACCCGGCGGTAATTGTTCTCGGCGTGAATCTGCGTGCCCATCTGCGTGACGAGGTGGTTCTCGCGGGCGATGTTCGCCATCATCCGGGCTTCGTAGACGCTGTGGGTCAGCGGTTTCTCACAGTAGCAGTGCTTGCCGAGTCTCATGGCCATCACGCCGGCAGGGGCGTGGGTGTGATCCGGCGTGCCGATCACCACCGCGTCGATCTGATTGTGCATCTCGTCCAGCATCTTGCGGAAGTCCTTGTACCGCTTGGCGCCCGGATGCTGTTCAAAGGTCTTGGCGGCATGGGCTTCATCGACATCGCACAGGGCCACGATGTTCTCGCTCGCAACGCCTTCCACATTCGCGGCGCCGCGCCCGCCGATGCCGATGCCGGCGATGTTGAGCTTACTGTTGGCAACGGTCCCTCGCACCAGGCGGCTGTCGGACAGGATGACCAGGCCCGAGCCGGCCCAGGCGGCGTTGCGGAGGAAGGTACGGCGGGTCAGTTTACGCTGCATCGTTTGCCACTCCTTACTGTCTTGAGGAACGGATCATGCGAACTCGGGTCCACGGTATCACCTGCCTTGCGGCCGGTCAAGTCCGCGTTTTCCCGCTCATGGTGGCACGGGCAGAGGCTTGACAGTACTGTAGCCGGCGTGTCTATAGGGATTATGCGAAAGCTGCTGCGGATACTGCTGGTCGTCGTCCTGAGCCTGTGCGGGTGCGAACGGAGCGCCACTCCGCCCGGGGCGCAAGCCGGCCCAAATCCGGAGGCCGTCACACAGGCGGCCGTGTCCGGGACATTCTCCATCGTGGCGGTCGACCCCAACGCGGGTGTCTGCGGCGCCGCCGTGGCCAGCAGATACCCCGCGGTGGGCAAGGTCGTTCCCTACGTGCGCGCCGGTGTCGGCGCATTCTGCACCCAGCACTGGCACTACCCCGAGTGGGGAGAGCGTGCGCTGGACCTTCTGGCCAAAGGGTATCTGCCCGAACAGGTCCTCGCGGAGCTGCTCAAGGATGATTCGCGTCGGGACAAGCGGCAACTGGCGATCATCGATATGTCGGGCCGGGCCGCCAATCGCAACCCGGCGGATGCGGACCCGTCGGGCACATGGTGGGGCGCCGCCAGTGGCAGATACTACGCGTGCCAGGGAAACACGCTGGCCGGCCAGGACGTTATCTTCGATATGGCCACGGCCTACGAGCAGACGCAGGGCAGCCTCGCCGACCGCCTGATGGCGGCGCTGATAGCGGGCGATTGCGCCGGAGGCGACCACCGGGGACGCCTGGCCGCGGGGATTCGAGTGGCGCGGAAGGGGGTCAAAGGGTACTGGCTGGAATTGTATGTGGACCAGAGCGACGATGCGGTCGTCGAGCTGGCCAGGAAGTACGCCGCTCTGGAGCACGAAGCCAAAGGACAATGGCCGGGCGGCAGACTCCCGTTTGCGCATCCCTGTCCGCCGTCTGCGGCAGACGGCACGATCGACAGGTAGCTCCTCGGCCGCCGACCGCGATGGATGCCCACGAAAAGCAACGGCTGTATGACCTGACCGCTGGCGCGATACGCGAGCTGATCGAGGGAGAAACAGACCTGATTGCCGTCATGGCGACGGTGGCGTGCGAGCTGTACCACCGATTTGACTGGTTCGACTGGACCGGATTCTATCGCGTGGTCTCGGCGGGGCTGTTGAAGGTCGGTCCCTACCAGGGGCCGCACGGCTGTCTTGAGATCTCATTCAACCGGGGCGTGTGCGGTGCGGCCGCTCGCCTGCGACAGACGCAGATCGTGCCGGATGTGCGCGCATTCGCCGGCTACATCGCATGTTCAAGCTCGACGCGTTCGGAGATTGTGGTGCCCGTGCTCACGCCGCAGGACCGGCTTGTGGCCGTGCTCGACATCGATTCCGATCGGCCGGATGCGTTCGACGAGGTTGACCGTACCAATCTGGAAATGATCTGCCGGATGGTCGGACGCGTGGGTTGAACAGGGCCTACCTGCGTTGCTGCCTGAGGTTGGCAATCGTTGCCTCAACGGCCATTTTCAACTCGTCCGGCTCCAGCATGGCGATCCGCCCGTCCAGGAAGAGCACGCTGCACTTGCCTTCGTGGACCGGCTCCGGCTCGTACAGCAAGACGTTCGTCGGCGCCATGTCCAGGGTTTGCCCGGCGATATAGACGTACGGCGGTGCGTTGGGCTCGTCGCAATGGAACAGACGCGAGCCATAGCCACAGGAGTCGATCAACGCCTGTTGTGTCGGCGGCAGACTCTCGTTGCTGATGGCGTACATGTGAAGGCACTGCCAGATCGTGCGCAGATTGCTCTGACATTGCAGGGCCGAGGCCCGGTGGGTGGTCTGGATCATGGCGGTCGAGTATTGCTGACCGGCCTGGCCGACCATCTTGAGAATCCAGAGGACCCCGAGAGCGAGCAGCCCGAAGAAGACCACGGCGAAGACGAGGTTGATGATCGTGCCGCCGTGCGTCGAACGTCCGGGCAGGACGCCGGACCGACTCGCTTTCTCGCTGTTGCGCACATCCATAGTCTGGCCTTTCACCGTCGAAGAGATTATCGAACCCAATCCTATGGCAGCCCTGTTATAGCGTCAACAGAAAGCGTGCGGCTATCGATTCCACATGGCCAAGACGCTGGCCCCCGCGTTCGGTGTGTCACCCGAGCGGAATTGACGCCGGATGAGGGTTGACAGGGCAGCGGTTGCCGGACGATAGTGGTGGCTGCGGCCGACAGCGGGTCGGACGCGCTGTTCATCCCAACCGGGATGCGGAAAGGCCGACGTCACCTGTGGTTTTGGGAGGTTTCACATGAGAGATTCGATGATCCGAAGGCTTGTCCTGCTGGCATGGATCGGTCTGGCGGCGGTGGCCACCGCCCAGGACGGGGCGCTGACGCCGGCGCAGATCGAGCGGATTCGAAGCGAGTTCCGGATGGATGCCCACATGCGGGCGATGCGCAATGCGCTGACCAGTACGGGCATCCGCGACATCGCCGAGAACCGTGAGATCCTCGCGGCCCACAACAGGCAGTTCAGCCACAAGATCAAGACCAAAGGCATCAGCAATCAGAAGAGCAGCGGGCGATGCTGGATGTTCGCCGGGTTCAACACGATCAAGCCGGTGGTCCTGAACAAGCTCGATCTGGACGACTTCGAGTTCTCGCACATCTACCTCCAGTTCTGGGACAAGATGGAAAAGGCCAACGCGTTCCTCGAATACATGATCGAGTATCGCGACCGGGACATCCAGGATCGCGATGTGGTCTTTCTGCTGAAGGACCCGGCCCCGGACGGCGGGTATTGGGAGAACTTTGTGGACCTCGTCAACAAGTACGGCGTCCTGCCCCGGGAGGCGATGGCCGAGACCGCCAGCTCCGAGAACACGGGCATGATGAATCGGACTCTGGCGCGGATTCTGCGCAAGGATGCGGTGGAGCTGCGCGACATCTACCGGGAGACCGGCTCGGTTCGCAAGATGCGCGAGGCCAAGCCCGCGATGCTGGCGGAGGTGTACCGCGTGCTCGTCCTGAATCTGGGAGAGCCGCCCGTGGAGTTCGCCTGGCGTCACAAGGCCAAAGACAAGGGCCACAAGGACGATGAGAAGCAGGCCGACGAGGAGCAGGTGGAGGATGAGGACGACGCCCCGGACGAGGAGAACGACGAAGACGAAGCGGATGAAGAGCCTGAAGACGACTACGATGTAGAACAGAACTGGAGCGAGCTTCGCATTTTCACGCCCAAGGCATTCTACAGCGAGTTCGTCGCACTGGACTTGGGCCAATACGTCAACATCGCGGACGACCCGATCCGGCCCAAAGGCGGTCACTACGAAATCGGGCTGACCAAGAACCTCTACGATGGACAGAACGCCCACTACGCCAACGTGGACGTTCAGATGCTGAAGGATCTCGTCGTCAGGGTGCTGCTGGACAACAAGCCGGTGTATTTCGCGGCCGATGTCTCGTCCGACCAGGACAGCAAGGCCGGCATCATGGCCCGTAATCTGTACGACTACGAGTCGATCTATGCCCTCGACATGGGTCTGAACAAGACCGAGCGGCTGCTGTTCCGCGACAGCACGATCAATCACGGTATGGCGTTCATCGGGGTCGACCTGGCCGACGGCCGGCCGGTCAAGTGGCTCGTGGAGAACAGTTGGGGCAGCGACCGCGGCAGCGGCGGACTCTGGACCATGTACGACGACTGGTTCGTCGACAACGTCTACAACATCATCGTGCATCGCGATTACGTGCCCGACGAAGTCCGCAGGGTTCTCGAACTGCCGGCCGAGAAGCTGCCGGTCTGGGACCCGATGTGGTAGAGAAGGCAGGCCGTCCCCCGGACAGCGAATCTGCCGATCCTGCTGCGCCGGCATCACCGGCGTGAAGGTGCCTTTGCGTCGCGCCGTGTTTGTGAAGACGTGGATGGTCAGGTTCATCTCGATCGTGCCCGGTTCGGCATGGCGTTTCCTGTCTCGGGTGAAATTCCGGCGGGCTTGGAAAGAAAAACAGGCACAAGCCTGTCGGCGTAAGGTGCCGATGGGCAAGATGTTAGGCGGGAAGGCATCGCCGTCTGACGGACATGAGGAAAATCCTTCTGGTCTTCCGTGCCTGCCGCTCCTATAGTACCCGCAGGCAGTTCGGTTGGTAGAATCGGTCCTCAAATTGAACGCTGGCGCGCTCGTGCGAGGTCGTAACGCACAAGCCGCGGCGCATCGGCAGCGAGAACAGGACGATGGATACCACATACCCAGAGAGCATCGGATGGCGACCCAAGCAGGCCGCTGGCGCGCGCCCGTGTCCGAGGTGTGGGGCGACCATGATGGAAGTGGATCGCGTGGTGGAAGGGGGCTATCTCTACATCTGGTACGAGTGCTGCGAGAGCGGCTGCGACGAGCAATGGCTGGCCAGGACGGCGGTCCGTGACGCGTAAGACCGGCGCAGCGAGGAACGATATCGGCGTGGTCGGTTTGGCGTGCGAGAGCCGGCGGTCCGCCGCGCGCGGATGCGGCCGTCACGAACGCACGGAAACGGGCTCGGTCCGGCGTATGCTTCGGCACGGCAGCGCCGGACCGCGGTGGCGGCACGGAGGTGAACAGGGATCGTTGTCGGAGGTGGAGTTGCGACGGTCCTGTGCGTTCCTGAGGAGTGGTGATGCGCACGCCGGCCTTCCTGCGATGAGGGAGCGTCGTAGGGAGGCCCCCGCCGTCATTGGCCGACGATCTGGCAGATGACGGTTCGCTTGCGCGCCCGCGTGTCGAAATCCACCAGGATGATCTGTTGCCAGGTCCCCAGCATCAAATGGCCCTCGACGAACGGTACGCACAGGGACGGGCCCAGCAGCGCGGCGCGGACGTGCGAGTGGCCGTTGTCGTCGTGCCAGGTCTGCTCATGCACATAGTGACCGTCGGCGGGAGCGATCCGCTCGAAAGCCGCTTCGAGGTCGTGCTCGGCCAGACCCGGCTCGAACTCCGTCGTTGTCAGGCCGGCGGTCGAGCCGACGTGGAAGACGGTCACCGTCCCGTCCCGCACGCCGGAGCGGCCCACCGCCCGCGCAACCTCCTCGGTGATGTTGACCACGTGATTGTTGCCCCGTGTTGGAACGTGAAGCTCTTCCGTCTTGACCATCCTGCCAGCTCCTTGACGACTGTTCTTCGATGTGAGCGTAGCATACCGCCAGAACGCGCGTCGATGCAAGGCTGACGCCATGCCGGCTCAGGGCCTTCGTCGGTTCTCACCGAGCGTGCGTCGCAGCAGATGACCGACGGCGATCACGACGATCAGCAGGACCACCAGGGCCATGGCCGCGTACGGATCGTACGCGGAGACCCGCGCGTGAAGCTCTCGCAGGAACAGGGCCCAACACAGGATCGCGACATACGTGCCGGCCAGCACGACGGAGATGTTCAGCCAGACCGGCAGGTTCAGCAGGAAGCCGATCGCCGATCCGACGACAGGTCCGGTCATCCAGAAGGGAAACCACACGAACGCGAACAGGCCGATGATGCCGTACCGCTGGATCGTCGCCTTGTGCGTCTGGGCCGCCTGGTGGATACGGTCGAAGATCGCCTTGAGCGATTTGATCACCAGCAGGTGTCGCCAACTGAACACGAACAACGGATAGAAGACGAGCACGTGCAGGGTCTCGACCACCATTGTTACTGCGATTACGTAGATGTGCCCGAGGGAGACGGAATAGCCGTAGGCCAGCCCGGCCGCCCGCCCGAACACCAGGGTCGTGGCGGTCATGCCGATGAGCATCTGGAACCGGCCCGGTGAACGCACCAGCATCACACCCAGCCAGACGGTGTACGCGAAGGCCAGAATCACGGCCGCCAGCAGAAGCCTTCCTTCCGGCCCGACCAGCAGCGACGCGCGCGAAGCGCTCGGCGAGCCGGCCTTCTGGTCTTGAGGCGGTTGTCCGGAAACTGGGTTCATCGTCGTGTGTCCCATCCACATTGTGCAACACATCTGCGGCCCTTGCAGGCCGGCTGTCGCCCGGCGCTCAGCCGAGGCGATCCAGGAGCCGCAGCAGACCGTCCAGGATCGTGATCGGGTGAGGAGGGCAACCGGGGATGTACAGGTCCACCGGCAGGATGCCTTCAACGCCGTTGCAGACCTCCGGGTGATCGCGATAGCAGCCTCCCGAGATGGCGCAGGCGCCCGTCGCGATGACGAGCTTGGGATCAGGCACGGCCGCGTAGGTCTTCTCCAGGGCCAGCTTCATGTTCGCGGGGACCGGCCCGGTGATGAACAGGCCGTCCGCGTGTCTGGGCGAGGCCACGAACTGGATGCCGAACCGGCCGAGATCGAAGACGACGGTGGTCAGAACGTTGGTGTCCGCCTCGCAGGCGTTGCAGCCTCCCGCGGAGACTTGACGCAGCTTCAGGGATCGTCCGAACAGGCTTCGGGCCTTTTGATCCAGCGCCTCGGCCAGCTTCACCTCCCGGTCGCGAAGAATCAGATCGTTCCGTGACCGGCCGGCGAGGCGATAATCGCGGCTGAATTCTACGGCCTGCGTCGGGCATGCCTCGGCGCACGCGCCGCAGAACAGGCATCGCCCCAGGTCGATGGTCAATCGGCCGCCCTCCTTGCGGATGGCCTCCGTGGGGCAGGCGTCGATGCACCGCGTGCAATCGGCCAGGCACTTCGAGGGCTCGACCTGCGGCCGGCCGCGAAAACGCTCGGGAAGCACCGGTTCGCCCTTCGGAAAGGCCACGGTCCGGTGTCCCTGCTGGAGTCGTGCCAACAATGGCTTCATCATGGTGGTGCCTCAGAGATCGTGACCGCAATAGGACAGATTGAAACTCTTGTTGCACAGCGGGAAGTCGGAGATCGGCTGGTCTCGCAGCGCCATCGCCAGTCCCATCCAGTTGTGGAAGGACGGATCGACGATCTTGTAGTGGGCCAGCGCGCCGTCGGGACCGGTCAGCGCGACGTGACAGATCTCTCCCCGCCAGCCTTCCACGAGGCTGGCGCTGAACCGGTTGGGGTTCAGGGGCCTGTGTGGTGTCGCGATCGGCCCGGCCGGCAGGGCCGCCAACTGATCACGGATGAAGGCGACCGACCTCTGAATCTCCAGCCAGCGCACGTAGGCCCTGGCGAACACGTCACCCGTGTTCCACGTGGACACGGGTACCTGGGCAAAGCGGTACATTCCGGCGGGGAAGTTGAACCGGCAATCGATTTCCACGCCGCAGGCCCGCGCCGCAACGCCCACGAGGCCCAGTTCCCGGCACGTCGGGATCGGAACCCTGCCCGTGTCCTCGAAGCGGCTGAGCACCGACGGCGTGTCCCACAGCAGGTTGGCGGCGACGGTCACGTCCTTCAGCCCCTGGGTCACGCGCTCCGCCAGCGACTGACAATGCCGGTCCGTCATGTCAAAGCCGACACCGCCGGGCACGACCAGGCCGCGCCCGAAACGATTGCCGCAGATCAGAGCGGTCATGTTAAGGAAATCGCCGCGAATCCGCCCGCAGAACGACGAGGTCGGCAGGTATCCCACGTCGCCCGCCAGCGCGCCGAGATCGCCGGTATGATTGGCCAGACGCTCCAGCTCCAGCGCCACGGCGCGCAACGCCTGCGCGCGGGGGGGCACATTCCAGCCGGACAGCGATTCGATGAGCTGGCAATAGGCGGTGGTGTGGCCGACCGATGTGTCGCCGGCGAGAGTCTGCATGTAATGCACCGTTCGCTTGTTGGGACCACCCGGCAGAGCGCGCTCGACCCCGCGATGCTGGTAGCCGAGCGAGATCTCCAGGTGCAGGACCTGCTCGCCGTGACACTGGAAACGAAAATGACCCGGCTCGATGATGCCGGCGTGCACCGGACCGACCGCCACCTCATGCACCTGTTCGCCGGCGACCTTGAAGAAGTCCATCACCGACGGCGCGATCGGCTCTTCATCGCGCCGGCCGTCGCGATAGGGAGGATGAAAGCGGACCGGCTTGAGCCACGGGTGGCCCTCGGGCACGATGGACCACTGCTCGGCGATCTCTCGCTCAAACCAGTGAGCCTGCGTGCAATCGGCGGTAATCGACGGATATCGCTCGCCCACGTCGGCCGACAGCGCGCCGAGAGTTCCGGCGCTGTCGTCGGCGAGAACCGCAAACAGGCGAAGCGGACGGCTGCCCACCGGGGCCGCGAAGAGAGCGGCGATTCTCATCCCGGAGGTCGCCGCGTCGATGACGGAGCTGCGAAACATGCCGACGTCGAGGACCGGAATCTGCTTGCTGTCGATCGCCTGACCGTTGTAGAACGAAATCGCGTTCGAGACGGGCATCAGAGTCCTCCTATCGTCGCGGCAGCGCTGCGAAGCAGGCTGTCAACCGCCGGGGGCAGATACAGGCCCAGCATCAGCGTCAGGGCCCCCAGGCCCAGCGGAGGAAGGATCGCCAGAACCGACTCGTTCCTGCCGGGCGGACGCAGATCGCTCGCAGACCGACCCTGCGCCATGTTCAGGAACGCGGCGGTCATGCCGATGAAGATCAACGCCAGCATTGCCAGGAACGCGATGGCAATCCCGATTTGCCCCTGTTCGATCATTGCTTTGACGATCGTGAATTCGCTGAGAAAAGCGCCGAAGGGAGGCATCCCCGTGATGGCGACCAGGCCGGCAATCCAGAGCACGCCGCTCCACGGCAGCACGCCGAGAATCCCGCGGACCTCCGTCGTCGCCTTGGTCTTGTACGCCGCCAGGATGTTGCCGGCGACCAGGAACAACATCGCCTTGGTCAGCGAATGGTTGGCCGCATGCAGCAGGGCGCCGAACGTCGCGCCGGCGCCGATGCCTACTCCCAGGGCCAGAATCCCGATGTGTTCGACGCTCGAATACGCCAGCATGCGCTTGTAGTCGGTCTGCCCCAGAATGAACATGGTCGCCCAGCCGATGGAAACCAGCCCGAAGAGGATCAGCAGGTCCCGGCAGAAGGCTGTTTGTCCGGCCGCCACACAGACCTGGTAGCTCCGCAGGATCGCCAGGAACGCGCAGTTCAGCAGTGCCCCCGACAGCAGGGCCGAGATCACCGACGGGGACTCGCTGTGTGCGTCCGGCAGCCAGGTGTGCAGGGGGGCCAGGCCCATCTTCGTTCCGTAGCCGACCAGGAAGAAGAGGAAGGCGGCCTTAAGCCACGGGACGTTCAGGTCCGCGCCGTTCTCGATCAGCGCGTCGAGAACGATGGCGGTGCCCGCGCCTCCCGGTCTCGAGGCGGCGACGACCATCAGGAAGTTGCCCAGCAGGGCCAGCGCGATGCCCACGGAGCAGATCAGCAGGTACTTCCACGTCGCCTCCAGCGAACGGTGATGCCGGTGAAAGTAGATCAACGGCGCGCTGGCCAGCGTGGTCGCCTCCATAGCGACCCAGAGCAGGCCGAAGTGCCGGCTGACCGTGACCAGTGTCATCGTGGCCAGGAAGGCTTCCAGACAGGCGCAGAAGACGGCGTCCGGGGCGTTGGTGAACAGCATTCCCTCCTCGTAGTCCTGCTGCTTGCCGGTGCCCTGGACGGCGAGGTAGCCGAAGGCATACACCGAGCAGGCCAGGAACAGGATGCTGGTGATCGTCAGGAAGAGCAGTCCGGCCGCATCGAGCATCAGCCAGCCGTGCAGCAGAGGCTGAGGCGTCGTGGTCCAGGCCGCCAGAGTCACCACCGTGTGTCCGACGCCTGTCAGAACGAGGATCACGCGGCGCAACAGAACGTTGCGTATCAGCAGCGACAGCACGGCGGCGACGGCGGGAAGCAGCAGCAGAACGCAGATCACGGAATCAACTCCTCAACCCGGACAGCTTGTCCGTATCGATGTGGTCGAACTCACGGTTGATGTGGAAGATCGCGATGCCCATGACGAAGATGGCCACGAAGACGTCCAGCAGGATCCCCAGCTCGACCAGCATCGGCTGTTTGTCCACCAATGCCACCCCGAACGCATAGATCCCATTCTCCAGGACCAGATAGCCCAGGACCTGCGTCAGCGCCTTTCGCCGACTGATGATCAGAAACAGGCCGGACATGATCGTGAAGAACGCCACAGGGACGATCAGCGAAGACATCACCGGCTCGGGCAGGGGCAGCCGGGAACCCAGCCACATGCAGACCACCAGGATCAACGCCCCGACGGCGAGAGACTTGCCGTACCCGATGAAGGGCTCGATCTCACGCTGCGTGTTCACCTCGCGAAGGGTCCGCAGCAGCATCCACGGAAACACCCCGCCCTTGAGGAAGATAATCGCGATCGCAAAGGCGGCCCCGTGCAGTTCCACGCGCCCGCCCTCCATCAGCAGGGGCAGGAGCCCCAACGCGATGCCCTGCATAGCGACCGTCCGGATGCAGGCGCCCAGCCGGCTCAGGCCCAGCAGCATCAGGTTCGTCAGCACCAGAAAAACCAGCACGATATCCGCGGCATTGTTCATCCGATTACCTCAGGACCAGGACCACCGCCAGGATCGACAGCGTGGTGGCGCCGACGAGAAGCTGGGGCACGTGCAGCAATCTGACGCGAGCCATCGACGATTCGATGATGCCCACCAGCACCGCCAGCAGCGCCATCGCCAGCAGCGCCGCCGGGGTGTCGATCCAAGGAATGCCGGTGTGAATGGGAACGACCAGGCCGACCAGCACCTGACCCAGGACCCACATCTTCAGCGCCGCTGTGTAGAGGATGATCCCGAAATCGGGCCCGCTGTGGTCGAGCACCATGACCTCGTGGATCATGGTCAATTCGAGGTGGGTGTTCGGATCGTCCACCGGGATCCGGCAGTTCTCCGACAAGAAGACGATCAGCAGCGCGAAGCCCACCAGCACCACGACCGGGCCGGCGTCCAGCCACAGACGCGGGACCGTCGCGACGATCATGTCCGAGAGGGACATGCAACCCGTGTACTTGGCAACGGCGGCCAGGGCGATCAGCAGAGCCGGCTCGGACAGAGCCGAGAACGTCACTTCCCGGCTGGCGCCCATACCCTCGAAGCTCGAGCCGGTGTCCAGCGCGCTGAGAACCAGCAGAAACCTCGCCAGACCGAGCAGATAGGCCAGGACGAGAAAATCTCCCGCAAATGCGACCGGCGCCCGCAGTCCGCCGAACGGAACCAGCGCGGTGGCGGCGACGACCGCCGCAAACCCGATCCACGGACCGGCGGCAAAGAGCCAGGACGTCGAACGGCTGTAGACAGCGCCTTTGCGAAGGAGTTTCCCGATGTCATAGTACGCCTGCAGCAACGGCTGGCCTTTTCTGCCGGCGAAGAGGGCCTTCGTCCGGTTGATGATCCCCAGCAGCAGGGGCGCGGCGGCGAAGGCCAGCACGAGATGGACCAGCTTCAGCAGCGTCATCATGTCACATCAGCTTCCAAATCAGGAGGATCCACAAGGTCAGCGCGATGTACAGGACATACACCTGAAGCCGGCCATGCTGGAGCCAGCGGAACCACCCCAACGACCGGCGAATCGCCTCGAACGCAGGCTGATACAGGTACTTCTCATAGACATCGGCGGTCTCGGTCTCCAGGGCCGAGTCCGACGGGAACACGCCCTGGGGCGGACGGACCTGTTTGTGGGTGCGCAGCAGGAACCGGAACAGGTCGGTCAGAGGCTGCGCGAAAGAGGTCGCGGTGTACTGCATTCGGCAGTCGGGTGCCGCGTACCCGCAGTCCCAGGTGACCGCCTCGCGAACGGAGCGGCCGCAAAGCAGGCGTCTGCGCAGCAGCAGGCTCAGACCGGCGACGGCCGCCAACAGCAGGGCGACGAGCACATAGTGCGTCAGTGTCGACGAGGCAGAGGCCAGCTCGGTCTCGACCGCGGCCGGCGTCAGCGACGTGATCTGTCCTACGACGGTCTGCCCCGAGCGGACCACCAGCGGCGACAACATGCCGCCGAGCATACACAGAGCCGCCAGAATTGCCATGGCCGACTTCATGGCCCAGCCGACCTCGTGAGCCTGCTGGCCGTGGATGCTGCGCGGATGCCCGAGGAACACGGTGCCGAAGGCCTTCGTGAAACAGGCCAGCGCCAGCCCGCCGATCAGCGCCAGGCTGCCGATGACGATCACGGCGGCAATCGCGGCGTCGAGACCCCCGACCATTCCGCTCTGGAACGCGCCCAGGTAGATCAGGAACTCGCTGACGAAACCGTTCAGGGGAGGCACGCCGGAGATGGCGATCGAGCCGATCAGAAAGGCCGCGGCCGTCCACGGCATCCGCTTGACCAGTCCGCCCAGCAGGTCGATATGGCCGGTCCCGCTGCCGTGCAGGACCGCCCCGGCGCCCAGGAACAGCAGGCCCTTGAAAATGGCGTGGTTGATCACGTGAAACAGCCCCCCGGCAAAGCCGAGGACCGCCAGCGTCGGCGAATGGATGTGCACACCGAGCAGACCCAGGCCCAGGCCCATCGTGATGATGCCGATGTTCTCGACGCTGTGGTAGGCCAGCAGACGTTTGAGGTCATGCTGCGCCAGAGCGAAAAGCACGCCGAGTATACCGGACACCACACCGATTGCGATCAGCACCCAGCACCACCACGCCGCAGGCGCCCCCAGCAGGGTCAGCGTCCTGACCAGACCGTAGATGCCGGTTTTGATCATCACGCCGCTCATCACCGCCGAGACATGGCTGGGGGCCGCCGGGTGGGCATGAGGGAGCCACACGTGCAGCGGCATGAACCCCGCCTTCGTTCCGAAGCCGACCACCGCCAGGAGAAACAACGCGCCCGCCAGCGACGAAGGAACCGCCGGGATCGTATCGAAATCCAGCGAGCCCGCATGAGCGCCCAGCAGGACGAAGAAAACGATGAGGAAGGCCGTTCCGATGTGCGTCGCGACCAGGTAGATGTTGCCGGCCTGGCGGACCATCTGCCGTTCATACTCGAACGTGACCAGGAAGAACGACGCCAGAGACATCACTTCCCAGGCCACGAGAAACAGCAGGGCGTTCCTGGCCACGACCACCAGCGCCATGCCCACCACGAGCAGGTTGTAGAAGAACCAGGGAGCGCCGAGGTTCTTCTCTTGGCGGTAGGGCCGGAGATACTCGGTGCCGTAGACCGCTGCCAGGGCGGAAAGACCAAGAATCGGCAGCAGAAACACCGCTGACAGGGGGTCGATCTGGACAAAGAACGAACCCAGAGGCACGCTCCAATTTGCCCGCAGAGACTCGGTTCGTCCGCCGGCAAGCACGGCGAACGCCGGGAGCAAGGCGAGGAGACTTCCCGTGACCGCGCTGCCGGCTCCCAGAAACGATGCCCGTGCCGGTTTGTGACCGCTCAGGAGTGACGCCGCACCGCCAACAAAAAGAACCGCCAACCCGCAGAGGAAAAGCGTCATCTATCTGTCCTCTCCAGTTGGGGTTTCCGAGGGGCATTGTTTCAGACCGGATTCGATGCGGGCGATGGCGGACAGAATCTCTTCGCGGCTGCCCTGCTTTTGCAGGATCGCCCTGAGGTTCTTGTCACGCAGGATATATGCCAATCTCGAAAGCAGGTGGAGATGGGCCTTGACGGTGGGACTGACCAAGGTGAACAGGCAGGTCACCGGCTTGCCGTCCAGGGCACCGAAATCGATGGCTCTCTCGAGGAAACTCAGGCAGACGATCGGCTCGGTCACGTGCAATACGATGGGATTTCGAACATGCGGAATGGCAATGCCATCCCCGATTGCCGTCGATGCCATGGCCTCCCGCGCCAGGAGCACCTGGAGGAGGAACTCGCGGTCTACCTCCGGCGGCAGGCGCATCAGGCTGACCACGTTCCGCAGCGCCGACTCCTTGCTGTCGCCCTCGACGCGATAATAGATGCCGCCCAGGGCCAGCGATTCCGAGAGGGCGTGCAGAGAGACCTGGGGCTCGCTCGGCTCGCGGAAGACGTCCACCGACACGTTGATCTGGTGGGCGGTGGCCCATTCGAGTAGTTCCGCCCGGCTGAAGCGATACTGGCTGTTGACCCGATAGGCGGGCAGAGAACCGTTCTTCAGCCACCTGTAGATCGTCTTCTCGGTCACATTGAGAAGAGCGGCCACGTCTCTTACCGTAAGTTGCATCTGTCGCACCAACTGTACAAACGGGTTTCACATTGGACAAACGTGGACACATTATCATGGCGGTTAGGAATTGTCCAATGAATTCCTGCAAAAAAGGTCTCACGGCAGGGCGAATGGCGTACAGTGCACCCCCCCCTTGTTTGGCGCAACCCGCACGACGCCCGACGCTTCACGCTTCACGAGATACGCGCGACAGTCGCCAGTCAGTTGCGGCCGGTCTTGCGACGAAGGGCCAGGGCCAGACACCGCACCGCCTGCACAATCCGGTCGTAGGCGGCCAGCAGAGGGTGTACCCTGCGCCTCGGCCTGCGCGCGGCAGGAGGCCTGAGATCAGGCTCGGGGTCGAAGATGATCACAGGATGCGGCGGCTCGGAGCGGCCCTCCAGTCTCAGGCCCGATTCCGGCCAGTGACGTTGCGCGTCCCCACAGACGTACATCCAGAGGGGTTCGCCGCTCGCGCGGTCGATGGCCTCGACATGACCAAACACCGTCGCCAGAAAGAACCGATCCTCTGTCATCGCCACGGACACCAACTCGTGGAGATTCTCTGCGCAAGGGAGCCGTCCCGTCCAATTCCCATGTAACGATCGCAACTCGACGGCGACGTACTTTGCAAAGTGCGGGTTTGCCGACTCGCGACACTCCACCACGCCGGCGACGATCAGAAAGCCATCCTTCAGATTGAAACGCAGCTCCTTGCGGTACTCCCAATCCCTGCTCTCTCCCACGGTGGGCATCGTCGTCTTGGCCGGATAGCATGCCCTGGGTACATCCCGCAGACGCTCCCAGACTCGATGGCCGGAGAATACCTTGTCGCCCAGGGCGAACCCTTCGCCGGAATCAAGATGCAGACCATCCAGGTCGGCAGGGGCCGGAATCGATTCGACCTCTGTGCCGGCCAGGTCCCACACCAGCATCCGCTCGAAGCGGGCCGAGGGCCGGCCTTGATCGCTGCAACTCGTATCGGGTATATGCTCGCCTGTATACGCGCCCGACGGCAGGTAGATGTGTTCGCCATCAAAATAGGCGGTCAGGTAGTGAATGCCGGGTGGGGGGCTCTTGTGCAGCAACTCGCGTCCGGTCTCCAGGTCGAGCAGGACGACCGCCGGCGTCTCTTTGGGCCCCGCGCGGACGGCCGAATGGAACAGGAGGGCTTTGCCCTTCGCCGCCGCGATGCAACTCCCGCCGGGCAGACGGTAGGACCACAGGTCCTGGCCCGTATCGAGCGAGAGACAGGTCACCAGGCCGTCGTCGTCCGAGCAGACCATGCGTCCTGCCGAGACGACGCCGTAGCGGCGGTCGCGGATCTGCCAGAGCACGTCCAGCGAGGTCCGGTCCAGCAGGGCCACTCCGCGGTCGGTTTCCGCAAGAATCCCCTGGTCGATCAGAAGATCGCTCGAGACTCCTGCCGGCCAGGTGAAAACGCACTTGCAGCCCTTGAAGGCCGAGCGCCGTCGGCCAGGCGGCAAGCTCAACAAGGATTTGAAGAACCCTGCTCTCATCGTGTGCTTCCCCAACCGACACAATCTCCCTTCATTGCGGCAGATCCTCTCCCAAGGGCTGGCGATCCGGCGAATCGATTCCTGTCTTGCCGACTCGACTGTAGACCGAGGCGCCACAGAAGGGCAAGCGAAAAAGGCGCCGGCGTACACGATTTGTCGCACGAGACGGCAGACGCTCGGGGTTTTTGTGGCGACGCGGGAGCGAGGCGTTTATGATGAGGCAGTAGGTCGATGTCGCATGGAATGGAAGGAGCCGCGATGGTGAACCAGGGGACAACACGACGGGCGTTTCTCAGGTCGGCGGCGGTCGGGCTGGGCGCCCTGGCGTGCGGGCGGATGGCGCGGGCGACGACGAGCCGGCGGCCCAACATCCTGTTCTTGCTGACGGACGATCAGCGGTGGGATACGCTGGGCTGTGCGGGCAACGCGATCATTCGCACGCCGCACCTCGACGCGATGGCCGCCGACGGCGTGCGGTTCACCAACGCCTTCGTCACGACGTCGATCTGCTGTTCCAGCCGGGCCAGCATCTTCTCGGGCCAGTACAGCCGCCGCCACGGCATCCACGATTTCGCGACTCCGTTCTCCGACGCCGCCTGGGCCGACACCTACCCCGCCCGGCTCCAGCGGGCGGGCTATCGCCTCGGACTGATCGGCAAGTACGGCGTCGGCGCCGACCGCGACTTCCACAAAGGGACGTTTGACTACTGGAAGGGCATCCCCGGCCAGCCCGTCTACGAGCAGATCGACGAGCACGGCAACTACAAGCACCTCACGCAGCTCCTGGGCGAGCAGGCGATTGAGTTCCTCCAGGGCGGCGACGACCGACCCTTCTGCCTGTCGGTCAGCTTCAAGGCCCCGCACGTGCAGGATAGCGACCCGCGCCAATTCATTTATGACCCGATCTACAAAGACCTGTATGGGGACGTCACGATCCCCGTGCCCGAGACGGCCGCGCCGGCGCACTTCGCGACGCTGCCGCCGTTCCTGCGCGACGACGCGACCACCGCCCGCGTGCGCTGGAAGATGCGGTTCGACACGCCCGCCAAGTTCCAGGAGTCGGTCAAAGGCTACTACCGGCTGATCACGGGCGTCGACACCGTGCTCGGGCGGATCCGCGCCGAGCTGGCGCGCCTGGGCCAGGCGGACAACACCATCATCGTGTTCACCGGCGACAATGGCTTCTTCCTGGGCGAGCACGGTCTGGCGGGCAAGTGGTACGGCTACGAAGAGTCGATCCGCGTGCCGCTGCTGGTGTACGACCCGCGTCTGCCCGCCTGGTGCCGGGGTGCGGTTCGCGAGCAGATCGCCCTGAACATCGACATCGCGCCGACGATCCTGTCGCTGGCGGGCGTGGAGGTGCCGGCAGCCATGCAGGGTGTGGACCTCTGCCCTCTGCTGCGTGGCCGCCCGGGCCTGTGCCGCAGCGACTTCTTCTACGAGCACCTGTTCGTCAATCGCCCCGGCGGCAAAGGCCCTAACCTTATTCCCCAGAGCGAAGGCGTAGTCTCGCTGCGATATAAGTACCTGCGGTACATCGAGCAACAGCCGGCGTACGAGCAGCTTTTCGACCTGCGCAAGGACCCTCACGAGCAGCGGAATCTCGCCGCCGAACCCGACCGCCAACCCCTGCTGAACGCCATGAGGGCACGCTGGCAGCAGCTTCGAACGGAATGTCTCTGACGGTCTCTGTGAAAAAAATCACATTATTCCCCTGTTGGATTGACAACCCTACGACCTCCCTGTAGCATCTCGGCCGGTCACTGTCTCAAACGAGCTTGCTAGGGGCATTTGCGATGGCAAAGGACAAGATCACGGTAGTGGGCGCCGGCAACGTCGGAGCTACCACGGCCCACATCGCCGCGACGAGGCGGCTGGGCGAGATCGTATTGCTGGATATCGTCAAGGGGCTGGCTCAGGGCAAGGCTCTCGACATGGCCGAGGCCAGCGGTCTGTATGGTTCGGAGCAGCGCATCGTCGGGACGACGGACTGGTCGGCGGCCGCCGGCAGCGATGTGGTGATCGTCACGAGCGGCGTGCCGCGAAAACCCGGCATGAGCCGCGACGACCTGCTCGCCACCAACGCCAACATCGTCAAGTCCGTCAGTCAGCAGATCGCCGCACACTGTCCGGACGCGTTCGTGATCGTCGTGTGCAATCCGCTTGACGCGATGGTGCACGCTGTCGCCAGGACGACGGGCTTCCCGCAGCGGCGCATCGTCGGAATGGCCGGCGCGCTGGACGCGGCGCGCTTCTGTTACTTCCTCGCGACCGAGCTGAACGTCTGTGTCGATGACATCCACTGCGTCTTGATGGGCGGCCACGGCGACGACATGGTGCCCTTGCCCAGATTCACAGCGGTCAGCGGCGTGCCCATTGCGCAGTTTCTCAGCGAGGCGAAGATCGCCGAGCTGGTCGAGCGCACGCGCAAGGGTGGCATCGAGGTGGTGAACCTTCTGGGTTACAGCGCCTACTACGCGCCGGCCGCCGGCGCGGTCAAGATGGCCGAGGCCATTCTCCGAGATACCAGAGGTGTTTTTTCATGTTCTGCATACTGTCGTGACGAATATGGGGTGGGTGGATACTTCGTCGGTGTTCCGGCCGTCTTGGGTCGGCGGGGGGTGGAGCGGATCATCGAACTGGACCTCGATGATTCGGAGAAGCAGCAGTTCGCGGAATCGTTGGCGCACGTCAAGGAGTTGGTCTCCGGCGTAGAGCGGATGCTGTGACGGCCTTTCCGAATGGGTTTTTGCTTGCCACGATGGTGTGGGTGCTATAGACTCCCGGTTCTTTTCGAGTCGTTGTGACAGTAGGGGTGTACCGGCACATGGAACTGATCAAGAGAATCAAGCAGGCCGAAGCGCAGGCGCAGGAGATCATCGAGCAGGCCAAGGCCGAGGCGGTCAAGACCGCCGAAGCGGCGCGTCAGAGCCGTGTCGCGGCGCAGGCCGAGGCCGAGCAGCAGCGGCGCCGGGCGATCGATGCCGCGGTCGCCAAAGCGGCGGCGGAAGGCCGGGCCGAGGCGGCGGCGTTGAAGGCCGACGCCGACGCGCGACGCCAGGCGCTCCGCAGGGAAGCGCAAGCCAGGATCGACGCGGCGGTGAACCGGGTCGTCAGTTACCTGAGAGGCTGAGTATGGCCCTTGTCAAGATGGCGAAAGTGCTGATCGTCTGTCACCGCTCCCAAGCGGCCGACTTGCTCGAGCAGTTGCAGCAGGCGGGCATCGTCGAGATCCTCGACGCCCAGCGGGCCATGGTCAGCAGACAGGCGCCGGAGTTGCAGGCGGAGAGCCGCCGGCCGCGTGACATAGAAGAAACCCACACGCGGTTGGAACGTGCCGTAGGTTTCCTTCGTCCCTATCGCCAGGCGAAGCGGAGCCTCTTTGAGCCGCTCCCGCGGATCGACGGCGGGCGGTATGCCGAACTGGTTTCCGGCGAGAACGCCCTGGACGTCCTGAACGAGACGGAGCAACTGTCGGCCCGGATGGATCGCCTGGCCAACGAGTGCGACGCCACGCAGGCGACGCTGGATACGCTCCGTCCGTGGGAGGGGCTCGCGACGCCCGTCGAGGAGATCGGCCGGCTCCATCGCGTCACCTGCTGGACCGGACTGATTCCCTCCCAGCACGTCGCGCAGGCATCGGCGAAGTTGACCGAACTCGGCGCGACGCTGCAACAGGTCGGCACGGCCGGCAGCCGCCAGGCGTGTCTGATCGTGGCGCTCAACGAGCGGGCCGAAGAGGTGCACAAGGCCCTGCGCTCGGTAGAGTATGAGGCCGTCAGTTTCGAAGGCATGCAGGGGACGGTTGCCGAGCTGATCGCGCATCACCGTCAGCGGCTGGACCGGTCCCGCCGCGAGCTGGAGCAACAGAAGGCGCGGGCCGCGCAGTTGGCCGGCGACCTGTTGAAGCTGGAGATCCTCGACGATCACTATCGCAACGTGCTCAGTCGCGAGACCGTCCGCGGCAGCGCCCCGGGCACCGAACAGACCGTCCTCCTCGAGGGTTGGGTCCGCGCCGAGGACTACGCAAAACTCGAGCGGATCGTGGGCCGCTTCGACGCCGCCGGCGTCGGGAAGATCGACGTGGCCGAGGGCGAAGAGAAACCGGTTGAGATCGAGAACACGGCGCGATCGCGTCCGTTTGAGGTGATTACCCGCCTGTATGGTATGCCGCACTCGACGGATGTGGACCCGACGCCGTTCCTGGCGCCGTTCTTCGCGTTGTTCTTCGGCATCTGTCTGACCGACGCGGCCTACGGGATCGTGATGATCGCCGTGCTCTGGTGGGTCCTCAAGAAGGTCAAGGGCGACGCGAAGTTCATCAAGATGATGATCGCCTGCTCGGTCACGACGGTGATCGCCGGAGCGCTGACCGGAGGCTGGTGTGGTGACGCTATCCAGGTCTTCCTGCCGCAGCTCAACGGCTTCCGCAATGCCGTGATGTGGTTCGACCCGCTCGAAAAGCCGATGCACTTCTTCTACATCTCGCTGGCCCTGGGCTATCTGCAGATCATCTTCGCGATCGGACTGGCCTTCTGGCACAAATGGAAGCGGGGGGACCGGCGCGAGGCGATCTTCGATCATGGGACGTGGTTCGTCTGGCTCAACAGCCTGATGCTCTTCGGATTGGCCAAGGCCGGTGTGCTGCCGGCGGGGGTGGGGAGGCTCTTCGGCTATGTGGCGCTCGTGCCGGCACTGGGCATTGTGCTGTTCAGTGAACGGCAGGGCAGTTGGGGCGCCCGCATCGGCATGGGCTGCTACAACGTCTTCAGCACCGTCTTTTACGTCGGTGATGTGCTCAGCTACATCCGCCTGATGGCGCTGGGTATGGTGACCGCCGGCTTCGGCATGGCGGTCAATTCAATCGTCATGCAGGTGATGAAACTGGGTGTGCCGGGCTGGATTCTCGGCATCGTCATTTTTGTCGGCGGACACGTGTTCAACATCGCCAACTCCTGCCTGAGCGCGTTCGTGCACAGCATGCGTCTGCAGTTTGTCGAGTTTTTCACGAAGTTCCTGCAGGGTGGCGGGCGGGAGTTCGAGCCGCTGCGCAAAGAATACCGACATATTCAGGTGGACCGTTCGTCCGCGGACTGAGAACCGAAACCGTCAAGCAGGGCGGGCGCCGAGCCACTGCCGGGATGTGGGAGGCGGGGCCGGGCTCCTCCTTACGAGAGCGAAAGAAAGGGAACGTACGATGAGTCAGATCAATTTGGGAATCGCTTTTTTGGGTGTCGCGTTGGCTGCTTTCCTGGCAGGCATCGGTTCGGCGATCGGTATCGGGATTGCCGGACGCAGCGCCACAGGGGTGCTCAGTGAGAAGCCGGAACGGTACGGACAGTTGTTCCTTCAGGTGGTGCTGCCGGGGACCCAGGGCTTCTATGGCTTTGTGATCGCCTTCTTCGCCTTGGGCAAGGTGCAGCAGTTTCTGGCGGCCGACGGCCTGAATCTCATGAATTCGCTGGCGATTCTCGCGGCGTGTCTGCCGGTGGCCTTTGCCGGCATGCTCAGCGCCATCCATCAGGGCAAGACCTGTGCGGCAGGTATCCTGTTGACCGCCAAGCGGCCGGAACTGGCCGTCAAGGCCGGCGTGCTCTACGCCGCCATGGTCGAGGTGTACGCCGTGCTCGGCTTCCTGATTTCTCTGCTGATCCTCCTGGCGATCAAAGCGCCGGCCGCGGCGGCCTGAGCGTCTCGGCTCGACAAACGCGAATCCTTACTAAGCGGATGATGCAGATGCAAGCAGAACAGGTCATCGAGAAGATACTGTCGGACGCCCGGGCCCAGGCCGCCACCATCGCCAAGGAGGCCGCCGACAAGGCCGCCGCCGAGCGCGCCGCGCTCGACGCCCAACTGGCCGACTACCGCCAGCAGACCGAGGCCCTCGTGGTCAAGGCCGCCGAGGACGAAAAGGCCCACATCCTGGCCCAGGCCCGCATGGAGGCCGCCAAGGCGTACCTGGCCGAGAAGGCGGCGATCCTCGACGAGGTGTTCGCGCGGGCCAAGCAGCGGCTCGCGGAGTTGCCGGACCACGAATACCGGGAACTGATGGCCCGCCTGATGGTCGAGGCCGTCGAGACCGGAGACGAAGAAGTCGTCGTCGGCGCCCATGAACACCGCATCGACCAGAACCTGATCAACGATGTCAACGGTCGGCTCGTCGGACAGGGTAAGAAAGGCAACCTGAGACTGGCCGCCGAGCGCCACCATCTGGCCGGCGGGTTTGTCCTGCGTCGCGGCAAGATCAAGACGAATGTCTCCTTAGACCCGCTGATCGACCAGGCCCGCACCGCCCTGGAGATCGAGCTGGCCAAGGACCTGTTTGCCTGAGTGGTTCCGGACGAGCGACCCCAGCGAAAGAGATACCAAACGTGCGATCTGAAGCAACGATGTTTGAGTTCCTGACGTATCCGCAGGTGGGCCCGGAGGACTGGCGGTACACCGCGCAGTGCGCCCAGGTCCGGGCGATGGAAATGCAGTTGCTCTCGCGTGCGGTGCTGATGGACATGGCCAACGCGCCGGACTTTGCGGGGGCGGTGGCGTCGCTGACGGTGGGCGAGTACGCGTTGCCGCAGGGCGGCGGGCGTTTCGACGAGATCCAGGCCATCCTTCTGGACAAGCGTGCGGCGGTCCGCGCGCTGTTCGCGGAGTGGATGCTCGATGAACGGATCGTGACAGTGTTCCGCCGTCGCGACGACTACGCGAACCTGCGTCTGGCCCTTCGACGGGTGCTGACCGACAAGCCGGTCGGGTCCGACTACAGCGAGGAGGGGGACGTGCCGGTCGATGTGCTCGCCCGCGCGTTCGAGGAGGAGAACTACAACCTGTTTCCGGATCCTCTGCGCGAGGCGACCGAGCAGGCGGTGCTGGCCTACTACCAGAACAAGGACGTCCGCGAGATCGATGCGACGATCGACCGGTGCGAGGCCGAGTACAAGATGGCCGCCGCCGAGCAGATCGGGCATCCGTTCCTGCTGAACCTGTTCCGGATGCAGATCGATCTGACGAACCTGCGGACTCTGCTGCGGGTCAAGTTCCGCGACGCCGATCCTCGCGGCGTGTTCCTGCCGGGCGGATTCATCGAGGCCGACCGGCTGCGCCACGCCCAGGAAAGCGCCTACGAGACGCTGGGCCAGTTGTTCTTCGCTACGCCGTACTACCGCCTCGTCGAACAGGGGGCCGGGTACGTGGCATCGAGCCAGTCGTTCCTGAAGATGGAGCAGCAGTGCGAGGAGTATATCGGAGGTTATCTGAAGGCGACCAGCCAGGTGACCGCCGGACCGCAGCCGATCATCGCGTTCCTGCTGACCAAGGAGCAGGAGATCCGCACCGTCCGCCTGATCCTGACCGCCAAGAAGAACCAACTGGACACCAGGCTGATTCTGGACCGGATTACGTGAAGCGTGACGGGGATGAATAGGAAGATCACGAACTTCAGAGATTTGGATGTCTGGCAGAAGGGGATTGAGACCGTAAAGGATGTTTACACGACGGTTGAAGGTTTTCCTCGGCACGAAGTGTTCGGTCTGACCAGTCCGATGCGTCGCTCGGCGGTGTCAATTCCGTCGAATATCGCCGAAGGCTTCAATCGGTTCCACAACAAGGAATACAAGCAGTTCCTGTATGTAGCGTTGGGTTCTTGTGCCGAGCTGGAGACGCAGATCGAAATCGCTGGGGAACTGGAATACTTGGCCGCGGAGGCCAAGGGTGCATTGCTTGAGAAGCTCGATCATGAAGCTCGCATGCTAAGGAATCTGGTGAAGAAACTCGGGTGAGCTTGAGGTCTGAAAGACGTTTCACGTTTCACGCTTCACAAGGAACGAAGTAGATGGAAGGCAAAGTGGCAGTACTGGGTGACGCGGACTTCGTGATGCCGTTCCGGGCGCTCGGGGCCGACACGTTTGCGGTCGAGCAGCAGGCCGAGCAGGTGGTGGCGGCGGCCGAGAAGATCGTCGACGCCGGCTACGCTCTGGTGGTGGTGGCCGAGAACGTCGCGCCGCAGGCGGATGCGGCCTTTGCGCCGACGGAGAGCAAGCCGACCCCCTGCGTGGTGGTGGTGCCGTTCACAACCGCCTCGGAAGGGTTCGCCACCGAGGCGCTGGGCAAGGTCCTCAAGCTCGCTACCGGTATCAACATTCTCCAGCACAATTGAGAAGGTTTTCGTGATGAGTGAGAAAAGAGTAGGTCGCGTAGTCAAAGTGGCCGGTCCCGTGGTGGTGGCCGAGGGCATGGCCGGCGCCCGCATGTACGACGTGGTGCGCGTCGGCGCGCTGAACCTGATCGGGGAGATCGTGGAGCTGCGCGGGGACACGGCTTCGATTCAGGTCTACGAGGAGACGACCGGGATCGGGCCGGGCGAGCCCGTGGTGGACACGGAGGCGCCGCTGAGCGTGGAGTTGGGGCCGGGACTGATCGAGAGCATTTACGACGGGATCCAGCGGCCGCTCGATGCGCTGGTGAGCGTCGAGGGCGAGTTCATGAGCCGCGGCAGCGACATGCCGGGTCTCGACCGACAGAAGAAGTGGCACTTCAAGCCGACCGTGGCCGACGGTGCGAAAGTCGGAGCCGGCGACATCATCGGCGAGGTGAAAGAGACGAGCCTGATGGTGCACAAGATCATGGTCCCGCCCGGCGTCAGCGGTACGATCGCAGGGATTCGCGAAGGCGACTACACCGTCGAGCAAACGGTGGCGACGTGCCGGGGCGACGATGGGACCACGCACGAGCTGAAGCTGATGCAGCGCTGGCCGGTGCGGAATCCGCGACCGATCGCGCGGCGTCTGGCGCCGGAGCATATTCTCGTCAGCGGGCAGCGTGTGATCGATACGTTCTTTCCGATCAGCAAGGGCGGGACGGCGTGCGTGCCCGGACCGTTCGGCACCGGCAAGACCGTCGTGCAGCACCAGCTCGCCAAGTGGGTCGATGCGGACGTCGTCGTGTACGTCGGCTGCGGCGAACGCGGAAACGAGATGACCGATGTGCTGACCGAGTTCCCCGAGCTGAAGGACCCGCGCAGTGGCGAGCCGCTGATGCGGCGGTCGGTGCTGATTGCCAATACGTCCAACATGCCCGTCGCGGCGCGCGAAGCGTCGGTGTACACCGGGATCACGCTCGCCGAGTACTTCCGCGACATGGGCTACACCGTCGCCCTCATGGCCGACAGCACCAGCCGTTGGGCCGAGGCCATGCGCGAAATCTCCACCCGCCTCGAAGAGATGCCCGCCGAAGAAGGGTATCCGGCCTATTTAAGCGCCCGGATTGCGGCGTTCTATGAGCGGGCGGGGCGGGTCAAGTGTCTGGGGGGGCCGGAGCGGGAAGGCGGGCTGTCGGTGATCGGGGCGGTGAGCCCGCCCGGCGGCGACCTGTCCGACTCCGTGGTCCAGGCGACGCTGCACGTGGTCAAGGTCTTCTGGTCGCTCAAGGGCGAACTGGCCTATCAGCGGCACTTCCCGGCCATCGACTGGCTCACCTCCTACAGCTTCTACAAGCAGTATTTGTGGAGATGCTTTGACGACAAAGAGCAGGGTCGCGAGATGGAGCGGATGACGGTCGAGGCGATGACGCTGCTGGAGCAGGAGTCGGAGCTGCGTGAGATCGTCCGCCTGGTCGGCGCCGAGGCGCTGTCGCCGCGCGACCGCCTGGCGCTGGAGACGGCGCGGTCGCTCCGCGAGGACTACCTGCACCAGAACGCCTTCCACGCGGTCGACACGTACACCTCGATGGTCAAGCAGTACGAGATGCTCAAGACCGTCCTGCACTTCCACCGCCAGGGCCTCGAAGCGATCGAGGCCGGCGTCGAGACGGCGGAGATTTTCAAGCTGGCCGTCCGCGAGGACATCGCCCGCGCCAAGTACATCCCGCAGGACGAGATCGACAAGATCCGCCAGATCCGCCGGAAAATCGAAGACCAGATGAAACAGCTTCAAGGTGCGGCCGCCGCCCAGTAACGAGGCGAACCGCTTCCCGACAGCCGTAGGAGTCCCTCATGCGATCGGTGAAAGAATACCAGACAGTCACGAACATTCAGGGCCCCCTGATGATGGTCGAGATGGTCGACGAGGCCAAGTACGGCCACATCGTCGACATCGAACTGGCCGACGGCTCCATCCGCCACGGCCAGATCCTCCAGGTCGAGAACGACAAAGTCCTCGTCCAGGTCTTCGAGGGCACCAGCGGCATCGATGTCAAGAACACCACCGTTCGCTTCCTCGCCAAGCCGCTGGAGCTGGGCGTCTCGCCCGACATCCTCGGCCGCGTCTTCAGCGGCCTGGGCGTCCCCAAAGACGACGGCCCCGCCATTATCCCGACCCGCCGGCTCGACATCAACGGCCAGCCGATCAACCCGTACGCCCGCGATTATCCCAACGAGTTCATCCAGACGGGCATCTCCACGATCGACGGCCTCAACCCGCTCGTTCGTGGCCAGAAGCTGCCGATCTTCTCCGGCTCCGGCCTGCCCCACGACGAGCTGACCGCCCAGTTCGCCCGCCAGGCCACTGTGTTGGGCGAGGGGGAAGAATTCGCGGTCGTCTTCGCCGCGATGGGCATCACGTTCGAAGCGGCCCAGTTCTTCATCGACGACCTGCACAACACCGGCGCGATCGAGCGCGCGGTCATGTTCATCAACCTGGCCAACGAGCCGGCCATCGAGCGCATCGCCACACCGCGATTCGCCCTGACCGCCGCCGAGTACCTGGCCTTCGACCTGGACATGCACGTGCTGGTCATCCTCAACGACATGACCAACTACTGCGAAGCCCTCCGCGAGATCAGCGCCGCCCGCAAGGAAGTGCCCGGCCGTCGCGGCTATCCCGGCTATCTCTACACCGACCTGGCGACGATCTACGAGCGGGCCGGACGCATCAAGGGCAAGAAAGGCTCCATCACCATGGCGCCTGTTCTTACGATGCCCGAAGACGACAAGACCCACCCGGTGCCCGACCTGACCGGCTACATCACCGAGGGCCAGGTCATCCTGTCCCGCTCGCTGCACCGCCAGGGCGTCGCGCCGCCGGTGGACGTGCTGCCCAGCCTGTCGCGTCTGAAGGACAAGGGCATCGGCAAGAACAAGACCCGCGAGGACCACGCGGACCTCTACAACCAGCTCTACGCCGCCTACGCACGCGGCAAGGAAATGCAGGAGCTGGCGACGATCATGGGCGAGGCGGCCCTGTCCGATGAGGACCGCAAGTACATGAAGTTCGCCAACGAGTTCGAGGCCCGCTACATCTCCCAGGACTACTACGAGAACCGCACGGTCCAGCAGACGCTGGACCTCGGCTGGGAGCTGCTGAGCATGTTCGAGAACGCCGAGCTCAAACGCATCGACGTCAAGCTCATCGAGAAGTACATGCCGAAGTTCCGGCAGAAAGCGGCAACATAGTATCTTGTATCTGGTATCTCGTATCTCGTTTGTTCTATCTCGTTAGCGAATGAAGAGGAGGGTGACGACGATGAATGAGAGACAAGAGAATGGCAAGAAGAGAAGGCCGGAATCGAAAGGTGCCAGCAGGAATTTCCGGGATCTGAAAGTGTGGCAGAAGGGAATGGAGATCGTCAGGCAGACGTATCGAGCTTCGGCCGGTTTCCCGCAGAAGGAGCAGTATGGGCTCACCAGCCAGATGCAGCGTGCCGCCGTCTCCGTGCCAGCCAACGTCGCAGAAGGGTTCAATCGATATCACAATAAGGACTACCGGCAGTTCTTGTACGTGGCGCTCGGTTCTTGTGCGGAACTGGAGACCCACGTCGAGATCGCGACCGAGCTCAAGTATCTGGACGACGCGAAGAAAGGTGTGCTCTTGGAGATGCTCGATCACGAGTCTCGCATGCTCACCAGCTTGATCAGCAAGCTGGCGTAATCTCTACCATTCGAGATACGAACAACGAGATACGAGATACGCGTCGGGAGCGACGAACTATGTTAGCGAACGTAAACGCCACACGCATGGAACTGTTGCGGCTGCGAAAGCGGGTTGCGCTGGCCAGCCGGGGTCATCGGCTGCTCAGCGAAAAGCGGGACGAGATTTCGCGCCAGTTGATCAAGATCGCCCGGGACATCCAGCCGCTCCGTCAGAAGGTCGAGACGGAACTGTCGCAGACGTTCCGCCGGTTCATGCTGGCCCGCGCTTCGATGGAGCCGGAGTACACCAGGGCGGCGCTGGAAGTACCCACCAAGAAGTTCAGTATGGCGATGCAGTTCGCCTCCGTGATGAACGTCAAGGTCCCGCACCTGCTCAAGGAGATCGAGGGCGAGATCATCTGCTACGGGTACGCCACGACTTCCGGCGAGATGGATGTGGCGCTCTTGTCGCTCGAACGTGCGTTCGACCTGCTGATCGAACTGGCCGAGAAGGAAAAGCAGGCCCGTTTGCTGGCCGTCGAGCTCCAGATGACCCGCCGCCGCGTCAATGTGCTCGAACACGTCGTCATCCCCGAAATCCACGAGACCACCCGCTACATCCACGACAAGCTCTCCGAGGCCGAACGCGACAACACATCTCGCCTGATGAAGATCACGGATATTATCCGGAAATGACGGCTCGGCCGTCATTTCCGCGTCGCGCGTCGCTCGTCGCTCGCGTACGACGCGTAGATGGGTAGAAGCGTTGTCCGAGGACGTTCTTTTCTCAGACCAGCGCCGATACCTCACCCGTAGAAGGACTGGAAAATGCCGCGCCCCTGTGGTATGATTGCCCCCATGGCGGACAACAGGACATTCAGGGAGCTTCATCGGCGCACGCAAGAGGCGGTGGCGCATTACTGGTCGACACGGGAAGCCCAGCAAACCAAGCAGGTCGATGGTGGCAAAGCGGATCAGGGCCTTCGCAGTGCCGTGACCGCCAGACGGGTTTGCGGGGAGAGTACCGGGTCCCCGCCGAGGACATTTCTCTGGTCCAGTTCGCGCGGTCGCTTGTCGCGCACGTTTCCAGTTTTCGATAGGGTTTATGACCAAGACACGACACAGGCTGATTCACGGAGATGCCAGAGAACTCTCATTCCTTGCGGATGAGTCTGTCCATCTGGTTGTCACGTCCCCTCCCTATTGGAATCTCAAGCAGTACAACGAGCACGAAGACCAGCTCGGTCATATCAACGACTACGAGCAGTTCCTGGACGAGTTGGAGAAGGTCTGGAGGCATGTCTTCCGGGTGCTCGTCCCCGGCGGGCGACTCGTCTGCGTGGTTGGCGATGTGTGCGTATCGAGACGGCGTTTTGGGCGGCATCTTGTCTTCCCGTTGCACGCCGACATCTCGGTGCGATGCCGGAAGATCGGTTTTGACAATCTCAACCCGATCATCTGGCACAAGATTGCCAACGCGTCCTATGAGGTGGCAAACGGATCCAAGTTCCTTGGCAAACCTACGAACCGAACGCCATCATAAAGAACGACATGGAGTTCATCCTCATGCAGCGCAAGCCGGGTGGGTATCGGCAGCCCAGTTCCGAGCAGAGACGCGAGAGCATGATCGAGAAGAAGGATTTCGACCAGTGGTTCCAGCAGATCTGGAACATCCCGGGCGCCTCGACGCGGAATCACCCGGCGCCGTTTCCGCTGGAACTGGCCAGCCGCCTCGTCCGGATGTTCTCGTTTGTCGGTGATACGGTCCTCGATCCGTTCTGTGGCTCCGGCACGACGATGGTGGCGGCACTGAAGTATGGGCGCAATAGCATCGGTATCGAGATCGACCTTGACTACTCGCGAATGGCCGCACGGTACCTCAAGGCCGAAAGCAGCGCCCTTTTCGTCGAAGCCGAGCTGATCTTCGAAAGAGCGATAGTCGAGGGAAACATGTGCGTCGTCGAGGACGCCCCCGACCTTGCCCACACCCGGGCAGCTAAGTCTCGCCTGGAGACCTCACCGACCTGATGTACGTGGAGATAGGACAAGTGGCGGCGAGTCGGACGACAATGCAGGAGTCGATGATTCAAGCTGATCCGCGATTGGCGACGCGAGACGTTACTCCGGACCTGATCGCCTACGTCGTCGAGAAGATCGTCCACGCGATTTCCCCCTGCAGGATCATCCTCTTCGGCTCACGCAGCCGGGGGCAGGCGACCGAGTCGAGCGACCTGGACTTGCTCATCGTGCACGACAGCGGCCGACCCAACCGCCAGGTCCGTCGCCAGATCGAGCATTTGCTGTGGGGCCGCCGATTCCCCGTGGACCTGATCGTAGCCACGCCCGAGCAGATCGACCGAAACGTCGCCGACGGCAACCCCTTCTACACCCGCCACATCCTGACCGAGGGGAAGGTCCTCTATGACCGCGCCCGATGACCATCCCAGCGACACGGCGCAGCAATGGTTGCGCCACGCCGAAGGCGACCTGGCGGTCGCCGAGCATGAGATGGCGAGGCCGAATCCCATCTATCACACCGTGTGTTTCCTCTGCCAAAGCGCCGCCGAGAAGTTCGTCAAGGGCTTCCTGATCTCGCGAGGCTGGTCTCTGGAGAAGACGCACGATCACGCGAGATCGTCACGACCTGTGGCCGCCGCTCGCGCCGGTGCCAGGGCACGCTTCAACATGATTATTGTGCCCGCCAGTCGGCCGGACTGCAAGGCCAAATGCGGCCGCCGAAATCCGAAGCACGAAACCCGAAACTCGAAACAAATCCCAAGGACCGAAATCCCAATGCCCCAAACCGCCAATTGCCGCTCCGGCCTGCGGCCCCACGAGATACGAGATACCAGATACGAGATACGGCGTTGAAACCCGAGTCACGGGCCACGAGCGACGAGGTTTTACGCCGCCTCTGGCGGCACGGGCGACGGGTCACGAGCGAAGCCTGCCCCGAGCGGAGTCGAGGGGAGCGACGCTCAAAAGGTGTGGGCGGAGAGGAACTCGGCGGGGGTGAGGACGGGCAGGTCGGGTTTGGGGAATACGTTCGCGTCCCGGCTGATGATGCAGTCGGATTTGGCGCGAACGGCGCTGAAGTACTGAATCGCATCTTCCAGATCCTCGAAATCGGCGTCGATGGCCTGATCGAGAATCTGTTTGTCCAGCGGCACCGGCTCGAACGTATCGCGCAGGAACGCCATCATTCTACGGGCGGCCTGGCGCGTCCGCAGCTTCCTCGTAACGTAGTAGATGTTGTTGAAACTGATGGCCGAGATGAAACCCTTCACGCGGCCCTGTTCGGCCAGCGTCCAGACGCCAACGCTGTGTGCGTAGAATGGCTCCCGCCGGGCCAGCACGTCGAGGAGCACGTTCGTATCGACAAACACGTTCATGCTCACAGCCTGTACTTGTCCCGGAGAGAATCGGTGAGCACGTCCCTGTAATCGCGGCCCTTCAGGTCGATCATGCCGGAGGCCTTCTTCGCGATCTTGCCTATGGGCATGTCGCTGCCGGCACCGTTGGCCAGCACCCGGATGAACCGGCTGAACAGAGCCGAAACGCTCGTATGGCGCTCCGCCGCCAGGCGCTTGGCCTTCTCGATTGTCTCCGCGTCCGCATTCAGCGTCAGCTTGGCCATAATCCTGCTCCTGTACGTAATATCCTATTGAAGAGTATACGTACTGGTTCGCCGGGCGTCAAGAGTTTTCTCGCCGCAGGACGCCGGCAACGACACGCGGGCCGGGATCGTATCAGCCATCCCCAAGGCTCCGCTTTGAGGCTGCCACACGGTTGCCAGGATGTTCTCACACACACCCGGCCTGCGGCCTGCGAGATACGAGATACCAGATACGAGATACGCAAAGCGAGCGACGGGTCACGAGCGAAGCCTGCCCCGAGCGAAGTCGAGGGGAGCGACGTCTAAACTTCCTCGGGGAAGTTGAGCCTTGCGAATTCGCCGAAGAGTTCGCGGGCGGCGCGGTCGTAGGCTCGGGCGGCTTCGATTTCGGTGGCGAAGGTGCCGAGGTGGATGTTCCTGCCGTTGTGGCAGATGCGGGCGTACCACGTGCGGCGGCGTTTGTCGTAGTAGACGCCCTTGTAGATGGACGAGCCGGAGTGACGTTTGCGGAGGTTCCGCATGTTCTGCTGGTTCGTGCAGGTGCGCATGTTGGCCCGGCGGTCGTCGAGGCCGTTGCCGTTGATGTGGTCGATCATCATGCCGGGCGGCGGCTGCATGATCTCGCGGTGCATGTAGATCGTCTTACCGTTTTCCTTGCGTCCGGCGTACAGCTTGCCCGGCGCGACGAGGTGCCATTTGTACCGGCTCAAGGCTTCGTAGTCGGCGGCGTCGACGATGGCGAACTTGCCTTTGGTCAAGGCGATGTAGCGGATCTCGTCGCTGGGGGGCTGCGGCTCCGGCAGCCGGACCGGGGGCTCGGGGCGCGGGCGGAAGTTCGCGCACGAGAAGGTGGGCGAGACCTCTCGCATCTGGCCGGGCGAAGCGTCGCAGTTGACGCACATCAGGCGGCTCATCCAGCCCATGGGAAAGAGCGCGCTGATGCCGGGACGCACCCACTGCGCGTAGACGCAGCGGCTGCACTGGCGCTTGCACGAGGGGCTTTCCGGCCCGTCGGCCGGGCACTGGTTGCACGGACTGTCGGTGGTTTGCGGTTGTTCGGTTTCGGTCGGTTTGCGGGACTTGGTCATCATCGCTCCTTTCTTCGCGCACGGGCGCGCATCGAGAGACGTGGGGTTTCTGCATGGATTGAGTGCGGACAGGGAATGGGCACACGAGCGGCAGGGGACCCGGCCCGCAGGGCACTGCGGTGCGCCATCGGCGGCACCGCCCTGGGCCGGCACTCCGTCAGACGGAGCGGATTCTCGTATGTCGGTTGTCAATCGCCGCCCCGTGGGCGGCGTCGCGTCTCACCCTGGCGAGACGCTTTCAGTCTAAACGACAAGGAAGTATTCGTCAACTAAAAACCACATATTTTTATGCGTTGCGTAACATGCTGTGAATCAAGAGCTAACGAACCTCGGTCGCCGGCGATTTGCGGGCAACCATGTTGACGCGGCGGACCGATCCTCCGGCGGACAGCCGTCCCTTCGCGTCGCGGACGAACATCTCATCTATTCGCCCCCAGGTGGCTCCCGGCGGCAGCAGCGCGTTCATGGAGGGCAGGCCGGCGTCGTCGATGAGGGCGGCGACTTCGTCACGGGTGAGCCTCGTGAAGGGCCAGCCCCGGCATCGCCACTTCACGTGGGCGGGACCCGACTCGAAGATCGCGCGGACGGCGACCGCCGGGTCCTTGACGTGCCGCAGGTACACCCATGTCGGACGCTTGGCGCGGACGACGACCTCGACGATGCGGCCTTTGGCCAGACCGATGGTGACCGCGACGATGTCCTGGAAGGGGGCGATCGTTATGCCGCGACCAGTGACAGGGTCGCTGGCGGCGAGGAAGTCCGCGCCGATCCACGCCTGGTTTTCCTTCACCATGCCACGGACGCGAAAGGCCAGCAGCGAGAGCAGCATGCCGCCGACCCAGACGCCAGCGAGCAGGGGCAGGGATGGGCGCGCGCCGCCCGGCGGGCTGATCCACCAGATCCAGCAGATTGCGGTGGCGAAGAAGGCGAAGATGCCGAAGAGGGTGGTTTGAATGCGGCGATTCGCCCTGGCCAGCGCCGGCGGATCGGGCTCCAGGAGGTATACCCAGTTCTTGTTGTCGTCGTTCAGTGTCTCGTTCTGTCCCATAGGCCTTTCCGCGAAAGTGTCTCAGGTCATGGTATTATAATCGCGGCGGGGGCGGGGGACAAGGGGTCAGGGCGAGGCATGCCTCGCCCCTACGAACGGGGGCTTGTAGCATGGTTTGGCGGCGGGTAGGATGAGGCGGGTTGCCTGGAAAAAGAGTTCGTATGAAGTGTGTCACGGCGTGGTGGGTTGGGCTGGTGGTGCTGGTGTCGGCGGCTGCATGGTCAAGGCCCTGGCGTCACGAACGCCCGGCTTTGCGGGCGATGCGGACATGCGCGCCTGGTCGGCCTCGGTGCGCAAGCTGGCGACGCGGTATCCGGAGGCGCGCATCGTGGTGCCGGGCCACGGCCGATGGGGCGACCTGTCGCTGCTGCGTCACACGATTGAGCTGCTCGAAGAGTACAACCGTCTTCACCCGTAGACGATTCCGCCTCACGCTCTCCGCCCGGCGCGAAAAAAAAGCCCCTTGCGACGAGCAAGAGGGCTGTAGGAAGTGAAGATGTTGAAGCGTGGTCGATCACGCGTGCACGGGCGCGGGGTGGTGCAGGTGGACGTCCCAGCGGTGGATCATCGAGCGGATCGCGAACAGGTCGTACAAGGCCGCAACGCCCACAGTGGCGTAGACGATGCGGCTCAACCCGCTCATCGGCCCGAAGAACGCCGCGATGACGTCGAAGCGGAACAGGCCCACCAAGCCCCAGTTCAAGGCCCCAATCATGATCAACGAGTAGGTGATGCAGTCGAGCGTTTTCAGCAGTGAGTCCTTCATGGTCATGTCCTTTCCGGAATCATCCAACCATCCCTGTCCGGATCACTGCGCTTATTACGCCGGCCCGAGAGGCGGGTTCGCCCACCGGGAAAAAAATTATAGGACTGCTTTAGTCTTAGACAGTCGCCGCCGGCTGCGCCATGCGAAAATCGGGGCCGCGGCCGCCTCACCGCTCGCGGACGGGGGTGAGCTTCCAGGTGCGGTCGTTGTACGGCCGGGTCGTGTTCGGATTGAAGTCCGCCCGATCCGTGTAGATCATGTCGCCCTGCTCGGTGGTCCAGCGATATTTGAACTGGGCGGTGTCCTGCTCGGTCTGGCCGTTGAACGGATTGACGTATTCGTTCTGGGCGTTGAGCCAGAGGTAGCTCTCGTGCCGGATCTCGGCGTTGGTCTTGGCGCGATTGGCGTAGATCTCGCGGTCGATGTTCTGGATGTACCGCATGGTTTCCTGCGCCGCCTTTGCCCGCTCGGCGTCGGCCTGCGAGGCGCGGGCGAACCACTCGGGGTTGAGCTTCATGGACTGGCGGATGATGTCGAAGACGGGCTTCCACACCAGGGTCTCGTTGGCGGGGGCCCGCATCGCCAGCGTGTACTGATTGCTCCACATCGCGCCCGAGGCGCGCATGTCGACCAGGCAGGTGGACAGCGTCTCGCGGTAGCGGCGCTGGCCCTCGGTGTACTCGACGAGGATGCCGCCGCCGTCGTAGCCGAACGGCGGGAACCCCGCCGCCTGCATCGTATCGTCGAGCGACTTGTACATCTTGCGGAAGACCTCGCCCAGCTCCGGCATCGGCGTGAACTCGACCAGCCGGGCATCGGCCGCCTGCGGATGGACCTGCAGGAACAGCTCCTGGAGGAACTGGTTGACGCCGGGCATCGGGCGGACCGTCATGCCTTGGTACTGCGAGCCGGGCGGGAACATCGCGGCGGTGTACGAGAACTGCGGGTTGCGACTCATGTCCGCATAGCTCCACGTCGGCAGCCAGCGGAAGAAGACCGTGCCTTCGGCGTCCTTCTTGAGCGTCAGGTCGCACTTGGCGCTGATCGAATTGGTCGAGCCACCCGTCTGGGCCGGATTGACGTGGAACATTCCGCCGTCGAGCGTCCAGTCGGGCGGCGCCAGGAACGAGAACGCCTGCTCCTTCGGCTCCCACCGACGGTTGAACGCCAGGGTGGCCGGTGCGGTCGGGGGCGTGACGTCCGCGCGGGGCGTGCTGTTCGTCGTGCTGTACTTGCGGCGGGCATCGACCGCCGCCGATTCCGATCCAGACGACACTACGGGACATGCTGTTGCGATCACGAGCAGCCAGGACACCATCCGCACCGTTCTCATGCTTCTCCACCTCCTGTCCATCAATCATCGGGTGACGCCAATTATTTGCGGCATTATGCCCGGCCCCCTCGGTGTTGGCAATAAGCTCTTTTGCGCAATCCGCAGCGCCGGCGGGTTGCGATTTCCGCGATCCCGCTTGATTTGCATCGCGACTGCGGCGACAATGTTGCCCTGGCATGACAGAAATGAAAAGAAACCGCTTGTGTAAGGAAACTCAGGTATGGCCTCGATCGTGAGAATGCATGGCGTTGTTGCCTTGTTTGTGGTTGCGCTGCTGCTGGCCGGCTGTGGCAAGAAGGATCAGGAGCCGACACGCGGATCGGGATCTCCGGCGCCTGCCCCGTCGGCGGCTCCGGCCCCGAGCCAGACGGCTGCGCCGTCCGGCGCCCAGCAGATGGCCAGCACACCGTCCGCCTCGTCGACTCCGGCGCCCGACATGGCCCAGGTGGAGGCGCAGACCAAACAGGCTCTGGCCCAGATGAACCAGGGCGCCACCGTTGCGGCCCTGTCGCCGGCGACCGTGAAGGGCTTCCTGCCGGCGGAACTGCCCGGCTTCAATCGCACCGACGCTTCCGCCGAACGCACGCAGATGGCCGGGGTCGATATCTGCGTGGCCGAGGCCCAGTACGCCGCCGCCGAGGGCGACGGCTCAATCGATGTCACGATCACCGATGTCGGAAACCTCAGCGGCCCGATGAAGATGGGGATGACCGGCTGGGCGATGGCCCAGTACAACCGCGAGACGGACACCGGCTACGAGAAGACCACCATGTACAACGGCTGCAAGGCGGTGGAGGAATACGACAACGAGAGCAAGAGTGGGGCCCTGCGCATCTTCGCGGCCGACCGCTTCGTCGTCGAAGTCCGCGGCAACGCGGTCACCATGGACGCGATCAAGCAGGCCATGGGCAAGATCGACCTCGCCAAGCTCGCCGCCGCCAAGTAGGGGCCAGGCATGCCTCGCCCCTGCCCACAGGGTTTGCAGCGCGCTCGTAGTGTGCGCGTAAGAGCCTGCCCTTAGCTTGTCGAAGGGGCATACCCAGCCTTGCGAGGGCCGGTGCGCACGATGGAAGGTCGCGTCTCACGACGCCACTGCAAACGACGCGCTGGCGCGAAATGCGCTTGCGTCTTGGCGTTCTCTCCGGCACAATGGTGCTGTCAGAGGCGGGACCCCACGGCGGGCCCCGCAGGATACGAGAGCGGGGCGGTCCCGAGACGACTGGACATCCCCGTTGTACAAGAGGGACTCGGCGATGCCTGCGTCCAATGCGAACGACCCCAGCCGCACGAAAGCCGGCCTGCCCCTGGTATACGTGGGATGTGGTGCTGCTGGGCGTGCTGTTTCTGTTCGGGACCTTCGGCGCTGGAGTACCTGGGGACGCGGCGGGATGGACACTCCTCGTGGGGCTTCTACGGCCTTCTCGCCTTCATGGGGCTGGGGTTGCTGTTGTTCATCGGGCCATGGATTCTGGCGTTGCGGCTGTTCATCGCCTGGCCCAGGCACATTCGTGGTTTCCGCAGGCTGCTCCTGCGCTGGGTGGTTGTGATCGTCGGCGTGATGTCCCTGCTGGCGCTCTTCTACGAGTTCTGGCCGCCCGGATACCAGTTCCGGCTGTGGGGCTTTCGACGGTATGTCCAACGACAGGCGGACATTCCCGCCATGCAGACGTGGCTCGACACGGTCGATCCGAACGTCTGTAACGAAGAGGCGATAGCAATCGTGAGGGATGAAGACGGCGCTGTGAGAGTGACGCCGGGCGACGTGAACCTTCCCTCGCCGGTATTGGACCTGAAGCCTCACTATGTGCGGTTGTCGCTCGACGAGACGCATCGGCCGATGGTTTGCCTGCAATGGGGTTCAGGGCTGGAGGGCACCTGGGGGCTGACGGTCGGCCGCAAGGACATGCCGATTCCCAAGACGCAACTGCCCACGAGGCAGACGCTGCCCGGCGGTCAGGTCTTCCGCAATCGCGGCGAGGACCGCCTGCCTGTAGCCGCCGGCGCCTACGTCTGGCACGAGCTCGAGTGAGACCGCGATTCGCTGGTGGCGATAGTAGGGGCGAATGATCATTCGCCCCTACGGGCATACGACGTGTGCCGTTTGTAGTGATCCCGCTCCCGATGCACGTCGGGATCGGGATGAGGCGTTGTCTTCTGCCCGTATGCCCATATGGGCGCGGGGCAAGATGTTGTGGGCAAGGGCGAGGCATGCCTCGCCCCTACGGAAATACGATGGGCGCTGCCCCGTGTGGCAGCCGCAAGGCGCAGCGCAGCGAAGCCTTGGGGATGGGGGAGTCGGCGGGCGGCAGTGTCTCTTCTTGTCACCCTGAGCGGAGCGCAGCGGAGTCGAACGGGTCTGGCCATAGGCGAGGCGCGCTTGCGGTTCGTGACGGGATTTCTCCACTGCGCTCCGCTCCGGTCGAAATGACAAACTGGGGCGCGCCGACACATCTCAGGCATTGAGCTTGCTGCATTCCGACGGCGTCGAACGGCTTATCGTGCATCGAATTGTGTTGCGTGGGGGGCGGGTTTGGGGCACAATGGCCGGCTCGCAGTGGGGGCGTGCGGGTGTAATGCCTTGCGACCTCGCTGCGAACGATGAACGGTCCGCGACGGGTGGTCAACGGGCCACAAGGAAACGCCAAAGACTGGAGAGCACGATGGCAAAAGCGGCGGCACGGCACATCCTCGTGGAAACGCAGGCGAAGTGCGAAGACCTCAAGAAGCAGATCGAAGCAGGGGCGGACTTCGCGGACCTGGCGCGGAAGCACTCGAAGTGTCCATCGGGCCGCCAGGGCGGCGACCTCGGCACGTTCGGTCCCGGCCAGATGGTCAGGGAGTTCGACGAGGTCGTCTTCAGCGCCGAGGTCGGCAAGGTGCAGGGCCCGGTCCGGACGCAGTTCGGCTACCACCTGGTCGAGGTCACCAGCCGGACCGCGTAGGCAGGATCGACTTGGACGGAAGGCTGCAGGCTTCAGACCGCAGGAGTCTGCGGGACCTCTGTGCTCCTCGCAGCTACCGGCTTCCAGGATTCCGTGAAAGCAAGGCGGATTTCGTGCGTCTATCCGTACAGGCCGATCGCGTCACCGGATTCGGCGCAACAAATAACGCATCACGGCGTCGCTACGAACGTGGAACAGATAACGCCTTATCCCGACGTCCATCGGGATCACTATGAACGATGGCAACACTTGAGGTCGAATCGCTGACGAAACGGTACGGCTCGGCCCGGGGGGTCGAGGACGTGACGTTCGCCATCGAGCCGGGCGAGATCTTCGGCTATCTCGGACCCAACGGCTCAGGCAAGACCACGACGCTTCGCTGCATCATGGGTCTGCTTCGGCCCACCAGCGGGCAGGTCCGCGTGCTGGGCCGGCGCGTGGTGGCCGGAAGGGCCACCGAGCACGCGCGGATCGGCTACCTGCCGGGCGAGTTCCACATCTGGCCGACGATGCGGTCGGCCCGCTCGCTGAAGGTGCTGGCCGCTCTCGGAGGCGGTGCGCGCGTCGCGGCCCGGCGAAGGCAGTTGGCCGAGCGGTTCGCGCTCGACCTGAGCCGGCGCGTGGCCGACCTGTCCAAGGGCAATCGCCAGAAGGTGGGCCTGGTCTACGCGTTCCAGCACGAGCCCGAGGTGCTGATTCTCGATGAGCCGACGGCGGGGCTCGATCCGCTGATGCGGCAGGCGGCGCTGGACCTGATTCGCGAGACCGCCGAGCAGGGCGCGACCGTGCTGCTGTCGTCGCACGACCTAAGCGAGGTCGCTGCGGTCTGCGGGCGCGCGGGCATCCTGCGCGAAGGCCGGCTCGTCGAAGTCGCGCCGATCGCGCAGATTGTTCAGAGCAGCGAGCACCGGCTGACGGTCTGGTTCGGCGACGGGCATCTGGCGCCGCGCCTGCCGGAAGGACTGGCGGGCGTGCGGGTCGTCAAGCAGAAGCCCGGCGTGCTGGACCTGGCTTACCAGGGCCAGGCCGATCCGGTGCTGAAATGGCTCAGCCGGTTCGCGGTCGAGCGAATCGCCACGCCGCAGATGTCGCTCGAAGACGCTTTCATTCAGTATTATCGAGAGCCGTCCGAGGGTTCTGCTTCGCGCGGTCGCGTCGCTTCGCGAGGAGGTGACGCATGAGCCGCCCGTCGCGTCCGCGATTCCCGTTCGTGCTGCTGCGATTCTGGTTCGCGCGGGTCTTTCCGGCGTGGCTCGGGATCGGCCTGTTGATCTTCCTGATGCAGATTGCGGTCGCGGGCATCGTCCACGACAACCTCAACGTCCGGACATTTCTGAATTTCATCAACATGCTTCCGTCGATCGTCAAGACCGCGCTGGGTGGCGACATGCTCGATTCCGGCAGCATGACGGCCCTGCTGACGATCGGCTATCAGCATCCGTTCGTGATGTTTCTTCAGATGGTGTTCGTGGTGGGCGTGCCGGCGGGCCTGCTCACCGCCGAGGTGCAGAAGGGCTCGATGGAGCTGATCCTCAGCCGGGCGGTGGCCAAGACGCACGTCTATGTCTGTGCCGCGATTGTGGCGTTGGTCGGCACGTTCGGCCTGGTCCTGGTGATGTTCGCCGGAACGGCGGCGGCCGTGAACCTCTACACGTTCACCGAGCCGATCGACTTGCACCTGTTCTTCCGCATCGCCATGACGTCCGGCCTGCTGGCCGGCACGTTCGGCGCGTTCGCCCTGCTGATCGCGGTGACGTTCCGGCGGTTCTACGCCGCGGTCGGAATCTCGGTTGTCTTCCTGACGTTGAATTACTTCGTCGCGATCGTCGCCCAGTGGTGGCCCGATCTGAAGTTTCTGCGGAAGGCGACGCTGTTTTACCTGATCTACTACTCCAATCTTTGGCAGGGCTGGCCCGTCCGCAACATGGCGATCCTCGCCGCCATCGCCCTGGCCACCGCCGGCGTCGGCGCCCTGGTCTGGCGCCGTCGCGACCTGTTCGTGTAGCCGCCCCGGTTTCTGATTGCCCCTGGACAGTCCGTGTCTGCAGGCAGGCGCGAATCATCATTCAGCTCTGCGAACGCCTCCGATGGCGGTCTTGTCATTTCGACCGGAGCCTGCCGAAGGCAGGCGCAGCGGAGAAATCCGGCTACGGACCGGAAGGGTGTTCTCGATGGCCAGACCCCTCACCTGCACTTCGTTGCGCTCGGGGTGACATAAGGGTCGCGGGCCTTTTCCGCATCTCGCCTCGAAACGCGTAATCGCGTCCAATCGACGGTTGCCCGAACCGAAGCGGGTCGGTATCGTAGTGGACGTCTCGAACGTTAAGGTCCTTTGGAGATGAGCATGGTGGACGTTGTGGCAGGGCGCAGGGGCACGTGGGCCGTCTGGTTGCAGGCGGTGCGGACGTTTTCGTTTCCGGCGTCGGTCGTCCCGGTCGTGGTCGGGGCGGCGCTGGCGGCGCGTTTCGACGGGCCGGTGGCGTGGTGGCTGTTTCCGTTCGTGGCGGTCGCGTCGGTTCTGATGCACGCCGCGACGAATCTGGTCAGCGACTACTCCGACTATGTCAAGGGTGTGGACACCGACGACAGCTACGGCGGCAGTCGCGTCCTGGTCAACGGATTGCTCACCCCGGCGCAGGTTCTCGTTGGCGGCTTCGTGCTCTTTGCGGCCGCCTGTGGTATCGGCCTGTTGTTCATCGCACTGCGCGGCTGGCCTATCCTGGCGCTGGGTGTGATCGGCCTGCTGAGCGGCGTCTTTTACACTGCCCGGCCCGTCGGCTGCAAGTACCTCGCGCTGGGCGATGCCCTGGTGTTCGTCATGATGGGCCCGCTGATGGTCATCGGATCGTACTTCGTGCTGACCGGCTCGTACAGTCACGCGGTCCTGATCGCGAGTCTTCCGGTCGGCTGTCTCGTCGCCGCCATCCTCCACGCCAACAACATGCGTGACATCGGGCACGATCGCGATGCGCACGTGCGCACGGTCGCGAATCTGTTGGGTCACGATCGCGCGCGCTTCGAATACTACGCGCTGGTCGGCGGGGCGTACGTTGCGGTGCTCGGAATGATCGCCGGCGGGCTGGTCGGCCCGTGGGGTCTGCTGGTGTTCCTGACGGCGCCGCTGGCGGTGCGGAACGTCCGGCGCGTGGTTTGCAGTCAGCCGCAGCAGCCCCAGACCATCGCGACGCTCGACGTGCAGACCGCGCAGTTGCACCTGGCGTTCGGGCTGCTGTTTGCGCTGGCGATTCTGCTCGGAGCGTTGCTCTGATGGGGGCCGTCTGGACACTCAGCGCGCTGGCGGCGGGGCTTTGGTTCGTGATGTTCTCGCCGTGGACGCGCGATGCGGTTCCGTTCTGGCCCGCGATGGCGCTCTCTTGCGGCGTGCTGGCGCTGACGGGCTTGTGGCTCAACCGCCATTCGCTGGCCGAGGTCTTCGCATTCCGCTGGTGGCATGTCCCCGTGGGCCTGGTCTCTGCGCTGGTGCTCTATCTGATGTTTTTCGTGGGCCATAAGATCGCGGCGGCGATCCTGCCCTTTGCCTCGGACCAGGTCGCTTCGGTCTACCGCACGCGGAGTCAGGCGGACCTGTGGCTGATCGGCGTGCTGCTGCTGGCCTGGGTCGGTCCGGCGGAGGAGATCTTCTGGCGCGGGTACATCCAGCGCCGCTGCGGGCAGCGCTTCGGCCCGTTCGCGGGCCTGATCGTGACGGCCGCGATCTACACGCTCGTACACATCTGGTCGTTTAATCTCATGCTGCTGGCGGCGGCGGGCCTGTGCGGCGTGTTCTGGGGCGTGATGTTCTGGCGATTCCGCTCCGTCTGGCCCTCGCTGATCAGTCACGCGGTCTGGGACGTCGTGATCTTCGTCCTGTTGCCGATCCGCTGATCGGCGTCACGCGCATTTCCCGGCCTCCCGCCCGATTCTCCGAAACGCTCTCCGAGTTCCGCGTCAAGCGACGACCCGGATTGGCCGATAAATGGGTGTGCTGTTTTTGAGCGATTTTGGAGAGCCACGACCATGCACAGAGAGGAAACGCCCCGGGTCGTTCCGCCGGAACGTCCGATATCCGGATTGCCCGTCAACACGGATTTTCTCTTTGTTGACAAGAAGGGCAACCACAATCCCCGGATCGAGAAGAGACGCACAAAACTGCTACAGAAACTCGGCTTCCTCACACCGTTCCTCGAAGAGGGCGAAACCATCGTGTTCGTGACGACGGGCTGTTCGCCGTTCTCGACTCTCGAGCAGCTCACGATCGGCCACCTGCTGATCCTGACGATCAAGCGTGCCTTATTCGTTTTCACGGACCGTCGCATCTTCCACATTCCGACCACCGCGCAATATGAGTATCGCGGCTCGATCGCGCAGATCCCGTACCGGGATTGCCGCAAGCTGTTTGTCAAAGGCTCGGTATTGCGAGCCGAGTACCTGACCGGCAAGACGGAGAGCTTCTTCGGGATTCCCGGCCCAGATCGGGCGATCATCCAACGTCTCAACATCACCTCCCCCGAGTCGGCCGAGCCGAGCGACCGTCCCGAGCGGAGCCATCTGTGTCCGGGCTGCGGAAAGGTGCTGACGCCGCGGACGGCCGCCTGTTCCGGTTGCGGGCTGGCGTTCAAGACCGAAACCGAAGCCGTGAAGTATTCCCTGCTGTTTCCCGGTGGCGGTTACTTCTATGTGCGGCGCTGGTTGCTGGGAGTGCTCGACGCGCTGGCGGAATCGTACCTGCTGCTGATCACACTGGTCGCCCTGGTCGGCTCCGTCCTCGGCAATCCGGAGGCGCGGCCCGTATTCGTGATGTTCGGCCTGCTCCTGGCGATCGAGAAACTGATCACCATCTACCACACGAAGAGGTTCGTCGCCGAATTCATCCCGCGCGAGCCGGTGCGCCCTGCCGCCCGGCGGGCAGCACGGCCGGAGCCTCCCGCGACACCTGTGTCGTCAGCGCCCCAGCGCACACAGACGCTCGAACAGATTCTCTCCGTCCGCTGAAGCGAGAAGCTCGGGGAATTCGCTTGCGTGGGATGCGGCAGGCGCCGACAATACGCCCTCGATGGTCCTCGTGTGGTTGGCGCGTTTGGTTCCCTGCCGATTCTTGGAGAGTGACGATGAGTCTCAAACGGACGTGCTGGGCCACGTCATCGAGCGGGTTTCGGGCCGGACGTTGGACGTCTTCTTCGCCGAGAACATCTTCGAACCCCTCGACATGAGGGACACCGGCTTCTATGTCCCGAAGGACAAACACGAGCGCTTCGCCGGGTGCTATGGTCGCGCCTCGAACGGCGGACTGGAGCCGACGAACGAACTGGGGAGCTGCGCGTTTCTCGAACCGCGTGCGTTCCTGTCGGGCGGGGGCGGGTTGGTCTCGACGGCGCGCGAGTACGGCTGGTCCGACGCCCCCAGCACCTTCTTCGGCATTTCGCCGGACGACGAGTCCATCGTGATGCTCCTGACACAGTACATGCCGTACTCGCAGGCGATCCCCGCCACGCTCAAGCCCCTGGTCTACGCCGCTTTCTCAGTGACAACTGAGACCGGATCGGCCGGTTGCGCCGTGGAAGTCGCTTGACGCCCCGCCGAAGGATGGCTATACTATGTATATCCATGGGAGGATCGGTTATGGTCGCCAGAGTGCAGAAATGGGGCAACAGTCAGGGGCTGCGGCTGAGCAAGCAACTGCTGGATGACGTGCAGATATCCGTGGGCGATCCGGTGGAGGTTGCTGTTCAGGACGGCGTGATCGTGGTAGCCCCTCTGAAACGGGTACGCGGCAAACACCGCCTGGCAGATTTGGTCAGACGAATCCCGAAGGGGCATGATACACGCGAAATTGACTGGGGTGCTCCGGTTGGCAGAGAGGTCTGGTAGATGGCTGCCTATGTTCCGCGCCGAGGCGACTTTGTCGCGGTGACCTTCGACCCGCAGTCGGGCCACGAGCAGAAGGGTCGCCGACCGGCGCTCGTCATCAGCCACTACCTTTTCAATAAGCATACCGGGCTGGCGATCGTCTGCCCCATCACGAGTACCGATCGGAGTTTTCCCTTCCACGTGCGAATCGGCGAGTCGGCCAAAGTGACCGGCTTCGTCATGGCCGAGCAGATCAAGTCCATCGACTTTCGAGCACGCCACGTCAAACGCATCGCCAAGGCCCCGGCGGCGGTCCTCGACGAGGTCCTCTCCATCCTCGACGCCTGCCTCTACTGAGTGGACAGAGCAGAGGGGCTGTGGACCTGGGGGGCCGGCAGATCACCATCGTGTCGCAGCGGCCGGAAAATACCTTGCCTCGCCGTAAGATCGCCACAACAATGGGAGCGATGGTGAACCTCTGGGCTGCTGATGGCAGGAGTGGAAGCGGCAGTCCATCGACGGGCGCCGGGGCCATCTGACGGAAAGGAGAATGGGCATGGATCGACGGGAGTTCTCGAAGCGGATGCTGCTGGCCGGCGCAGGCGCGCCCCTGGCGCTGGACACAGCGCGGGTGACGGGGGACAGTGGAGACTACTGCGACGAGCCGGCCCGGCGACTGCCGATTCGCCGGTTTGACGTGGTGGTGGCCGGAGCGGGTACGGGCGGCGTGGTCGCGGCGATTGCGGCCGCACGGCAGGGGGCGAACACCGCTCTGATTGAGGTCAAGGGTTATCCCGGTGGGACCGTCACCGAAGGCGGCACGGCGCTGCACAGTTTCTTCAACCTCTGGAAGGCGTTCGGTGTCGAGAAACGGCAGGTCGTTCGCGGCATCCCGCAGGAGATCGTCGAGAGGCTCATGAAGGTGGGCGGCTGCTCGGGCCACGCCGAGATGCTCACCGCCTACGACTACGATTCGGTCTGTACCGCGATCGACACCGAGCTGTACAAGCTCGTCACGTTCGAGATGCTGGTCGAAGCGGGCGTCCACGTCTTCGTCAACACGCTGCTGGTCGGCGCCATCATGGATGGCTCGCGGGTTCGCGGCGCGATCGTCGAGAGCCGCGCGGGCCGCGAGGCGTTCTACGCCCAGTCGTTCATCGACTGCACCGCCTACGGCGATCTGGCGGCTTACGCGGGCGCCAAGTACACCGAGCCCAACGACTATCCCGTGTGCAACAGCGTGGGCATCGGGAACGTCGACATCGACAAGTACCATGCGTTCATCGAGGCCAACAAGCTCAGCGGCCAACTGGCCAGGGGGATGCGCAGCGGCAAGGCGGACCAGATCGTCCGCGCGGGCGCCGAATGGGTGAACTTGCCGGAGCTGGCCCGGGCCGCTCGCGCCATCGGCATGGCCATGATTACCACGACCGTGCACGACAACTATCTGATGTTCATCAAGTGCAATCTCAAGCTGCCGGTCAGCCCGACCGATCGCGACGCGGTGGCCAAGGCCGAGCTGGAGATCCGGCGGCGGATGGCGCAGGCGGTCGAGCTGTTCCGCAAACACGTGCCCGGGTGCGAGAAGGCCTTCATGGCGCGCACGAGCCCGAAGCTGTGCATCCGGCGGGGCCGGTGCATCGAGTGCGACTACGACATCACACTGCCCGACGTGCTCGAAGGCCGGCATTTCGACGACGAGATCATGGTCTATGGCTTCCACGACAGCGCCCCGCGCCTTCAGATCAAAGACGGTGGCACGTACGGTGTCCCGTACCGGGCCCTGTGCGTCAAGGGCGTCGAGAACCTCTACGCCTGCGGCATGATGATCACGTCGGGCCACGAGGCCCACATGTCCACGCGCAACACCGTCTGCTGCATGGGCCAGGGCCAGGGCGCCGGCACCGCGGCGGCACTCTGTGCGGCCCGCCACTGCGACGCCCGCGATTTGCCCTACGGCGCGCTCCGCGACGCCCTTGCACGAGGCGGGGTGTATCTTGAGGTGTGACGCGCGTCCAGACGAGATTGCACCCAAGCTCGTAAGCCGTGTCGCCTGAGCGGCGGGATTTGGGAGCTTATCTTCATCGAGGAGCATCACATATGGCAGGCAAATCGAATCGGGATGTGGAGAAGGTGTATTCTACAGGCGAGTTCGTGGCGAAGCTGCGCCGGCTGGCCGATGCGCTGGAGAAGGGCGAGAAGTTCGCGATTCAGATCGCCGGCGAGCGGATCTACGTGCCCGTTCGGGCGGAGTTCAACATCGAGCACGAGCGCGAGGGCGGCGACGAGGAGATCGAGTTTCAGATCAAGTGGACGAACGCCTGACCTGTCACGTGGTTTGCGGCCTCAGGGGTGTGGGTGTCTATGGCATAAGGAACCAGCATCGTGTATCCGACGGCGCGGGGACGGGTGTGTCCTGCGTGCGGCGAACCGGTGGGCGAGTGCGTCTGTCGGCAGCCCCAGGCCGCGGCGATTCCGCCGGGCGATGGGATCGTGCGCGTCAGCCGCCAGACCAAGGGACGCAAGGGCAAGGGCGTGACGCGGATCAGCGGAGTTGCCCTCGCTGAAAACGCGCTGCACAATCTCGCCAGGCAGCTCAAACGAAGGTGCGGCGCCGGCGGGACCCTCAGGGACCGCGTCATCGAGATCCAGGGCGATCATCGCGACGTCCTTGTCGAGGAGCTCCGAAAACAAGGGTATACCGTCAAGCGGACAGGTGGATGAGAATGAGCCTCATAGACCAAATCAATCAGCATGAGTATCTCTACCTGGCTACAATCGGCGAACCTGGCAACAACACGTTGTGCCTGGTGATTGAGGAAGCTAAGCTCGGCGAGCCTGAGGCCGATGCCATGGTGGGAGATATTCCTCTTCCGGGCAGTCGGCCTATCATCTCAGATGCCGACTGTTGCGCCTACGAGATCTTCTTCGATAGCTACATCGCGTATTCTGTTCGCGACGAGTGCTTCACGGTAGCGGATGATGCAGAGGTATTCGAAGGGGTGAACTTCTGTATCTACAGCAAATCACACTTCTTGGATTACATCCAGAAGGCCACCATCGCCAACGAGGAGCATCCGGGACCTTATCGGCATTACGGCATCAACTGCCTCAACCACATTATCGATGTGGATCCGTTTTGGAGCCTGCCATCAGAGTGTTATGAGGTGCTTGATTGCCTGGCATGGTGTATCGAAGGCCACATGGGCAATGGCCAGAAAGAAGGGGTTGTGCATCCATCGTCGCCGATTCAGCCGGAAATGTCCGGGTGCACTTGATGTTTGTAGGTAGACCGGCACGGGGGGCGCAGTCGACTTTGTCATTCCGACCGGAGCGCAGCGGAGTGGAGGAATCTGGCTGCGAACGGGCTATGGCCTTATCCTCGGCCAGATTTCTCCGTGCGGGCTTCGCCCTTCGTCGAAATGACATCCACCACGCTCTCCGAGAGGACAGCCCCCTTCCTGGCCTCCCCAGGAACCTACCTACAAACACGCAGTGCACCCGCAATGGCCGGTTCGGGGGTTTTCGCGTTGACATACCAGAATATGATCGATATAGTTTAGTGTAAAGCGGATTCAAATAGGATAATAGCTTATGGTTACGGTCACGGTATCACCGAAGTTCCAGGTGGTTATCCCCAAGAGCGTACGAGAGAGACTGGGAATTCAGCCCGGACAGAAGCTGCAGGTCCTTCAGTTTTCGGACCGTCTCGAATTCGTCCCGCTCCGGAGAATCAAAGAGATGCGGGGATTCCTCCGGGGCATCAAGACGGACGTCCGACGAGAGAAGGATCGGCTATGAATCTCGTGGACTCGTCGGGGTGGCTGGAGTATTTTGCGGAAGGTCCGAACGCACCCTTTTTCGCGCCGGCCGTCGAGGACACCGCGCATCTGCTGGTGTCCACGATCAACCTCTACGAGGTATTCAAGCGTGTGTTTCAGCAGCGGGGCGAGCATGCCGCTCTGCAGGCGGTGGCATTGATGCAGCAGGGCACCGTTGTTGACGTGACGGCGCCCATTTCCATGGAGGCGGCGAAGATCAGTGCGGAGATGAAACTGCACATGGCGGACAGTCTGATTCTGGCTACCGCACGGGCCTACGACGCGATCGTGTGGACCCAGGACAGCGACTTGGACGGATTGTCCTCGGTGCGCTATGTCGGCCGGCACCACCCGGACGGTGGCGCAAGATAGTCGCAGAGCGTGGACAGGTGGGGCCCCCGGATGAAGAAGCTGATCGATATTCCGTTTGAGTTGGACGTGGTCTCCATCGCCAGGACTGTCCACGTCGAGCCGGATTCGCCCGATGGCCGGACGCTACGCGAGCTGATCGCGAAGGCTCGGCAGATCGCGCGGCCGAAGGCGCTCTATAGAGAGGCGTTCATCGACGGCAAAGGGGCCGACACGGTCACGGTCGAGGGCGTGACATTCACCAGCCGGATGCTGCGGGCGAACCTCGACCGGATCGAGCGGGTGTTTCCCTTCGTCGCCACGTGCGGACACGAGATGGACACGGTGACGCTGCCGGCGGGCGACTTTCTCGCCGAGTTCTGGTGGGACGCGATCAAAGCGGTTCTGCTCCGCGGCGCGATCCGGCATCTGAATGAGCACTTGAAGCAGCGCTTCGCGCTGGGCAAGATGTCGTCGATGAGCCCGGGCTCGGGCGACGTCGACGTCTGGCCTATCGAGCAGCAGCGCGAGCTGTTCGCGCTGCTCGGCGATGTAAAAGGGCAGATCGGCGTCGAGCTGACCGAGTCGTTTCTGATGAAGCCCAACAAGACCGTCTCGGGCATTCACTTCGCGACGGAAGTGGACTTCCGCAGTTGCCAGGTCTGCCGCAGACAAGGCTGTCCCGGACGCAGCGCCGCCTTCAATCCGGCCCTATGGGACCTGCATCAGCACGGATAAGGGTTGCCGCCGTGTCTATGCGGAGGCGCTGTGGACCTGCCGGATGGCGTCGATGATGTAGTCGTCGATCCGCTGGGTGTATTTGGGGCCGATGCGGACCTGCACGAAGCGGTCATAGATCTCCAGCGTCTGGCGGCAGCAATCGGGGCCGTACTGGATCGCCTTGCCCTCGGGGCTGTTGAACGACGGCCAGTTGGGGTGCCGGGCGCGCTTGTTCATAACGGACTCGGCGATCGGCAGCAGCACGGAACCCGAAAGGGTCGAGGTCGGGACGTGGCGCTGCCGCAACTGCTCGATGCAGCGGTCGCGGGCTTCCTTATCCGGCATCTCGAAGAAGACGCTGTAGCCGATGTCACCTTCCGGGTCGGGGCGGTGACGCAGGCGGATCCCGTCGATCTTCTTGATGCCGTCGTAGACGGCCTCCGCATGGCTCCGCAGCGCAGCGACCATGGCGTTGAGCTTGGGCAGTTGGGCGCCGAGCAGCGCTCCGGTCAGCTCGCTCATGCGGAAGTTCTCGCCGGCGAACGTGGGCACGCGGCTGGCTCCGGTGCGCTGGGCAAAGAGTCCGTTCAGGCCGCCCATGTCGTGGAAGCGCACCGCCCGCTCGTAGAGGACCGGGTCGCTGGTTACCACGGCGCCGCCTTCGCCCGAGGTCATTGTTTTGTTGATCTGGAAACTGTAGATGCCGACGTTGCCGATCGAGCCGAGCTTGCGGCCGCGATAGGAGCCGCCGACGCACTGGGCGCAGTCCTCCAGGACCGCGACGTTGCGTTTGCGGGCGATTTCCATGATCGGCTCCATGTCACACGGCCCGCCGAGCAGGTGGACCGCGATGACCGCCTTGGTTCGCGGCGTGATCTTCCGCTCGAAGTCCTTCGGGTCGATATTCAGCGTGCGGTCGATGTCCGCGAAGACGGGCAGGGCCCCCGCGTGGACCACGCAGGTATAGTCGGACCACCACGTGTACGCCGGAACGATCACCTCGTCGCCCGGCCCGATTTCCAGGCCGGCCACGGCGCAGTCCAGCGCCGCGGTGCCGCTCGTCACACCCAGCGCGAACTGCGTGCCCATGTGTTTGGCGAATCCCTCCTCGAACCGCAGCACCTTCGTCGGCGTCCCCGGTCCCCAGTAGCGGAAGGGCGAGCCGGAATCGACCACGTCCATCAACGCCTGTCGTTCCTGCTCGTCGAAGAACTGCGGCCCGATGTATCCGGGATCGATCCGGTCGATGGTTGGGGACGCCGAGGTCCCTTGCGCCCACAGCGATCTGGCGGGCAACCCGACCCCCAGAGCCGATGCGGCCAGGCAGCTCGTGGAAAGGAATCGCCGCCGGGTCAGCGCCCCGTCCTGTGTCTCGTGTTTCTCTTGTCGCGTCGCCATCTTCGTACCTCCCGAACTGAAGACCTTCGCGTCCACCTGCCCCCCCTGTATTCTACGCATGCTCCCACGCGCATAGCAAGCGCGCAGGCGACAGCCGTTCGTAGCGTGCCCGCAAGGGCATACATAGGATGAGAGAAGCCGGCCGGGGCGAGGCGTGGTGAATTGCGGATTGCGGATTCTTGATTGCGAATTAGCACTCGACAGGGAGGCCGCAATCAGACCCGTCGGGGCGAATCATGATTCGCCCTTGCCACCAGCACTCCCCGGCCGAAGCTGATCGATGACGGTCCCGCATCCGGCGGGTCTTCCGGCCTGTCCAGTAGGGGCGACGCACGCGTCGCCCTCATGATGCTCCGATCCTCGTCTTGGAATGGGCTTGCGTTTGCCACGGCCGGGGACCACAATGGGGATTGTGTGGTCTGTTTGTCTTCTGTTGGCCAGGGTGAGCCTATGAGAGTTGCAGTCTTCACATCGCTGTTTCTTCTGCTTGTGACACAACCGCTGGCGGCGTATGACCGGGTGACGGGCAAGCCGTTCGCCAGCCGGTCGCGGGTGATCGCTCAGCACGGAATGGCCGCCACGAGCCAGCCTCTGGCGACGCAGGTCGCGCTCGATATCCTCCAGCAGGGCGGCAGCGCCGTCGATGCCGCCATCGCCGCCAACGCGGCGCTGGGTCTGATGGAACCGACGGGTTGTGGGATCGGAGGTGATTTGTTCGCCATCGTCTGGGACGCCCGGACGCAGAAGCTCTATGGACTCAACGCCAGCGGACGCTCGCCGCACTCGCTGAGCCTGGCCCACTTCAAAGAACAGGGCCTGGAGTATGTCCCGCCGCGAGGCCCATTGCCCGTCACAGTCCCCGGCTGTGTGGACGGCTGGTTCGAGCTGCACGGGCGATTCGGCAAGCTGCCGATGAAGACGATCCTGTCGCCGGCGATCGCCTACGCCCGCGACGGGTTCCCCGTATCGGATCTGATCGCGTCTCAGTGGCAGGCAAGTGTGCCGGTCCTGGAAAGCTATGAGGGGTTCAGAGAGACGTTCGCGCCCGCGCCGAAAGCAGGTGAGGTATTCCGGAACCCGAATCTCGCCAACACGCTCGAACGAATCGCCGCGCAGGGCCGGGACGCGTTCTACAAAGGCGACATCGCGCGGACCATCGACGCCTTCATGAAGCGCGTGGGAGGTTTCCTGTCGTACCGGGACATGGCCGAGCACACCTCGGAATGGGTCGATCCCGTCTCGACGGACTACCGGGGCTACACGGTCTGGGAGTTGCCTCCCAACGGCCAGGGGATTGCGGCCCTGCAAATGCTGAACATCCTCGAAGGCTATGACATTAAAGGCATGGGTTTTGGCAGCCGCGATTACATGCACTGCTTCATCGAGGCCAAGAAGCTCGTCTTCGAAGACCGGGCGAAGTTCTACGCCGACCCGGCGTTCAACGAGATTCCAGTCCGCCAACTGATCTCCAAGGAATACGCGGCCCAGAGGCGAAAGCTCATCGATCCGAACCACGCTGCGAAACGCTACGATGCAGGCGAGCCTGCTTTGGACAAGGGCGACACGATCTACCTGACCGTCGCCGACGGCGAAGGGAACATGGTCTCGCTGATCCAGAGCAACTATCTCGGCATGGGCTCAGGGCTCGCTCCCGACGGCCTCGGGTTCATCTTCCAGGATCGCGGCGCGCTGTTCTCGCTGCGGGAAGGGCACTTCAACACGTACGCGCCGCACAAGCGGCCGTTTCACACGATCATTCCGGCGTTCATCACCAAAGACGGCAAGCCCTTTCTGAGCTTCGGCGTCATGGGCGGGGCGGCCCAGCCCCAGATGCACGTGCAGATCATCGTCAACCTCGTCGATTTCGGGATGGACGTGCAGGAAGCGGGCGATGCGCCGCGCATCCTCCACCTGGGCTCGTCCCAGCCCACCGGCCAGACGATGACCGATGGCGGGACGGTGTACCTGGAGACCGGGTTCGACTACGAGGCGGTCCGCGAGCTGGTGCGGGCGGGACATCGTATCGAGTACAACCTTGGCGACTTCGGCGGCTATCAGGCGATTCAATGGGACGAGCAGAATCGGGTATACTACGGTGCATCCGAGTCGCGCAAGGATGGACAGGCCGCCGGCTATTGAGAAAAGGACTGGAAAACGGGCCTGAAATGGAGATAATGGCAAGAAGTATGGTGGGTGGAGACCGCAGAATGGTCCGGGTTCGAAGAGTGGCAATGACGTGCCTGTTGTCGCTGCTGGCGATGTTGATGGCGTCAGCGTCCTCGCAAGCGAAGGGGTTCCTTCGTACGCGGGGCCAGGATATGGTGGACGAGGGGGGCCACAAGGTCCTGCTCAAGGGTGTCGGACTGGGCAACTGGCTGCTGCCGGAAGGGTACATGTGGAAGTTTGGAGAGGGCGGCGACCGGCCGCGAAAGATCGAGAAGCTGGTCAGCGACATGATCGGGCCGGAGAAAGCGGAGGCGTTCTGGCTGGCCTTCCGCAGGCACTACATCACGGAGGCGGACATCGCGCGGATCGCGGAACTCGGCTTCAACTCGGTGCGTCCGGCCTTGAACGCCAGACGGTTCCTCACCGAAGGGGACAGCCCCACCTATGTCGCGGAAGGATTCGAACTGCTCGACAACCTGGTCGGCTGGTGCCGGAAGCACGACATCTACGTTATCATCGACATGCACGGCGCGCCGGGCGGCCAGACGGGTGCCAACATCGACGACAGCCCCAGCGACGAGCCGGGGTTGTTCATGGCAGCCCGGAATCAGGACCTGCTGGTCGATCTGTGGGTCAAGATCGCCGAGCGTTACAAGGATGAGCCGACGGTGGCGGCGTACGACCTGCTCAACGAGCCTCTGCCGGCGCGGACCGGCGCGGCCGAGAAGTACAAGGATCGGCTCGAACCGCTTTACCGGCGGATCACCGAGGCGATCCGCCGCGTCGATAAGCGTCACATGATCACTCTCGAGGGCGCCGACTGGGCCAACGACTGGTCGATATTCTCTCAGCCGTTCGACGACAACCTGTTCTATCAGTTCCATTATTACTGCTGGGATCGCCCGACCCATCTCAAGAGCATCGAGCCGTTCCTGGCGCGGCGCGCCGAACTCAATGCCCCCGTGTGGGTGGGCGAAACCGGCGAGAAGGACAACACGATCTACTGGGGCACGACGCAGTACTTCGAGACCAACAACATCGGATGGTCCTTCTGGCCGTGGAAGAAGATGGACACGACCAACACGCCATACTCGATCAACCGGCCCATGGGGTGGGACCAGATCATGGCGTACTCCCGCGGGGGGGACAAGCCTCCGGCGCAGGTCGCTCAGAAGGCGTTCGACGAGTTGATTGAGAACGTCAAGCTGCAAAACTGCGTTTATTTTCCGGATGTGGTCAACGCGATCCTGCGCCGTGTCCCGGGGCGGATCGAGGCGGAGAACTACGGTCACCAGGGTCCGGGCCGGTCGTACTTCGTCAAAGACTCCGCTCAGAAGGCGAAATACTACCGCACGTCGGAGCCGGTGCCGATTGTGCCGCTCGATCCGGATGATACGCGGCTTCGGGCCGGACAGTGTATCCGGCTGAGCGAAGGGGAATGGACGGCTTACGAGGTCGATACACGCGGCTATGGCCAGTTGCGCGCCACCGTCCGCGCGAAGGCCGAGGTCGTCCCGGCGGCCTTTGAGATTTCGTGCGACGGCATGGGACGCGAGATCCCGATCGCGCAGACCGGCTGGGACGAGATCGATCTGGATACGGTGGAGGTGGCCGAAGGAACCCACCGGGTCGTCCTTGCGGTCCGCCGGGGGACGATCTGTTTTGATTGGATCGGCGCGGAGTGATATTCGATGCGACGATGGCCGAAGGTGCGAATTGGGACGGGGACAGGGGCTGACGCATGCCGTATCGCAGCCTGACGGTGAAAGAGCTGGCGCGGATGCTGGGCGCCGACGCCCGCCGGCTCGAACGCATGGCCCAGCGCGGGGAGATTCCCTGCCAGAAGGTGGGCGGCGAGCTGCGCTTCAACCGGGCCCAGATCACCGAATGGCTCCAGCAGAACATGGGCTCGATGACGGGCGACCATCTGGCGGAGGTCGATGCCGGCATGACCGCGCAGCGGCAGAAGCCGCAGGGCGAGGCGATCATCCGCCCGCTGCTGCGGCCCGAGGCGGTCAGTACGCAACTGAACTCACGCGGCAAGAGCAGCCTGCTGCGCGAGCTGGTGGCCATGGCGCAGCGGACCGGCCTGGTGTACGACGAGCAGGCCCTGCTGGAGGCGGTTATGGCCCGCGAAGAGATGCACAGCACGGCGATCGACGGGGGCATCGCGATCCCGCACCCGCGCCGGCCCTTGCCCTATGAGATCGCCGATTCGCTGCTGGTGGTGGGCAAGACCGGACGGGGCATCGTCTTCGGAGCGCCCGACGGCAGGCTGACCGATCTGTTCTTCCTGACCGCGTCCCAGGACGACACGCACCACCTGCACATCCTGGCGAGGCTGTGTCGCATGCTGCGGGATGAGGAGTGGGCCGCCCGATTGCGCGCCTGCGAAACGAGTGCTGAGATGATCGACCTGCTGACCGAGCGGGAAGTGCGGGTGATCGTGGAATCGGCGTGACGGCGTCCGAGAACATCGGTCCAGCGGGCATGATCGGGCCTTATATGTCCGGAGACGCTGACACTCTTGACCATCCCCACGTCCTGCGGACTTGAGGCTGCCGGCCAGACACTCCAGTGACCCAGGAACGCCGGTGCCCTGTAGCCGGCAGCGACACCGAGACAGCGGGACAGCAAAATTGCAAACGATCGCGGGGTTGCCGAGGTCGATACGGGCGAATAGAATAGTTGTCACAAAGCATGAATCGATCAGGTTCTGTTTGACAGGATTGCGTCGGCCGGGTAGAGGTTTAGGGATGAGCTTGAGAATCCGTTACGCACGTCACTGTCTTGCTTACGCATCGAGTGCTCTGATTTTGCTCGGTGCGGTCGCCGGTTGTATGCCCGATCTGACCCGAGGAAGAGACTTCGGCGACCCTCCGATCTGCGAGGTCCACGCCCGCGTGATGGTCAAGCAGAAGGTCCCGGTCATCGCCAGCTACGACGACCTCTACGGACCGGAGTGGGCGGCGGCCCAGCGGGAGCTGTTCCCCCATTCCGACAGTCCTCGCAGTTGGGAGGGGGACATCGCGATCCACGGTGAGTTCGCCCTCGATTACGTCTGTCCCGGCTGCAACGAGGCGCGGGACCAGTGGCTCATCCAGAACCGCCCCGGCATCGCCCGCGCCAAGGGCCTGATCAAATAGGTTTCCACGCGTCGAGGCTGCTTGCATAAGATCGGGACACGCGTTTTCGGTCGGATGGAAATCCGAAGTACGAAATCCGAGATCCAAGACAAATCCGAAAGATCGAAACCCCAATGTCCCAAACCTTCTCACCGCCGGCGCCGTTTCGTGTTTGGAGCCTTTGAGCCTTCGTGCTTGTTTCGGATTTCGGCCTTCGTGTTTGATGCTTGCCCTGAGTCGCGTGCGCAGATCGAGACGGGGGCCTGCGATTCAGTCGGGCAGGAGGATGTCGGTCGGTGGTTGGCTGGTAGCGGGACGGGTGAATTGCTGGCCGTAGGCGGTGAAGCCGGGGGCGAAGCCGCCGTGCGAGAGGAAGAACCAGCCGTCTTCGAGGCCCATGAAGCGGTCGAGCCGGTCGGCCTTTCCCGTCGGGTCGTGACTGAACGTCGCGGTCGTCAGCTCGATCCACTGGCCCTCAGCAGTGCGAATCCACTGGTTGCCGCAGAGGGCCTTGCGCAGCAGATGGCCGTTGGCGCCGCCGAAGTTCTCGCTGAAGCTGTAGAGTCCGCGCAGGTAGCCGCCTTCCTTCGGGGCCTCCCAACTGGAGATGAGCATCCATTGTTTACTGTCGGGGTGGAAGTAGTAGCCGGAGTAGATCGTGTGCGTTTCATCTGTGGGCCTGGCGGTGACGAGGAACCGCTGCTTTTCGCCCGTCTTCCACATGTACTTGAGGTGGCTGTGTCCGCCGGTGCCTTCATTGCCGAAGTCGCCTGTGTAGACGCCTTCGCCTTTGACCACGAGCCTGACGCGGTCCTCGTCGGCGACCTTGTCGCGGTCGATCGCCTCGCTGCCGCTGTCCCAGACGCTGAAGATGATGCGCCTCTCGGTCGGGCTGTTAACCTGCATGCCGAAGTAGCCGCGATGCCAGCCGCAGGCCATGTAGTAGGTCCAGATCGGGTCCTCCAGGCCGATCATCTCGCAGTAGAAGGCCTCGACCTTCGCGTCCTTCTCCACGGGGTAGAACAGGTGCACCGAGGCGGCGTTGCGCCGGCTGTTCAGATTGAAGTGCGCCTCGCGCGCCGCCGGCCCGTCGAGGACGAGAGTCTCGATATCTCCGGCCGGCTGCCCCGGCGCGTTGAGCGATTCGAGCGTGAAGCGATGGTAGCCGGTCTGCGCGATGTCGAATGAGCCGAACACCGCGGTGACGAGGCCCGTTTCGGCTGCCGTGACGCTCGCTTCACGCGACTGGCCCGCGACGGTCAGACGCAGATGCGACGTGGCGCCCTGCGGCAGTCGCAGGGCCACGGCGCAGTCGAGCATTCCCGGCGTCTTGATGTCGCCGAACCACAGCACCTTCACCGATGGATCGGTCCATCGCGTGATGCCCGCCGATTCCGAGACGCGCGCACCGCGCATGTCGGGATCGAGATAGGCGGTGAACGCCGGGACCTGTAACGCACCGAAAGCCAGGCGCGTCAGTGCCGTCACTGTCAATACGACAGCCGAGAGATGACTGTATTTTTCCATGGTTCTCCTCGAGACGGTGCAAGCCGCCACGAAGTGTGCCGGCCGATGGCATTCTATCATCGTCCCAGCCGCCGTTCCAGCCGTCATGCGGAGCAGCTCTTTCTTGACGCGGGCGGTGTCGTGGGGTATCTCGGGCGCGGGTCTTGCGTTTTGCGGACCGAAACACGAAAGGATGATGGGCTGTGATGCGTGTGCTGGCAGTTGGAATGGTGGTGTTGCCGTTGTTGGTTGGAGGCAGCTCGCCGTGTCCGGAGGTGGCCCCGCCGGCGATGGAGGAGTGTCCCTTTGCGTATGATCCGAATCTTGTGGTCGGTCAGTATCTCGGCTGGGCCCGTGTCGAGGCCGGACAGGCGCTCGACCACACGCGGACGTGGTGCGATCCGGACGGCGATACGGCCAGCGCCGAATTGCTCGACGGGCCCGAGGGGATGCGGTTGTACAACAAGGCGAAGATGAACTCCTACACTCTGCTCTGGACGCCGAAGCGTGCCGGGGTCTTTGCGGCGGTCGTACGCGTCACGGACCAGCCCCGGTCGGGCGAGCCGGCCGGCAGCACCGGGACGATCCTGATTCAGGTCGTGGCGCCCGCAAGACGCGCTGCACCGGGCCTGTGTGGTGGACCTTCCCGATAGCTGTCTCACCTGGACGGCGCCGGTCCCAGGTGAAAGGCCTCGATCAGCTCGTCGATGATCTCCGAGCTCATCGCGACGTGGCCGCCGATAGGCTGGGCGTCGAGCACCGCCTCGGCGGAGCATTCGAGGACCTCCAGCTTGTCGAAGGCCGCCAGGACGCTGTCGCCGACGACCATGACGCCGCTGTTGGCCAGCACCGCTGCCGGGCTCTGCAGCGTCAGCGTTCGCGCCAGGAGAGCGAAGTCGTTGTACACGGTCTCGAACGGCAGCAGGCTCACCTCCCGGACGAAGACGTAGCTTTCGGGGATCGTACGGGTGTCAACGGTGCGCCGGCAGACGCTGAAGGCCATCGCGTTGAGCGGGCAGGCGTTGGCGATGGCCATGACGTCCGGATGGGCGTCGTAGATCGCCTTGTGCGCCAGGACGGCGCGGCTGGGGTGCTTGCCGAATTCCTTCTTGCCCTTGCGGATCATGACGATCTCCTCGGGCAGCACGGCGTGCCGGTCGAGCGGATAGGGCGTGATCAGGAATTTCTCGCGGTCGATCCGCGCCGAGAACGTGCCGGTGGTCATCGTCAGCAGCCGCTGGCGGTAGCCCCGTTCGACGAAGCGGGAGATCTGGTTGCGCAGCTCCTTCTCGCGGATGCTCATCATGCTCGGATCGTAGTCGAAGGCCTCCAGCGGCACATCGCTCTTGCTCTGAAGTTGCAGTTGCTGGTCGGTCAGGTACATGGGCTGCCCGAGCGTATGGGCCTTGATCAGGACCTTGCAGCACATCTCGAGCGTCTCGAACTTGCCGAAGGCCTCCTGGAGGGTCTGACCGGCGCAGCAGACGCCGTGGTTTTCGAGGATGACGCTGTCGAAGCCCTCGGCGTACTTCTGCGCGATCTTGCGTCCGAGGTCTTCGCTGCCGGGCACACCGTACGGCGCAAACCCTACCGTCCCGTTGGAGCGCCACGCCTGAGGGAACAGCCGGGTGTCCGGCACCTTGTGCGCGATGCTGAAGGCCACCAGTGCCATCGGATGCGCGTGGACGATTGCTCGCAGGTCCGGCCGGATCGCGTAGATCGCCTTGTGGAACGGGTACTCCGAACTGGGACGGTGCAGCCCCTCGATCCGACCATCGGCCCGCACGCACACGATGTCATTGGCCGTCAGTGTGCCCTTGTCCACGCCTGTCGGCGTGATCCAGATGTCGCTGTTCTCGTCGAGGATCGACAGGTTGCCGCCGGAAGTTGTCGTCATCTTGTACCGGTAAATCCGCTGCATCGTCAGCACCAGTTCGTCGCGCGGATGAAGGTATTCGTACTTCATGGTTATCCCCTGTATTGCGTTACCAAGTTTGCCCGTTCTCTATACCGTCGAACGCTTCCCATCGCAACGAAGACTTTTCCCTGCGCTTGGGCCGGAGGGTCTGAAATGGCGCTGCAGCGGCCCTTGGTCCACACGGCGCCGAAGCAGCCGCGAGGCGGTTGACAGAACCGATGACGCCGGTTATAGTGCGCCGCCGGACGGTACGGAGTATCGAGCCGACGGGATACAGGGCAGTTCACCGGAAGGATATCGAATGGCGTGCTCACATCGGTTTGGCGTCCTTCCGCCGGTGTTTTGCGGACGGCCTTCGGCGTCACGGGCCATACGTGTGGTGGTTGCGGTCTTCGCTCTGGCGGCGACGGCGACGGGCCCGCAGGCGGCGTTCGGTCAGGTTTCTCCGGGTGTGGCGGTCGATGCGAACTATCCCGGCGGCAACATTGTGGTCGAGCGGATAGAGGGGGACACCGTCTATCTGCGGCCGGACCTGCGCGACACGGAGGGCTGGTGGTTCTACTGGAACTTCCGCGTCACGGGGGCGCAGGGCCGGACACTGACGTTTCAGTTCAGCGGCAACAATCCGATTGGCGTTCGCGGCCCGGCCGTCAGCACCGACTCGGGCCGGACCTGGTCGTGGCTCGGAGCCGACGCCGTCAGGGGCAACTCGTTCGCGTATGTGTTTCCGCAGGACGCCGCGGATGTGCGATTCTGCTTCGCCATACCCTACGTCGAAGCGAACCTGAAGGAGTTTCTGGCGGGCTTTGGGAATCATGCGAGTCTCCGTGTAGACGAGCTCTGCAAGACAGAAGCCGGGCGATCCGTTGAGCAGATTCACGCCGGGCAGCTCAGCGGCGATCCGCGGTTCCGGGTTTTGCTGGCCGCCAGGCACCACGCCTGCGAATCGCTCGCCAGCTTTGTCCTCGAAGGCATCCTCGAGGGGGTCCTGTCCGACAGCGAGGACGGTCAATGGTTCCGGCGGAACGTCGAGGTCCTGGCGATTCCGTTTGTGGACAAGGATGGCGTCGAAGCGGGCGACCAGGGAAAGAACCGCAACGGGCGCGACCACAACCGCGACTACATCGGTCCCAGCACCTATTCTTCCGTCGCCGCCCTGCGGACGTTCGTGCCGAACTGGTCGAACGGCAGACTTCGCGCCGCGTTCGATCTGCACTGCCCCCACATCCGGGGCGAACACAACGAGGTGATCTATATTCCGGGGCATTGCGACGAACGCATGTGGCAGGAGCAGCAGCGGTTCGGACGGCTGCTCGAAGAAGTCCAGCGGGGTCCGCTGGTCTATCGCACCTCGGACAACCTGCCCTTCGGGAAGGCGTGGAACACGTCGGGCAATTTCAGCACGGGGCGGAGCTTCAGTCGATGGGCGGCGGACATCGAGGGCGTGCGGCTGGCGGCGACACTTGAAATCCCCTATGCCAACGCCGGCGGCCAGACGGTGACCGCCGAGAGCGCCCGCACGTTTGGACGCAGCCTCGCTCGAGCGATACGCGCCTATCTTGAAGGTCTTGATGAGCAGGAAGCGAAAGAGGAAGTCTCGCCTGCGCAACCTGTCCAGGTGGATGGCGTTTTTCCGCGGATGACGGTGATGGCCCATGGGCTGGGCAGCAACTCCGAGGCAGGCATCGGCGCGCTGATCCCGTGGGCGGACAAGCTCTGGGCAGTGGGCTACGTCGCCCACATTCGAGGCCAGGGGATCGGCCTCTATGAGATCGGCGAAGACATGACGATGCGGCGTCACCCGGCGTCGGTGTCGCTGACCGGCACCTTCGCCAACCGGTTCGTGCACTGGCCCAGCGGGCAGGCGTTCATCGGGCCGTACGCGATCGACATCGACGGCAACGTCCGCACGATCGAGGGACTGAAGAACTACCGGCTCTGTGCCACGTGCGAGCACCTGAAGGACCCACAGAACAAGGTCTACTTCCTGGGCATGGAAGGGGGTTTCTGGGAAGTTGATGTGCGCAGCCTCGAAGCGACGCACCTGTTCGACCTGCGCAAGGAGCTGGAGATCACCGGCGCCAAGGAGCACTTCAAGAGCGCCTTCACCGCACAGGGCCGCGTCGTGGTCGCCAACAACACCTACGACGAGCAGGAATTCCTGGAGCGCCGCCGGGCCGGTCGTCTGGGCCAGTGGGATGGCGACAAATGGACCATCGTCGAGCGCAACCCCTTCGTCGAGGTCCACGCCAGCGCGGGCGACGCCTCCTACGGCGGGAACACGCTTTACGCAACGGGCTGGACGCGGTCGAGCGTGGTGCTGCGCGTCCTGGTCAACGGCACGTGGCAGCGATACCTGCTGCCGAAGTCCAGTCACAGTTGGGATCACGCCTGGAACACCGAGTGGACACGGATTCGCCACGCAGTGACCGAACGTCTGCTCATGGATGCGCATGGGATGTTTTACGAGCTGCCGGCGTTCGCCTACGGCGGCCATGTCTGGGGAATCCGGCCGATCTGCTCGCACCTGCGGGTGGTCCCGGATTTCTGCCATTGGCGCGGGCTGTTCGTGATGGCTTCGGACCAGATCGATCACGATCAGGGCCAGCCGCAATCCGGCCTGTGGTTCGGCGACCTCGACGACCTGTGGCAGATGGGCAAGCCGGCCGGCTGGGGTGGCCCGTGGTGGGATACGCCCGTGCAGGCACAGGAGGTCTCGGACCCCTTCCTGATGACCGGCTTCGACAAGAAGGTGGTGCACCTGGCCCACGACAACGAGGAGAACGTCACATTCGACGTGGAGGTGGACTTCCTGGGCGACGGCAGTTGGCACCGATACCAGGTCTTCCGGTTCCGTAAGGGTTATCGGCACCACGAATTTCCAGATGGGTATTCCGCCCACTGGGTCCGGGTGCGGGTGGACCGCGCCTGCAGGGCTACGGTGTATTTCACGTACAATTGAACGACGCCCGCAACCTGGGCGGACGGAGAATCGGGTCTTGCCCAATCGAGGCGGTTTGAGGAGACATGAGATGGGACGAGCAGACAGAAGGTACGGCAAGGCCACCCGTTCGGCGGCGCTGCCGGCGCTGGTCGTGGCGCTGTCGATGGCATGCGCGGGCGGCGCGCAGAACCTGGCGGAGTTCGAATCGCGCGTGACCCAGTTCACGTTGGATAACGGACTGCGGTTCATCGTGCTTGAGCGTCACGAGGCCCCCGTGGTGACCTGCTACACGCATGCCAACGTCGGGGCGGTCGACGAGGTCACCGGCATGACAGGCCTGGCGCACCTCTTCGAGCACATGGCCTTCAAGGGCACGCGAACGATCGGGACCAAAGACTACGAGGCCGAGGCCAGGGCGCTGGCGAAGATCGACGAGGCGTTCGAGGCAATCAAGGCAGAAAAGGCCAAACCCGGAGCGGTTGATGAGCAGCGGCTGGCCCAACTCCGCCGGCAGTTCCAGGAGGCCCAGCAGGAGGCCCAGCAGTACCTCGTCCACGATGAGTTCGACGAGATCCTCAAGCAGGCCGGCGGCGTGGGACTCAACGCCGGAACCAGTTCCGACTACACGGTCTATTTTGTGAGCCTTCCTTCCAACAAGCTGGAACTCTGGATGCTCTTGGAGTCGGACCGTTTTCTCAACCCGGTCTTGCGCGAGTTCTACAAGGAGAAGGACGTGGTGATGGAAGAGCGCCGGCTTCGCACGGAGACGCAGCCGGTGGGCAAGTTGCTGGAGGAGTTCCTGGCGGTTGCCTACAAGGCGCACCCCTATGGCGCGCCCGTCATCGGACATATGAGCGACATTGAGGCTCTCACTCGCAAAGAGGCGGAGACTTTCTTCCGGACACACTATGGCCCGGGCAATCTGACGATTGCCGTTGTCGGCGACGTCGATCCGGCCCGCGTCCGGGCGCTGGCCCGGGAATACTTCGGGCGGATTCCCTACCGCCCTGCGCCGGAGCCGGTCGAGACCGTGGAACCGCCGCAGCCGGGCGAACGCCGCGTCGTCGTCGAAGACCCGGCTCAACCGTTCGTGCTGATCGGTTACCATAAGCCGAGCATCAACCACGAGGACAACGCGGTGTTCGACGCCATCACCGACATCATGGGCAGCGGACGCACCTCGCGGCTCTATCGCAGTCTCGTCCGGGACCAGAAGATTGCCGTCGCGACCTCCGGCTTCCAGGGCATGCCGGGCCAGAAGTATCCGGGGCTGTTCCTGTTCTACGCGATGCCGGCCAGGGGCCACACGAACCAGGAGTGCGAATACGCGATCTACGCTGAGATCGAGCGGCTCCGGAATGAGCCGGTCACCGAGCAGGAACTCGAAAAGGCCAAAACGCGGGCCCGCGCCGCCCTGATCCGGCAGCTCGACTCCAACTCGGGCCTGGCGGAGCAGTTGACGTTCTACGAGGTTCTGACGGGCGACTGGCGCAATCTGTTCAAGCAGCTCGAACAGATCGACCGTGTCAGCGCCGAGGATATTCAGCGGGTCGCCCGGACGTACTTCACGACGAAGAATCGGACGGTCGGCATCATCGAGACCACCATCAGCGAGAACGAATCCTGAAAGGCGGGCGGGAAATGAGACACGAGCGAATGCGGTTGATTCTGACGGGTATGTGCCTTGTTGTGGTCGCGCGGGGGGCGGTCCCGATTCTTGGGGCACAGCGGTCGCCCGACTACAGACAACTGAAGTACCCGAGGTTGAATGACGTCGTCGTGCCCGATGTGCAGCGTGTGACTCTGGCGAACGGCATGCGGCTGCTCATCTTGGAGGACCACGAGCTGCCTTTGATTCACCTGTCCGGCCGAATCCGTGTGGGGTCCATCTACGAGCCGGCCGACAAAGTGGGTCTGGCAGACATTACAGGGGAGGTCATGCGCACCGGCGGGACAGTCAGCCGGACGGGAGACGAACTGGACGACGAGCTGGAGCAGATCGCCGCCTCCGTCGAGACGAGCATCGGACAGGACGCCGGGTATGCCTCGGTGTCCGTGCTCAAGAAGGACATCGACAAGGGATTGTCCATCCTGGCGGACGTGCTGATGCACCCGGCGTTCCGCGAGGACAAGATCGAGCTGGCCAAGATGCAGCAGCGCAGCCGTATTGCCAGGAGAAACGACTCGCCGCAGGCCATCGCCGCGCGGGAGTTCGACAAGCTGATCTACGGACCTGCGAGCGTCTATGCCAGGCACACCGAGTACGCGACCATCGACAGCATCACGCGGGACGATCTGGTGGCGTTTCACAAGCGGTTCTTCGGGCCGAACAACATGATCCTGGCGGTCTGGGGCGATTTCGACACGCGGCAGATGATCGCCATGATTGAGAAGGCCTTTGAAGAGTGGGCGAAGATCGACCTGGACCTGCCTGCCAAGCCCACGGTGGACTATGCCTGGCGCTCGACGGTGAACCTGGTCTGCCGGCCTGACCTGAACCAGTCAAACATCTACCTGGGCCATATCGCCGGGCTGATGAGCGACCCGGATTACGCCGCATTGACGGTGATGAACCAGGTTCTGGGCGGCGGGTTCACCGGCCGGTTGTTCAAGAACGTGCGCTCGCGGCAAGGGCTGGCCTATTCGGTGTTCGGGACCTACTCGTCCCGCTACGATCATCCCGGCGTCTTCGCTATGGGCTGCCAGACGAAATCGGAGAGCACCGTGCACGCGATCGAAGCGATCCTCGCGGAGGCCAGGAAGATGACCGAGGAGGAGGTGACTGACGAGGAGTTGCAACTGGCCAAAGACAGCTATCTCAATTCGTTCGTGTTCAATTTCGACAGCACCGCAGAAGTCGTCAGCCGCCTGATGACCTACGAGTACTATGGCTATCCGCCCGACTTCCTCCAGAAGACCAGGGAGAGCATCGAGAAGGTCACCAAGGCCGATGTGCTACGGGCCGCGCGGGCGCATCTGAGGCCCGACGCCATGCAGATCCTCGTCGTGGGACGGCCCGAGGATTTCGATCGACCGCTCTCGACGCTGGGCGAAGTCCGCACGATCGACGTGACGGTCCCGACGCCGGGCAAGTGAGCTCGGAACTGCCTTTTCATCACGGAACCCGTCTGACGGAGCAACGCAAGATGGCGGAGCGCAACAGACAGAATTGGACGCGACGGGGTTTTCTCCAGGCCACGGGGCTCGTCGCCGCTTCCACGCTGCTGGGCAGTTGCACGACCCGACCGAAACGGCTGGCCGGGCCGGGACAGCCCAACATCATCTTCATCCTGGCCGACGATCTCGGGTACGGCGACCTCGGCTGCTACGGGCAGCAGAAGATTCGGACTTCCAACATCGACCGCATGGCCGCCGAGGGCATGCTCTTTACCGATTGTTACGCCGGCAGCACGGTGTGCGCGCCGTCCCGCTGCGCGCTGATGACGGGTCTGCACACCGGGCACGCGCCTGTGCGGGGCAACAAGGAGGCCAAGCCGATGGGGCAGTTACCCCTGCCTGCGGACGCCGTGACCGTTCCCAAGCTGCTCAAGAGTCGCGGCTATGTGACGGGCCTGATCGGCAAATGGGGTCTGGGAGGGCCCGGCAGCAGCGGGGCGCCCAACAATCAGGGATTCGACTATTCCTTCGGATACCTCTGCCAGAGGCATGCGCACAACTACTATCCCGAATTCCTCTACCGCAACGACCAGCGCGTGCCGCTGCCGAACAAGGTCGCGGGCGACCGGACGGACGGCGCGGGTGTGGCCACCGAGAGGGTCCAGTACTCGCACGACCTGTTCGCGGAAGAGGCGCTGCAATTCATCGAGCAGAACCGCCGGTTGCCGTTCTTTCTGTACCTGGCGTTGACGATTCCGCACGCCAATAACGAGGCGGGTCCGCAGGGGATGGAGGTTCCTTCGTACGGACCCTATGCCGGCGAGGACTGGCCCGAGCCACAGAAGGGCCATGCCGCGATGATCACGCGGATGGACGGCGACATCGGACGCCTGCTCGACAAGCTCAAGGCCCTTGGCATCGAGGAGGACACGCTGGTGTTGTTCTCCAGCGACAACGGGCCGCACAAGGAAGGGGGTGCCGATCCGGCGTTCTTCGACAGCAGCGGACCTCTGCGAGGTATCAAACGCGACCTCTACGAAGGGGGCATCCGCGTGCCGCTGATCGCCCGCTGGCCGGGAAGGATTGCCGCCGGCTCGGGCACGGACCACGTCTGTGCGTTTTGGGATTTTCTGCCGACCTGCTGCGACCTGGCCGGTGCCGTGCCGCCGGACGATACCGACGGTTTCTCCATCCTGCCCACACTCCTGGGCAGGCCCGACCAGCAGAGAAAGCACCGCTATCTGTACTGGGAGTTCCACGAGCAGGGCAAGAAACAGGCGGTCCGCATGGGCGATTGGAAGGGCGTCCGTCTGAACGTGGCAGCCGACCCCGACGGGCCGATTGAGTTGTACGATCTGCGAACGGACCTCGGAGAAACGACGAACCTGGCGGACGAGTGCCCGGAGATCGTCGCGCAGATCGCCTCGGTGATGAAGACGGCGCACCAGCCGTCTGAGAACTGGCCGTTCCCGTAGCGGCACGGTGAGCCCCTCGCGGGGGGAAGGCACGCGGCCGGGGCCAAAATCCGAAGGGCAAAATCCACTTTTCCTCGTTGACAGGGCCGGCGGGCGGTTGTACACTGACCGCCTTTATCTGCCCGGCAGGGAATCCCGATCTCGTTGTCGGGGTCGGGCTACAGGGAAATTCGCAGAGCCGATCCGAAACAACAATGCTCTCGCACTGATGACACGAGCAAGAAGGAGAAAGTAAGCATGGCAGAAAAACGGGTGTATTTCTTCGGCAACGGGAAGGCGGAAGGCAATGCCAAGATGAAAGACCTCTTGGGGGGCAAAGGAGCCAACCTGGCCGAGATGACCAATCTGGGCGTTCCGGTCCCGCCGGGCTTTACCATCGCGACGAAGGTCTGTGCCGAGTACTACCAGTCCAAGGGCAAGTGGCCCAAGGGCCTGGACAAGGAAGTGGACGCCAACCTGGCCAAGCTTGAGAAGGCCATGGGGATGAAGATGAGCGATCCGGATCGTCCGCTGCTGGTCAGCGTGCGAAGCGGTGCCGCCGCGTCCATGCCCGGCATGATGGACACGGTCCTGAACCTCGGCCTCAACGACGAGGTCGTCGAAGGCATCATCCGCAAGACCGGCAACGCGCGTTTTGCCTACGACATCTATCGTCGGTTCATCGACATGTTCGGCGACGTCGTCATGGGTTGCCACCACGATTACTTCGAGGAGAAGATCCACGAGGCCAAGAAGAAGGCCGGTGTGGAGCTGGACAGCGACCTCAACGCCGAGCAGTTGCGCGGCGTGGTCGAGGAATACAAGAAGGTCTACAAGGAACACGTCGGTGAGATGTTCCCGCAGGACGGCAAGGTCCAGTTGACCCATGCGATCAACGCGGTGTTCGGTTCGTGGAACAGTCCTCGCGCGATTCGCTATCGCGAACTGAACCATATCAAAGGGCTGCTGGGCACGGCGGTCAACGTGCAGGCGATGGTCTTCGGCAACATGGGCGACGACTGCGGCACGGGCGTCTGCTTCACGCGCAACCCCAGCACGGGCCGGAAGGAATTCTACGGCGAGTTTCTGATGAATGCCCAGGGCGAAGACGTCGTGGCCGGCATCCGCACGCCGATCGAGCTGAGCAAGCTTCGCCAGGTTATGCCCAAGGCGTATGCGGAGCTGACCCGTCTGATGACGCGTCTGGAGAAGCACTACAAGGACATGCAGGATATGGAGTTCACCATCCAGGAGAAGAAGCTCTATATCCTTCAGACACGTACCGGCAAGCGGACCGCTCCGGCGGCCGTGAAGATCGCGGTGGACATGGTCAACGAGCGGCTGATTCCCAAGAAGGTTGCCGTGATGCGCGTCACGCCCGAGCAGTTGGACCAGTTGCTGCATCCGCAGTTTGATCCGAAGGCCAAGCGGGATGTCATCGGCAAGGGTCTGCCGGCCTCGCCCGGCGCCGCCGTCGGCCAGATCGTCTTTACCGCCGAGGTGGCGGAGGCCTGGCGCAAAGAGGGCAAGAAAGTGATTCTGGTCCGTCGGGAGACCAGCCCGGAGGACATCGGCGGGATGGACGCGGCGCAGGGCATTCTGACGGCGTTCGGTGGCATGACCAGTCACGCGGCGGTGGTCGCCCGCGGCATGGGCAAGTGCTGCGTTGCCGGCGTGAGCAACCTCGACATCGACTACGCCGCCAAGCAGTTGACCATCGGCAAGGTCACCCTGAAGGAAGGAGACTGGATCAGTCTGGACGGCTCGACCGGCGAGGTGATGAACGGGCAGTTGCCGACGGTTTCGGCCTCGCTGAGCGGTGACTTCGGCAAATTCATGAAGATGTGTGACCAGGTCCGGACGCTGGGCGTTCGCACCAACGCGGACACCCCGGCGGATGCCCAGCGGGCCCGGGATTTCGGCGCTGAGGGCATCGGTTTGACGCGGACCGAGCACATGTTCTTTGAAGGCGACCGTATCTGGCCGGTGCGGCAGATGATCCTGGCGGCCGACGAGTACGCGGCCTACCTCAAGAAGCTCGCTGCTGCCGAGGACGACGCGGCCAAGAGGGCCGTCGAGAAGGAGAACGCCGAGGTCAAGGAGCGGTTCGAGGGCGCTTTGAAGCAACTGTTGCCGCTCCAGCGGGGTGACTTCGAAGGCATCTTCACGGCGATGGCGGGCCTGCCGGTGACGGTGCGTCTGCTGGATCCGCCGCTGCACGAGTTCCTGCCTCAGGACCAGGAGAGCCAGGCCGAGATGGCCAGCCGCCTGGGTGTGGACGTGTCCGTGGTCAAGAGCAAGGTTGAGCTGCTGCATGAGTTCAACCCGATGCTCGGCCATCGCGGCTGCCGCCTTTCGGTGACGTATCCGGCCATCTATCGTATGCAGGCTCGCGCGATCATCGAGGCGGCTTTGAACGTGAGGAAGAAGGGCAAGAAGGTCCTGCCGGAGATCATGATTCCGCTCGTGGGCGCTGTATCGGAACTGAAGCTGGTCAAGGACGACGTAGTTGATGAGATCAACACGGTCTTCAAGGAGCGCAAGGCCAAGATCGACTACATGATCGGTACGATGATCGAGGTGCCCCGCGCGGCCCTGACCGCCGACGAGATTGCGGAAGAGGCTCAGTTCTTCAGCTTCGGCACGAACGACCTGACCCAGATGACGATGGGCTTCTCGCGGGATGACGCCGGACGCTTCCTTGGGGAGTATGTCGCCAAGGGCATCTACCCGGCCGATCCGTTCCAGAAGCTCGATCAGACTGGTGTCGGCAAGCTTGTCGAGATGGGCACCAGGCTCGGGCGTAAGACCCGTAAGAACCTGAAAGTCGGAATCTGTGGCGAGCACGGCGGCGAGCCCAGCAGCATCGATTTCTGCCATCGCGTGGGCATGAACTATGTTTCCTGCTCGCCGTTCCGCGTGCCGATCGCCCGGTTGGCCGCGGCCCAGGCAGCGGTGAGAAACAGATAGGACGGCATTGACAAACGTCGTCCGGGCGGTACAATGCAGGGTGCGTCGGGACTGGCCGGCGCACCTTGCTTTCGTGGTGAGAGTAGCTCAGCTGGATAGAGCACCAGATTGTGGTTCTGGGGGTCGCGGGTTCGAATCCCGTCTTTCACCCTTTGCGAGTCTGCCATTTTCTGCCCTCCTGCAAGCGGAGCTGTGTGTCTGGGACTTCCGGAGACTCGTCGCACGCGGTCCGGTATGCTTTTCTGCAATACCCCGACCCCGGGAAACGTCGATTTGTATGGAATAGGTCTTGTGGTGACGCCGGTTCCCCCTACAATGAACGGAACAAATCGCAGCGGCGGCAAAGTGGGATGGGCGGTTCGCTGCCCGGGATGCGGCTCGCCCGCGACGATGGAACAAACGGTGCGATGGAGGCCAATTGGTGACGGCTGATTCTCGGAACGACGTGCGGTTGTACGGGGCCCGATGTGCCCTCTGGCCGGCGGGGGCGCTTTGCGCCGTGCTCGTACTGGGCCTGGCCGGCGGATGCAGTCGCGAGCATTACAAGGAGAAGGCGGACGAAGAGGTCTACAAGATTCTCGAAGACAAGTGGCAGGATGATTTCGGGTCGATGGCCAACTACCAGATCAACGACGCCGGTCCCAACAACGTGGAGGTTCTCCAGGCGGTTCCGTCCGACCGCGTTTTGAGCCTGGCCGAAGCGGTCGAGATCGCGACGAAGTACAGCCGGGAATACCAGTCCCAGAAGGAATCGCTCTACCTGGAGGCCCTGAATCTGACGCTGACACGGCATCGGTATGCGCCGCAGTGGCTCGGGACGTTCGACGCGTTTTACGCGAAGAACCAGGGTCGTGAGGACATTACCGCCGGAGCCGAAGGCAGCGTCAGCAAGACATTTCTCTTTGCCAACGGCTTGCGGGCCACGAGCGGTCTGGTCCTGGACTGGAGCCGGTTTCTAACGGGCGATCCGCAGACGTCCCTGGGCTCCGTACTCACATCGACCCTGGCCTTTCCGATTCTGGGTGCCGGCGCCGGCCTGTCCGAGTGGGAGAACCTGACGCAGGCCGAGCGCAATGTCCTGTATCGAATCCGCACGTTCAACCGCTATCGCCAGACCTTCGTGGTCTCGATCATCAGCGACTACTACCGGGTCTTGCAGCAGCGGGAAGCCGTCTTGATTCAGGAGGCCAGCTACGCCAGACAGGTGGAATCGACAAACCAGTTGCGCATGGAGGTGGAGGTCGGGCAGAGACCGGCGTACGATCTGGGCGAAGCGGAACAGCGGCTGCTCACGACCGAGCAGGCGATGGTCTCGGCGCGCCAGCGGTATGAACAGACTCTCGATACGTTCAAGGTCCGTCTGGCGTTGCCCACCGATGCCAACGTGGCGCTCGATCCGAACGAACTGACGGCGCTGGCGACCATCGGAATCAGCGAGCCGGAGTACACCGAGGCCGAGGCCATCGAGCTGGCCCTGGACCGTCGTCTGGACCTGGCCAACAGCCGGGATGGCCTCGACGATGCCCGCCGGAAGCTGGAGCTGGCCGCCAAAGGGTTGGGCGTGCAGCTCAACCTGATCGGCAGTGCGAACGTGGCGTCGGAGCCCGAAACGAAGTTCGCCTCGCTGCAATGGGACGAGGGTAACTACCGGTTGGGGTTGGAGGGCGATCTGCCGCTGGATCGAAAGGCCGAACGCAATGCGTATCGCGAGGCGCTGATCACCGTGCAGCAGCGCCAGCGAGGTTATGAAGAACAGGTGGATGAGATCAAACTCGGCGTCCGTCAGGCGTATCGCGATCTGGCCGAGACCGCCGAGAGCTATCGGATCCAGCAGATCGGACTGAATCTGGCGCGGAAACGCGTGGAAGTGGAGAAGTTGTCGCTCCAGTATGGCCGCGGGACCGTGCGACTGTTGCTCGATTCCGAAGATGCGCTCGTACGGGCACAGAATGACGTGCTCAGCGCGCTGGTCGACCACATGATTGCGAAGTTGAGTTTCTTTCGAGACATTGGGTTACTGCAAGTCCGTCCGGACGGGATGTGGGAGCATACGGCACCATGAAACCGACTACAGGCAGTTCGATGCAGGACAAACCGACCAGTCAACGTCCGGCCACCCAGCGGTCCAAACCGCGCAAGCCGCGGCGAGGGCTGCTCCTGGTGATTCTCTTCCTGATGGTAGGTGGCGGGCTGGCGCTGGTGGCTTCCATCAAGAGCAACGCGGGCGCCAGCGCGACGTCCGGGGGTACGTTTAAGGCACGCCGCGACGACCTGATCATTACAGTCAGCGAGGGGGGCAGCATCCGCGCGCACAAGTCGATCGAGTACCGCTGCGATGTGGAGTCGCGCGGTGCGCAGATCACGATTCTGAGCATCGTTCCGTCGGGCACCTACGTCACGCAGAAGGATGTGGAAAACGGCATGGTTCTGGTCAAGCTCGACTCGTCGTCTCTGGAAGATCAGTTGATTCAGGAGAAGATGGAACTGGCCGGTGATCTGGAAGGCGAGACCTCGGCACGCGAAGCGTATGATATTCAGGTGATCCAGAATGAGAGCGATATTGCGGATCGGCGTCTGCGGGTCCGGTTTGCTTTGCTGGATCTTCAGAAGTACCTCGGGGCCGCTCTGGCGTCGCGGCTGACGCGGGACGTCAACGAAGCAGTCGACCTGACGGAGTACGTGGCCCCGTTTCTTCAGGAGATCAAGAACGATCCCAACCTCCTGGACGGCACGGCGGCCGGCCAGGAATTGAAGCGATTGAATGATGATATCGTCCTGGCCGAAGGCAACCTGAAGACCGCACAAGCGCGACTGGCCGGAACCGAGAAACTCCATGACGCCAATTACGTCTCCGAGCTGGATTTGCAGGGGGACCGGCTGACCGTGGTCAACCGGGAGTTCGCTGCACAGAACGCCAAGGTCAGTCTGGACCTGTTTCTCCGGTATGATTTCCCGAAAAGCGCCGAGCAGTATCTCAGCGACTACATCGAAGCGGGCCGACAGTTGGAGCGGACGTTTGCGGAATGTCGCTCCCGCCTGGCACAGGCTCAGGCCAAACTGGCGAATGCCCAGGAGCGGCTCCGCGCGCAGCAGAAACGCGTTGCCGAGCTGGAGCAGCAGATCGCCAACTGCACCATCCGGGCCAAGGCGCCCGGTCTGGTGATCTACGGCACCGGCAGCAGCGGCGACATGTTCCGTGCCATGCGGGGGCGCGGAGGCGCCGGCAGCGGCGTGATCGCCGAGGGGGAAACCGTCTTTCAGGGCCAGACGATCATCTCGATGCCCGATACGGCGACCATGGTGGCCGAGATCAGCGTGCACGAGACCGATGTGGACAAGATACGCCCGGGTCAGCCGGCCAAGATCGTGATGGACGCATTTCCCGATCAGGTGCTTGAGGGTGAGGTGCTGGAAGTGGCGCCGTTGCCCGACCAGCAGCGCGGTTTCATGAATCCCGACCTGAAGGTGTACACGACGTTGGTGAAGATCCACGGGACGCACGACTTTCTGCGCACCCGGATGTCCTGCCGGGTCGAGATTCTCGTGCGCGAGCTGCATGATGTGGTGATCGTGCCAATTCAGGTCGTCGCCACGCGCGGCGGTCGGAAGGTGTGCTACGTGGTGACGGCGCAGGGCACCGAGGAGCGCGAGGTGCAGACGGGTGCTTTCAACGACACGTTTGTGCAGATCGTCAGCGGTCTGCAAGGCGGCGAGGAAGTGCTTCTGAATCCGCCGCTGTATTATGCGGACTCTGCGGTTACGTCCTCCATCCGTGACCGGACGTGGGGCAACGGAGGTGCGGCGGCCGATGCGAATGAGACATCCACGGCCGTGCCGGCAGAGCAGACGAGGGGGCCGACCCCGGCGGGTCAGCGGATGCCGGGCGGTGCGGAAATGACGCCCGAGCAAAGGCAACAGATGATGGAGCGTTTCCAGCGTCCTGGCGGCGGTCCGGGGATGCCGGGCGGCGCGGAGATGACGCCGGAGCAGCGCCAGCAGATGATGGAGCGTTTCCAGCGTCCCGGCGGTGGTCCGGGGATGCCTGGCGGCGCGGAAATGACGCCGGAACAGAGGCAACAGATGATGGAGCGTTTCCAGCGTCCCGGCGGCGGTCCGCCGATGCCGGGCGGCGCGGAAATGACGCCCGAGCAGCGCCAGCAGATGATGGAGCGGCTGCGTCGCGAAGTGGGTGAGATGACCCCGGAGCAGCGCCAGCAGATGATGGAGCGTTTCCAACGTCAGGGTGGCGGCCGCGGCCGCCGTGGCGGCAGTGACTCTGCCGGCGGGCAGACCGGCCAGGAGGCGCCGTCGGACGGCGGGTCCCAGACCGCGCCACCGGTGCCGCCGAACGACCAGACGAAGTGATGCTCCGGCCTTGACAAGAGGCGAGGGATACCGGCAACGATGATAGACTTCCGTCAAGAGTTCGAATTCGACGCGGATGGTCCGATTCTGGTGATGGAGGATCTGTGCAAGAGCTATCAGCTCGGCACTGCCGAACTGCGGGTGTTGCGAGAGATCAACCTGTCCATCGACAGCGGCGAATACGTGGCGATCATGGGGCCGAGCGGCTCGGGCAAGTCAACGCTGCTCAACCTGATCGGTTGCCTCGATCGTCCGACCAGCGGAGACTACCGGCTCGGCGGCCAGAGCGTTTCCGCCTTGGACGACGACGATCTGTCGATGATTCGCGGAGCGCGCATCGGCTTCGTCTTCCAGTCTTTTAATCTGATCGCCCAGTTGAACGTTGTCGAGAACATCGAGATCCCCATGTACTACCAGGGGTACAGCGAGCACGAGAGCGCCGAGCGGGCCCGCGAGCTGGCGACGCTGGTGGGGTTGGGCGATCGGCTGAAACATCGTCCGGCCGAGCTGAGCGGTGGCCAGCAGCAGCGTGTGGCCATCGCCCGGGCCTTGGCGAATGATCCCCTGATTATTCTCGCCGACGAACCCACGGGGAATCTGGACTCGTCGAGCGGGGCGGAGATTCTTGCGATTCTGGACCGCCTTCGGAGCGAAGGCAAGACCCTGATTGTGGTGACCCATGATGAGCATGTCGCCACGCGCGCCGAACGGGTGATTCGGCTCTTCGACGGGCGCATCGACAGAGTGGAAATCAATACGCGATAGGACGCCATGTTCTTTTTTCGTTTGAAACGCACGATCAAGCTGGGGGCCAAGAGCCTGTGGATGCACCGGTTGCGGTCGACGCTGACGGCGCTGGGCATCATCTTCGGCGTCTCGTCGGTCATCGCCATGTTGGCGATCGGCGAAGGGGCCAGCCGGGATGCCCAGGAAAAGATCGCTCAGTTGGGCAGTCGCAACATCATCATCCGCACGATCAAGCCCCCGGAGGACAAGGCGGCCGGAGGACAACAGCAGACGTTGGTGGAATACGGCCTGACGTACGACGACGCCGAGCGGTTTCAGAACGGCATTCCCGATGTTCAGGTGATCGTACCGAATCGGCGGATCTCGCAGCAGGCGCTGTACCGCAACCGTCGGGTGTCGCTGGAGGTCGTCGGAACCGTCCCCTGGTATCCGGAGATCTCTCCCACCCGCGTCCGGTTCGGGCGTTTTCTCAGCCCCACCGATATGCACTATAAGCGGGGCGTTTGCGTGCTCGACGAACGCGTGGTCAAAGACCTGTTTGCCTTCGATGACCCGATCGGCCAGGATGTGAAGGTCGGCGGAGACTACTACCGCGTGGTGGGGATTTCAGCCGAGCAGGGCAAGACGCGGGCCTCCCGCGAGCTGGAGACAAAGGACGCCACCGGCGCCAAGAAGGCCGCCGGGGCCAATGTCGGCGCCATGTACGTCCCGTTGACAACGGTAAAGGATCGCTTCGGAGAGATGTCCCTGCAAATCTCCTCCACGGGGAGCGGGACGATGGAACGGGTCGAACTCCAGGAGATCATTGTTCAGGTTCACGACACCGACCTGGTCATGGGAACGCGCCAGAGCGTACAGACTCTTCTGTCGCGTTTCCACAAGAAGAACGACTACGAGATTATTGTCCCGTTGGAATTGATGCGGCAGGCCAAGGACTTCCAGCGGATCTTCACCATCGTCCTCGGGTCGATCGCAGCCATCTCGCTGCTGGTGGGCGGCATCGGGATCATGAACATCATGATGGCGACGGTCAGCGAGCGCACGCGTGAGATCGGCATCCGCCGGGCCCTGGGCGCCAAGAAGAGAGACATCGTGATTCAATTCCTTTCCGAGACCCTGATTCTGACCCTGTCGGGCGGCGTGCTCGGGATGGGGCTCGGCGCGCTGATCCCGTTCTTCGTGACGCACTTCGGGCAGATGCGCACGGTCATCACGGGCAGTTCGCTGATGCTGGCCTTCGGCATCAGTGGGGCCGTGGGAATTGCATTCGGTCTATACCCGGCCTATCGGGCGGCCAACATGGACCCCATCGAGTCGCTGCGGCACGAGTGACCCGATCGCATGGGTGCCGTCGCCGGTCCGGGCGTGTTGGGTCAGCCGGTGAATTGGGTGGCGTCGGGTCGCGTTTCGCACCCGGATTCCTTCTTCATGCCGGGCGGCATGGTCAGGCCGATCCGACCTCGTTGATCGCGGAAATCCGTGATGATTTTGACCGCTTCGGCCGGGTCGTCGGTTACCGTGAAGACGTTGAGGTCTTCCGGCGAGATGTACTCGTACTCGCCGAGCATCGTGTCCTTCAGCCAGGTGATCATCCCGTCCCAGAATTCCCGACACATCAGGATGACCGGGAACTGGATCTGCTTGAGCGTCTGGATCAGAACCAGCGATTCGAACAGCTCATCCATCGTTCCATAGCCGCCCGGGAAGACGATGAATCCGTGCGCGTACTTGAGGAACATGACCTTGCGCACGAAGAAGTAGCGAAAATGCAGCGAGAGGTTCTGGTAGTCGTTGGGGATTTGTTCCATCGGCAGTTCGATGTTCAGGCCGATGCTGGTTCCGCCGGCCTTGGCGGCGCCCTTATTGGCCGCTTCCATGATGCCGCCGCCGCCTCCGGTGATGACGGCAAACCCGGCCTTGGCGAGATGGCAGGCCGTGTGCAGGGCCATCTTGTAGTAGCGATGGTTGGGATGCGTGCGGGCCGAGCCGAAGATCGAGACCGCCGGACCCACGGAGGCCAGTTCCTCGAATCCCTCCGTGAATTCGGCCATGATCCGGAACAGCCGCCACAGGTCTTGTACTGGTTTGTCGGGGGTGTCAATCATGTGGATCGTTCCCGGTATTGCCATTGTCCATTCTGCTACCACAACTCGGGTCGATGGGCGGCCGGACAGAAAGCCGCGATCGGACAGGCCGGGCAGTCGGGTTTTCGGGCCTTGCACAAGCGGCGGCCGTGGAAAACCAGCAAATGGCTGAACAGCGTCCAGTCCTTCTGGGGAACTATGTCGGCCAGATCGAACTCCAGCTTTACCGGGTCTGAGTTATCGGACAATGCCAGACGACGGGACAGGCGAATCACGTGCGTGTCGCACACGATTCCGGGAATGCCGAACGCGTTGCCGAGCACCACGTTGGCGGTTTTTCGACCAACGCCGGGAAGGGAGGTCAGTTCTTCCATCGTCTGCGGGACCTGTCCGCCAAAGTCCTCGGCAATCCGCGTGCAGGCGGCCTTGATGCTCCGGGCCTTGTTGCGGAAGAACCCTGTGGTCCGGATATCGTCTTCGATTTGGCTGACGTCCGCCTGCGCCCAGTCGGAGGCAGATCGGTATTTCCTGAACAGGTCCTTGGTGACGATGTTGACGCGGACGTCCGTACACTGAGCCGAGAGGATCGTCGCGACGAGCAGTTCAAGCGGATTGGTGAAGTGCAGCGCGATCTTCGCATCGGGATACGCTTTCTTCAGGAGGGGCCAGATGTCTTTGACGCGCTGCCTGGCCGCGGCCTTGTCGAAACCGCGGGCCTTTGCCTTCGACGTTGTGTGGAGTGGCACGACGGCCTTCTTCTTCGCCATCTACTTGCGTCCCTCTGGCAGTGTCTTGAGCAGATCGATTAAGTCCTGTTTGTCGAAAATCCCGCGCAGCTTCCGCATCTGCCCACCCGGCAGACGCACGATTGTCACCGGCACATTGCCCGCTTCGCCATAGATTTGCCGAAGGTCCTCCGTCGCGGGGTAGTCGATGACCGTCGTGTCCGCCAGGATGGGCAGCACGTCCCTGTCCGCGATCCACCGGATAACCTCGGGATCGCGGTAGACCTTGCGTTCGACCACCTTGCAGTTGGTGCACCAGTCGGCGGTGAATTTCAGCAGCACGGGGCGGCCGCGTGATGCGGCGCTCTCGACCGCCGCGCGATCGTATGACTGCCAGCCGATTGCCTCCGCCTCGGGGGCGCCCGAGGCCGGAAGCAACCACAGGGCGCCGCCGACCGCCAGAACCAGCGCGATGAATCGAACCAGACGTCTCTTTCCGGCGGGTGTCGCAAAACCCACCCACTTACCCCACATCCAAACGCAGAAGCTGAACACGATGCCGTACAACAGCACGTTCAGGAGACGGTCCTTCGGTAAAGCCGCCAGTGTGAGCTTAACCGCGATGAAGAACAACAGGAAGCCCGTGGATTTCTTGAAGATCTCCATCCACGTTCCGGGCTTGGGAAGGCGATCCATCAGGGAGGGGACCGAGACGATCACGGCGTAGGGCAGGGCCATCCCCACGCCCATCAGCACGATCGCGGCGGTGCTGACCGGCAGAGGCTGCGTCTGCGCCCAGACGAGCACGAATCCGAGCAGCGCGCCGCTGCAGGGGGTGCTGAGGACACCGGCGAAGAACCCCATCCCTGCTGTGCCAAGCAGGCCGGAACCGGCGGTCTGCCTGCCTGCAACGGCCGACGGCACCGACAACGTAATCACGTCCAGCATGGCCAGGCCGAAGAACACGATCGCCAGAAACAACACGATAACTGCCTTGGGATAGCGAAACAGGCTGTTCAGATCAAGGACGCTGCCGGTCGTGAGATTGATGACCGCCGAAACCAGTGCGAAGGCCGCGAAGAACAGGACCACGCCGACACAGAACGCCAGCCCGCCCGCCAGACGACGGCCGCCGGCCCGCTTGGACTGGTCGATCAGCCGCATCAGGATCAGCGGGATGACCGGCAGCACGCACGGCATGATGTTGATCGAAATCCCTGCCGCGATGGCCAGCAGGTAGTACACCCCCGTGCTGTAGGGCAGGATCGCCTGCCGGCTCGGCGTCGTCTCGTCCGGCTTGGCCTGCTCCGGGGCGGAGGGGGCAGGCAAGCCTGTCGGCATCACTGCCGATGCCGCGGCCGACCCCGTTGCGCTTCCACCGGCAAAGTCGATGGTCGCCGTCACGGTCTTGTCAAAAGGAGGCAGGCACAACTGGCTTGTGCAGGCCATACCGGTGATGCGAACGTCCACGCGGACCGGCTCGCTCGGAGTTGAATGCAGAGGGACCAGGACACGAAAGTCGCCGACATAGACTTCCACGTCCTTTTCGAGTCCGACGTCGTGAAACATCTGCCAAGGAGGGAAAAGCGCCTCATCGAACTCCACGCCCTCCGCGAACGGGTGAATCCTCAGGTTGAACTGCGGCGCCGGAGCCGTCTCCGAACGCGCATAGTAGTGCAGGTCGTTGGTGCCTGTAAAAACCACCGCCAGCGCCGGCCGATCCTCAACGCGTGCGGCTTCGAGGCGGACGTGGGAATACTCGTTCTCGACACGAGCCAGCTCCACCGCGCCGTTGCCCGTGGCACCGATGGCCCACGAGCTACTCAGGGCGATCCACACGGCGCACGATAGAACCTGCCTGTTCCCATCCATTTCGGTAATCCTGTTGGCTACGAGGGAGCGACCTCAGTCTGGGGGTGACGCTTGCGGCGTCTTGGGCTCGGACCCATGACCACTGCCGATCTTGGCCTGCTCGGCGGCCAACAGATCGCTCACGGTCGGCTTGTCCAGCGTGCCGCCTGCCAGGATGAGCTTGACGTCGTCGGCATCGAGCGTCTCGTACTTGAGCAGGGCCTTGGCGATTTCCTCCAGGCGGGCCTTGTTCTCTTCGATAAGCTGTTTGGCCTCCGCGTAGGCTTCGTCAGTGAGGCGTCGAATTTCCGCGTCGATCGTTTCGGCGGTGCTCTCGGAGTACTCTCGTTCGGCCTGGAGGAAGTACCCCATGTCACGCGTCCCGTCCGGTCCGTAGCTGATCGGGCCGAGCCGGTCGCTCATGCCCCAGGTCAGGACCATCTGCTTGGCGATCCGCGTGGCCTGTTCGATGTCCATCTGAGCGCCGCTGGAGATGTCGTCGCAGAACATCGCCTCGGCGATGCGTCCTCCGAAGCAGACTTTCATCAGAGCGGTGCAATAGCGCCGCGTGAAGAGCGTGCGGTCCTTCTCCGGCAGCGCGAACGTCGCCCCTCCCATCGGCCCGCGCGGGATGATGCTGACCTTGTGAAGCGGGTCGGCGTCCTTCAGCAACGACTGCACGAGGGTATGGCCGGCCTCGTGGTAGGCCGTGATCTCCCGCTCCCTGCTGTCGATGACCCGGCTTCGTTTGGCTCGTCCCCAACGGACTTTGTCGCGGGCCTCTTCCAGGTCGGCCATCTCGATGAAGTCCTTGTTCGACATGGTGGCGGCCAGAGCGGCTTCGTTGATGATGGCCGCCAGGTCGGCGCCGCTGAACATGGGTGTGCCGCGGGCCAGACGATGCAGGTCGACGTTCGGTCCGATCTTGACCTTTCGGGCGTGGACGCGCAAAATCTCAAGGCGTCCCTTCAGGTCGGGCAGCGGCACGATCACCTGCCGGTCGAACCGGCCCGGCCGCGTCAGGGCGTTGTCCAGAATGTCGGCGCGGTTCGTTGCGGCGATGACGATCACCTGATCGTTCGTGTCGAAGCCGTCCATCTCGACCAGAATCGCGTTGAGCGTTTGCTCGCGTTCGTCGTGCCCGCCGCCCACGAAGCTGGCGCCGCGCCGGCGACCGATCGCGTCGATCTCGTCGAGGAAGATGATGCAAGGGGAGTTGTCCTTGGCCTGTTTGAACAGGTCGCGCACGCGCGAGGCGCCGACGCCGACGAACATCTCGACGAAATCGCTGCCGGAGATGCTGAAGAACGGCACGTCCGCCTCGCCGGCGATGGCCTTGGCCAGCAGCGTCTTGCCGCAGCCGGGAGGGCCGATCAGCAAGACGCCGCGCGGGATCCGTCCGCCGAGCCGCTGGAACTTCTTGGGGTTCTTGAGGAACTCGATGATCTCGCCGACTTCGTCCTTGGCTTCTTCGATTCCGGCCACGTCTTTGAAGGTGACCTTGACCCGGTCCTTGCCCTGTACCTTGTGGCGACTGCGTCCGAAGGACATCAGCATACCGCCGGCGCCGCCTCGCAGGTTGCGGGCGAAGAAGAAGTAGAAGAAGCCCACCAGCAGCAGGATCGGCAGCACCCAGTTGATCAGCATGATCAGCCAGACCTGTTGCTTGGTGTATTCCCACTTCAGCGCATATCTGGGGTCTTCCGCCGCCTTTTGATCCAGCTGCTCGATAATGGTGTTGAGCTGCTCCTTGGCACCGCTCTCCGGCCGGTAGTTGACCTGGAACGACAGCGATTTCTGATCGGGGGCCGCCTCTTTCTTGAATTTGCCGACGATCTGCGTATCCCCGATGTCGATCTGCTCGATGTTGCCCTGTTCGAGGTGGGTACGGAATTCGTCCCAGCGCAGCGTGTTCGTCGTCAGGCCCTGCTGGAGCATCATCATAACGGTGAAGATGATGATGGCGACAATCAGCCAACTGAAGGGGCCGCGCCGATAGCTGGGCAGCGGTGGTTTCTTGCCCAGGCGTTTGTTCGTCTCCCGAGGGGATTGCGACGACGAGTTATCCTGATCTTTCTTCATGTAACGTTCGATCCCGTTCCCGGGAAGAGCTTCGGAAGGCATTCCCCCCAGGAATCGCCCCATCTTACGCAGGTTACCAGTTGGTTTCCATAAGCTCTACGATTTTCTGTGCCAGCTTGTTTGCCGCAAGGGCCGAGGCATAGGTGAAGTCCTGATTCTGAAAATCCGAATAGCTGGCCGTAGCGGTGACCGTCCGGCTGTTGATCATGAGCTGGCCGGTGTTGAGGTTCTTCCAGTTCACGGTGGCCGTCAGCACCACTTCCTTCTCCAGCGGCCGGGCCAGCTCACGTTCTACGGTCAGCGACGATTCGTAAATGGAGATCAGTTGTCCGCTGATGACGCTGTCGGCGCGGTCTCGGCTGGAAACGATCTTGTAGGGGGTCATGGTCTCGATGCGCTTGGCCAGTGCATCGGACAGCGTGTACTCCACACCCCGGCGAAAGCTGCGATTGTCGAACATCTCCAGGCAGACGCTCCGGATGTCTGACGGATACAGACTCCGGTTCGAATAGCCCGCCGGCTCGGCGCAGCCTGCCAGCCCCGAGGCCGCAAGCGCACCGGCAGCGAGCAGGAGAGCCCAGCGGCCACGGATTGTACGCGGATTACTCTTCACGGTTTTGCGTCCTGTCGAGAATCTCCTGGCGGGCTTCCTTGGCCAACCTGGCGGCTTCGGTGTCCGGCCAGTTCCTGGTCACAAGGTTGTAATAGAGGTTGGCCGCCTCCAGCCGCTTGGCGCGCTGGTAGTACCGGCCGATCGTATACTGCTTGTACGCCATTTGCTCGTCGATTCGTCTGAGTTTGGCCGGAATATCGTGTTTCGCGGCTTCCTCCGGATAGCGCAAGGCGAACCGTTCGTAATAGGTCTTGGCCGTCGTCAGCTTGGAAGCATCCAGCAGCGGTTGACGCTTCTCCGGGGGCTTGTTGTACGCGGCGAAGTTGTCTTCCGCCATGCGGAGGATCGCCTTTTTGCCGATCGGCCCCATCTCCCAATACGATGCGATTTCGGACCACTTCAAGTAAGCTTCGATGTACTTCTCCCTCGCCTCGTAGTGCTCGGCCACCGCGATGGCGGCCTTGAGACCGATGCTGTTGGGCTCGTCCAGGCCGGTGCGGTCGCTGAGTCTTTCCATGATCTCCACACCTTCGGCGTAGCCGCGGATGTGGAACAGACCCAGCACGCTTTTCTTGCGTCCGGCCAGGTAGGCGGTGGCGATCTCGAATTCGCGGTCCATCGCCGCTTCAGCGAACTCGCTGGTCGGATGGTCCTTCAGCAGCTTTTCGTATTTGACCATCGCTTTGGCATAGCGGTCGTTCCAGAACTCCAACTCACCCATCGCAAAAAGCTCAAGGTCGGGTCCGGCGTGCTGAGGAAAGTCGTCCTTGATCCGGGCCAGAGCATCTTTGACGGCCCCGAGGTCGCCGTTGCGCGTCAGCTCCTTGAGCTCGGCAACGGCCTGGTGAAAGCGCTGCTGCGGATCCCCGGCAACAGCCCGCCGGTCGCTATCGTCCGGGAGCTTCTGTGTCGGGGCCGCCGAGGTGCCCAGGCACCACAGCGCGGTCAACAGGAGCAGGCTGGTATGTCGCATGCGATTCTTCATTCCGGGTCGGTCCATTCGGAGGCTCAAAGAAGGAAATCTCCCACAATGGCCTCAGACGGGCCTCATTATACTTGCTGGTCCTGTCAATGCAACGCACACTTTCAGATATGCACCCGTGTCGAAGGAACCGGCACGATGAGTGCAACGGACCGATTTGCCTTTACCGACCGCGCCGGGCGCGATATAAGGGTCGATTGAGCATGGCTCTGGGGCCTGAACCGTGGGGCGGAGCGAGGTCGGCCGCCTGAGCGTCGGCGGCCTTTCGGGAAGGTATGGAGTAAAGGAGGTACGCTATGAAGCGAGGTTGGGCACTGCCTGTCGTCGGAATTCTGGGCATTGTGAGCGGATTCGGCTGCGGACGTGCACCTCTGGCCAGACTGACGGGCGGCAAGGAGACTGTGCGGCAGATTCCCACGGCGCAGTACGTCGACAAGATGAAAGCGGGGTGGATCGGCCAGATGGCCGGCGTCGGGTGGGGCGGACCCACGGAATTCCGCTACAAGGGGGTCATCATTCCTGAGGACCAGGTGCCCGAGTGGAAGCCCGCGATGATCAATCAGTTCGAGCAGGATGATATCTACGTGGAGATGACGTTCCTGCGGACGCTCGAAGTGCACGGCTTCGACGTGTCCATCCGGCAGGCGGGGATCGACTTCGCCAACAGCGGCTATCCGCTCTGGCACGCCAATAAGGCCGGGCGTGACAACCTGCGGAGCGGCATCGCTCCGCCGGACTCCGGCCACCCCAAGTTCAACAAGCATGCCGACGATATCGACTACCAGATCGAGGCGGACTACGCCGGGCTGATTGCCCCGGGTATGCCCAACGTGGCGATCCAGTTGGGGGAGAAATTCGGGCGCCTGATGAATTACGGCGATGGTCTGTACGGCGGGCAATTCGTTGCCGGGATGTACGCCGAGGCGTTCTTCGAAAACGACATCATCAAGATCATCGAGGCGGGGCTGCGCTGCATCCCCAGGGAAAGCCAGTACCATGAATGTATCAGCGATGTGCTCCGCTGGTACAGAGAGCACCCGGACGATTGGACCAAGACGTGGCAACGGATCAACGAGAAGTACCATCTGAATCCGGCGTATCGCCGCTTCTCCTGTTCCGGGCCGCAGGACGAGTTCAACATCGACGCCAAGATCAACGGCGCCTATATCGTCATGGGCCTGCTGTATGGCGAAGGCGACCCCGACAAGACGATCATCATCTCGACGCGGTGCGGCCAGGATTCCGACTGCAATCCGTCGAATGCCGCCGGTATCCTGTTTACGACCATAGGGTTCAAGAACCTGCCGGAGAAGTTCAAGATCGCACTGGACCCCTGGGGCAAGTTCAGCCATACGCCGTACAACTTCCCCACGCTGATTCGTGTCTGCGAAGATCTGGCCCGGGACGCTGTTAAGAACTGCGGCGGGAAGATTCAGGCGAACGAGCAGGGAGAGGAATGCTTTGTGATTCCGGTTCAGAGTCCTCGCCCCAGTCGTCTGGAGCGGTGCTGGGAGCCCGGACCGGCCCAGCAGACGCGGTATTCGAAGCAGGAGATGGCCAAGATCACCGCATTGCTCGGCAAGGATATGTCCGAGGCGATGGAGAAGTTTGCACCCGGCTGGAAGGTGGTTCAGTGTGGCGAGGAGATGGCCCCCGGGATCCGCAAAGAGTTGCGCGGGCGCAAAGACGTCCTGGTGACGCATCCGCTGAACGAGGAAATTGGCTGCATCATCAGCCGGACCGTCAAGCTGCCCGCCAATAAGCGCAGCGCGCTGAAGCTTGTCGTGGGCCACGATCCTCGGGGCGACTGGGACCTGATCGTCAGGGTTGACGGGAAGCAACTGCTGCGAAAGACCATCGGTCCGGACACGACCACGGTCGGCTGGACCGACGTTACAGTGGATCTGTCGCCTTACTCCGGACGCACCGTCAAGATCGAGCTGGTCAACGAGCCGACCGGCTGGCGCTTCGAGGCCGGCTACTGGGCCGAGATATCGCTGTTGAGCCGGCAGGACGAGGCGGCGCCGTAGGCAGGCGACGGGTTTGTGGTTCCGTCGCGTTTTGACAGAGCGGGCTTTTCTGGTATCATGGGGGCGTGTCGAGATCGCCGGCGCGAGCGGTCTGGGCGATTGGACTCTGATGCCAAGGGGGCCGGATGTCGAAGTATCTGGATCGTCGCTCGTTTCTGAGGAACTCTTTGGCCGGATCGGCGGCATTTGCTTCGGCCATGAGCCTGGAGGAGCAGACGCTACTGGCGGCGATGAAGGATGAATCGCCTCCGCCACCGGGGTCTGCCGCCGAGGGAGTGCCGGCCGGCAAGATTGGCAACGTGGCAATCAGCCGCATCATCTGCGGCGGCAATCTCATCGGGGGGTACGCCCACAGCCGCGATCTGATCTACGTCTCGTCCCTTCTGAAGCACTACTTCACGGACGAGAAGATCATTGAGACGCTGACGCTCTGTGAGGAGTCCGGCGTCAACACGATCAACGCCGGGACGAGTTCCCTCGGCGTCCTCAAGAAATACTGGGACGAGCGAGGTGGGCGAATCCAATGGCTGGCCCAGTGTGTTCCCTCCGCCGAGGACCTGACCGGCGACGTCCAGAAGGCGATCGACGCCGGGGCGACCGGTGCGTACGTCATCGGCAACGTCGGGGACGCCTGGACGCGGGCCGGACGGGTCGACCTGATCGGCGAGGTGGTCGACTTCATCAAGCAGAACGGCTTGATCGCGGGGGTCGGCGGTCATGAACTGGAGACGATCAAGGCCTGTGAGCAAGCGGCCTTGCCCGTGGACTTCTACATGAAGACCCACCACAGCACCAATTACTGGTCGACCCGGCGACCCGACCAGAACAAGGACGTAATCGACAACTACGACGTGGACAACTACTGGGACAAACACCCCGACCAGACGGCCGCTTACATGCAGAAGGTCTGCAAGCCGTGGATCGCCTACAAGGTGCTGGCGGCCGGGGCGATCCACCCCTCGGACGGTTTCAGGTTTGCGTTTGAGAACGGCGCCGATTTTCTGTGCGTCGGAATGTTCGATTTTCAGGTTCGCGAGAACGCGATCATCGCCAGGAACGTATTGACGGGCCCGTTGAATCGCTCTCGCTCTTGGCATGCGTAGATTGGAGTGACGGTATGGCAGACAGACAAGTCGATCGACGTGGGTTCATCAAGAAGTCCGTCGCGGCCTCGGCTGGGATGGCCCTGGGACTGCACAGCTTCGAGGAGCACCATCTACGCGCGCAGATGAGCGAAGGCGGCACGAGGGCCGCGGAGACGTCGCAACCGGGGGCCTTGCCCTGTGGGAAGATCAAGAACCTGACGGTCAGCCGGATGTTCTGTGGCGGCAACCTCATTGGCGGATGGGCCCACAGCCGCGACCTGATCTATGTTTCGAGCCTGGTCAAAGCGTACCACAGCGACGAGAAGGTGTTTGAGACGCTGGCGCTGGCCGAGGAGATGGGCATCAACACGATTCTGGGCAATCCCACCGCCGATCGCGTACTCAACCGCTACTGGAATGAGCGGGGCGGCCGAATTCAGTTCATCTCCGATTGCGCCGCGGGCAGCACGATCAAAGAGGGCGTTAAGCGGTCCGTCGATAGCGGCGCCCACGCGGTCTATGTGCAGGGGGGGCTGGCCGATGCGGCCGTCCGCGACGGCAAGACCGACCTCGTCGGCGAAGCGCTGGAGTACATGAGGCAGTTCGGTCTGCCCAGCGGACTGGGCGCCCACGACCTGGAGACGATCAAGGCCTTTGTCAAAGCAGGCTTCAAACCCGATTTCTGGGTCAAGACTCTGCATCCGGACAACTACTGGTCGGCGACGGCGCCGGAGCATCGCAAGCCATTTGATGCGGTTGGGCCGTCCGGCGACAAGCACGGTGAGCCGCACGACAACATGTGGTGCCGCAACCCGAAAGAGACGATCGAGTACATGAAGGGCCTCAAGGAGCCCTGGATCGCGTTCAAGGTGCTGGCGGCCGGCGCACTGCACCCCAGCGAAGGCTTCAAGTATGCCTTCGAAGGGGGCGCGGACTTCATCTGTGTCGGGATGTTCGACTTCCAGCTTCGCGAGAACGTGATTGTTGCCCGGAACACGCTGTCCGGAAAACTCGATCGCCAACGACCCTGGTGTGCTTAACGTCAACCGGCGGATCGTGCTCCTGGTGGTGGCCCGCCGGGTCCGGCTGATGAGGCGGTTCGCGTTGAATCGTGTCGGCTGCTCCGATCCCTGCAACCTGCCGAAAAAAACCGGGGCCTGCGTTGCAACGCAGGCCCCGTGAAAACTCCGCCAATCTCATGGCTTTCGCAGCCGCCTGGCCACGAACGGCCCTTTACATCCACCCTGTTCAGAACGGCGCAGGTATGGCAACCGTTCTGCCGGCCAGCCCGGCGACTTCGGCCGCCGAGAGGGCCCGTTGATAGACGTAGACCTCGTCGATCTGTCCGGCAAACCAGTTATCGGTGGCGTCGAAGATGCCGCCGCCGCCCACGTTCAGAAAATACGTGGAGGTGCCGTAGCTCGCTGTGGCCGTGCCACCCGAAGCAGCCGGCTTCCCGTCGAGGTAGAACGTGATGGATGTGCCGTCGGCCACTGCGACGATGTGATGCCAATCCGCCGCGGCACTGTAAGGCCAGGCCAGATCGACCGAACCACCTCCCGCCGTCCAGATCTGGCAGGTGTTGGCGCTGACAACGCCATACTCAACACAGTCGTTCTGCCCGATCAGACCGCTGCGGTTGCCCAGGGACAGGTCGCCCTTGAGCCAGCAGGCAATCGTGAATTGCGGCAGGTTGTTGAGCAGGCTCTTGCCGGTGGCGATGTAGTCGCGGCTGCCGTCGAAAGACAGTGCCGAACCGGAGATGCCGGTCACCCACGCCGGATTGCCGTTGATCGTACCGGTGTTGCCGTTGCCCGAGGCATCGGCGACCGTCGTGCCCGACCCTGCGTCGAATGTATACTTCAGAAGCAGGCCGGTGGCGTCCGGCTGAACCGGTGTGACCAACGTGATCTCATTCGGATAGAGCCGGATGTCGTCGATGTACAACGTACCACTCGCGCCGGCGCCCTCGATGCCGATCGTCATCTTCGTGACTCTCTGGAGGCCGCTCAGCCCCGTCAGGTCGACCGCCCACAGTTGCCATTGGGCTTTGGCAATGTCGCCGGCCTCGCCGTTGTAGGCGACCTTGGTGTTGTTGATCTTCAGGTACATCTGTCCGGTGTTGCCTTCTATGCCGTAGAAGTACACGGCAAGGGTCTTGACGCCGCTGGCGGTCCAGTCCTGAGCCGAATCGAAGGTCCGCTCGGCCTCGGCTGTGGTCTTACCACCGGTGTTCTCATAGAACAAAGGCATGGACTGCTTGCCGCTGTTGACGATCCTCTGCTCGGCAAACGGAGCCTGGAAATGGCCCACCGTCGAACCGGTGTTGTTGATCCAGCCGTCGAGCCAGGTGTCGAAGATCGCTTCGCCGGCTTCGATGTCGTCGCCATAGCTCTCGAAGTCGTCGACCACCGTAAACGGACGGGTCGTGAAGCTCCAGACGCTGCCTTCCCAGGAGCTGATCGCCTCTACGTTGTTGACCTCGACGACCTTCCAGTAGTACGTCGTCGCCAGGTCGAGGGTGCCCGCGGCGATACTGGCTTGCGTGCTCGTGCCGAGCAGCGACATCGCCTCGGCGTCCGTACCAAGGTACACTTCATGCGAGGCGGCTTCGCGTCCGGCTCTCCAGCTCAGGACCGCGTCCGTGTCCACGTTCGTTGCCCCGTCGGCCGGCTGAGGCCATCGGGGCTGGACGGGAATGTACATGAAGCGGACCTCGCTGAGTCCGTACTGGCCCAGCGCGCCGAAGGCGCTGTTGACCGTGAGTCTGACGAACTTGACCGGCAACCCCTGGAAGCCAATCGTCGAGTTGTAGACATAGCTCGCCTTGGCGGTGGCCTGATTGAGGTCGAAGTCACCCAGAGCCGTCCACTCGGTGCCGTCGACGGAGTACTCCACGGTGACGTTCTTGAGACCGAAACCGAGCATCTTCTCGAACATCACGTTGTAGTTCCAGATCTGGAGCTCATGGAGCTTGTAGACAGCGTCGAACTCGTACTGGATGTACAGCGCGGAGCCGTCGGCCGGCGGGAAGCTTACCCACATATCGGCGGCTTCGATGGAGTGCTGATCCGCGGCATTGAGACCGGAGCCGTCGACCGTCTTCTCCGGGCCATTGGCGGCATCGGAAACGCCGTTGCTCGTGGCAATGACATTCGGAACCGCGTAGGCGAACGGCTCAACCTGGAACGTCCAGACCTCGCCCTTGTAGATCGTTCCGCCTGCCTCGACCTCGTCGACGCGCCAGTAGCAGGTCTGGCCGAATTCGAGACGGTCGAGGACGTAGTTGGTGGCCGTCTGGCCCTGGCTGACCAGGACGCCCATCGGATTGGCGCGGGTGGCGGCATCGACGTCGGCCAGGCTCATGCCGAAGTACACATCGTGCGTGGCCGCCGACTCACCGGGGCTCCAGGCCAGATCGGCATCCCGCGGCACATCGGTGGCCCCATCTGCGGGTGTCGGCGCCGAGGCCAGAGCCGGGTCGGTAAGGCCGCCCATGATCTCGACGATCTCCTCCGCCGAGAAGGCCCGGCTGAAGAAACAGACATCGTCCAGCGAGCCGCCGTTCATGCGACGGGCCACCCAGGAGGCGCCACCGTCGCCGCCCAGCCAGACCGGACCATCCCAGGCACAGGCCGGATGGCTGACGTTGTTGACGGCCGAAGCTACGCCGTTGAGATAGAACGTTGCCTTATCCGGCGCCACCGTCACGGCACAGTGGGCCCATTCGTTCAGCGGATGGAAGACTTGTCCGCGAAAACTCCAGGTGTTGGACGCGTCATTCCAGTGGTACGCCAGTTGGCGGTCGGCCAGCATGTTGAAACCGGATGCCGGACCAGGGCTGCGGTGCATGATAAAGGACGCCCACTCAGGCTGCGCCGTCGGCGCATACAGCCAGCCGGCCATGGTGGCCTCGCTCAGCGTCAGACCCATCGGCTGGATCTCGACGAGCGTCGGTCCGATCAGCGTGATGGCATTGCCGTAGATGCCCGTAGTCCAGATCGGGTCACCGTTGATGAAAGTTCCGTCGTGGTGATTGGGGGACGAATCCGCCACGGTGCTGCCCTTCCCCTCGTCGCAGGTCCACCAGCCTATGATCGAGGGGTCTTTCAGCGGATTAAAGCGCCCCAAGGCGGTGCCGCCCTGGATCAGGGCCAAAGACACGATCAGAAACGCCAAACAAGTGCATCGCTTCCACATAGAAGTTCTCCTTCAAAGAAGACCACACAACCGGTGCGCTGACCACTCATCAGGCACTCGTCCCCCCGGTTGATGTTTTCTGCAAACCCGCGTAACCGCGGCGGGGCACGACCCGTATTCCCCTTCCGAAGGACCCACGAGATGGTATCGGCCGGATCACCTCCTTCCTGTACAAGACTGGCAGCATCTGGAGCAGGCAAAGTGGGCCCGGCATGTGCAGGGACCATGCGTCCCCAATCCCCCTCTGTGCTGTGGGTGCCAGGAATACACTGTGCCAGGTCCTCCGACACTGACCCTATGTGCGATTCTGAGTCTGGCGAGGTGTCTGCACCCTTCGATTCCCGGACGGGTCACCACCATCGAACGGCGCAGCAATGTTACTCCTCACGATCACTTTTTTTATACCAAATCGACCTCGCGCCTGCAACGCTATTTTCTCGGACGTTATGCCCCGGAAGGTGGCCGGGTCATACATCGGGAGCGTGCCGGGGGGCCGGCAGGAACCGCTTGGGCCCGATGCGGGAGCGGGATGGTCCTCAGACCTGGCCCACCTGTCCGAAAGCGAAGTAGAAGAAGTAGCTGGCGCCAAACTCACGGATCAGAAGGTTGAGCGTCGCCTCCTGGTTCTGGGGCTGCATACCGCCTCGAATTTGTACGAACCGTTGATATCTCTGAATGGTTTCAGGACTTATCTTGATTCGGCCGAGGTCGGGCTTCTGCCTTTGGGCGGTGTAATAGATCAGGATCGCCTCTTCATAGAGCGGGGGGATCTGCCGATAACCGAGGTCTTCAAGCCGGCCGACATTCTCCAGGATCTTGTCGAGCTTACCGGTCAGAAGATAGCACGCCATGAGGTATTCGAATGCCATTCTGTTGCGCGGGTTGCGCTCCAGCAGGGCGGCCAGTGTCTCGTCCACCGGCTCCGGACCGGACACCGCCAGCGGGTCGTTCGGCATACAGGATCGAATCCGGTCGATGAAGGCCGTCTGGTCCGCCGGGAAGCCGCGCTCCAGGCTCCGGAGCAGGGCATCGGCGCTGCCGCGACGGATCACATCCTGCCGGAGTGCACTTGCGTAGACCCGAGCGGTGTCCGGGAGGTTCTTGAGGATGGCGATCCACGCCAGTCGCTCCAGTGCGATGCCGAGGTGGTCTCGGGTCGCCAGCAGCTCGGATGCGAGCTTCTGCGCCATGTTGACATGGCCCAGTTCCAGGAACAGGTCGCTCAGTTTCGCCAACGACAGGTCGGACTCCTTCTTCTCGTGGGTCAGCAGAAGGGCGTGAGGATTCAAGGGGAACCGGAACATGTCGTAGGGCAGCCGACCCTTGTGGTACAGAGCTCGCAGGATGTCATGATTGACGAAGACGTTGGTCTTGCCCTTGGGCAACCGATGAGCGAGTTCGAGAATCTCATCCCACCGCTTCTGACAGGCGTAGCAGTTCGACTGGACATAGGGCTTGCGCAGCGGGTCGCGGCCGACATACAGCCCAACGGCCATCAGCGCGATCGGCAGGGCCGCCAATGCCGGCCTTTTCACGTGGGCCGGCCAGGACCGTTGTTGTTCTTTGGCACCTCGCTTCTTCTTCGCCGGTCCTGCGGGCTTCGGGTGGTTCTGTACCTTGTGCTTCAGGCGGGCGAGCGCTCTGCTTTGGATGAGCGCGAGCAACACGGCCACGGGCACGAACCCGTACAGCAGGAAGACCAGGACCATCTCGAAGCGATCCAGCCCGACGGTCAGGGATGAGCCCAACGGCGCGAGGACGGCGAACCCCCGGCGCGGAGCGATCAGGAAGACGTATTGTGCCATCACCCAGACGAGCGCGGCGCTTGCCGGCAGGGCGAGGGCCGCCAGTGTCCAGTCCTTACGCAGCAACAGCGCATAGATCGTCGTCAGGATGGCGAACACCATCAACGTTCCGGAACCGCCCATCCAGAAGGCGAATGCGGCGATTGCACAGTACCCGATGACGCGAACGAAGGAGCGCCGGAGGAAAAATCTTTCGAACGCGAGCGACAGAGCCAGCCCTAACGCGATGGTCAGGCAGATTGGCAGCGGATGCTTGTAGCGGCTGTAGATCAGGAAGAATGCCACCGCCGGCAGACTTGTCAGCCACGCAGATGGGGTCATCCCGACCACAACAAGGTGCCGTCGGGACAATTCGCCCAGCGTCATCGCTGCCAGAGCGATGACTGCCGCACCCAGCCATGAGTAATAGTATCCCTGCGAGAGCAGCCCGGCCGCATAGAGGATGCCCCCGCCGGGCATGCCCAGACGGTCCAGCAGAAACGCCTGCCCCTTGGCGAACAAGGGGGCCTCCGGGAGGATCGTCCCGAAGCAATGGTAGATCAGATTGGGTTCGACGATGAGCCACAGATAGACAAAGCACAGCACAAAGAACAGCAGGTTGTGCGGAAGCGGTCTGGCTCTAAGCATCATGCTCTTGCGTTCCTTGTTTGTGTTGTCCTCGTCCCGGCGACTACTCCCGTTCCTGCCAGGGATCGGACGGCACGGTCTTCGGCGTTGCTCCCGTGATGGGCATTTCCGTGGCGATGGATGGCTCGGCCCGGGCCGCCTGCGCGAGCCGCCATCTGCTGGCGTCAACCGGCCCGTTGACCAGTTCCGGGACACTATACGTTTCCAGCAGCGAATCGTAGTAGGCCGGGTCTCGTTGCGGCACGACGAAAGGCTTGTGCGCGGCGCCGGTTTCGTCCACGTAGCTCAGATACGTGCGGGTGAACAGGCCGCCCGGCCGCTTGCTGCTGAACGCGATCCAGCGGCTGTTGCTCGACCAACTGTGCCATGATTCCGAATATTCGCTGTTGATCGCCAGCTTGCGGTACTGCCTGGTGGCCAGGTCCATAATGTAGAGGTCGCTGCTGGGCTGGTAAACGGGAAAACAACCATAGCGACACATGCAGAAGAGCAGAAACCGTCCGTCCGGCGAGACTCTCGGCAGAAGGATGCTCCGGCCTGTTTCCCGAGCCGACAGGAAGACTTCGGCCGTGCCCCAGCGGCCTGTCTCGACGTCGTACGGGATACGCCAAAGGTCGTATTTGAGGTCCTCGTAGTGGGCCGGTGGCACCCTGTCGCGATCTTCCCACAGGATCGGAGCGCTGCAGTAGTAGAGGAATTTGCCGTCTGGGGACCACGCGGGATAGGTTTCGAGCCGGTCTTTGTCGGCCAGTTCCGGTGGAGAGAAGGTCTTGCGACTCTCGACCTGATAGCACACCAGGGCCGAATCCAGGTCGGCCACGTCGCGGACCTCCAGAGCTCCTGCCCGGAAGAACTGGATCACCTTGTTCATGGAATACACCGCCAGCCGGCCGCTCGGGTGCCAGGCGGTGTAGCCCCACTTGGCGCCGATCTTGTCGACCTGGCCGTCTCGGGCCAGCAGCGTGTGGCTGCCGTAGGTTGCGCTACGCAGGCTGATGGACATGGCGTCGGCGTCGTTGCCCACGAAACTGTGGCAGTTCAGGCACCCGTGGCCGAACGATCGGCCGTGCAGGACCACGGATGTTCGGAAACTACCGAGATCTCGCTGGTAAATGCCGATGTCTGTCCACCAACTGTAGATGGGTTTCATGAACCGAAACACCAAAGTCCCGTCGATGTCTTCATTGGCGATAGAGTTGATGACCGGCTGGAAGTGTCTCCATTGGCCATCCGCGTCCTGGACGTAGACGTCGAAATGCAGGTCGTTGCCCCGGTTGGCACCGAGCAGGGCGCGCCAGGGGCGGACAGGGATGCGCATCCGTCCGGTCCTGCTGAAGACGGTGACGGGCTGTCCCCTCTCCGAATGGACTTGCAGAAGATACGCCCGGCCCTCTTCGAGAACCTGCACGTTCAGAGGGGCAATGTTGGCAGGGATCACCGTGCCCGCGTAATCGGGGCTCAGGTTGGGCTCGGCGGCGACCTCGCGGCTGCTCTGCGGGGTCCCGGGCCGGCAGGATGCTACAACGAGGAGGAGGCTGCAGAAGGCCGTGATCGCCGCCCATTGTTTTCCCATATCCCTTGCCACGCGAAGTTTCCTGTCTGAGCCTGCTCAATTGGTGAACACCATGGCTGGGATGACAGTGTCTCAGGTGCGCACGGAGAATTCAAGAGCCAGGAGTCCGCAGGCCGGACGCATTCCGGCGATGGGATGACCCGTCGCGTCCATGAACACGAAGGAGAAGCCCCCCCGCATTTGATGAGGGACAGGAGGCGAGACCATACGGGGCCCTGTGGACCTTCGTTTCGGTGCCAATCGCAATCGGATGAGGCAGATTCCTTCGAGGGCGGAATCGAGGTTCTTGTCAGATCGATAGACGGAGGCAAGGGACCCGCCCGAACGTGATCGTGCGACACGAGCCGCCGGGAGGGATCGCCCGCTGATGGACCGGGTCGCTCCGGGCAGAGAGCCGGGTAAGGGCGGGGCCTCTGACGCCCGTTTGGCCCACACTTCTTGACGGGTGGGTTCCCACGTCTTATATAGGGGGGCGTGAACCACAAGTCTGTTGGATATGAAGCCCAATGAAGGATGCTGGATGGCCAAAAAGAGCCAGTGTGACAGATGCACGGGATTGTGCTGCCGGTATTTTGCGCTGCCCATCGAGACGCCGCAAACAAAGGACGATTTCGACGACGTCCGGTGGTTTTTGTGCCACAAGGACGTCACGGTCTTCGTCGAAGACGGTGATTGGTACGTCAACATCAAGAACAAGTGCCGGCATCTTTCCGAGACCGATTACCGGTGCCGGATCTACCACAGGCGGCCGAATATCTGCCGCAAGTACAGGCATTCCGATTGCGATTTCGTCGAGGGGGAATATGACTACGAGCTCCATTTCACCAACGACAAGGAGATGGAAGAGTACATTCGGATCAAGTTCGACAACAATGTGACCGAGAAGCAGCGTGCGGCACGGCGCAAGGGGAAAGCCAGAAAGGCATGAAGATACCACCGGTAAAAGGGACGCGGGATTTCTATCCGCTGGAGATGGCCCGGCGAAACTGGATTATCGACGGATGGAAACGCGTTTCGATTCGGAACGGCTTCGAGGAATACGACGGCCCGATCTTCGAACACTTGATGATGTATCAGATCAAGAGCGGCCAGGAGATCGTCGAGCAGCTCTTCTCGTTCCAGGACCGTGGCGGTCGGGAGCTGGCGATCCGGCCGGAGATCACGCCCACCCTGGCGCGCATGGTCAATCAGCAGATCAACTCGCTGCCTCGACCGATCAAGTGGTTCTCCGTGCCGCGCTTGTGTCGGGCCGAACGGCCTCAGAAGGGGCGGCTGCGGGAGTTTTTCCAGTGGAACATCGATATCATCGGCATCGACCGTCCGGAGGCGGACGCCGAGGTGATCTTCGCGGCGCTGGATTATCTTCGTATGGTCGGTTTGACCAGCAAGGACGTGCGGGCCAAGATTTCCAGCCGTAAGCTGCTCGCCGCGGTCCTGCGGGGCATCGGCGTTGACGAGGGCAAGCTTGACGCCATGTATGCCCTGCTGGACAAGAAGGCCAAGCTTCCGCCCGACACGTTTGAAGCGATGCTGGCCGAGCAGGTTCCCGACAAGGAGCAGGCCCGGCGCATCTCGGATTTCCTCGCGTTGAACTCCGTCGGCGAGATTGAGCGCGTCGTTCCCCTGAATGACGAGATCCGCGCCGCCGTCGAGCAGATGCAGAACGTGTTCGCGACGCTGGAGCTGATGGGCGTGGCGGACTACTGTGTGTTCGATCCTTCGATCGTGCGAGGCCTGGCCTACTACACCGGCGTGGTGTTCGAGATCCACGACATCGTCGGCGAGTTGCGTGCCATCTGCGGCGGGGGGCGCTACGACAACCTCCTTCGCGATTTCGGCGGTCCGGCGATTCCCGCCACCGGGATGGGCATGGGCGACTGCGTGCTGGAGATCCTTCTCCACCAGAAAGGGCTTCTGGACAGTCAGGTCCCGCCGCGACGGCTCGAATATTTCGTAGCCTGCGCGGACGCCGCCTGCGCCAAGGCGATGTACTCAGTGGCCGCCAGGCTGCGCGCCGCCGGCCATTCCACCAACTTCAGCTACAAGCTGGGCGGGCTTTCCAAGCAGTTGAAGGAGGCCTCCTCCCAGAACGCCGCCCGGTGTGTTATCATCGGTCAGGAGTATCTCGAAAGCCAGGAGCTTGTCGTCAAGGACATGGCCAGCGGACAGCAGAGGCGGGTGCACCTGGATCAGTTGCTGTCGGTATAAGGTGGAACACCGTGCGTTCGCGCGGGCATCGGCGCGATCGGAACGCGTCCTGCCGCTTCGGCTTGATACGCAGAAGGCGCGTCAGGGCAGCGGGGATGACAACATCGGCGGCCTGGCCTGCGAGCAGAACACGGCAGTCACATGACAGACTCGGCGGCCAACCATTACGAGCGAGCGTTCGAAAGCTGGCTGATCGACCATGGCGTGGCGTACGTCCGCGCCGACGAGCACCATCGAATCGGCACAACCCGGCAGACGGTCAAGAACTTCGATTTCCTTCTTTACGCTCCTCTCGGCCGACGCATCGTGGTCGAGGTCAAAGGGCGCACGTTCGCCGGAACCAGCCTGGCCGGACTCAAAGGCCTGGACTGTTGGGTGACACGCGACGATGTGCGGGGGCTTGCCGCCTGGCCCAAGGCCCTCGGCCTCGGTCATGAGGCGGCTTTCGTCTTCGCCTACCGGGTCGCGAACATCGACGTGGATTTCGACGGCCGAGATGTGCTCTGCCTCGGTCAAGATCGATACGTCTTCTTCTGCATCCGTCTGGAAGACTACCGTCGGCACATGAAGCAGCGCAGCGTCCGCTGGCAGACGGTGACGCTCTCGGCCGACCATTTCCGGGCGTTCGCGATGGACCTTCGGGCCTTGCTCGAATAACAGATCACGCCGTCCCGGAGCCTGTGCCCACCTGCCTTCACCACGCCGCAGAGTCTTCGTGTCTTTGCAGAGGGACTTGATCGAAGCCTGCAAAGTGGATACACTGTGTTTCGAAACTGTGTAGTCGTCATTTCGAGTTCTCCTGGGAAGGCACGGACATGAAGGCGACAACGCAAGGCCCACCGGTTTCACCCATGCGTCGCAGGCTGGTCCTGCCTCTGTTCCTGGTTTCCGGTGCGACCGGTCTGATCTACGAGGTGACATGGATGCGGTCCCTCGGGACGGTCTTCGGCAATACGGTCTTTGCCGCCAGCACCATTCTGACGGCCTTCATGCTGGGTCTGGCCGTCGGAAGCTGGCTGCTCGGGCGGCACGCCGACCGCATGGGGCGACCGCTGCGATTGTACGCCTGGCTGGAACTGGGAATTGGCTTCTATGCCTTCGCCTTTCCGGCCATTCTGAACGCCGTGGACCGGTTTTACCTGTGGTTCTATCAGACGTACCAGCCGGGCCCTCACGCGCTGAATCTGGTTCGTTTCGTTGTCTCGATTCTGATTCTCCTGCTTCCGACTGTCTTGATGGGAGGGACCTTGCCGGTCCTCAGCGGGCTTTGGGCGATCGCGCCGGGCAAGAGCGAGTCGCGATTGCGGACCGGACAGGGCGTCGGTTTGCTCTACGCGGTCAACACGTTCGGCGCCGTCCTGGGAAGTCTTCTGTCGGGCTACTATCTGATTCGGCTGTTGGGCGTGAATTCGTCGATCTACGTTACCGCGACGTCCAACGTAGTCATCGGCGTTTTGGCCGGGCTGCTGTCCCGGGGGATCAAGCCGCGACCGGTGATTCCAGGCGCCTCTAAACGCAAACAGCAGGGCCTCGCCGCTCTGAGGGAACAGATTGCGCGGGCGCAGGAATCGCCCACCGTCTACTCCGAGCGTGTCCGGACGATTGCCCTGGTCGGCGTCTTCGTGGCGGGATTCTGCGCGATGGCGATGGAAGTGCTCTGGTCGCGGGTGCTGGTGTTTGTCCTGGGGACGTCCGCCTACGCCTTCGCCTGCATGCTGACGTGCTTCATACTGGGCCTTGCCCTGGGCAGCCTTCTGTCGAGCGTGGTGCTGGTGCCTCGCCTGAAGGACCCGATTCTCGCGTTTGGGGTGATCGAGTTCGTATTGGCGCTGTCGATCCTGGGATCGATCCTGATCCTGGGCTGGCTGTGGGCTCTCGATGCCTGGGTCCTGGCTCGCGTAGTCGACTGGAAGATATCGTTCGCCCACGACAGCATCGTCCATTTCATCGACACTTTGGCTGTGATCTTCGTTCCCACGGTCCTGATGGGAATGGTATTCCCCGTCGCGGTGAGGATCTGTGCGCCCGTCTGGGAGACCGTGGGGCGTCGCGTGGGTCAGGTGTATGCGTCCAATACGATCGGCTGTGTCCTGGGTTCCGCGGCGGCCGGGTTCCTGGTAATCCCGCTTCTGGGGTTGCGGAACAGCTTCCTGGTGGTCGTTGCGGCCTTCTTCGCCTTGGCGATTGTGTTGATTGCGCTCTCGGACAAGCGGCGGAGAAGGCTCGCGATGGCAGGGGCGGTGGTCTCCGTGCTGCTTGTGGCGGCCTGTGCCGTCTGGATTCCGCGCGACGTGTTCCTGCAAACGGTGAACACGTATCACCATCCCAGCCGGATCGTGTTCCTCGACGACGGCGTCACCGGAACGGTGACGGTCCACGACCTGCCCGATGGAGACCGCCTGATCGCTGTCGATGGGGTGGACGTCGCGGGCATGGACCTGATGCTGCGCACCACGCAGAAGCTCCAGGCGTATGCGCCGCTGCTGGTTCACGAAAACCCGCAGGACGTGGTGCAGATCGGCTACGGGAGCGGGGAAACCTGCGGAATCGGTCTGGATTTTGGGGTCGAGCGGTACACGATCGTCGATATCTGTCCGGGCGTGTTCAAGGCAGGCGTCTTTTTCGACGAGATCAACCGCCGCTCCTATGCGAATCCGAAGCTCCGCAAGATCATCATGGACGGGAAGAACTTCATCAAGATGACCGACGAGAAGTTCGACGTCATCATGAACGACTCGACCTATCCGGGCACGACCGGGAGTTCGGCTCTCTACACGTACGATCACTTCCAGGCCTGTCGCGATCGTCTCAAACCCAAGGGCGTGCTGTCCTGTTGGGTGCCGCTGGACCTGCGACCGGAGGATTTCCGCATCATCATGCGGAGCTTTCAGGCCGCGATGCCTCACAGCTCCTTGTGGGTGGTCAACAACTGCGTCAACAAGCACGCCGTGCTCCTCGGGACGGTCGAGCCGATGCAGTTGGACTTCCGCCGCATCAAGGCGATTGCCGAGCGTCCTGACATTGCCAAAGACCTGGAACAGATCAACGTGCACTCGGTCTACGACTTCCTGGACTGTCTGATCGTGGGCGAGGAGAACCTGCGCAAGCTCGCCGGGCAGGGACCTCTGCACACCGACGACAGGCCCTATCTGGAGTTCGGCGCCGCGATCAAGCGCGACGTCGAGGGTTCCTGGCTCGACATCCTTCGCTCCATGAGCGAGCATTGCACGCCGCTGTTGGATCATGTGACGAATGTCGGCCCGTTGCCGGGCGGGGAAGACCCGGCGGCGATACTGCGGCAGTACAGCCAGGCGACCCGGCACGTCCTGCAGGGCGTTGTGGGCGCGCTGATTGGCGATCCGGACATCATGAATGGGCAATTTGCAGCCGCCAAACGGGCAAATCCCCAGGACCGGGACGTGGACAGCATCCTCGAAGAGCTGCGGGGGGAGATTCGTGCTCTGGAGGAGGCGGTTGAGCGGACCCCCGGCGCCGCAGAGTTGCGTGGGCGTCTGGCGAAACGCTATGTGCTTTCGCAGGACTACGGGCGTGCCATCGAGCAATACGAGCGTTTTGTCAAGCTCCGGCCGGGCGGTGGGGCGGCCTGGAACAATCTGGGTATCTGTTACCGGCGTGTCAACGCACTCGATCGGGCGGTCGCGGCGTTTGAACGCGCGATCGAGCGCGCCCCAGGTCTTCTGGATGCGTATACGAACCTGGCGGAAACACGGGACGCCCAGGGCGACCTGCCCGGCGCGATGGCGGCTCTGGAACGCCTGCTGCCCTTGCTGCCGCGGGACGGGCAGGTCCGCACGCATGATCTGCTCGCTGCTTTGAGTATCCGACAGCACCAGAACGCCCTTGCGGTGCAGCATCTGGACCGGGCGATCGAGCTGGCGGCGCCCGACCACCAGATGCAGCAGACACTCATCGCACGGCGCGAGAAGATCCAACAGATGATCGACGCGGAATCACATTGAGGGACCGTGTGAAACCGCACCGGACCGTCTGTCACTGTTGAGGCAACGCCTTCTCAAGTTCCGCCAGCACCTCGGCGCTGACGGTCTGGACGTGCAGGTCGCCGAAGACGACGCGGTACTCGCTATCAGAGAGCTTCCACCGCAGCAGAACCTTGTCGGCGTCTTTGGGGGTGACGGTCTTGCCGTAGTAGGCCGGGTCCTTTTTTTCATTGGTGAGGTTCATGTAGAACAAGAGCAAGCGCCGCATGGGCAGGGCGGCATCTGCGAGTCGGTTGGCTCTCTCCAGTCCTGCAAGCCCGTTCAGTTCCTCTTTCAATCGTATAGCAGCCGGGTTGTTGCTCTTGTTCAGTTCCCCTTCCATGTCTACGGAAGGGCCGAAACCGGGGGTCTCCAGATACTTGCCGAACAATTCGGCACATTTCCTCAGACTCTCCGTCGCAGTCTGCTCATCAATAGCTCCCCAGGGCTTCTCCACCTGCACTGCGTAGCCATCAGGTACGGCTGGCGACTCGAATTCGGCCATGTCCACCGGGACATCCCACTGAAAATCGTACATCACGAATTGATGGCTCGCCTTGGCCCCGCTTTTGTCGAGCCCACTTGTGAGACTCTCGTATCGGACAGGCAAGCGTGTCTTGGCATCTATCCACACCTTCACGTCGACCTGTGAATCGTTGAATCCGGCTCCTCCATCGCGGCTGCAATTGGGATCGGTGGTGCGGAAACCCTCAACGTCAATGCCATCGATGGTTGATCGACCTATGCTCTGGTACTTGCAGGCTGCGATTTCCTTGAGAAGCGTCGCCGGTTTACTGTACCGATCGAGGAATTCCTTCTGCATCAGCGGGACAACCCAGTCGTCGAGTTCTGTACGAATATATCTCTTCTCTATGTGGTTGATATAAATGAGGATCTTCTTCGTGGGGACGAAGTAGGTCTCCGCAAAGCTGGTCCTTGCACCATTGGGATCGATCTCCTCATGGGTGGCTTTCGAGCCACATTCCTTCGATTCCAGATTGATAGAATGCACCTCCCACACGTGAGGTTTGCCCGCACGTGATTCACTCGTTCTTTTGATGATCCCTTTGCACTGGAAGGCTTTGACCTGCTCGACCCGGGCCAGGACATCCGCCAGGGCGATGCCGGACCCGGTGGTTCGCCAAAGAGACAGGCCGATCACGCAGGCGATCACAACGGCCGCCGCAGCGGCCAGCCTGGTTAATGGACTCTTCATGATGGATCTCCACATACTCGGCTCCTGTTGAGTCGATTTGTGCTGGACTGCTCTCGTGTACGTCGTCCTGACCTTCTCGAAGACGGCGTCATCGGGCGCGGCGTTGGTCTGCACCGCCCCTTCATCGAACAATCGCCTCATCCTGTCTGCGGAACTCATGTCTCTACCTCGCTGTCGAGTAGTGCCCGCAGCTTCTCCAAGCCGTACCGGTATCGGCCCTGCACCGTGTTGACCGGGGCATTCTGGATTCTCGCAATCTCTGGAAATCCCAGGCCCGCCTTGAATCGCAGCGTCACCACCTCCCGCTGCTCCGCGGGCAGTTCTGCCATCACCCGACTGATCCGCTGCATCTGCTCGTTCGCGACGGCCCACTGATCGGGAGGACTGACCGGGGCCGCCTGCATCGCCGCATCGTCGAGCGGGGCCATCTGGTGACGCTGTCCGTCGCGTCGGAGGGTACGAATCCGGTTCATCAGACACGTGATCAGGAAGTTCCTCAGATTCCCGTGGTCGTCGACCCTGTCGAAGGACTCGGCGAGCTTGAGGAATACGTCCTGCACGGCATCCTCCGAGCGATGAACGTCGCCCGTCAGAAGCATCGACAGCTTGAGCAGGTCGAGCTTGTACTTGTCGTAGATCAGGCGCAGGGCATCGACGTCGCCCCGTTGAAGTCTCCAGATCAGTCGCTTGTCTTGAAGCATGGCGCCCAACCTGCCTATGAATCGCGATTCTCTGCCTTATTACACTCCCCAATGGGGCTTCTGCGTATAGGCCAAGCAAGAGAATCTGCACAAATAGACAGGGCCGGGTCTGAATGGCCCGGCCCCGGAGGGATTTGCGAGCTTTGGGATCATCACTTGGGCAGGGCCTTTTCGAGCTCCGCCAGCTTCTCCGGAGAGACCGTCTCGGCATGCAGATCGCCGAAGATCACGCGGTACTCGCTGTCCGAGACCTTCCACCGCAGCAGGACCTTGTCCGCGTCCTGGGGCGTGACGGTCTTGCCGTAATACGCGGGGTCCTTCTTGTCGGCATTGAGCCCTACGAAGAACCTCTGGACGCGCCGCAAGGGCGTTCCGGCCTCCATAAGTCTGTTGATTCGGTCTTGCTCCGTCAGGCCTTTGAGCTCCTCCTTCAATCGCACCGCTGCAGGGCTGTCACTCCCGTCGAGTGCTGATTGTATGCCTTCGGGCAGTGCGATGCTGGCATCCCCCGGGTATTTACCCAGCCACTCGACGCACTGCCTCAAGCCCTGGATCGCGCCCTCTTCGGTAATGGACCCCGGCAGCTTGTCCACCACCACCAGATAGCCCTCCGGCACGGGCGGCGGTGCAAAGTCGGCTCCGGTGAGAGGCAGATCCCACTGGATATGGTCCAGCACGGCGTGGATACTCACCCTGCCTCCTGTCCTGGCAACCCCCTCTCCGTTCTGCTCCAAGCGCACTGGCAGGCGTGTCTTCACATCCACCCACACCTTCTCATCCACCTGCGGGTCTATGATCCCCGGGAATCCACCAATGTTGGGATCTGTCGTGCGAAAACCTTCCACTTCTACGCCATCCACGATGGATCGCCCCAAGCTCTCGTATTTGCATTTCATGATCATTCTGAGCCACCTGCCCGGGTCGGTGGCTTGAGACATAATCTCCTGTCCCTGTCGAAACACCGCATCGTCCAGTTCTGTGCGCGTGTATCTCTTCGACAGGTGGTCGATCTGAATGAGTGTCTTCTTCTGGAGTGAGAAATAGGTTTCTGCCACCGGTGTTTCTCCCCCATTGGGGTCGGTACTTCTCTCGACGATGGTGATGGTCTGGCCCCACTCCTGGGAAAACAAGTACGTGGCCTTTTGCCCAGAGTCGGCAGTCCTGCTGCCATCAATGCTGATCACGCCACTGATGTCCCACCGGACAGACTTCGCTTTCTCCACTTCGGTCAGGACGTCGGCCAGGGCGATACCGGAGCCCGTGGTTCTCCAGAGAGACAGGCCGATCAAGCAGGCGATCAAGACGGCCGCCGCCACGGCCAGTTTCGTCCATGGGCTTTTCATGATCATACTCCTCATCGCTGCAACGCGAGTCGACTTCAATGGGTTCGCAGACAGATTTGACACATGGCTTGTGAATTCCTGTGCTGAGTGTTCTCGCAACTGTTCTAGGATCTCGCGGTCAGGCGCCACGGCTTGTCTCTCCATCGCGGACAGCAACGAAGTGAGGTTTTCATCTGGGTTCGTGTTCTTGCGCCTTCTCATGATGCCACCTCTTGCATCCCGGATGCACGATGAGTCAGCCGCGCAAAAGCTTCTCGAAAGGCCTTTCTGGCACGAGCCAGTTTTGACCGTACTGCTATGCGGGAGCCCTTCACCTGGTCGGCGATCTGCTCTATGGCAACGCCGTCCATGTACTTTGCCATCAACAGGACCTGATATTCCGCCGGCAGTTCCTCAATGGCGGATCTGACCAGTTCCACCAGTTCGCGGGATTCGAGCACCTCAGCGGGCGGCCTTTCGTCGCCGCGCAGCCAATCGTCCTTCTGGCCGTTCAGAGACATCCACCACATTTGGGCCTGGACGAGTGCCGACCGCTGCTGACATTTTCGGTAGTGCAGGGCGACCTGGCATTTGGCGATCGTCCACAGCCAGACCCACACGCTGCCGCGTCGAGCGTCGAAGTTGCCGGCCGAACGTGCTGCCGCCAGAAATGTCTCCTGGACGATGTCGGCGATGGACGTCGGGTCGCCGCCCATCAGCCTGGCGACATGGCGCCAGACCTTTTCGGCATATAGATCGTACAGCGTCAACCAGGCATCGCGATTGCCTTGTCGCAGGCCCTCGGCTATCTCCGTCTCGGTCAGCCTGTTCATAGCTGTCAGCCTTCGGTCTCCGGTCTGAACCATCGATAGTTCGGTCTTCCTTATACAATTTGCGCGTCGGCGAGAAGATGTGTCGAGGAAAATGCAAATCAGAGCAGGAACGCAGAAAAAAGGGCGGGCTGTAGAGGCCCGGCCCTGATCGCAGAACCCACAGGTTGGTCAACCTACTTCGGTTGCGTCTTTTCAAGCTCCGCCAGCTTCTCAGGGGAGACCGTCTCAGCGTGCAGGTCGCCGAAGATGACTCGGTACTCGTTGTCTGAAACCTTATACCGCAGCAGGACCTTGTCCACGTCTTTGGGCGTGACGGTCTTGCCGTAGTAGGCGGGGTCCTTCTTGTCAAAGCGGAGTCCGGCGTAGAACGCGGTGAAACAACGCATGGGCAGGAGAGCCTCTACTAGCCAGTTGGCCTTCTCGTCTTCCGTAAGGCCCTTGACCTCTTCCTTCAAGCGCAAGGCAGCCGGAGTGTCCAGAGTGACGAGGGTAGGCCATGAGGACGACCCGTGGCCGGGGAAGTCAGTCGTCTCCGGATACTTGCCGAGGAGCTCGAGACCTTGCTTCAGGCCCTGGACAGCGGTCTCCTCGGTGAGCGTGGGCCATTTGGTTACGAAGCCCGCCTTAGGTTTGTAGTCTATAGGTATGACGGGCTCAAAGTCGGCCGGCACCGCTGGGACATCCCACCGGTAGTCGTAGGTCGTCTTCCGGATGCGCATCTGGGGCAGTACCAGGTCTTCTTCCGAGCGGACGGGAAGTTCGGTCTTCACGTCCACCCAGATCTTTACGTCCACTTGCCTGGCCCCCATGCTGCTGGCGTACCGGGGATCGGTGGTCCGAAATCCTTCGACCTCGACCCCTTCGACACAGGAGCGTCCCAGACTCTCGTATTTGCAGGCCACGAGTTCCTTGAGGTTCTCGCGCGGATCCTCATTGCCAATCCGCCGGGCCGAGGCCGCATCGAACTCCATGCGCAAGTACTCCTTCTGCTGAGGCATGAGCGTGATGAGAGTTCTCTTCTGGGGGAGCCAATAGAACTCGTGGTGGGGGGTCGTCCTGCCATTGGGATCCCGTTCTTCCTCGACATCTTTCCTGCCATATTCTGACACCAGGACTCGGCCGTGCCTGGTGCTATGGTCACCGGACGCATTCGGGTCGGTCACACTGACATCCGTTTTGTAGCTGTAGGCCTTGATCTTCTCAACACGCGCCAGCACATCCGCCAAGACGATCCCAGACCCGGTGGTCTTCCAGAGCGATAGGCCAATCAGACACGCGATCACTACGACTGCCGCGGCAGCCAGTTTCGTTAGTGGACTTCTCATAATCTCTCTCCATGTGCTGTCCGGCGCAGCCGGCTGGTCTTCCAGAGAATGTCGCCGAGCCTGCGACACGTCCTCGAACATCCGCTCATCGGCGTCCGGATGGATGCGAAGCTCAGCCTTCTTGAACAACTGCTTTATGTCATCTGCGGATCTCATGTTCCACCTTGCCATTCAGCAGGGATCGCAGTCTTTCTATGCCATATCGATATCGGCCTTTGACCGTGTTAACCGAGGCACTCTGGAGTGTCGCAATCCGGCGAAATGGCATATCCATTTCCATGCGAAGGCTGATCACCTCCCGCTGCTCGTACGGCAATCCTTGCAGGGCCCGGCTCAGAAGCGTCAACTGTTCGTCGAGAATCGCCCACTGCGCCGGTTCCGGGCCGGCGGACGCAGGCAACGGAGCGTCTTCCAGGCTGATTCCCCCATGTCGGTGGTTGTTTCGCCTGTGGTTTCGCACGCGATTGACCACGCTGGTGGTCAGATAGCTGCGAAGGCTGCCGGTCAGTCTGATCCGCTCGGCCGAACCGGCGAACGCCACGAAGACATCGTGCACGATGTCCTCGGCGGTGTTCCTATCGCCCAGCAGCACCGTAGCCAGCTTGAGCATCTCCACCTTGTACTTGTCATAGATCTGGCGCAGGGCTTGCGGCGAGCCCCGCTTGAATCGAAAGATCAGCAGTCCTTCTTCTACCATCGCGCGCACCTGACGAGAAGCGATTGCTTTCGGCCCATTACACACCAATGGGCTGGGCTTGGGTATGGGAGATTCTCCGTCAGGTGCGATTCATCTCTCGGAGGGAAGGCTCGGCGGCTCTGCCCTGTAATCTGCTGGCGGATTGGCGGGCGGGTGTTACAATCGCCGGGCTTGGAGCCCGATAGAGATGATGTTGGTGCATCAGATAGAGAATTCGACCGGGACCGCTCGGAGCTGGCCATTGTACGGGGCGGCCTTTGCCACCGCGCTGAGCCTGGGCATCTGCTGGACCGCCATGCCCTTTGTCCTGACCGCCATCGGCGGCACCGAAACGCATGTGGGCTATGCGCTGGCGGGCAACAGCCTGGCGTACATGACGGCGTTGTTGATCACCGGCTCCTGGCTGGGACATCTCGACGTGAAGTGGGCCACACGTCTGGCGACCATCGTGGCCCTGGCCGCGGCGGGCGCAATGGCCGCGGCGGTGTTTGGCGCGGGCCGGCAGGGCCAGGTTGACGGGCCGGCCTGGATCTGGATGATCATCGCGGCCGGAGGGCTTGGCGGGGCCGCCATGGCGCTGTTCTGGCCCTTCCTGATGAGCTGGGTCTCTGCTCGGTATGAGGGAGTCCGGCTCAATCGCCGACTCGGACGCTACAATGGCTCCTGGTCGAGCGGCGCCCTGGTCGGGCCGATTATCGGGGCCTGGCTGGTCGAGCGCAATCCGCTCTGGCCGATGGTCGCGGCGGTGGGGTGTTTCGCGATGTCCTTGCTGCTGCTGGGTCTGACCCGCAACAGCACCGCCCATACGGACGAGACGCAGCTGTCGGGTGCGCCGGCCGAGCCATTCCATGATCCGTGCTCGCTGATGGCGTATCGCTGGATGTCGCGAGTCGCTCTGTTCTGCGCGTGGGCCTCGCAGGCGATCGTACGTTCGCAATTCGCGCTGCTCTTCGTGGCCTTGGGTTATTCCGAAGCCCAGTTCGGCATCTACTATGCGGTCTTTGCGTTGTGCAATTTCCTGTCGCTGACGGCGGCGGGCCGCTGGGCGTTCTGGCATTTCAAACTCGCGCCGCTTCTGGCGGGCCAGACGGTGCTCATGGTTGCGTTGCTGATGATGATCTTCGGACGGACGATGGGGGTCTTCGTCGTCTCGGCCATCGTGCTTGGACTGCCGTTCGGGTTCGCCTACAGTAGCCACCTCTATTACGGCGTCTCGGCCAGCCGCAACCGCTCAACTCGCATGGTGATTCACGAAATCGTGATCTCCGTAGGTATCATCACCGGCGCCGGGACGGGCGGCCATCTGGCCAGGCACATCGGTCCGTATGCACCGTACTGGTTCGCCGTCGCGCTGATCGGCCTGGGCCTGATTGTCCAACTGGCAATCTGGTTTGCCTGCCGCACACGGTCTGCGCGACCGGAGGCAGGCTGAAGTCTCCCGGCAAAAAAAGCGTCTCCCGCCCGGAAATTCCTTGCAAACCTCCTCCACGCAGACGTAGTATATGGGATATGAGACATAAAGGCGGGCAGAAGCACTTATCATAAAACTGTAGTTCGCCATCATATCATACTCTGGCATTCATAACCGCCTGCCTTTGTGACCCGGTGAGTTTCTCTGCTGCCCGGACGCTGCGCGTAGAGCGCCGTGGCGCACGAGGTGCAACATGCGCGGAGAATCTCCAATTCGGTCACGTTTCGACGCCTGCCTTGAGCGAGCGGGGGGCGGTCTGCGCAGAAACGGCATGGATCGGTGTCCATGCGGCCTCATATCTTCATAACATCAGATCAAAAGGAGCGGAACATGGACAGGTTAGCGAGCAAGCGAATCATAGTGGTCGCGTGCGCCCTGGTCGTGGGGCTTGCGCTGGCCGGATGGGGCAGCGTCATTTATGTCGATGACGATGCTGTCGGAGCCGATGACGGCGTTTCCTGGGCAGGTGCATTCATGCATCTCCAGGACGCCCTCGCTGCCGCCAAGAGCGGCGACGAAATCCGGGTGGCCGGGGGCGTCTACAAGCCGGACCAAGGCGCCGGCGTCACTGTCGGTGACCGCGAAGCGACGTTTCGCCTCGTCAGTGGCGTGACGCTGGCGGGTGGCTACGCCGGCTTGGCAGGTACCGACCCGAACGAACGCGACGTCGAGCGCCACGAAACGGTCCTCAGCGGCGACCTGAACGGCGACGACGGCGAGGTTGCGGAAGCGCATCACCTTGCCGAGTCTTCGAGGCGAGACGACAACAGCATCAGTGTCGTTGTGGCTGAAGGCGCAATTGCCTCTGTGCTCGATGGATTCACCATCCGAGACGGACACGTGCCCGAAATTACCGGCGGGCATGCCACCGACGGCGGTGGGGGTTTACGCATCACCGACAGCAGTCTGATCGTTCGACGTTGCACGTTCAGCCACAACTGGGCTCCGGAAGGCGGCGCCGCGTTCATCCGTCACACTCCGCCAGATACGGAGACCCTGACGGAGATCCAGGATAGCACGTTCCTCATGAATGCCTCGGGCAAGTGCGGCGGAGCCCTGTTCGCGCAAAGAGGTTGTCTCGTACTCGTGCATTGCGAATTAGCGGGAAACTGCTCCGCCAATGGCGGGGCGATGTACACCGAAGCGGTTGATCTATCCCTGTGCGGGTGTGCGATCCGCGAAAATGCGGCGGTCGAGGAGGGCGGAGGCCTGCTTCACGTCAATGGCAACCTGACTGTCACGGACTGCGTCTTTGTGGCGAATGATGTTCAACGAATGATGGCGCCGGTCGCCCGAAGTCGGGGCGGGGCTATGGCGATCAGTGTCACCTCCAGCGACCAGGTCTCTGTGGCCGACTGCCTGTTCCGAGGCAACCGAGCGGATAGAGGCGGAGCCATCGCGGGGAATCTGAGCAGACTCGTACGTTGTCGCTTCAGCGGCAACACCGCCTACCAAAGCGGAGCTGCTTTCTACGCCAACAGCGGACTGGCCAGCGAGCAATGCCTCTTTGTGGGCAACAGGGTGCTGGATGACGGCGCCGTGATCCAATCTCAGACTCCACTGCTGCTGACAAACACTACCTTCGCCGAGAATCAGGCGCCCAACGGTTCGCTTCTTCGTGTGGCAAGCCGAACACCCGCGAATGTGGTCCTCCTCAACAGTATCGTATGGGACGAGACGCCGGTGTTTGAGGATGAACGCGTCCGCTACATGGATCTGTCGGTGAGCTACTGCGATGTTCTGGGTGGCTGGCCGGGCGAGGGGAACCTTGACGTCGATCCGTTGTTTGCCGCACCGGGATACTGGGACCCGAACGGGACGCCGGAGGACCCGAACGACGACGTGTGGGTCGATGGCGATTATCATCTTCAGAGTCAGGGTGGACGCTGGGACCCGATCAATGAGAGTTGGGTCAGGGACGGTGTGACCAGTCCGTGCATTGACGCCGGCGATCCTCTTGCCCCGGTCGGCGATGAGCCTGTCCCCAACGGTGGCATCGTCAACCTCGGCGCCTATGGCGGGACTGCCGAAGCCAGCAAGACCCACTGCGAGCCGGGGCCCGATCCTCTGTTTGTCGATCCGCCTGGAGCCGATGGCGTGCTGGGCACCGAGGACGACGATTTCCGTCTGACGTCGGATTCCCCGGCGATTGACTCGGGATCGAACCGGACCGAGCCTCCACTGCCTTCTTCCGACCTGGACGGCCGTCCGCGAGTGGTCAATGGCATTGTGGACATGGGAGCCTACGAGTTCTCCGGCGCGATCCTGCCGGGTGAGACGCCTCGGCAGCCAGCGGCCTTATCGATATCGGCTGCGTACAGGCCCAACGCCTGCGAGAAAGCCCTTGAACGGCGAGGCTCGATTTGCGATAATTGAGCACGGTGTGGTGTTTCGGGCTGCTTGCCAGCTTGGAGGGTCGCGAAGGCAGGCGCCGCGCCCGGCTCGAAGCCGGACATTTGGACGAAGCGTTTGAGGGGCGCTTCCATCTTCTCTGAAGGAGGACAGCAATGCTCACGCGATTGACAATTCTGATCACGGGAATCCGGATACTGGCGTGTGGCGCGATGGCGTTCGGCGCGCAGCCTTTCCAGCAGGACACCGGTGCCGACGGCATCGTCTGCATGGAAGCGGAGAACTTCGATCTGAACACGCCCCGGCCGCCGCACACGTGGGAGTTGATCACACAGGTGTCCAATGGCTTTGCTCCGCCGGAAGGGTTCAGTGGGGGCTACGCCATGCAGTCGACGCCGACGACGCTCGCCGGTGGCTCCGGCATCACCAGCAACATCGCTACGACCAGTCCGCAGTTGGACTACGTGGTCAAGTTTGTGAAGCCGGGGACCTACTATGTCTGGATTCTCGGCTATGGCATGGACGGCAACTCCGATTCGCTCCACACGGGCTTGGATGGACAGGAGCCGGTTACGTCTGCGACGATGAGCGGCTTCAACGGCGTCTACAAGTGGAGCAGCCAGATCATGAACGGCGGGCGTCCGACCATCGAGGTGAAGACCGCCGGCGATCATACGGTGAATGTCTGGATGCGGGAAGACGGCCTGACCGTCGACAAGATCCTGCTGACGACGAACGCGGATTATACACCGACCGGTCAAGGCCCGCCGGAGAGTCCGCGCGGAGCGCTGGTGGTGGCATCCGGTCCGTATCCGGGCGACGGCGCCGTCGACGTCCCGCGTGACGTCGTCCTGAGCTGGATACCCAGCCCGCAGGCGGCGGCGCACGATGTGTATTTCGGCACCACGTTCGAAGAGGTGAACGCCGCTTCCCGGGCCCAGTCGCCCGGTGTGCTGCTCAGCCAGGGACAGGACGCCAACTCGTATGATCCCGAGGGCCTGCTGAGCTTCGGCCGGACCTATTACTGGCGTGTCGATGAGGTGAACGCGCCGCCGGACAGCACCATCTTCAGGGGGCCGGTCTGGAGCTTCACCGCCGAGCCGTTGGCCTACCCCGTGGAGAATATTGTCGCCACGGCCTCCGCCTCCGATGCAGGGTACGGTCCGGAAAACACCATCGACGGCTCCGGTCTCGATGCGGCGGACCTGCACTCGATCGATGCGGCGGACATGTGGCTGGCGACCTCCGACGGGGCGGCTCCGGTCTGGATTCAGTACGAGTTCGACAGGGTTCTCAAGCTCTACGAGCTGTGGGTCTGGAACTACAATGTCATGTTCGAGGCGGTTCTCGGGTATGGGCTCAAGGACGTCACACTGGAGTATTCTCTTGACGGCACGGAATGGACGGTTCTGGGGGACTTCGAGTTTGCCAAGGGAACGGCCAAGGCCGGCTATGCCCACAACACCACCATCGATCTGGCCGGGATCGCGGCCAAGTATGTCCGGCTTGTCGTCAACGACAACTGGGGTTTGCTGACGCAGTACGGGCTCAGCGAGGTGCGCTTCTATCATACGCCTGTGTATCCGCGAGAGCCGCAGCCGGCGGATGGTGCCATGGCGGTCGGGCCGGCGAGCGATCTGGCCTGGCGGCCCGGCCGCGAAGCGGCTTCGCACGAGGTCTACTTCGGAACGGACCCGGAGGCGCTGGCTCTGGCCGGCTCCGTCGAGACGAACCGTTACGATCCCGGCTCGCTGATTCTGGGCACGACGTACTACTGGCGGATCGCCGAGGTCAACGAGGCCGAGGCGGTCGCCTCGTGGGAAGGCGATCTGTGGAGTTTTGCTACACAGGAGTATTTCCTTATTGAGGACTTCGAACGCTACACCGACGACATGGACGCCGGTTTGGCGATCTTTGACACCTGGATCGACGGCTGGGTCAACGGTACCGGCGCGACCGTCGGCTACTTCGACGCGCCGTTTGCGGAGAAGACGATCGTCCACAGTGGCGCCCAGTCCATGCCTCTGCACTACAACAATGCGGTGTCACCGTGGTACTCCGAGACCGAGCGAGTCTTTGAGACGCCGCAGGACTGGACGGTCCACGGCGCCGATACCCTGATCGTCCACTTCCAGGGCCGCGCCGGGCCGTTCGCCGAACTGGCGTCCGGCCACATTGTCATGGGGGCGGCCGGCACGGACATCTGGAACACGACGGATGAGTTCCGTTTTGCCCATAAGCAGCTCAACGGAAACGGCGCCGTCATCGCTCGGGTCGAGACGGTCGCCAACACCAATGCCTGGGCGAAGGCCGGTGTGATGATCCGCGAGACGCTGAATGTGGGCTCGACGTTTGCGGCGGTCTACGCAACGCCGGGCAACGGTTGCCGCTATCAGGCTCGTCTGACGACCGACGTGGCCGCCGTCAGTGACACCTCCGTCGCGACGGCCGGCCAGATTGCCATGACGATGCCGTACTGGATCAAGATCGAGCGCGTCGGCAACGCGTTCAACGGGTACTACTCCGCCGACGGGCAGAGCTGGACCGCCTTGTCGTGGAATCCGCAGACGATCGCCATGGCCGCCAACGTCTACATCGGCTTGGCGGTGACCAGCCATTCGGCGGGTGTTCTGACCAGTGCGGAATTCTCCGACGTCACCACCACGGGGAACGTCAGCGGGCCCTGGCAGGTGACCACGATCGGTCCGGAGCAGCCCGCGGGCAATGCGGCCGACCGCCTGTATGTGGCCGTGGAAGACAGCAGCGGAAAGGTCAAGGCTGTGACGCATCCGGCCGGCGAGGCGGCCACGCTCCTGGGCGGCTGGAATCAATGGCGCATTGCGCTTGGCGACCTGAACGGAGTCAATCTGAGGCGTGTCGAGAAGGTGTACATTGGTGTGGGCGATCGAAGCACACCACGCGCCGGCGGCTCCGGGTTGATGTATGTCGATGATGTTCAATTCGGCCATCCGGCCGACGCGGAATGACACGCTGAGTGCACCGCGACGGTTTTCGGAAGACGGGTGGTAGCGATCGGCGCATGCCGGTCGGTGCCGCCCGTTTCCTTTTTGGGGCTGCGCTTCGAACAAATCCGTCGTGACGTCGTATGGCGCACTTTATCGTCGAGGGGCTGGCCCCCCGACCCAGGTCCGCAAGGCTCGCCCGGAACGAAAATATTCGGGGTGCACGTCTTGACGGCCAGCCGGTTTTTCGTCAACCTATGGATTTTATTTCTCAGGGGAGCCCGACTCCCCGAGGGCGGAATCGATGCCTGAGTTTTTGGAGACAGACATGATAGAGGCCAAAGAACTTCGGCGGCGTTTCGGGCCGGTGGTGGCCGTGGACGGGATCTCGTTCCGCGCCGCGAAGGGGCAGGTCGTGGGTCTGCTGGGGCCCAATGGAGCGGGCAAGACCACCACGATGCGCATGCTGACCTGTTACATCCGTCCCGATGGTGGTACCGCCAGTGTCTGCGGGCACGACATCCTGAAAGACCCGGTCGGGGCGCGGCGGTCGTTGGGCTATCTGGCCGAGAACTCTCCGGCCTATCCCGAGATGACGGTGGGGGGCTTCCTGAATTTCATCTGCGACGTGCGTCAGATCAAGGGACAGCGGCGCAAAGCGGCGCTCGATCGCGTCGTCCCCATGTGCGCCATCGAGTCGGTGTACCATCAAACCATCGAGACGCTTTCGAAGGGCTACAAGCGACGCGTGGGACTGGCCCAGGCGCTGATTCACGATCCCGACGTGCTGATCCTGGATGAGCCGACGGATGGACTCGATCCCAACCAGAAGCACGAGGTGCGCAAGCTGATCAGCGCTATGGCCAAGGACAAGTGCATCATCGTCTCCACCCATATTCTCGAAGAGGTCGAGGCCGTCTGTTCCCGGGCCATCATCGTCGCGCGAGGCAAGATCCTCGTGGACTCGACCCCGAAGGAGTTGAAAGAGAAGCACCACGCCAGTCTCGACGAGGTTTTCCGCAAGATCACCAGCACGAAGGTCGCGGCGGTGAATTGATGGGACATGAGCGGCGACGGCCGATCGTCAGGGCTCTGCAATCACTTGGATCTGGAGTGCCATATGAACAGTTTCTGGGCGGTATTCAAGAGGGAGCTGAAAAGCTACTTTGCGACGCCTCTCGCCTACGTTTTCCTCGTCATCTTTCTGTTCTTCGCGGGCTATCTGACCTTCAAGGAAGGATTCTACGAGGCCCGCCAAGCCGACCTGAGACCCTTCTTCACGAATCTTCCGCTGCTGTTCGTGTTCATGGTCCCGTCGACGGCGATGCGGCTCTGGGCGGAAGAACGCAAGATCGGGTCCGTCGAGTTGTTGTTCACGCTGCCGGTGACGATCGTGCAGGCCGTGCTGGCGAAGTTCTTCGCCGCCTGGCTATTCCTGGGAATCGCACTGGCGCTGACGTTCCCTCTGGTGGTGACCGTCTGTTACCTGGGCGATCCCGATATCGGGCTGATCGTGACCGGTTATCTGGGCGCATTCCTGATGGCGGGGGGGTTCCTCGCCATCGGTTGCTTCTTCTCGGCCCTGAGCAAGAACCAGGTGATTGCCTTCGTGCTCAGCGTGGTGGCCTGTGCCGTCCTGGTGTTCGCGGGGATGCCGACGACGCTGAATTACGTTTCGACGTTCCTGCCGCCAGGCATGGTTTCGGCAGTCGAAGGGATGAGCTTTCAGGTGCATTTTGACGCGATGCAGCGGGGCATCCTGCAATTCCAGGATATTGCCTATTTCCTCCTGCTGATTGTGGGATGGGTCGCGGCCTGTGCGATCGTTTTGGATGAAAGGAAGGCCAGCTAATGAATCGGACCATACGCGCGATTATCGGGGCCGTTCTGGTCCTGGTCATTGCCTTCAGCGGAATCAGCATCTGCCAGGATTTGGGCCGGCGGTGGAAAGTGGACGTCACCGACCAGCAGCTCTACACGCTTTCGGACGGGACCAAGGCGATCCTGGGTCGGCTCAATCAGCCGATCAAAGTCCGGCTCTTCTACGCCAAGACGGCGGCGATGAAGGGTCCCGATCAGATCCGCTACTTCAACAATTACTATGAGTTTGTGCGGGCGCTGCTGGAAGAGTATGTGGCGGCGTCCAAGGGCATGGTGCAGTTGGAAGTGATCGATCCACGGCCGTTCTCGGAGGAGGAAGAGCAGGCGTTGCGACTGGGCCTGCGGCGGTTCCCCATCACCGAAGAGGAGAGTTTCTTCTTCGGGCTGGGGGTGCAGACGCAGTTCGGCGTAGAGAAAACGATTCCTTTCTTCTCTCCAGACCGACAGAACTTCGTGGAGTATGATATCAGCTACCTGATCGATACCGCCATTACCCGGCAGAAAAAGCGGGTGGGGATTATGAGTTCGCTGGCGGTGATGGGCGACGATGTCACGGGCTACATGGCCCAGATGATGCGGATGCAGGGCCAGCAGCCCAAACCCCCCTGGACGATTGTCGAGCAACTCCGGCAGAAGTATGAAGTGACCGAAATCGCAACGGACGTGAACGACATCAACGACGTCGATATTCTTCTGGTGATCCACCCGAAGGACCTGCCGGAGAAGACCCAGTTCGCTATCGACCAGTTCATCCTGAAGGGGGGACGGGCGATCGTGTGCGTCGATCCGCACTGCATTGCGGACCGGCCGCAGCGAAACCCCATGCAGATGACCGCGGAGAAGCAGAGTTCGGACCTCGACCGTCTGATGCGAACGTGGGGGCTTCAGATGCCGGCCAACACCTTTGCCGGCGACCGCGCCCTCGTATTGGAGGCGCCTTTGGCCGCCAATCAGCGTCCGCAGCCGATCATGGGATTCCTCGGGCTCACGCCGCCGTGCTTCAGCAAGGAGAAGGTCATTACCGCCGATCTCAACGAGGTCCGGGTGCTGTTCGCCGGTGTGCTTCAGGAGATTCCGCGTGCCGGACAAGGCGGTAGTGGCGATGACCCCAACCAGGTCGCCGCGGCGAGCGAGCCGCCGATCACACGGACGCCTCTGATTATGACGACCGACAAGGGAAACAGTTGGAGCGTCAGCAGCTCGTTCGAGCTGATGTTTCCCGATCCGGACAAGCTCATGGCCAGGTTCATCGAGGGAAACAAGCCCGTTCCGATGGGCTATCTGATCACGGGGCGCTTCCGCAGCAGTTTTCCGGACGGCATCGAGATCGAGGTGTCCGCCGACAAAACCGAGGAGGACGACGAAGACGACCCGAACGAGCCGAAGAAGGTCACGAAGCGGATCACCGGGCTGAAGGAGGCCACCGCGGACTGTGCGGTGGCCGTGTTCAGTGACGTGGACTTCCTCAGCGACCAGATGGCCTATGCCCAGTCGCTGTTCGGCAAGATGGTCGTCGGCGACAACAGCGCCCTGCTGATCAATACGATCGAGGACCTGAGCGGTTCCGGCGACCTGATCTCCATCCGGTCCCGGGGTAACTACAAGCGGCCGTTCACGGTGGTGGACCGGATCGAGCAACAGGCCGAAAAGGAGACCGCCGACGAGGTTGCCTTGATCAATGCCCAGATCGAGGGATTCAACAAGGAACTGGAGAGTCTCGTCAACTCCGGTCAGGCGGAACAGGAAGAGGTGATCGGCAGCTCGATTCTCGAGAAGAAGCGGCAATTGGAGTTGAAGATCCGCGAGGCGCAGCGTCAGCTTCGCGAGGTCAACGCGCGTCGTCGAGAGCGCATCGAGCAGTTGGGTAACATGCTGCGGCGTTTCAACATGGGCCTTGTGCCGGGCGTGGTCATGCTGATCGCCCTGGTCCTGGGCCTCTGGCGCAGCGTGCGCAAGCGGCACTACATCAGCCATGCGAGCGATGCCTAGCGCGAACAGGAATGGCAGATCGGTCCGGAACGATCGTTCATCGTCGATAAAAGGATCTTGTAGATGAGCAACAGGAATCTTGGCATACTGGCCGTCGTGGCCGCGATTATGGTGGTGTGGGCCGTCGTTCAGTCGCGTCTGTCGAGTCAATCGGTCGTCAAACCCTCGGGGCCGTCCTATCTGATCCAAGGGCTGGACCCCTCTCAGATCGGCAGCATCGTTGTCGGTCACGGCGCGAATGCCGTGACGATTCAGAGGCGCGACCAGCAGTTCCGGGTGGTCAACAAGGCGGACTACCCCGCCGACCCGAAGCGCATCAACGACTTGATTACCAAGTGCCTCGATATCAAGACTCTCGATGCGTACACCAGCAATGCGAAGAACCATGAAGACCTTGAGGTGACCGAGGAGAAGGCCCACGGTGTGGTTAAGTTCCTCCGCGCGGATGGGTCGGTTCTGACCGGGGTGATCATCGGCAAGTCGGTGGAGAACGGGCAGAATACCTACGTCCGTCTGGCGTCTCAAGACACGGTGTATCTGGCCGAGAGCGCTCCCTACATACGCTCTACGGCGATCGACTATGTCAATCAGGAGATCGTCTCGGTGAAGCGAGAAGACGTCAACTCGGTCACGGTGACCACGCCGGACGGTTCGTATACCCTCAGGAGCGCCGAAGGCGATGCCGTCGTCATGGCGGATTTGCCCGACGACAAGAAACTCAAGGACAGCGATGCCAAGAGCGTTCTGGGGGCTCTCAACAGCCTGCGGTTCGACGACGTGAACACTCCTTCGGCCGCCGGCGAGTTGAGCTTCGACTACCGGTATGTCTGCCGTCTGGATGATTCCACCGAGTACCGATTTCAGATCGCCAGAAAGGACGGCAAGGCCTACGTGGTGTGCGACGCGGAGTTCACGGACAAGACCCCCGTCACCATGAAGCCCGGCCAGGTCGAATCACAGGAGGAGCTCAAGAAGAAGGAGGCGAAACTCCAGGCCCAGGAGCGGGCCCAGCGGTTTACGCTGCGGCACAAGGACTGGGTCTATCAGATTCCCGAGTGGAAAGCCAACTACCTGACCAAGCGACAGGCCGACCTGGTTGAAGACAGGGCGAAACCGGCGGCAGAGAAGCCGGCGGCGACGCCCGCCGAGAGCAGCCCGCCGGCCGCCGCAGCCCAGCCACCGGTTCCGGAACCTGCGACTGCCCCGGACCCTGCGCCGGCGCAATCGGCCGATCCGAACGCCGGCTGAGCCGAATCCACGGACCGGCGAGCCATGAAGATCGATCGGCTGATTCTCGGGGACTTCCAGACGAATTGTTACGTCGTACGCGCAGATGAGTCGGCCCGGGAATGCCTCGTGATCGATACGGGGCTCGACAGCCGCGACATGATCGCGTTTCTCACCCGGCAGGGACTGACGCCAAGGGCCGTAATCCTGACGCATGGGCATGTCGATCATATTGCGGGTCTGGCGGCGCTGCGGTCCAGGTTCCCGGGGTTGCGAGTCTACATCCACAAGCTGGACGGCCGTATGCTGGCCGACTCACAGGCTAACCTGTCCGAAATGGCCATGCTGCCCTTTGAGACGGAGGCGGCCGATGTGCTGCTGGAGGATGGCGACACGGTCCAGGAAGCGGGGATCGTTCTGAAGGTACTCCACACACCGGGCCACACGCCCGGAGGAATCTGTCTCTACGCCGAGACGGAAGGCGTTGTTTTTGCAGGGGATACGCTCTTTGCGGACGGGGTCGGCCGGACGGACTTCCCCGGCGGGGATTGGGATCAGTTGCTCCACGGTATCCGAACGAAGCTTCTCGCTCTGCCCGAGCAGACGGCAGTGTACCCTGGACACGGCATGAGGACGACGATTGGCCGAGAGAAAGCCTCCAACCCGTTTCTCAGATAGAATCCATGAAAAAACTGTGGCGATGGATTTGCGGTTTCGCTATACTCACATTATCGGTACCACCGGCCACTCGGCGCATGCCTTGGTTGGGTCCGCCAGGAAGGCTCTGTGATGACGGTCAACCTTCATCCCCACGCCCGTGACCGTTTGGCGGAGCGCGGCGCCACCGAGGCGGAGGTGAGGCTGGCGGTGGAAGCCGGTGAGCGGTTCGACGCGAAGTTTGGTCGGGTTGGTTTTCGCCGGAATGTGCCGTTCCAGAGGCGCTGGCGGGGAAAGCATTACAAGACCAAGCAGATTGAAGCCTATGCGATTCGCCGCTACGACGGCTGGCTGGTGATTTCGGTGGTCACGAGGTATTTCTGATGGATTGGAAAGGCTTGGCGGCATGAAGTTTACGTACGATCCCCGCTATAACGTCGGTTATATCCGCTTCAAGAACAAGAAGACCGATGCCGAGTCCATCAAGCTTAGCGAGGAACTGGTGATTGACCTGGCGCCTGACGGGACGGTGTATGGCATTGAGTTGCTGAACGCCAATGACCAGATGCAGCGGGATGATACCGGGCAGTTCGCCGTAATCAACGAGGAGACCGGCGAGGAGACCAAGTTCGCGTTGAAACTGAACAAGACCAGGAAGAAATCGCGCAAGACCCCGCCGTCCGCCCGGTCCAAACGCCGACCGAGCGGATCCTGAGTCTTTCCCAAAGCGTAGCCACCGATTGGGCGACAGGTCTGATGTCATCCAGATGCCTGCCGGTCCCCGACGACCCGCTCAATCGTGCATTCCCGGACCCACTCGTCAGACCCGCAGACACGGAGGCAGCGGGGCGACTGTTGGCCCCGGCATCTCAAAACGAACCGGCGGGGACAAAATCCTCTGGCGTTTCACCCCAGACCTTGGTAAAATAGGTGGACTGGCGCCGTCACGTACCGTTCGTTCGGTGATATATGGGGCGGAATGCAGAATATGGGGTGGATCGATTGAGGCCGAATTGAGCGACGATACGCCAAGAGGCGTAACCGCGGCGGGGACCGGATGGCCTCGCAGACCGGTGATCTGCCTGGTGCTCACGGACGGCACAGGGCGGAGGTTTTCGAGCTTGGAGAGAGGTCGGGATGAAGGGGTCGGTTGGATCGTGCGGGAGAGGCGCCATGGTCCTGGGGGTGGCCGTCTGTCTATGGGCTTCCGTAACTTTCGCAAGTACGGTGGAACTGGAAAATGGGGTCCCGGTCGTCGGTATCTCCGGGACGGCGGGGAGTGAGCAATGCTACACGATCCGGGTTCCCGAGGGACAGATCGATCTTGTCATTACCATCTCGGGCGGCTCGGGCGACTGTGATCTTTACGTGCGCCGAGGGGTCAGACCCACGACGACCGCCTATGACTATCGGCCCTACAAGATTGGCAACGAAGAGAGCGTGACTGTTACCAGCCCGCAGGCAGGAACCTGGTATGTCATGCTGCGGGGCTTCATGGACTTCGCGGGTCTGACCCTGAAATGCACCTACTCCGGCGGCGCAAACGCGACGGTTCTGACGAATGGCAATGCGCTCACGGACCTCTGCGGAGCGGTCGGCAGCGAGCACTTCTTTCAACTGGCGGTTCCCGCGAATCGGTCCAAGCTCCAGATCAGCATCTCTGGGGGTACCGGCGACTGTGATCTCTACGTCCGGAAGGAGGCATTGCCGACGACTGATGTCTATGATTATCGGCCGTTTCTGGTGGGCAATCGCGAATCGGTGATTGTGAACAATCCCGGCGCCGGGACCTGGTACATTCTGCTCAAAGGCTACAGCGCCTATGCAGGCGTGACGCTCCTGGCCCTGTCTGCGGATACGTCAAGCGGAGAACCGGCGCGCGCGGCTGTCACCATCGTCGGCAACGGCGACCTGGTTATCGACGGGTACGTTTCGCATTACTACCCGATGGACTTGAGCATTGCCACGGGGCGGTGGCCCGCTGTCGCCGCCGAAGGGCCGGCCGGCGGGGAGGAAGCAAGTGTCTCTGCCACGCACGAGATGGTCTGGACGACGCTGGACTACGCCACAGACCCCCAGGCGACGATCACCGCGAATTTCACCGTCAGTATGGATCTGTTCAGTGGGAACACCGGAAACAGGGCAAACGCCGAATACTGGGTCAAGCTGGAGCTGATCGGTCAATATGAAACCCTGATCGACTGCGGCGAGGTGCGCTCGGGGACGATCGCGGTGGTCGATGGAGCCAGTGTGACCGATTCGAAAACCGTCTCTGTCAGTGTGACGACTCCTCCGACGCTGGTCGACTACACCAACTGCGCCAGACTGCGTCTGGCCGCCGGCGCGACGGCGGAAGCATTGACCGTGAGTGCATCGGACGATGAACGTGATCAAGGGGTGAGCACCTTGATCAACGGCGTTCCCGTAGGCGGGTTGTCCGGAACGGCCCGCAGCGAAAGCTACTACCGCATCGACGTTCCTGCCGGACAGGCCAAGCTGGAGATTGCGACCTCCGGAGGAACCGGAGACGTCGATCTGTACGTCCGCAGGAATGCCAAGCCGACCACTACGGACTGGGACTACCGTCCCTATCGGATCGGCAACGACGAAACCGTGGCGATCAACCACCCCGCGTCCGGAACCTACTACATCCTGCTGCGAGGCGCCGAGTCCTATACCGGTGCGACGTTGCGTGCGTTCTTCGGGGACGCCAAGCCGCAAGCGCGCTGACGGACGAATCTGAGCCGCCGGCGGGCGTGACCGACGGGCAGAACGATCAGAAGTTGTTGAAGTATTCCGGTCGTCCGTCGTCGCTGTCGTATCGTGCATCCTCTTCGCTGTCGGCGTCGATACGGATGCGTTCGATGCGTTCGGCCTGGCGGGTGTTGCTGTCGACCGTGACGACGACCCCATTGATCCGAACACTTCCCGTGGCAATCTCGAACGGCACCGGCATCTGAGTCCGGAAGGACTTCAGAACGCAGTCGCTCTTGCGACCGAGCACGGAGTCATGGGCGCCGGTCATTCCGATATCGCTGATATACGCAGTGCCTTTGCGCAAGATCTGCTCGTCGGCGGTGACCACGTGCGTATGCGTTCCGAAACAGCAGCTCACCCGCCCATCGAGGTGGTAACCCATCGCGATCTTCTCGCTGGTGGCCTCTGCGTGGAAATCCACCACGACGATGTCGGCCTCTTTCTGGAGTCTTGGAATCCATCGGTCCGCGGCCGCGTATGGGCAGTCCGCCGGTTTCATGAACAAGCGGCCGATCAACGCCAGAACGCCCACGACGGGCCCTTTGCTCGTTTTGTAGAGCGCCGTGCCTCGGCCGGCCGCGTGCTCGGAAAAATTGGCCGGCCGGCAGATGTTGTCGTTCCGTTCAAGAGTCTCGATGATGTCATGCTTGCGAAACGCATGGTCGCCGAGGGTGATCAGATTCACCCCGTAGCGCAGCAGTTTGTCGTAGATCTGCGGTGTCAGACCCGATCCGCCGGCCGCATTCTCGGCATTGGCGATCACGCAATCGATGGATTGCTCACGGACAAGGGCCTTCAATTGGTCGGCCAGGATGCGTCGGCCCGGTCGCCCCACAATATCACCAATGCACAGTATGTTCAGCCTCATGGCTTCCTTCCGACAAGGACACGGGCGCTCCGCATGGTCTTGTTTACCGGGCGTATTCGATACAGCGGACCTCTCGTAGCAAGGTGATCTGGATCTCGCCGGGATAGGTCATCTCGTCTTCGACTTTCTTGGCGATGTCGCGTGCAATCTTCATCGCCGCTTCATCGTCCACCTCGTTGGCGTTGGCAATGACGCGAATCTCCCGCCCGGCCTGAATTGCGTAGGCGGTCTCGACGCCCTTGAAGCCCGTGGCGATCTCTTCGAGCTTCTCCAGACGTTTGATATAGCGTTCCAGCGTTTCCCGTCGGGCACCAGGCCGCGAGGCACTGATTGCATCGGCGGCCGCCACCAAGGGGGTATAGGGATTGTCAGGCGGCACGTCGCCGTGGTGGCCCGCTACCGCATTGAGCACAATCGGCGACTCGTTGAACCGCTTGAGATAGTTGGTTCCGATCGCGGGATGGCTTCCCTCGACATCGTGGTCGATGGCCTTGCCGATGTCGTGGAGCAGGCCGGCCCGGCGGGCAATCGAGCCGTCCAGGCCCAATTCGTCGGCCATAACCTGGCTCAGAAAGGCGACTTCCACGCTGTGGCGCAGCACATTCTGGCCGTAGCTGGTTCGGTAAGCCAGGGCGCCCAGGAGACTGATAATCTTGTTGGGCAGGCCGCGGACGTTGGTTTCGACGGCGGCGTCTTTGCCGAGCTGGAGCACCTTGGCGTTCACTTCGTTGCGGGTTTGCGCCACCAGCTCCTCGATGCGAGATGGGTGAATGCGTCCGTCCTGAATGAGACGCTCCATGGACAGACGGGCGACTTCACGTCGGACGGGGTTGAATCCACTGACCACCACCATGCCCGGCGTGTCGTCGACGATCACATCCACACCGGTGGCCTTCTCGAATGCCCGGATGTTGCGGCCTTCCCGGCCGATGATCCGGCCCTTCATGTCGTCATTCGGAATCTCCACCGTTGAGACCGTCACCTCGCAGGTCTGCTCGGCGGCATACCGCTGGATCGCAGTGCTCAGTATCTCGCGGCTCTTGCTGTCCGCGATCTCCTGGGCTTCCTCGACCTTCCGCTGGATCAGCGATGCCATTTCGTGCTCGCACTCGTCCTCCAGACGCTTGAGCAGGAGCTGGCGGGCCTCCTCGACGTCCATGGCCGTAATCTTGAGCAACTGGTTCTTCTGCTGGGCAATCAGGACCGAAAGCTGCTTATCCTTGAGCTCGGTGTTCCGCAGTCTCCGCTCGACGTCCTGCTCCTGTTTTTTGAGAGCCTGCTCCTGCTTCTGCAGCAGTTCGGTCTGGCGCTCCAGCGCATCCTCCCGCTTGGAGAGCCGCATCTCGTTCTCGCGCAGCTCGGCCCGGATCTGGTTGGCCTCCGCGGTGAACTGCTCTTTCTTCTTGATGGCTTCGGCGGCCGCTTCAATCTGGGCGGCTTTGATGATGTTCTCGGCCTCCCGGTTCGCCGCATCGATCTGTCTGGCCGCGTCCTCTGCCCTCTGCCGAGCACGGGCCCGCGAAATCACGCTGTAGACAAACACGGTCAAACAAATGCCGAGAATGAAGGAGAATACGCATGCGATCCCGGCCTGGAGCGTGACCTGCATCAGAATGGCGTCCATGTTCCCTACCTTTCCACACCATGGTGTTGACGGATAACATTCACTGCGGACGCCGGGCAGGCAGGTGGCAGGGAAGCTCCAAAGAAACGACAGTGAGTCGCGAAACCTTACCCACGGACACGCACGATCAGCGCGGCGAGACCCCAATCGCTCGCGGGCCACGCCTGTGGCGGCGTTGCAGACACCGCAAAACCGGGGTTTTCGCTGATGCTGTCCCCAAATCTCTCACTCCCTCGCGAAAAACGCGATTGATTGATGCGAGTCGATCTCGTTTCACTGGAAACTCACACTGGAGCGGTGTACTTGGCACCGATCAGACCGAGTGGATCTCGATCGGAATACGCCAGCCCCAGTGTGTCTTTGCAACTTAGACCACCATTCGGAACGAGCATCGCATCGCTCGTCCCCACCTGTTTCCGCCCCCTGCCGCGCGAGCGGATTGTCGCTCAAATGACTCCGGGGCGGTCCACAACTGTACTCGTCCACAGTTGCCTACATGATCGTCCAGGTTAGGGAATCGTTAAACCAGCGTCAAGAAAAAAACTCCAAAATTGGCACAAGGCGTTTGTCCGCTCCGGGTGGATCGGGAACCTCGGTCGTCCCTTTCGGGTTATGGGACGGTCGAGCGGGGCGACGGCAGGACTTCAGCGGGCACTTGGGGTGCGCGTACCTGGCGAACGGCGATGTCGCGGAATCGTATCCTGAGCTGATCGGCCTTGTGGATTTGAAGAGCGATATGGCCTCGGAGTCCGACGCTTCGCGCCCGATGGACAGGATCGTCCAGGACGCCGGAGCCGTCGTAGTCCGCGACCTGAATGGCGTTGAGCCAGACGGTGATTCGCGTTCCAACTGCCGCGATCACAAGGGTATTCCAGCCGGAGCCTTCGTCGGCATAATAGAAGACCAGGTCGGGGTTTGCCATCGCCTGATTGACCCACTGTCCCTGCGGAACGGCGGGATGGAGCCAGCGGGAGACGCCTCGGGTCTCGTCCCACATCATCCCTGTTCGCCAGGGCCCGGGAGGGTGGATGTCGATCTGGGGGCCGTCCAGCCATCCCGCCTCATCGTCGTAGCGGCTGCGAATCTGGACCCCGCTGTTGCCCGGACTATCGCGGTACGCCTGAAAACGCAGGCGCAGGACGAAGTCCGTATACTCCCGGTCCGTCACCAGCCAGACGTAGTCGTGACCTTTATGGCCCGTGGAGTCCGCCAGGATGCTGCCATGGTCGACGCTCCAGAACCCGTGACCGCGGTCGCCAGGCTTGCACTTGACGGTCCAGCCGGTCAGGTCGGTCCCATTGAACAGCGGTTCCCAGTCTGCTGGGGCGCCGCGGTGGCGGGCGGCGCAGCCGGACAGCCCCGCTCCGGCGAACAAGGCCAGAAGGCAGAAGGTCCGCCCATGCCTGCGTACAGTGCTGGATCGATCGATCATGGCGTCGGCTCCAATGGGTTTTCGTGTCGTCGACGGCGGCGTCATGGTAGCGTCGGTCCGCGGGTTGCACAAGAGATCCTCCGGTAGTCTGAACCTTGGGAGCACGGCCGGATCACGTGCAAGAGGCGTAGGTTTTTGGAAAAATCGCTATGAAAGGCCTGCGTGCAAATTATAATACAGGGTTTAGGTTAGCTTGTGATCGAGATGGAACCATTTTCGGTTGTTGAGGAGTCCGTATGTCAGGTCATTCACACTGGGCGGGGATCAAACACAAGAAGGCCGCAAACGATGCCAAACGCGGCAAGGTGTGGAGCAAGGTGGCCCGCATGATCATTGTCGCGGCCAAGAACGGCGGGGGCGATCCGGCGGCCAACCTGGCGCTGCGCTACGCGATCGACAAGGCGAAGTCCGTCAATATGCCGAAGGATACGATCGAGAAGGCGATCAAGAAAGGCACCGGCGATCTGGGAGGAGTTCACTACGAGGAAGTATTGTATGAGGGCTATGGGCCGAGCGGCGTGGCGATCATGGTCGAGGCCCTGACGGACAACCGCAGCCGGACCGGTCCGGAGATCAAGAGGATTTTCGAGAAGCATGGTGGATCGCTCGGCACGACCGGGTGCGTCAACTGGATGTTCGGAAAGAAGGGGCTCATTACGGTCGCAACATGCAACGCGAACGAGGATGATTTGCTGGAGCTGGCTCTGGGGGCCGGGGCCGACGACATGCAAAACACCGGCGAGGTCTTTGAAATCACCTGTGATCCGAGCGCCTATGAACAACTGAAGAAGGCCCTGGAGGCCAAGGGCATCCCCATCGAGGTGGCGGAGATCTCGATGGTGCCGCAGAACACCGTGGGGATCGACAATGAAGCGGTGGCCAAGAAGATCGTCTCGCTGATGGAAGCCTTCGACGACCACGACGACGTCCAGAATGCCTATGCGAATTTTGATATTCCCGACGAAGTCATGGCGAAGGTTTCGTAACCGCCAGATCAATGCCTCCGGTCAGTCGGCCAGTTCGGTCATACGCCGTTTGGCCATTTCGTAGTCCTGCTGGCCCAAGCGGCTGACCGGTTGTTCCCGCGTAGGATACATCTGCCTGAATTGCCGCTGGAAAGCGTCCTCGATTTCGACGGCTTGGCGGTAGTGTTGCCGGGCCGCCTCCATGTTTCCCTGTTGTTCGGCTGTCTGAGCGAGGCGTAACTGCAGGCGTCCGGAGCCGGGGTAAAGTGCGGCGGCCCTGGCATACCACGCGTATGCGTCTTCGAGCTTTCCCAACCGGCTCGCGATGTCGCCCGCCTTTTCATAATTCTTGTAGTCGGCTGGATCCCGATCGATGGCTGTACGCAGACACTGTGCGGCCTTTTCCAGCAGCACCGTGGGTCCATCGGAGGCGTGCTCAGCCTCCTGAAGGTAGAGTCTGCCGTTGAGGTAGGCGGCTGCCGGAGACAGCGGATCGGCGGCCGAAGCCGCATCGAGAAGGGCATGAGCCTGGTCAAACCGCCCCATGGAGGCCGCCTGCCGGCCTTGCTGCAATGCGGCGGTCGATTCATAGACCGGTCGCCAGACGAATTGAACATAGGTTCCCAACAACAGCAGGGCGACGAACGACGTAAGCAACTTCCGCGGCTTGCGAGGGGATGATCGCACAAGGGCGGGGACCTGTATGGGACGGCTCAGAGCGATAAAGCAGGCCATGACGGCCCACAGCGTATTCCAGACGCCGGGCTCGAAGATCGCGAAGTCGATCAGGTTGTGCAGGAGAACGCCCGCCACCGCGCAGCCCAGCGCCGCGATAGCGGCGGACCGACGCCCGATGTCGGCCTTTGCAGACTTGTGTTCCGCCCCGGCCGCCAGGAGCAAGAACCCGATCAGAAACGCCGCCACAGGGGCGATGTACAGCACAGTGACTTCATAGAGGACGACCTCGAAGTCGCCCTCGGACGTGCCGGGAATCAGCAGCGATCGCAGTAGCAGCAATGCCGCAGAGACGGTCAGCAGTACGGCTACGGCCAAGCGTTTTGCGCCCGGTTCGTCGCCGACACCTGGCGACAGGGGCTGCGTGGGACGCGACGTGCCTCGATAAATCGGGATGAGGAACATGGCCAGAAAACCCAGCAGGCCGAGCGGGCCGTACTGGGTCAGCACACTCAGCGGAAAGCAGTGCGGATCAGACACCGATTCCGGCGCGGAGGCCGGCTTGTAGCGGGTGTAATTCTGCGCAAAGTTGCCGGGCCCCACTCCGGTCAGCGCGTGGTCGCTATACATCTGCACGGAAGCCCGCCAGTATTGCCATCGGACCAGCATGGAATTGCCGCCGGGCAGTCGGTCATGCCGCAGGCCGTAGGAAACCGCCGCAGCGCCGACCGCCAGCGACGTGGCCAGAACAAGCGAGACGCCCACGACCCACGCCAGCCTGCGATGGGCCGCCAGCCGCCTGCGCAGGAGCAGGAAGATGGCGAAGAGACCTGCCGCGATGCAGAACGCCAGAATGCCGCCCTTGCTCTTGGTCAGCAGCAGTCCTGCCAGAACGAGTATCGCGGCGACCGGCGGGTAATAGCGATGCCGCGATGGAGGGCTGCTTTCCGCACGAGTCCAGGCTTGTTGGAGCAGCAGGGCCAGTGCGGCAAACGAAGCCAGCAGCAGGAACGAGGCGGCTGAGTTACTCGTTGTGAAGAACCCGCGGATGCCTCGCGAGTACAGCCGGTGCTCGAAGAGAAACTGCTGAAAGGTCCCCGGCTCGATACCGAGTGGCCGCAGCAGCGTCTCGGGGTCCTTTTCATACTGCTCGACCGTGATTTCGTTGCTTACGAGGAACTGCTCGGTGCACTGATAGGCGGTGACCACACCCAGCGCGCCGACGACCAGCAGCACGGCGCGGACTCTGGAGGCACGGTCGAGAATCTGGACCAGGAGAATGGCGGCGCAGACCGGAGCGGCGAGCATCACCATGTGATTGATTGCCATGCGTTTGTCGCTGGCGCCGAACGTCGAGATGACCCCGGCGGCAAGGAAGATCGCCAGTCCGATCTCGATGCCGCTGACGCGATAGGCCGGCCGGCCGGACCAGACCTGCCACAGCAGCCAGAGCACCAGACCGAAGATCAAGAAACTCGACACCGTGAGACTGTAGATCGCATCGCCCATGCTTTCCGGCAGCGTGACGGTCTGCGTGGTCGGGGCCTCCGTGTAGGTTACGCGCAACGCCAGAAGCGACAGGCAGAGCCCCAGGAGGACCAGTGCTACGATCGCGGACGGTCGTTTTTGGGTCGGTGGAGCTTTAGTCGATGTCCTTGCCATGTCGGACGGTGCTTTCGAAGATGGCAATGATGGCCAGGATCAGGAAGGTCTGTGCGAAGATCAGGACGGCGCCGATCAGGTTGACCTGGTAGAGAAACGTCGCGCCGAGACCGCAACAGAGAGTAGCCAGGTACAACATCAGCACTGTCTGGGTGTCAGTCAGGCCGCGTCGCCGCAGGCGATGCGAGAAGTGCTGCGTGTCGCCGACAAACGGGCTCCTGCCCTGGCGCAGGCGCAGCAGCGTGACGCTGGTCAGATCGTAGAGCGGCACGGCCATCACCACCAGCGGCATGAGTACCGGGTACCATGGCCCGCTCTGGTCCTGCTGGTAGTACGTGGTGCGCAGCGTCAGCAGGGCAACGAAGAAGCCGACCACGAGCGAACCCGCATCGCCCATGAAGATCGAGGCGGGCGGGAAGTTGAACGCGAGAAAGCCCAGCAGGGTCCCGACGAACACGATGGCCAGTCCTCCGACAAAGACTTGTTGGTTGAAGGCCGCCGCAACGAACAGAATAGCCCCGGCGATGGCGGCGATGCCGGCCGAAGCGCCGTCCATATTGTCGAGGAAGTTGAAAGAATTGATGATTGTGACGATCCAGAGGGCGGAGATGGCCGATGTGACGACGCGGTTGTGGATGAAGAACTCGGCGCGGATGTCCGCCGCCGTCGCAGCCAGTAGCGCCACGAGACACTGCACCGCGAGCTTCACGAAGGGTCCCAGCGGTTTCTTGTCATCCCGGAGCCCGACGGCAAAGAGGATGGCCGCGCAGACCAGCACGACCGCCAGTTCATCGCAGCGACGCAGGAAGTCGGCTGGCACGAAGTGCAGGCGGTCGGCCAGCGTGCCCAGGTATCCGGGGGCGATCAGGAATCGGACGATGCCCGCCGCCGCCAGGATGAAGATCGCCAGCGTGGCGAAGATCGCGATGCCTCCACCGAGCGGGACGACCTTGCGATGGTAGCGATCCGCCTGCGGATAGGCCAGGAGCCCCAGACGCGGCGCCAATCTCTTGGCGCCGGCGGTCAGCAAGGCCGAACAGGCACACGCAGCGGCAAGCAAGCCAACGGCCAGTAGGATCAGCATAGTCTCCTCAACGCCGCCCGTCCGGTTCGGTGTGGCGGTTCATTTCTCGTGTGTTTCCGATTTCCGCTGCTGCAAGAGCCGCCCTCGTACTTGGCTGAAGAAGTCGAAATAGGTCTGCTGGCGGTAGTCCGGATACGTGTATGGTAGAGGACACCACGCGCCTCTGTCAAAGACAAGCGTGACCTCGGCGTACATTTTCGCACCGATATAGACGCGGTGTGCGTAGTTCTTGGTTGTCGCCAGCACGAGCTTGGACGGCTCGATGATGCCCGGATCGAGGTTGACCGGTCGAGGATAGGGTCTGGCCAGCATCGCGGCCAATTCCTGCTCGATGCGGTTCGTTCGGTGCTTGACCCGGGCCAGATCGCCCGGATCGCCCAGGGGCTCGATCGAGACGAACTGCCGGAGAATAGCCGGACCGGTCTGATCCCGGTAGTAGTCGGTCTTGTCGAATGGCCAGATGTCACTGACCAGATCAAGGGGGCCGAGGTCGGACGCCACCGCGTCCCTGGCGGCCTGCAGGCTGCGCGCGTCGCAGGCGAGGATTCCGACGATGTACTTGACCGGGTTGGGCTCCTTGGGTTCCCACATTGGATGCGACGATCCCTCCGTTTCATCTGTCGTGCGTTAACTCCGCGTTGTCGAGGGTCTCGCCGGGATTGGACGCAGGGTGTGCTTCGTCACCGGGCGGTTGCGGTGTGCTGCCCACCGGCGAGTTCCCGGCGTGTGCCAAACGGGACGGAATCTCGTACTGGTCCGCACGCGGGCCATACCGCTCGATCGTCTCGGCCCGGATGGCCTCGATGATGGCTGCCAGATGCTTCGTCGGGTCGATCCAGCCCCGCCGGTCTTGAGGATTCGGGTACGCCTTCTTCAGGATCTGTTCCTTCTCCCATTCCCTCGGTTCGATCTCGACGGTCGCGCGGAAACCGTACTGTTCCACGGCCTTGAGGTTGGGGACCGGGCAGGGCTGCGGTGGCTCGTCCGGACATTCCGCCAGGCCGGGCACAACCCATGGGGTGATCCAACCGTCATCGAGCCCCGTGTCGAGATGCCTCTTGACCATGGTCACCACGACGTATCCGCCCTCGAACCACAATCCTCGGACCCTTTCCCCGGCCTGACGGGCCACCCGCCTGGGTTGGCCTCCGAGCCGGCGGATCTCCTGACCCAGGTGCCAAGTGACAGCCTGCTCGAATTGGCGGTCGGGATCGCGCAGCGCCCGGACGGCGATCAAGCTGCCCATGGCGTTGGAGTAGTTGTCCTCCCAGGAGAATGCCGAATGGTATTCCGGATAAATACCAGCGCCTTTGAAGCCGTGCCAGGTGAGGATCTCATGCCAGATGCTGGCTGTGTAGGCCAGATAGGAAGCCAGATCGATCGCCACTTCGCGGGCGATCGTGTCTCGACTCGTGGACGGGAGATACTTCCAGCCGCTGGGGTAATCCAGCCGGATATGGTGCTTCGAGGGTTCCCACATCTTGTACGACATTTCCATTCGGTTCTTCATCAGCATGTCATGGATGTGGTAGGCGAGGTAGCCTGTCCAGTCGACGACCTTGCGCAGGTGCGTGACGTCGATGTGCCCGCCGCGGCAGGTGTAGACGATGCCGTTTCGCTCCCACAGTGTGAATCCGTAGGAGTGCTTGCCGAGATCATCTGCGTCCAGGTAACGCGTGCCCATGGTGGGACTGGGCAGGCACGCAATCCGACCGCGCGGACAATGTCTGGCCTGCTTGCGGCTGAGGAACTCCGCCCTGGCCGGAGCGGATACACACCAAGCCGCAGCCAGGCACATCAGTGTCGTTCCCACAAGACCGGTGCGAACCATGGACTCTCTCGGACGAAAACAGCTCCAGACAGGCACCACCTATAACCTTATTCTACCAGATCGGGCTCGAACATGCAAAGGCCGTTGGCTTCGGTCGGTGCGGGCCGCCGAACAGGTTCGTTCCCGTGCGGCATCGGTCGAGGATCATGTGCCGAGGCGTATGGTGGTACCAGGCGTCCGCAGAGCGTCACACGTCGCAGATTCGCGTCGCGTAGGTCAGGGCTGCCAGCGGATCACCCTTCGGAACGAATTCGTGAGCGACATAGCCGTCGAAGCCGGTTTCGGCAATCGCCCGCATGATGGCCGGGTAGTACAACTCCTGCGTCTCGTCGATCTCGTTGCGTCCGGGATTGCCGCCGGTGTGGTAGTGTCCGATATAATCCTTGTTCTCGCGGATCGTTCGGATGATGTCGCCTTCCATGATCTGGGCGTGGTAGATGTCATAGAGGATCTTGACGCGGTCGGAGCCGACGCGTTTGCAGACCTCGACGCCCCAGGCGGTCCGGTCGAACATGTAATCCTTGTGGTTGATCTTGCTGTTGAGGTACTCCAGGACGATGGTGACTTTCTTCTGTTCGGCGTAGCCGGCGATCCTCTTCAGAGCCTCGACGGCGTTCTCCACGCCGACGTCGTCGGGAATGCCACGACGGTTGCCCGAGAAGGAGATCACGGTGGGAAAGCCCGCGGCGGCGGTCGCGTCGATGGTCTGCCGCAACTTCGCCAGGCATTGCTCGTGGAATTTCTTGTCGGCCAGGCCGTCGGTCAGAGAATGCGTATTGACGAGCGAACAGATCAGTCCGTGCTTCTTGACCGTCTCGAATTCCTCCGGGCCGAGCAGGTCGATCGCCTGGATGCCGAGCCGCTTCGAGACTTCGCACAACTCGTCGAGCGACCACTTGCCATAGCACCAGCGGCTGACCGATTGTCTGATGCGGCCCTTCGTCGCCACACGCTCGATCTTGCCCATTTCGATGGCACTGACCTTGCCGGTCAGATGAGCGGCGACCGCGCCGGCCGCCAGCAGGCTGGTCTTTTGCATGAGGCTCCTTCGCGAGAGGTTGTTCAGGTCCATGGGGCTTCTCCTGTTCTGTATGGTCTGTAGTGCCGCTGTGAGACGTTACCTTCTGTTATCGTTTGCCCTTGCAGACCTGCTCCGAACGGTCATACGCTCAGTTGTTTCTTGAGCGACTCGATCAATTCGACGACGGTCCGCAACGCGTCTTGAATCGGCGTCTTGCGGCTTTCTGTCTCCGCTCGCAGTTTCACCTCGACGTTGCCCTCGACGACGGACTTCTTGCCGACCGTGACGCGGATCGGGATGCCAATCAGATCCGCGTCCTTGAACTTGACGCCGCCGCGTAGGTCGCGGTCGTCGATCAGGACCTCGACGCCGGCGGCCTTCAGATCCGTGTAGATCTTCTCCGCGACCTCCGAAACAGCCGGATCGTCCTGGTTGACCGGTGTGATCAGCACCTCGAACGGCGCGATCGAGATCGGCCAGATGATGCCGTTCTCGTCGTGGTACAACTCGATCGCCGAGGCCATGATCCGGTTGATCCCGATCCCGTAACATCCCATCAGGCAAGGGGTCTCGACTCCGTTCTCATCGAGGAAGGTCGCGCCGAGCTTCTGACTGTATTTGGTACCGAGCTTGAAGACCTGCCCGACCTCGATGCCTTTCTTGAATCGCAGGGGCTTGCCCTGGTAGGTATCGCCGTCGACCGCGTTGCGGATGTCGGCGATGATGACGTTGTCGCCGACGAGCGGGAAGTCCCGCCCCGGCACGACGTTCCTGGTGTGGTAGTCGCTGCGGTTGGCCCCGGTGACACCGACCGGCATTGCGGCGACCGCGTGATCCACAATGAGCTTCGATACGCGTCCGGCCAGTCCCACGGGTCCGGCGAAACCCACCTTGGCGCCCGTGACCTTCTGGATGGTCGCCTCGTCTGCCAGTTCCGAGTGCGTTCCGCCGAGCACCTGCGTGAGCTTCTCGGCGTTCACCTCGTGGTCGCCGCGAACCAGCACAGCGATTGCATGGTCGCCGACGGAGTAGATCAGCGTCTTGATCATCTGTGCCGGCGTGGTCTGGAGGAACCCGCAGACCGCCTCGATCGTCCCGACGTTGGGTGTGTGGACGTCCTGCGGCGACGGCGTGTTCGGATCGGCCGGTTGCTTCGGCAGCGGATCGACCGCCGCTTTCTCAAGGTTGGCGGCATATGAGCCGTCTTCCGTATAAACGGTCGTGTCCTCGCCCGAGGCGCACGGGACAGTGAACTGGTGGGAGCCGGAGCCGCCCATCTCGCCCGTCTCCGCTTCGACGATCACGTACTCGACGCCGCAGCGTTTGAAAATGCGGCAGTAGGCGTCGTACATCGCCATGTACGATTTGTGCAGGCTCTCCGGATTGGCGTCGAAGCTGTACGCATCTTTCATCATGAATTCGCGCGACCGGAGCACGCCGAACCGGGGCCGGAACTCGTCGCGGAATTTCGGGCTGATCTGGTAGAGATTCATCGGCAGCTGCTTGTACGAGTTGATCTCGTGGACGGCGTGGAAGGTGAACACCTCTTCGGCGGTCGGGCCCAGGACGTTCCATCGGCCGTGCCGGTCCTGGAGTCGGCACATCGTCTCGCCGTAGTCGGCATCCCGGCCGGTCTGCTGCCACAGCTCGCGCGGTTGCAGGCAGGGCACCAGGATCTCCTGGGCGCCGGCCCGGTCCATCTCCTCCCGCACGATCTCGATGATCTTCTTCAGGGTCCGCCATCCGAGCGGGAGGTAAGTGTACGTCCCGCTGGCAACCTTGCGGATCAGACCCGCCCGGATCATCAGTTGGTGGCTGGGGATCTCCGCATCGGCCGGGACTTCCTTCACCGTCGGGATCAGCATCTGACTGTATCTCATGTATTTCACGCCTCAAACACGTCGTCGGTAGGGGCGAATCGTTATTCGCCCGTACAAGAAGGGCCTTTTATAGTGCAAGAGGGCCTCCAGTTCAAGGCTATTTCGCCGACACACCCGATCCTTCGAGTCCTCCCGATTCGTCAGATTCCCAAGCCCCCGAAAGATCTAAAGGACCAACAGGACTGCCCGTACGGCTGGACGGCCGGACGCGGTTCCTGGGCTTGTGGACACAAGCCCGTCTGCCTAAAATGGACAAGCTGTCGCGACGCATGGACTTCGTCGGGCGGCGGGAGTAACGCATTGGCCCAGACAGATGGACTATCTGTGAATCGTAAGAAGGCCCCGCTGGCCATTGGCCGACGTCTGGGCAAGTACCGCCTGGAGGCCCGTTTGGGCACCGGCGGCAGTTGCGAGGTCTGGCGGGCCCGCGATACCGTTGAGGACATCCGCGTGGCACTGAAGATCCCGCTGGTAGGGGTCAGGGGGGAGCGGGACAGCGAACAACTGCTTCGCGAGGTCCGGCTGGTTGCCAGGCTGCGGCACCCACACATCATGCCGATCAAGAATGCCGACGTCATCGACGGCTACGCGGTCCTGGCCACCGAACTGTCGGTCGGGACACTGGAGGATCGCTCCCGGCCGATGTCAGTCCGGCGCATTCTCTCTATTGTGCTCCAGGTGCTCGACGGGCTGGCGTATGCCCATCGGCATCGGGTGGTGCACTGCGACGTCACTCCCAACAACATCTTCCTGTTCCCCGACGGCCGGGTGGCGTTGGGCGATTTCGGGATCAGCCTGAAGGTCAAGGGCCGCATGGCCACTGTCGACGACTTCGGTACGCCGGGATACGTGGCGCCGGAGCAGGCGTACGGCAAGCCTACCTATCAGAGTGATTGCTTTGCAGTCGCGCTGATTCTGTACGAGTATCTTACGGGCGTGCTGCCGCGATGGCCCTTCCGCTGGCCGCCTCGCGGGTACCAGCGCCTGCGCGATCGGACCAGTCTGGCGATGCTGGCGTTTCTCAAACGCGCGCTGGCAATCGATCCGCAAAAGCGTTTCACCGACGCGGCGGAAATGCGAGCGGCCCTGATCGAGGTGATGCCCAAGGGCCTTCGGCTGAGCTTGGGCGCCAGGAGCCACGAGCGGCGTCAGGCCGACTGGCACAAGGTACGGCGGGGGGCCTTCCTGAAGCGATACGACAGGGTTTTGTCGGCGTCGTTTCGGTGCGTTGACTGCGGCGAGCCGATCTCTGAGAGCATGGTGGCCTGTCCCTGGTGCGGCAGCGAGCGGAACCGGTTTGAATCGAACACCGCGTTCAGTCACCTCTGCCCGCGGTGCCGCAAAGGGGTGCTGCCGGAATGGCGGTACTGTCCCTGGTGTTATGGTCCGGGTTTCAAGTCGCCGAGTGAAACACCCACCAAGGGCGTGCGTTATCACGCGCGCTGCACACACTGCGGCGGCGGGCTGATGCGATTCATGCGGTACTGCCCGTGGTGCCGGCGGAAGGTCCGCAGACCGTGGCGGGTCCGGCCGTTTGGCGAAGTCTGCGGGCGATGCAAGTGGTCGGTGGATTCGGAGTTCTGGAACTACTGCCCATGGTGCAAGCAGTGTCTGATCGAGTGAGTGATACATGGAGGTGACGATGATCGAGCGTTCGGGTGCTGCGGCGGGCGTGTCGGCCCGATTCGCGTGGGCGGCCGTTACCGATATCGGCAGACAGCGCGAGGACAATCAGGACGCCTTCGTGGCCGAGCCGGAAGCCGGCCTGTTCCTCGTGGTCGATGGAATGGGAGGGCATCGCGGCGGGGCGATCGCGGCCCGGACCGTCGCCCAGGACCTGCCCCCCGCCCTCGAGTTGGCCTTGGACCGTCTGAAGATCCGCAACGATCGGTCGATCCGTCGGCTGCTTCGAGACAGGATTCTCGATCAGAGCCATCACGTTCGGCGTGAGGGCGACAGTGAGAGCGGCTACGTCGGCATGGGGACGACGCTGGTCCTGCTTCTGTTCTCCGGGGACCGCGTCTATGCCGCCAACGTGGGCGACAGCCGGATCTACCGTCTGCGCAACGGGCGGCTCCAGCAGTTCAGCGAGGACCACTCGCTGGTGTCGGAGCTGATCGACGCCGGGCAGATCACGCCCGACGAAGCGGCCAACCACAGTGCCCAGGGCGTTGTCACGCAGTACATGGGCATGCCGGAGGCGGTCGAGCCCCACGTCCGGTCGGCGGCATTGCGGCCGGGGGACCGGTTCCTGCTCTGCACGGACGGCCTGACCGATATGGTCAGCGATGAGGCTATTGCGCACATCCTCGCGACGCATACGCAGCCGGAGATGGCGTCCAGAGCTCTTGTTGAGGCGGCCAATCGGGCCGGAGGCATCGATAATGTGACAGTGGTGGTCCTGGTCTGGACGGGCCGGAACCAGAAGTAGACCCCGCCGGGCCCGGAATGGGTGGCTATTGGAAGCGGGCTGCGTTTTCCGCGTGTTTATCGTTCGCTTCTTGCGAAATCGCTCCGCCCCCACTATCATGGCCCGAAATTCGAGAAGGGCAACCCCATTGGGAGTCGATCATGGCGCACAAGTTCATCAACGAGATCGGGCCGGCTGAGACGATCAACGACATCTATCTGGTTCGCGACCCGATCTTGCGGAGCACCACGAAGGGCGATCTGTATATTGCGATGTTCTTGTGCGATCGAACCGGCCAACTGAACGGGCGCATGTGGCAGGCCAGCGAGCTGGTCTATAAGTCGCTGCCCAAGCCCGGCTTCGTCCACGTCAAGGGACGCAGCGAGCTGTATCAGAACAACCTGCAAATCGTGATCAACACGATCACGCCGATCGACCCGAGCAAGGTCACCGTCGAGGATTTTCTGCCTCGCACGACAGGCGACGTGGCGAAGATGTTCGCCGAGGTTAAGCAGATTGTCGGAGAGATCCAGAACACGGACCTCCGGGCGCTGACCGAGGCGTTCCTGGCCGACCAGGAGATGATGGACAGCTTCTGCGCAGCGCCGGGCGGCATGAAGATGCACCACGGTTGTATCGGCGGCCTGCTGGAGCATACGCACAACATGCTGCGTGTGGCCCGCGCGATCCTGCCGTTCTATCCGCATGTCCAGCGCGATCTGGTCCTGGCCGGTGTCTTCCTGCACGACATGGGCAAGACCGAGGAGTTGTCGTACGACATGGCGTTCTCGTACACCGATTCAGGCCAGTTGATCGGGCATATCAACAAGACGCTGCTGATGATCCATCGCAAGGCGGACCAACTGCGAAGCCAGGGGGTGGTGATCAGTCCCCCGGTGCTCGACGCCCTGGGGCACATCATCCTGTCGCACCACGGCCAGTACGAATTCGGCTCGCCCAAGCTGCCTGCCACGGCTGAGGCCTTCATGGTTTACTATATTGACGACCTCGACGCGAAGATGGACCAAGTCCACGCCGCGATCGAAGGGGAAATCAGCGACGCCAACTGGACCGCGTTCCAGGGACCGCTCCAGACCCGCCTCTACCGCAAACGCATCGAGTAGGATCGGTTTCGGCCCATCCTATTGTTTCGCCCAGGTGCGGAGGGTTTCGATGCATTCGATCATGGCTCGTCCGTTGTGGTAGCCCGCCTTCCAGGCATTGGCCTTGTCGCCTCGGGCCGTTCCGTCCGGTGCGATGCTGCTGTGCCATTCGCCGTGCTCCCAGTCGACCATTTTGCTCTCGATCAGCTCGAACGTCTTCTCGAAGACGGCCAGGTACTTTGCGTCCTTGGTGAGGCGGTACATGCGCAGCGCGCTGACGATCGCCTCGGCCTGGACCCACCATGATTTGTCGCGGTCGTCGGCGGGGCGGTTGAAGTCCCCGGTGTAGTAGAACCCACCGTTGGTCTCGTCATAGCCGTGCTGGAGCGAATAGGCCCACAGTGTCTCGTACAGGTCCGCATAGGGTCCATTCGACAGCCCTGCGGCGTCGCAGGCCTCCATCAGCAGCCAGACGTTCTCGATGTCGTGCCCATACGAGACACGGGCGTAGTTGCCGTCCAGTCGCGGCGTCCAGTCCGCGTCGTACTTGTCGGTGCAGGCCCCGAGCGTCTTGCGAACGACCGCGTTGCTCTCGATGCCGATCAGTTCGAGCAACCGCTCTCGCGCCAGACGCAGCCGGCTGACCTGATAGAACGTGGTCATCGCTTCCATCAAATGCAGATGCGTGTTCATCAGTTTCAGGCCGGACGGCACGCCCATGTACGAGGCCTCGTCACCGGCGACGGGCTTCCAGTCGGGCTCGAATGACTCGAAGTAGCCGCCGTGAATGTCATCGTGGGCCTTCTCGTCAAGCAGCCGAAAGAACTCCATTGCGAACTCCAAGGCGTCTCTCTTGCCGCTGGCGAGGTAATACTCCGAGATTGCATAGAGGGCAAAAGACTGGCCGTAGAGGTGTTTGCGGGGCTTGAGTTGTCGCTCCCCGGTGGCGTCGACCTCCCAGTAGAACCCGCCGTGCTTGGCGTCCCACATCTTCTTGGTCAGGAACTTGTAACCGTGTTCGGCTGCCTCCAGATGTTCATCCCTCCGATAGCCGGCGCGGGCCAGACGCGAGAACAACCACACCGTGCGGGCCTGACTGACGATCATCTTCGTGCCGGACCCTCGCGACCGGCCGTCGGGACCGAAGCTGATGATGTACCCGCCGTTCTCGTGATCCAGGCTCTTGTCATACCAGAACGGTGCGATGTTCTCCATCAGGATCTTCTCGAGCCTCGGTATGTATTTCTCCGCCAATGCCGCGGCCTCGTCGTCGGCATGCAACGGGCCGCATGTTCCCAGGATGGCCAACATCGACAGCCCGAGGACCTGTCTGCGCGTATGGGTTTGCGTTCTCACCGCTGGCTACTCCTTACCTCGCGTGTGATCGTATGGAAGAGCCGTCAGTTCCTCGGTCGTTTGAACACGGCGACGCGGTCGGCGAAGCTGACCAGTTCCCAGCCCTCGGCGCCCAGCCGGTCGAACTCGCTGTCGAGGTTGCGTGCGGCGGTGATGCCGACCCGTTTGGCCTCGTCGATCTGTCCATCGGTCATCGCCGGATGGATGATCATGTCCTTCGTATCGAGCACGCGGTATTCCCACCGGCCGCTCGCCGACCCGCCGGACTGCGCCCGCAGCGTCAAGGCGTATCCGAGTAGTCCTGCGACCGCGATGATCAGAACCAGAGATGATGGCTTTCGTTCCTGCATGATGTGGTTGCTCCTTCCTCGTGTGGTCCGGGACACGATCTTATTTCGTGCCTTTGAAATGCATGTCGGCGAAATCCATGTACCGCTCCCAGTCGTAATTCGTGACGTCGTGCTGGCCGGGTCGGATGTGGTAGGCGATCGTCCCCATCACGGGATGACTGACCGGCGGCATCTCGTCGGCAGGCAGACCCTCCTTGCCCAGCAGTCTGTAAACCGGGTCAGCGCCTCGGGCGGCGAGGAATTCGCCTCGCGGGTCGGCCCAGCGGTCTTCTTCGGCGCTGGCGACGTAGACCGGCCGCGGCGCTATCAGTGCGATCAGCATATGCTGATCGACCGGGCAGGCGTTGACGTTGTCGTTGTACTTGACAAAGTTGTCGCAGAACCAGTGCGGGAAAACGGTGTTGATTCGCTTGACGGTTTCTCCAAACTCGCGCCGGGACAGCGCCGCGCCGCCACAGCCGGAGTTGTTGGAGATTACAATGGCAAACCGCTCGTCCGATGCGCCGGCCCAGAGCGAAGTCTTGCCGAGCCGGGAGTGGCCCATCACGGCCACGTGCTTGGAGTCGATATCGGGGTCGGTCTCGAAGTAGTCCATCGCCCGACTCAGGCCCCAGGCCCAGGCGCCGATGGAGCCCCATTCATCGGGCGCCGGCTGCGTCTGGCCCGGCTTGTAGAACAGAGGATGGACGCCGTTCTTGAAGCCGTCGTCGAAGTCGGGGTCTATGTCGCCGTAGTAGATGGTGGCCAGGCCGTAGCCCCGTTCGAGGATCCGCTCGACCGGCCAGCGGCTTGCCGCCTTGCCCCGTCCGGCCTCCGTGGCCTTGTGGTCGGAATCCTCGTCTCGCGTCCAGCTCCGGGTGATCGTGATGGCCGGATCGGCGTGGATCGTGTGGTTTCCGCCGAAATTCAACCCGACGAACAGCGGCGCCGGACCGCTCCGTCCGTTGGGCAGGTAGATCAGGATCGTCATGTTGGGGTCCTGCCGGTGGCCGTTGAAGAAGACCGTGACCTCCTTGCGGGTGGCCTTACCGTCCAGGGCGTTTTTGCTCAGGGACGTAGTCATGAACGTCATCTGCTCGGGCCGGCCGGGCGAGCGCCCGTAGACATGCTCCTCGAAGAGACGGAAGATCTCGGGTCGGCGCTTCTGCGACCAGGTCGCCGCATCAGTGACCTTCGTGCCGTCCAGGCAGACCAGCAGATCCGGCAATGTGTACTTCGGGACCTTGGCCTCGTCGTAGTTGACTTCCTGGGCGCCGGCGCAGCAGGCGAGTGTCAGCAGCGCAGCGAAGGTGGCAGCGTGAATCAGACGTTGACGAGCGAACATGTGTGTGCCTCCTTAACAGCGGCAGTCAGCAGGGGCGAATCATCGTTTGCCCTTACAGACCATCTCGACACAGGATGCCCGGCGGTGGGAGGTTTTTCAAGGGAAAAGTCGAATCCGCACCCGTGCGGCCGACCAACGTCAGATCGAGATTGATGCCGACGGCAGTGTACCCTATAATCGCGCTCATGCGATTGCTGAGCCGTCGTCAGACAACTCATCGTCAGGAGGAAACGCTCATGAAGGCATGTTCGGCGTCCATGTTGGTTCCGGCGTTACTCTATATATGTGTCGCCGGTCCCCTGGTGGCCGACGGGGCGATTGACATCTGCCCGGCCAACCCACGTTACTGGCAGTATGAGGGCAAGCCGATCCTGCTGATCGGGGGCAGCAAGGACGACAATCTCTTTCAGATTCCCGATCTGAAGGAGCATCTCGACCTGCTCCAGAGCGTCGGCGGCAACTACATTCGCAATACGATGAGCGCCCGGCTGGACAAGGGCTTCGAGGTGCAGGCGTTCGCCCAGCGGCCCGACGGCAAGTACGATCTGGACCGATGGAACGACGAGTATTGGCGGCGCTTCGAGAGCCTGCTGTCTCTGGCCGAAGAGCGCGACATCATCGTGCAGATCGAGGTCTGGGACCGTTTCGACTACTCGCAGCAGAACTGGGAGGCCAGCCCGTACAACCCGAAGAACAACGTCAATTACACCTACGAGGCGTCCGGTTTTGCCGAGCAGTATCCCAAGCACGCCGGCAGCAACGAGCAGCCGTTCTTCTTTACCACGCCGGAGCAGCGGAACAACACCGTCGTGCTGCCGTACCAGCAGCGATTCGTGGATAAGATGCTCTCCTACTCGCTGAAGCATGGCAACGTACTGTACTGCATGGACAACGAGACCTCCGGCGAGCCGGCCTGGGGCGCCTACTGGGCCCGGTACATCCAGGCCAGGGCGAAGGCCGCCGGCGTCAAGGTTCACACAACCGAGATGTGGGACGCCTGGGACCTTTCGCATGATTCGCACCGCGCCACCTTCGACCATCCGGAACTCTATTCCTTCGTCGACATTTCTCAGAACAACCATCAGAAGGGCCAGGCCCATTGGGACAATGCCCAGAAGCAGCGGGCGCGCATTGCCGACCGGCCTCGCCCGCTGAACAACACGAAGATCTATGGCGCCGACACCGGCCGCTACGGCAGTGACCGCGACGGCATGGAGCGGTTCTGGCGTAACATCTTCGGCGGGCTGGCCTCGGCCCGTTTCCACCGTCCCGATTCGGGGCTGGGACTGGGCGACAAGGCACAGGCCAACATTCGCAGCATGCGGATGGTGACCGACCGGATGGATGTGTTCACGTGTGAGCCGCATAACGATCTGCTGGGCGATCGCGAATCGAACGAAGCCTATTGCCTTGCCAACCCCGGGATTGGATACGCGGTTTATTTTCCCGACGGTGGCGCGGTGACGCTGGATACGGGTGCGCTGAAAGGTCCCGCGACCGTACAGTGGCTCCATGTTCTCAAGTGCGAGTGGTTGCCGCCTCGGATGGTGGACAAGCCCGGCGCGCTGACGCTGGAATGTCCCTCGAAGGACTACTGGGTTGTGCTGGTGCGCCCGCAGGGGTGAGGAATCATTCGCCCGCAGTCAGGGAGGATGGATGCCGACGAAGACATCGCCGAAAATCTACACGGTCAGCCAGGTCAACACCCTGGTCAAGGAGGTGCTGGAGGTGAGCCTGCCCGGCCGGGTCATGGTCAGGGGCGAGATCAGCGGCTGGAAGCAGCACGCCAGCGGCCACTGCTACTTCTCACTCAAGGACGAAGGCTCGGTTCTTCCCTGCGCGATGTGGAAACAGAACTTTGCGAGGGTGCGGTTCCGGCCGGAGAACGGGCTGGCGGTGATCGCGACCGGGTCCATCAGCGTCTACGTGCCGCAAGGGCGGTATTCGCTGATTGTCGAGGAGATGACCCCGGAGGGCGTCGGGTCGCTGCAACTGGCCTTCGAACAGTTGGTGCGGAAACTGCGGGCGGAGGGGCTCTTTTCCGACGAGCACAAGAAGCCGATCCCGATGTATCCCGAGCGGATCGGCATCCTGACGAGCGAGTCGGGAGCAGCGGTCCACGACATCGCCGACAGCGTACACCAGCGCTGGCCCTGCACGCGGCTGTATCTCTACCCGGTCCCGGTGCAGGGCGAGGGCGCCGCCCGGGAGATTGCCGCTGCGATTGCCGACGTCAACCGCCGCAACAAGCAGCTCCAGCTCGATCTGCTGATCGTCGGGCGTGGCGGCGGGTCGCTGGAAGACCTCTGGGCCTTCAACGAAGAGGTGCTGGCCCGAGCGATCTTCGCTTCGAAGATTCCGATCATCAGCGCCGTGGGACACGAGGTCGATACGACTATCGCCGACCTTGTCGCGGACCGACGGGCGTCGACACCGACCAAGGCGGGTGTGGTGGCGGTGCCCGACATGCACGATGTGCTGACCGATCTGGAACACCAGGCGAATCGATTGACGCGCAGCGTCCGCTCTCGCATCCAACTGGGCGGCGAATATCTGCAGACGATCCTGGCGAGCTCCGCGTTTCGCAATCCGCTGCTGGCTGTGCGCATGCGCGAGCAGTACATTGATGAGCTGGCATCGGCCCTGAGTGAGGCGATCCGGATTCTGCTGGCGGACAGGCGTGCCCTGGTGCAGGTCTGCCACGAGCACATTGCGCGGATCGAGCCTCATCGGCTGCTGGCGCTGATGACTCTTGACCTGAGCGGGCTGGCGAACCGGGCGCGGGCGGCGATCACTGCGGCGATGGCCGCCCGGACGGTCGATCTGGCCGCCTGTGAGGGCCGCCTGGCCGCGCTGGACCCTCGCAGCGTGCTGGCGCGGGGTTATACGATCACGACGAACAAGACGACCGGCCGGCTGGTGCGCACGCGTGCCGACGTACGGGTCGGGGATACGATGCTGACGGAACTGGCCGGCAAGAACGTCATTGAAAGCGAGGTTCGCAGTGTGCCGTAGGGGCGAACCATAATTCGACTTCTTGAACAACGACATCCAGGCGCGAGAGGAAATGACACCATGGCGCAGAAGAAGGCCGAAGAGGACATCACCAAGCTGAGTTTCGAGGACTCGATCAAGCGGCTCAGGACCATCGTGGACAAGATCGAGCAGGGCGAGATCCCGCTCCAGGACAGTCTGGAGCAGTACGAGCAGGGCATGGCTCTGATCCAGCACTGCCGGCAGATCCTTCAGAAGGCCGAGAAGCGGATCGAGAAGATCAACAAGGCCGGCGAGGAGACGCCGGAGCCCGCTGGAGAACCGCCCGCCTCCGAGCCTCCGCCGGAAGACGAGGGCCTCTTCTGACACCATTGAATTCGAGGCAGGCCGATGCTATAATGCTCGTGGCCCTGCGAAGGGACGCGGTCGTAAAACGCCGAGAAGCCCGATTGCGGAGGGCCCAAGCGAGTGCGGCTTTCATAGGAAGGGGAGAAGCTATGTTCGAGCGACGTAAGAGACGCAGCGGAATCATTATCGCATTGTTCGGCTTGTTGATTGTTGTGGCAGCGGAGGCCTTTGAGACGTTTCCCATCGCCCGTGAGGCGGGCCATCAGCAGTTCCCGGCCGTCGACGACTGTATCGTGGTCTGGCAGACCGATCGCAACGGCGACTGGGACATTGCCTTGGCCGATATTTCCTGCCCGGGCAGCATCGACCCGCTGACGCTCGCGGACATGCTGAGCGAATCGCAGTATCCGGCGGTGTCCGGCAACGTGATTGTCTGGCAGAGCAAGTTCTTCCTCTTTGAGGATTGCGACATTGTGGGCCTCGACCTTTCCACGGAGACGTTCTTCCCCGTCGTCGAGACCCCGGCAGACGAATGCAACCCCGCCGTTTCAGGCAATCTCGTGGTCGCGCAGAGTCGGATGACGGCATACGCCGGCTGGGACATTCTTGCCATCGACATCACGGACCGCGCGAACGCACAGCCGTTCTGGCTCGATCGAAACGCGGAAAATCAGTGGCGCCCCGACATCGATGGCGGCATCGTCGTTTACGAGGACGTTTTCGATGGGATCTCCTACATCAGCGGCTGGGACCTGTCCGATCTGGATGACGCCGCCTGGTTCCCGGTGCGCAGCGTGGTCGGGCCATGCCAGTCGCCGGCAATTGCCGGCAAGTGGGTTGTCTGGCAGGATCAGGGGGAGGGGACCGCTGTGACCGGAGGGGACAACGTTTTTGATCCTCGTCTGCCGGCGTTGCTCGATTGCGAGGGTGCGGTCGAGGCTTCGAATCCGGACGTCTACAACAACGTGGTAGTCTGGCAGGATCGGCGTAACGGGAACTGGGACATCTATGGCTTCAACCTGACCACAAAGACGGCGTTCCCGATCGTTTCACAGGGCGCCGATCAGACCCACCCGGCCATCACCTTCAGTCCCTCGCTGAAGGCCTATGTCGTCGTATGGCAGGACTACCGCAACGGCAACTGGGACATCTACGGCGCCATCCTCAACGGTCCGGAGGTGGCCGGATGCGTCTCGCCCTTGACGGGCGACGTCGATGCCGACAGCATCACGGACGACAAGGATATCGACGAGGTCGAGGCCCGTCTGGGCCAGCAGAACGGCATCCCGGTCGAGGCCGATTGAGCATGGACGGGGAGACTCTCAAGCGTGCCCCGGGCGAGGGTGGATTTCGGTTGATCGGCTCTCCTGACCGGTGCATAATAAGCGCGGTCCGTCGCGAGCGTGGCGGAATTGGCAGACGCGCCAGGTTTAGGTCCTGGTGTCCTTCGGACGTGGAGGTTCGACTCCTCTCGCTCGCAGTGGCCGTTTGTAGTGACGCTGTGAGGCGTCACGTTCCGGCATGTCGTCACGGGCATACTACGAGCTGACGAGGGGCGAAATGCTAAGGGACTATTTCGAGCTCGACAAGCGACGGACGAACCTGCGGATCGAGGCGGTCGCCGGGGCCACCACCTTCCTGACGATGGCCTACATCATCTTCACCCACCCCAACATCCTGGAGCCGACCGGGATGGACAAGACCGCTCTGATTGCGGTGACCTGCCTGATCTCGGCGGTTTCGACGATCGCGGCGGGCCTGGTCGGCAACGCGCCGATCGCGATGGCTCCCGGCCTGGGGCTCAACTCGATCTTCGCGTTGCTGGTGGTCTCGGGGAAGATGGACTGGCAGACGGCGCTGGGCGTGGTGTTCCTGTCGGGCCTGTTCTTCCTGCTGCTGACGCTGGTCGGACTCCGCAAGAAGATCGTCGAGGCGATCCCTATCTCGCTGATCTCGGCGATCGGGGTCGGCATTGGGCTGTTCATCACGTTCATCGGGCTGACCGACCTGGGCCTCGTCGTGGCCAACCCGATCACGATGGTTTCCGCCGGCCCGATCACCCCCAGGGTGCTCATTGGCCTGGCCGGACTGCTGACGATGATCTTTCTGGAGAGCCGCAACGTTCGCGGCTCACTGCTGATCGGCATCGCGGTCTCGACCCTGCTGGCGGCGGCGACCGGACAGGTGACGTTGCCGGAGCGGGTGGTCTCTCTCGACGTGAATATCCGTCCAGTCGCCTTCAAACTGAATGTCCTCGGCGCGCTGAAGTGGAGCTTCATGGGCAGCATTTTCATGCTGATGTTCCTTGATATGTTCGACAGTATCGGGACGCTGGTGGCTTGCTGCCACAAGGCGGACATGCTCGACGAGCAGGGCAAGATCCGGGGCCTGGACCGGCTGCTGGGAGTCGATGCGGCCGCGACGATGGTCGGGGCTCTGCTGGGGACCTCCACGACGACCTCGTTCGCCGAGTCGGCCTCGGGGATCGAGCAGGGTGGGCGCTCCGGGCTGACGGCGGTCGTGACCGGAGTCCTGTTCCTCGTGGCGCTGCTGTTCATTCCGCTGGTGGCCGTTGTGCCCAAGTACGCTACCGCACCGGCCCTGATCATGGTCGGGCTGTTCATGGTGAAAGAGGTCCGGCGGATCGAATTTGGCGACTTGGCGGAGGCGTTTCCGTCGTTCATCATCATCGTGATGATCGCGCTGAGCTACAGCATCAGCACGGGCCTGGCGTTTGGCTTTGTCTCGTTCGTGGTGATCAACCTGGTTTCGGGCCGGGTCCGACGGATCAAACCCGCCATGTGGGTAATCGCGGTGTTGTGCATCGTCTTTCTTACTCTGGACAGGTTGCCAGGTCTTATCGAGCGCCTTGGAGAGCTCATTTAAGGGACGGCAAACCAGCGAATTCCATGTGCATGGTGTCGTTAAGGGGACACCAGTGGCAGAGTCGCGTACGATCGGCCGGAGGCTTGCATTTCTGGCGATAATCGCAGCGTTGGTGGGCGGTGGCGTGTGGATCGTCTGGGCCATCGCGCAGTATCGTCCGGTATGTTATCCGGCGTACGTTCGCCTGATCTACAGCCTGGACGCCGACACCCACGGCAAAGGGAAACAAGTGGTTGCTGCCCTGCGTCGCTGTCTGTGGCATGAACCGCCGGATTGCCAGGTGAGAATGCGCCGGAGCGGGACGGTCGAGGTGTGCTTGGGGACGGACCCCAGGAAGTGGGACACTCTGTTGCGCCAACTTAGCAGCATGGGTCTGCGGCTAACCAGCATCATGGCGGAAATGGCGGATATCATGGAAGCCGCAGATCACAGAGCGGCCTCTGATCCTGCGACGCAGGCGGATGATAGCCGTGCCCAGTCGTTGGCTGACAAGTCGGATGCAATGACGCGGGAGATATCCAGGCGTTTGGTGGCGTCCCGCTTGCGCGGAGTAGATGATGTGCGTGCGATCATCGAACGCGGCAGTGGAATGGCGTTTTGTGTGTTGGCAGAGCGTTCATCGGTGGGCGACCAAGCCTCTATTCTCCTGAGCAGATTGGAGACCGACGGACCTCAGGCAGCCGGCGCATATGTCTGGTATGAACTGGCCGATCTGGAATTGATGGATCAGACGGATGTGGTGGTGGGCCAGTTTAAGGGACGGCCCTATGTGCTGGCCTGTGCGGCGGCGGAGCTGACGATGGTGCAAGATCGTGCCGGGGCGTCCTGGAGTGTGCGGGAGGCCAGCGTTGGGTTGGGATTCGACGAAAGACTCGTTGTCAACTTTGTGCTGGACCCGGCGGGGGGCAGCCAACTCGAAGCCCTGTCCGCTCGCGCCTATGAGCGTCGCCTGGCCATCGTGGTTGGGGGGCGGGTGTATGCGGCTCCTATGGTGAGAGGTACGCTGGGAGCGTCCGGCCAAATCAGCGGCCACCTCAACTACTCGGATTGTGTGCGTTTGGCCGGGTACTTGCTCGCGCCGCCGGAACCACTGGGACTGCAAAGCGGGCCGATGCGAGAACCGATGGTGAAGAAACCGTTGTGGGTATGGCGGGAGATTCCGGCGCATGCGGCGGGCGGACCTGTCCTGGTGCTCGGAGCGGCTGTGGCATGGTTCGGCTTGCGACGACGAGCAAGCCGCGCAGGCATTGGATCGTCGGGCTGTGACTCGTGTCCGGGGATTCCCGGCGGGCAGGCTGATACAACCGGTACAAGAGACATCACCGTTGGCTAAGGAGAATTACACATGGGTAAGGTAGGAATCGGCGTGAACATGGAGTTCATTCGTCACGCGGACAAGCCGTTCGAATGGGGCGTCGAAAAGGCGGCCGAACTGGGCTACGAATACATCGAGCCCTGGGTGCATCTGGGCCGGGAGCTGATGAGCGAAGCAGGCTACTACATGACGATCTCGATGTCGGAGGACCCCATTCGGATTCGCAAGATCTGCGAGAAAGCGGGCGTGAAGCTCTCAGGCCTGTCGTCGCACACGCCGCTGTGTCGCCCGGACGTCAGCGGCAACTACCTCAAGCAGGCGATTCGCTTCGCCGCCGAGTGCGGTGCGCCCGTGGTCAACACGGACGAGGGGCCCAAGCCCCGCTGGACCACGCGGCAGGAAGACCACGTGCTGATGAAGTACACGTTGACGGAGGCGGCGGGATTCGCCGAGAACCGTGGCATCCTGATCGGGATCGAGCCCCATCAGCAGTACAGCAAGACACCGGCCGGCCTCGACCGCATTGTGGGCCTCGTGGATTCGCCCGCCATCGGTGTCAATTTCGACACCGGCAACTCCTACCTGAGCGGCCACGATCCGATGGTCTGGCTGGAGCACGTCAGGGACCGGCTCGTCCACCTGCACGCCAAGGACATTTCCATCCAACACTCCAAGGCCGAGCGAGGCAAGGTCACCGGAACGCCGGCCGGTTGTGCGTGCGGCGACGGCGTGATTGATTGGAAGAAAGTGATCGCGGTCTGCCGGAAGGCCCCGCGTGACATCGTCCTGAGCGTCGAGTGCGGCACGGTCGAGCAGGCCGAACGCAGTATCAAGCACCTCAGGCAGTTTGTCTAAGAGCACCGGAGGAAAGTGACCATGCGCAGGGGGTATATTCCGTCTGCGATCGGGATCGTCCTGATCGTTGTCTCGATGGAGGCCAGCGGTGTGAGGGGCGCGCCGTTGTGGAGGGCAACCGTTGATGCCAATAGTCTCTGGGTGCGGGCGGGTGAGTCGCCCGTGCTCCAATATCGCTATGGCGATGTCCCGTTCAAGCCGTACGTCAAAGAGTTGTACACACCCAACGGTCTGAACGTGCTGCTCGATGCGCCACACGATCACCTTCACCACCACGCGCTGATGTTCGCGGTGGCCGTTGACGGTGTCAATTGCTGGGAGGAGACCCCGACCGCCGGACACCAGCGACACGATGCCTTTATTGAACGCGAACTTGGGAGCGGGCCTCGGTCCTGGGCAAGGTTCGGCGAGCGGATTCACTGGGTTGACGCGGCGGGTCGCCGGCTTCTGGATGAGCAGCGGACCGTCAACGTCCGCCACGCGGGTGAGCCGAAAGCGGTTCTGCTGACCTGGCAGAGCCAACTCTCCGTGCCGGAAGGCAAGGCGTCGGTGACCCTGAGCGGATCGCACTATTTCGGCCTGGGGCTCCGCTTCATTCGAGCGATGGATGTTCATGGGCAGTTCCGAAATGCCGACGGCCGCCCAGGTGTCGTGTTCCGAGGTGAGGAGCGACTGACGGACTCCGACTGGTGTGCGTACACATCCAAGGCAGGGGACACGGTCGTAACAATCGCGATGTTCGGCCATCCGGACAATCCTCGACATCCGACGACGTGGTTCACGATGGCCACACCGTTTGCATACCTGTCCGCGACGATGAGACTGCATGAGAAGCCTCTGGTCGTCCCGTCAGGTGAGCCTCTGATGCTGCGATATGGCGTCGCCGTGTGGGATGGGCAAATCGAGGTACCGCGAATCGAGGCGATGTATCAGGAATGGGTCTCTCAAGAGAGCGTGCTATCCGACTGACAAGGAGCGACGTGACATGAGCAGAAGTAAGGATCCCAGAGTGACGAGGCGGGGGTTTATGCGCGGGGCCGGCGTGCTGGCGGCTGCGGCGTTTGTCGGTGGCTCCCGGAAGTCCGCGACGGGGCAGGTTCGCGAGGCGAACAACCGCATTGGCGTGGGCTTCATCGGTTGCGGCGGTCGCAGCGCGGCGCACTTTCAGGCGGTGCACTGGCTCAAGACCCAGGGGAATGAGGCGGTGGAGATCGTGGCGGCCTGCGATGTCTATCGACCCCGGCTCCAACAACGGGTCGAGGGGTATGGCGGCAAGGCCTACATGGACTACCGCGAATTGCTGGCCGATCCGAACGTGGATGTGGTCTGCATCGCGACGCCGGACCATCTGCATGGGTACCAGGCGATCGACGCGGTCAAGGCGGGTAAGGATGTTTACTGTGAGAAGCCCGTGACGCACTGGCGCCAGTTCGAGCTGACCAAGCGACTGGCGGAAGAAGTCCGCAAGTCGGGCCGTGTTTTTCAGTTGGGCAGTCAGGGAATGCGCGACAGTGCCTGGCACCAGATGCGCGACCTGATTCGGGATGGTCTCATTGGAAAGCCGATTCATGCCGAGTGCGGCTACTTCCGCGTCGGCGACTGGGGTGAGCGCGGCATGCCTATCGACGACCCTAACGCCAGGCCGGGGACGGACCTCAACTGGGATGCCTTTCTCGGCGACGCCCCGAAGAGGCCCTTCGACGTCAGCCGGTTCTTCCGCTGGCGGATGTACGAGGACTACGCTGGCGGTCCGAGCACCGACCTGTTCCCGCACAGCCTCACGCCCGTCGTCCATATGCTGGGCGTGACCATGCCGAGCACTGTCGTCGCCACGGGTGGCAAGTTCCGCTACGAGGAGCGGGAGATCCCCGACACGTTCAACATGCTGATTGACTACCCCGAGGGGGTCACGGTGGCCGTCCTTGGAACCCAAGGCAACGACTACCCGGGAACGGGTTTTCGCGGAGCGCCGGGCCGAATTCCGATTGTCCGGGGCTGGGAAGGTACGCTGACCATCGAGGGCAACGAGATCGTTTTCAGGCCGGCGCAGGAGTCCAAGAAGCAGCCGCAACGCGTGCCTATCGACCACGGCGAGGATTTCGTTGAATATTGGCGCGATTTCCTGGCCTGCTGCCGCTCGCGCACGACCAAGACCGCCAGCCCGATGGACTTGGCCTATCATGTTCAAACTGCCCTGCAAATGGGTATGCTTGGATGGAAGCAGGGCAAAATCGCCCGTTTTGACCCCGCGAGAGAGCTGATTCTCCTCTGACTGGCCCTCAAGAGAGCTTGACAGAAGTGCACAGCGGCCCCTGTCCAGGCTGACAGGGGCTTTTTCCTGACCTTCAGGCGGCGAAACAGCAAGATAGTGACAAGATTCAGCTCTGCAATATTACCCATTTTGACGCGTTTCGGGTATAATATGGCAGTAAGCCCGGGTAGAAGGGCAGGCACATGCGATACGGGATCCTAACTGGGAGTTATGAATCTCGACCCGCGGAGAATGCAGGATTGGCAGATCGCAGATGCGGCCGAGGGTCGGATGAAACCGATCCGGCGGCTGGCGTCTGAGCTGGGTTTGCGCGACAACGAATTGATCCCCTACGGGGCAAGACTTGCCAAGGTGGATTACGCCACAGTCTTAGGTCGCCTGAACGATTCTCCGCGGGCCAAGTACGTGGATGTGACTGCCATCACTCCCACGCCCCTGGGGGAAGGCAAGACTACCACGACGCTGGGTCTGATCCAGGGGCTCGGTGTGCTGCGTAAACGCGTCTGCGGCGCGATTCGCCAGCCCAGCAGCGCTCCGACGTTCAACATCAAGGGTTCGGCCGCCGGCGGTGGCCTGGCCCAGTGCATTCCGCTGACGCCCATCTCGATTCGCTTCACCGGGGACATCGACTGCGTGACCAACGCGCACAACCTGGCGATGGTGGCTCTGACCGCGCGGATGCAGCACGAGCGCAATTATGACGACGCCCGACTGGCGCAGAGCGGCCTGCGGCGTCTGGACATCGATCCGGGCCGCGTCCAGATCGGCTGGGCCATGGATTTCTGCGCCCAGAGCCTTCGCAACATCCGGATCGGCCGCGGCAGTAAGATGGACGGCTTCGAGATGGATTCGGGCTTCCAGATGACCGTCGCCAGCGAGGTCATGGCTATTCTGTCCGTGGCGGCGGATCTGCGGGACCTGCGGGAGCGCATCGCTCATATGGTTGTCGCGTACGACAGGCAGGGGAATGAAGTGACCACCCGCGATCTCGAGGTCGATGGTGCCATGACGGCTTGGCTGATCGACGCCATCAACCCCAATCTGGTGCAGACTCTCGAAGGCCAGCCGGTCTTTATCCACGCCGGACCCTTCGCCAACATCGCCATCGGCCAGAGTTCCATCATCGCCGATCGCCTGGGCACGAAGCTGGCGGAGTACCATATCACCGAGAGCGGGTTCGGCGCCGATATCGGTTTCGAGAAGTTCTGGAATCTCAAGTGCCGCATGTCGGGTCTGGCACCCGATGCCGTGGTGCTCGTCGCCACGATTCGAGCGCTGAAGATGCACGGTGGCGGACCCGCGGTCAAGGCGGGCATGCCCCTGAGCCATGAGTACCTTGCGGAAAACATCGGACTGGTTGAAGCGGGCTGCGCCAACCTCCTGGCGCATATCGATATCATCAAAAGAAGCGGCATCAGGCCCGTCGTCTGCATCAACCGCTTCGACACCGATACGAAGGCAGAGATCGACTTGGTCCGCCGGATCGCCGAAGCCGCCGGGGCGCGAGCAGTCTGTTCCGAGCACTGGCTCAAGGGCGGCCGCGGCGCGGTCGAACTGGCGGAGGCGGTAATTGAGGCCTGCAGCGAACCGAACGGTTTTGAGTTCCTCTACGACCTTCAGATGCCGTTGAGACAACGCATTGAGCTGATTGCCAAAGAGGTCTACGGGGCCGACGGGGTGACCTACACCGATGGTGCGCTGGCCAAGGCCAAGCGGCTCGAAGCGGAGTCTCTCGGCACTCGTCTGGGCACCTGCATGGCCAAGACGCAGCTCAGCCTCTCTCACGACCCAGAGTTGAAAGGACGCCCCACGGGCTGGGTGCTGCCGATCAACGACATCCTCGTGTACAAAGGGGCCGGTTTCGTCGTCCCCGTGGCCGGGTCGATCCGGCTGATGCCCGGCACCGGTTCCAATCCTGCCTTCCGCCGCATCGACGTCGACGTCGACACCGGCAAGGTCCGCGGACTCTTTTGATTGACGATCCATGATTTGTGATCTACGATTTGACAGAGCGCAGAATGCCCCGTCGTGCAACTGCCCGATCGTGAATCGTAAATCGACAATGGAATGGAATGACCGCGAGGATCATCGATGGCAAACAGGTGGCGGCCGACATCCGGGCCGAACTCAAAGCGGAAATCACAGCCCTTAAGGCCAAGGGCATCGTGCCGGGTCTGGGGGTGATTCTCGTCGGCGACGACCCGGCATCCGTGTCGTACGTGACGGGCAAAGAACGGACCTGTGACGAACTGGGGATCTACTCGGACCACAATCACTTGCCGCGTGAGACCTCGCAGGCCGAGCTGAAGCGGGTGATCGAGAGGCTGAACGACGATTCGCGCGTTAACGGCATCCTGGTTCAACTGCCGTTGCCGAAACATCTGAGCGAGTCCGAGGCGATATTCACGATCGACCCGGCCAAAGACGTGGACGGAATCCACCCGGTCAGTGTGGGCAAGATGGTGACCGGTGAGAGGGCTTTCCTGTCATGCACGCCGCACGGTGTGCTGCAACTGCTGACTCGCAGCGGCGTGAAGATCGAGGGATCGCACGTCGTCATCGTCGGCCGCAGCAACCTGGTGGGCAGGCCGCTGGCGAACATGCTGATCCAGAAGAGTCCCCTGGGCAACGCGACCGTTACGGTCTGCCACACGCGGACAAGGGACCTCGCCTACCACACGCGCCAGGCGGATATCCTCGTCGCGGCTGCCGGCAGCCCGAACACGATCACCGCCGACATGGTCAGGGACGGTGCCGTGGTGATCGATGTCGGCGTCAATCGAGTCGAGGACCCCAGCAGGAAGCAGGGCTACCGGCTCGTCGGCGACGTGGATTTCGAGGCGGTCAAGGCGAAAGCCTCGCTAATCACCCCGGTGCCCGGCGGCGTCGGTCCGATGACTATCACGATGCTCATGTACAATACGGTTCTGTCCGCCAAGCGCGCCGCAGGGCTCGTTTGACCGGCAACATGGGCCTCGTCCGCAAGGACCATCATTTCTGTCTGTTCCCCCGAGTCGCCGACCAAGGTGAGCTGGGTGGATGCGAAGCTCAGTTCTTACCGAGGAATCTGCATCAGCGATAAGGTGGGCTCGGCTCACCATCCCGGCTATTTCTTTGAAATCCGCAGTGCCTCGCTGTACGATGCCTGTAGTGAACGCATGACAGGGGATTTGACTGGGACATCACGGGCAGCCATGGAGGAATTTGTATGATCTTGAGGAGGAGGCAGAAAGAGGCGTCGGCGACCGCCAACGGCCTCGACGAGGAAAGGGACCGCAGGCCTTCAGTTCCCCCGAATAGGCTGTCCAGGCGTGAGTTTCTGGCGATCAGCACCGCGGCGTGTGCTTCGGCATTCCTGAAGCCGACGTCGGTACTGGCCGCACAGGGCGCCCGGCGTTTTCATTGCTGCCTGGCTTCCAAGGTCATTACCGAACGCCCTGAATTGCTCGATCTCATACGAGAGGCGGGCGTGAGCGATGTCTGGTTGGCGTCTTTTTTCTTCGGGCATTGGTATGAGAAGCCGGAAGACCTCAAACCGGTGATCGCCATGGTGGAGGCAAAAGGACTGGGCTGGAATATCATCAACGTGCCACTGGGGCATCCGGGCGATGCGCTGGGTGACGCCACAGGTGCAACGCCGCTTGCACCGCCGACGCGTTGGCGGATGGCGGAAAGACCCGATGGCACGAAGTACTCCGGCACTTCGCTGCACCCTCCCGCCATTCAGGAGAATGTCGATGCCATTCGACGGATTCGAGCATTGAAGCCGGGGACGATCTTCCTCGACGACGATTTCCGCCTCGCGCAGGGGCCGGGCGTAATCGGGGGCTGTTTCTGCGATTGGCACAAGAAGGAGTTTCTGGAGAAGCATGGTTTTTCGCAATCGCATTGGGAAGAACTGCTGGCGGATGTGGAAGCGCGGAATTTTTCCCCTGTCCTGCGCAACTGGGTGGACCACACGTGTGACCAATTGACGGCCTGCTTCAAGGCCCAGCAAGCCGCTGCGCCGGAGGTGGCTCTGGGGAACATGATCATGTATCTGGGCGCCGAAAAGGCGGGCATTCGCCTGGCGGATTATGCGGATACGCCCTTCCGGGTGGGCGAGATGATGTTCAACGACAAGGACTTTGGCCGTCTGTCCGGCAAGACCGGAGAACTCTTCAGTTGCCTCTTTCATCGGCGTTATGCCAGACCGGATCTGGCCTACAGCGAAACGACGGCTTTCCCCGCGGACCAACTAAGCGCGAAGAACATGGCGGCCAAGCTGGCGGTCTCGACGATCTGCGACGTACGGAATACGATGTATATGTCCGGGATGACCCCCTTCCCGGAGACCCATTGGGAGACGCTCGTCCCGGCGATGAGAAAACAGGCCACTTTCCATGAGGTGATTCGAGGCCATACGCCGCAAGGGCCCTTCAAACACTACTGGGGCGAGGCCTCACGCTACGTCGGCAACGACAACCCCTTCAGCATCTTCCTGGCCAGCGGCATTCCTTTTGAGGTCGTCGATACGCTTTCCGCGGATGGCTGGACCTTCCTTTCCGATCAGGATGCGCGCTACTGCCAGGCGAAAGGGAACTGCTTCTGTCGTACGGGATTGAAAGACATTCCGAAGTCCATTCGCGCTATCCCCGATGACTTGGACGCCTTATGGAAAGTGAAGGCGGAAATGGTGGGCAGTGGTTTGAACGTCCCCTATGTGATCGACGAGAAACCGGTGGTCTGTGCCTGGTATCCGACCGCCAGAAAAGTCTTCCTGTGGAATCTCGCAGAAACGAAAGAAGACTTCCAGTTGCAGGTGGCAGACCAGAAGATTCCCCTGAGCATTGGGGGCTTGGATTCCGTTCTGGTATCCGTGTGACAGAACGGCGCATGACGAATGGGCTTGGAGGGCGGGCTGGGCCCACCGTTCCGGCTCGTCACCGATATGAAGACGTGCAAAAGCTTAAATAACGAGCTGACCCTGCGACGTCCCTGATCCTCCATTTCACCGCATAGACGGCATTCTCGCGCATGATTCACATCGGGGATGATTCTCTGACACGATGGGCTGACCCTGAGTCACTCCTGGATCTGCCGGGCTTTGACGGATCCTGTTCTTCTTCCAGATACCGTCTGTAATCCTCGTACAGCGTGACGCTGGCCGGCCCGCCGGGCTGGCAGGTCATCGCCGGCGCGCTCATAATGCCGGGGAACTGATAGTGCAGGATCTTCTCGAAGTCCGGGAAGCGCTGGAAGTCGCCGATCAAGTCGCCGATCGGGCGAGGATGAAGCTCGACACCATTTCTGAACACGAATGTCTCCACATCCAGCCAGAGATGGCACCCGGCTTCGTCGCACAACGACTGCAACAGTGTGGCCGCCTGCTCGCCGGTCAAGTCCCCCTCCGGCATGCGGTGGAACCCGAATGGCCCGAGGATGTCCACGTGGGGCAGCAACTGGCGGTATGTTTCCTCTGCGCCACGAAGACCATGGGGATTGGTCGCCAGGAGCACGGGCTTGTCCGGGGCGTGCCGCTTGACATGGGAGGTGAAAGTCTTGAAGAAGTCGACGATCTCCCGACGCTGAAGGGCAGGGTCGCCGAGGCCGGGCATGTACAGGCCGCCGCCCTGTTCGTGGCTGAGATACCAGCCATAGAACGACTGATGGTGCCCGTACCGTCGCCAGAGTTCGTCCGCCACGTTCGTGCACCAGCGCAGCGAATTCGGCGTGTAGTCGAAGAACGCATACGTGCCGACCCCCGGCATCACGTGCATGCCCAGTCTGTCAGCCTCGTCCATGATCGTCTCCAGCGGGTCGGCCGAAGCGATGGGCATGCGCGCAGGATAGAGTCCGGAAGGATAATATGCTTTGCCCGGATATGTTTCTGGAGTGAAGTCGTGCTTGGTGCGATGAGTGAAGTTCTGAAACATCATCGTGATGACCAGTAGATTCTGCTCGGTCGCGTGCATCGCGCGGACCAGCTCGCGCCAGTTCTCGTCGGTCATTTTGCCCAATTCGGTGTTGAAGGGTCTTCCTTCCTGCTCGTCGTGGTGATAGAGGTCCACCCAGGCGCCTCCGAGCCGGCGAGTGGAGCGGACATCCGATCGGATGATCTCGATGGGACGCTCCATTTGCAACGTCACATCGCCCGACCTCGCCGTCATGATGATATGATGCCGGCCCGCGTGCCCCTGGGTGGGCCAGCGGAAGCCGAAGCCGGCGGCCGACTGAGGGGCTATGCTGAGAGCCACCTGATGCAGACGCTGCTCCGGCTTCTCTTCATCGAGATACAGCACGACCTCAAAGGTCCGCGCTGCATCAACGTCATTCCGCACCGATCCCCGGACATCCAGCTCGATCCGGTCCGTCACCGGCGACGGGGGGATCAGGGTGAGGCTGATCCGGGGTCTGGGTTTTTGCATCCCGGTGAGAGATCGAACCGCCTCATCCGGCGACATCGCGCGCCCCCGGCGGTCGCAGTCCATAGCGATGCGGGCTTCTGTGACCGGATCCCACAGCGGGGTCCGCATTTGCCGCATGCCCAGGACGGAGGCGATCCAGTCCTGCGTCCCGCCGCTTTCGACGGCCCGGACGCCCCAGCCAGAGTCGGCGTTGCCGGTCCCCACTTCCCATCGCTTGAAATCGAACGCGCGGAACCCGCCGCCATCGGGCGAAGGTTGCGCGTCCGGGCGAATCTGGACAGGGTATAGGAACTTGATGGTCTCTGACTTGACCGCGGCCAGGCCGACCGTGGCAATCCGAACATCGGGGAAGGCAGAACTCAGAGGCCATAGCAATGCCGCAGCCAGCACCCAGTTTGAAAGGGTGGCTCGCATGATTTCAGATCCTCCATTTCACCGCGCAGGCCGCTGTCACGATCAGACGCCTCACTCAGACTTTCCCACCTTCGCAACGTCCGCAATCCTCCGCACGCACGCGATGATACCAGCGACCATCAGACGGGGCAATCGTGCATTCCAAGAAGGCGGGGTTCATCCGGCTTGGGGCCGTTTCGGCCCGGCGAAGCGGGAAGGTGCTGACGGCAAGGAGTATCGGAGCCATGTCGGCTATGGTCGTGGTCTGTGTCCGTTACGCCCAGCGTTTCTGCAGGACGATGCCGGTGATGATGAGCACGAGGCCGACGAGTGTCGAGGGGAGGATCTGCTCGCCCAACACCAGCGCGATGACCAAGAGCGACAGGAACGGAACCAGGTAGATCAGGTTCACGACGTGAGCGGTGGTTCTGGCGGTCTTGAGGGCCTTGAGCCAGACGAGGAATGTGATCCCCATCTCGAAGAGGCCGATGTAGATGCCTCCGACCAGTCCCTGCCAGGGGGGTACCTTGGCTTGGTCCGTCAGCAGCAGGGCAACGAGAACATACCCGGTTGCAAACGCGAAGTTGAGGAACAGACGCACGGCCTCGTCGCAACGATCCCTGGTGTTGTAGACCCAGAAAAGGGCCCAGACAACCGTGGTGCTCAAGGCCAGCAGCACCCCAAGTCCATTGCTGAATCGAAAATCCAGGATGTCCGAAGGCTTCGCGGGGCGAGTGGCGATGACCACCACGCCGGCGAAGCTGATCAGAATCGCCAGGACGCTCGGCAGCCGGATTCGCTGGCCCAGCAGGGGGATCGAGAGCAGCACCAGCGTCAACGGCCAGACAAAATTGATCGGCTGGGCCTCCTGGGCCGGCAGCAGCGAATAGGCCTTGAACAGAACGGCGTAGTAGAGGAACGGGTTCAGGAAGCCCAGTCCGGCCGACCATAAATAGTCCTTGTGGGTCAGCGTCCTGAGCAGGCCGAGCCTCCGTGTGGCGGCCAGATAGATTCCGAAGATGACAGTCGACGTGGCGGAAGCAAGGAACAGCAGCGGCAGGTCCCGTACGTGCCGCTGCGAAAGCTTGAATGCGGACGCAGAGGTGGCCCAGAACAGTACGGCGACCATTGCGTACACGTAGGCGGCGGAGGTTCGCTTCTCGGCGTTCATGGGTGGACCAACTCGGCGAGCCGGTCTCTGGCCTGCCACGCGCAATCGATCAGCTCGTCGCGGAACGGGGATTCTTCGTTCTTCCACACCCATCGCAGCACGTCGCCGAGCCGGGCTCGATCCAGACTCTGCCAGCGGATCCCGTGGAACTCGTTGGGCACGCTGTGTTTGGCGACATCCCCCAGAAGCATCGCGACGCCCGCCAGAGCACCCACGGCCATATGGACCGGCCGGATGCCCCATTCCAACGCGAGGGACATCGTGCCGAAGATCCGGTCGGTGACGCCGAGCTTGCGCAGAATGTCACGGGCGGCCCGATCCGTAGTGTCCGCCAGGAAGGGATTGGTCATCCGCCGGAGCAGATCGTCCGCATATCGCCGGTAACCCGACTCGGTAAACAGCTCGTCGCCCAGCGACGCGTATTTGCGGATCAGGGCGCCACCCGATTCGCGGACGAAGGCCTCACTCGCAACGCACATCAGGGGCTTGTCGCTGGCCAGTTCGGTCATCTTTGTGTAGCCTTTGAGTGTGCCGATGAAGCCGAGCAATGCGTGGATGGCGTTGTGGCCGTAAAGTTTGGCCTCTTCGAAGGGCAGCAGATCGTCCTTCTCGACGAAGACTCGAATGCCCGGCGCAAAACCAGGGATCGTTGTCCTGGTGACGAGGATGCGGTTGAACTCCTCGACCAGGAATGCCCGGTCGATTCCGGGGGCAATGGGCGTCAGACTCAGCGAGGCGATCTCGGTCGGATCGGTCACGACCCGGCTCATCTTGCCGATCACCGTATTGAGAAACTGCACGCGCGGTGGCAACGGACCGCTCGAATACTCCGCGACGGCGTCCCTCAGAATCTCGGCCGCATGGTTGTTGTTCTCGGCCGCGTAGACAACGGCCGGTTTCCCCCCGCCGTGGGCCAAGCCGTCGGCGACCAGTGCGGCGACACTGTTGGCCTGGCCCGAGGTGTAGAAATTCACCGAGGGAAGGCAGGTGCATATCTCCGTCGCCTCGGACAGCGCGCTGCGAAGAGCCTGATTGTCGTGGGGATCTGCCGGGTCGAGCAGTTCGACGTTGTCGATCCGCTGCGTTTCGATGCGGTCCGCCTTGGCCACGTTGACGTGGTACGTGCCGTGATTGGCGCCGACGGCGCGAACCAGGGCCCGGTCGACCTCCGCGACAACGATCCGGGCAAACCGGCCGCTTTGAAAGGCCTCTTTGGCGAATAGTCCGCTCTGGATGGGCCCGAATCCGAAACCGACAAGAATATGATCGGCCATCTTATCGTCCGGCCGTCCTGAGGAACGCATGGATGTCTGTGTCTTTCGTGAGCACGCTGATCTCCAGGTCGTACGTCCGGCTCTTTCCGGGCCCCAGGTAGATCAGTTGCTTCTGTTGGCGGGCCGCGCTTTGACCAATCGGGAAGTTGGTGCCTGGTTCCAGGCCGGTGACATACTCGCCCGGTCCCCAGTGCTGCCAGTTGGCCATACAGGGGAAGTGCTTTTTCTTGTAGCGGGTCGCCACGGCAAGGCCCAGCTTCTGATTATACAGGCCGATGGTGCAGAAGCCGTTCGTGTCGGCCGTGACGTCGATGAACCCGCAGGCCTCGCCGCCGCCTCGATGGGTTTCCATCGGCTTGCGGCACACGCGGAAATCGCTCGTGTCGTTGAAAATCGCGTTGTCCATATCCAGACCGCGCGATCTCCATGCACCTTTCCAGACGATCTGTGTGCCCTCATCGACCAGGGGCCAGCCGTAGTTGCAGTGGTACAACAGCATGTGCGGCGTCGGCGAGTTGCCCCGGTTTGTCACTACGTCGTGGATGCGGATCGTGCCTTCGCCCAGCGTGCTGGAGATGGTTCGTCGCAGTTCGAGGGTCGGGCCGAAAACGCGGTATTCTTTGACTACCGCGGTGATACTCATTTCAAGCCTGCCGGCGTGAAGGTCGGGCTGGGTGATGGATTCGACCTCGGCCGGGGTGTTGCTGATGCGCCCGTGCAGACCTCGCTGGCCCGATTCATCGTCGTCGGGCGCTCCGGCGTGTGTGAGGCCGCAGGTCGTCAGGAGGCCGCCGCCAAACGGCCACAGCCATTCGATGCCCTGATTGGCATCCGGTCGCGGCGCAGTCACGCCGGCATGACTAAGCCAGGCAAGGCTATGCTGATTGTGGAAGGCGTCCACGATGTCCAACGCCCGGTCGATGACCACTTTGTATCGCAGCCCCGAGCCCGTATTGACCCACGCGATTCGCGTGCCCTTGCCGAGTCCGTTATCCAGAACGCTCGTCTCGATTCCGCCCACCTGCGCGGGGTTGCCCACGCGATCCTGCCAGTCGAACGAAGTCTTCTTCTGTGCCATTCGAGTTTACTCCCTGTCAATTGAGCGCCCGCCGCAACGCTTCGAAGCTGTCGAACCCTTGGTCGGTTTGCAGCACGCGAAGCATTTTGTCGTAGGTCTTGATGTTGGCGTAGCGGTCGTCGAGCGGGGCCTTGATGAACAGCGACGCGAAGAGGTTGCCCGCCTGCACCGCTTGCGCGAAGTCGATCGACCCGTCGCGAAACGCGCCGAGGTTGTTCGCCAGATAGGTGATCAGGCCGGCGCGGAAGGAGTCGCCGGCGCCGACGAGATCGATGACCTCGCCGCTGAGGAATCGCGAGATGATCTTGACGGGCCCACCCGCGCGGCCTCCCGGTGTCAGGTGCGTTTCATACGCGCCGTTGCTGACCGTGACGCCGAACAGACGCGTTCGTCCTTGCTCGCGCCAGAATCGTTTCGTCAGAAACTCCAGAAAGTGCGTGATGTTTTCTCTCTCACCGAACTCGACCCAATCGCGGGGCTGACTCATCGTGTTTTGGATGAGCTTTGCCTCATCCGAGGAGGTGAAGAACACGTCGAGCTCCGGCAGGAGCGGCTCCAGCAGCCGGTATTCGGCGACGGGCTTGCCTTCGGCGATAAGTCGATGCGGGTCTCCCGTCAGCGTGTGACTGTCGGCGATGGTCAGGGCCCCCCGGGTCCGGCACCAGTGGATAAACTCCGCCAGATCGCAACCACCATTGGCGTCACCCCGGTCGGAGAGGCCCGAATACATGTAGTAGACGATCCGGGGTTGGAGCCGCTCGACGGCCTTCCGAAAGATCGCAAAGTCGAAATCGTTGTTGGCGTTGGGGAAGTAGGCGATGCCGCCCCGGTCGTCGCCTTTGGGGTTATGGATGAACGTTGTTCCGGTCGGAAGCCGGGGATGGATATGGGTGGCGGACATGTCGACGCCGTTGGCGACCATGACGTCGTAGAAGAAACGACCTTGGGCATCGAGTCCACCGTAGTTTCCTTTGCCGAGGTTGACGCCGACGGCGACCTTCAGCCCGGTCCGTGCGATCAACGGCGCGGTGTTTCCGGGCCCGCCCGCGGTGGCTGCGCCTTCGTCGATCCACCGCTTGATCTGCTCCTGCGAATAGTCGGGCATGTCTTCGGTTCTGCATTTGGCCAGGCCACCTTTGCCCACGAGCCGGTCGGCAAACTCGAAGTCGGCTCGACGCAGGTCTGCGACCGCCGTATTGAGGATCAGAACGTCCACTGCCATCCGTGGTGTCTCCTTTCGCCGTTTGGCCTCAGTGCATTTCCGCCTTGCAGGTGCCGATCGCCGGGCGATAGAAGTTGAATTGCACGTTGGGGTGGTCGGCCAGCAGGGACATGGGTACCGCGCTGTCGGCGAGTTTCTCGGCGATCATCAGCGTGGTCAGACGCATGCCGAACGGGTTGTCGTGCGTTCCTGCCTGCCAGATCGAGACCTTCTCGGCCTTCCACGTCTGGACCGGCCCGACGGTGATCGCCTGGGTCGGTACGCTGGTGACGACACCGCCGCCGCTGGTGCGCGCGTTCTGCATCACCGTCACCGGATGCAGGTCCACGATGCGCGTCGTCAGTTGGCGGTACTCCTGCGGCGTCGGCGGGCGGTCTTTGTACGGGTCCTGTCGACGAACCGGGTCGTTGAACGCCCAGTGTTTGATGTCGCCCTGGCCGCCCTGCATGACGGCGCAGCGGATACCGTCCCAACTGCGAATGTAGGCCGATGTATCGGCCTTGGGAAAGTGCAGATTCGTCTCGGGCATCTTCAGTTCCGGTCGAATCCGATTGAAGCATAGTTCCTTGTCCGCCTTCGCGAAGGACAGCGGATGTGCCTCGGGCACCTCCGCGCCGTTCATGTACCACTCGTCCATGCCCCAGAAGTGGGCGTCGTGCAGCTTCAGTTCCAGCGCGTTGACCAGTCTTGCCACGAGGGGCAATTGCTCCGTCGGTCCGATCGGTCCGCAGATGCCGACGGGGTTGTCGGGCGTCGCCTGCTTCCAGGTGGTGACGTATTCGAGGGCTTCGGCCAGGTAGAAGTCCTCCAGGGTGTCGTAGAAGACGACCTGGAAGCCTTCGCGACTCAGAGCCGCCATGTCTTCGGCGGTGAGGCGGGCCGCATCGTTGAGGATCTCGTCGTCCAGCGTCGTGTAGTCCCACCAGTCCGGGGCCAGGAGACTCTGTTTTCTGCCCATGATCGTTCTCCTATGTCGTGTGGACCAGATGGCCCAGTTCGGCCTGGAGCAGGTTGTCCTGGGGGTAGGCATGCCCCAGGTGTTGGCGGAACCCTTCGCCGAACGCGACGCCGATGGCGGCGCCGCGCTGGCGGCCGAGCTTCTTCATCTGGTCGGTGTATTCATCGATACCGTGATGAGCCAGCAGCCAATTGCGCTGGCTCTCGTGGCAGACGAGCATCTTCGTCTTGATGTCGATGACGCTGCTGGTGTCCACGATGAAGCCCGGCGCGATCGCGGCCCCGAATTTGTCTTTGCCCTCGACGGCGTCGGTGTAGTACAGGTGCGGGATCGGCTCGAACGGCTCGGCGCCGGGTGTCTCGATGTTGACGATGCCGCAGCAGAAGCACGCCGACTGCGTCAGCTTGCTGGACATCTCGTGGTCAACCATATAATCCGACGGACTCAGTGTGAAGACGATCTTCGGCCGGACCTTTCGCACCAGCGCGATCGCCTTAAGGAGAGTGGGGCGGTCGTACATGATGAAGGCGTCGTCGCATTCGAGGCAATGGTATTCGCCACCGAGGAGTCTTACTGCCTTGGTGGCCTCGCTTTTGCGAATCCGGCTGATCTCCTGGCGGCTGTACTCGACGGTGCCGCAATCGCCCGGCGTGAACGTTGCGATGTGGACCTGCCAGCCCCGCTCGCGGAGCAGGGCCAGGGTCCCGGCGCACATGAACTCGGCGTCGTCCGGATGGGCGCCGAGACTCAGGACAACTTTGTCATTGCTCATGGTTCCCCTTGTCGGCGTTTCGGGTGGTTCACTTGCCCATCAGGTGGCTGACGATGAGCAGGTCCAGCTCTTCGTAGTCGCGATCGGCGATCAGTTGTTCGACGCGGCTTTCATCGAGGCTTCGGGCCAGCTCGACCAGTTGCAGGAAGATCGTCCGGCTGTTGCGGAGATGTTTGGTTGCGACATCCTGCTTTTGCGTCCGCACCGCCTTGACGTCGAGGCCGACGAACTCGCCCTTCTTGCCGTAGTCGTACTTGTCGAGGATGCGAACCTGGTTGAAGGCCCGGCGCAGGTTGACCGATCCGAAACTCTTGTCTTCGTCGAACTTCAGACCATTCTGGTCATTCAGGTGGACCGTGTAGAGTTTGTCATACGCCAGGGCGAAGCCCATTTCATCGGATGGATCGAGGCCCGCCAGGATGGCGTGAGCGGTCTCAATATTCACGCCGACGCGCCCTGCGTCCTTCGTCAGGTAACCCAGGGCTATCGCGTGTCCTGTGGTCGGGATGTAAGCCTGGTCCATCGGCTCATTGGGTTTGGGCTCGATGGCAATCCGGATGCTCTTGTTGTAGGCGAGCATGTCGTCGATCGCTTCGACGAGGCGGTCAACCGCCACCTTGCTGTCCTTGGCCTCACGCATGTATGTTCCTTCACGGGCCAGCCACAGGACGATCAAGTCGGTCTTAAGCGCTGCCGCGATATCGATGGCGCGGCGGCTGCGTTCGCGCGCGTATTTGCGACACTCCGGGTCGTTCGAGGTGTAGCCCCCGTCGATCGTACGCGGGTCTTCCCACAGGCGGGGCGCGACGAATTCCGCGACCAGGCCCTCATCGGCCAGCATCTTCTGCACCTCTTTGGCCTTGGCGACGATTTCCTTGGGGCCCAGTTCGTTCATGTCGGGTACGGCATCGTCGTCGTGAAACTGCACGCCCTCGAAACCGAGCTTCTTGAAGAGCTTGAGCTTTTTGGCGAAGGTGACGCTGCGTCGGACTGTCGGGCCGAATGGATCGCTGCCCTCATGAATGTTCCACGGCCCAAACGAGAATCGGTATTGTCCTGCCATTTCGTGCCTCCTTAAGGTTTCGATGGTCTGAAGTCGTCTTTGTCCCGTTGTCCGGGGGCGCCGCAGCCGCCTCAAATGCGGCGCCCGGGTTTCTCCTGCAAAACGCCCGTCGCGTGGCGGGCATAATGACCGCGCAGGTCGCGAGCATACTCTCTCAAAATGCTTTCACCAAGGCCGTTGTCGTCGCCGCAACGATACAGAGCTCTTGCCAGGATCAGCTCCCGCAACGAAACCTCCCGCGTGGAGGTGTCGACGGGACTCGGTGGTATGTTGGCCACGACTTTCCGGATGTCCGTGCAGGCATGTCCCTTCATCCCGGGTTTGCGGAGCAGGTCCGCGAGAGGCTTTGCGGCCGAAGGATCCCGTTGGGCCTCCAACGCCATGGCCACCGCCCGGTGATGAGACATTGCGTGTTCGGGACCAAGCTGAGTGACTTTCTCGATGATCGGGGCGAGGGCCTCTTGGCGTCCCGTACGGCCCAGAGCGACGATCAGGCTGTCTACCGGGCTCATGCTCCGGCCGTACTGTCCCATGCCCGTGTATTTCCACCCTTCGTCCCATTGGCGCTGTTTGACGGCCTCGACGAGGGTCGCAACGCCCGTGTCGTCGCCCATGATGCCGAGGATGTGGGCATAGGTAAGCCTGTCTTTTTCGCTGGTTGCCCTGCGGTACGCCTGACGCAGGAGGGGCAGGGCCGCCTCCGGCTGGCCGTAGACGACCTCGATCCCCTCAAAATCGTTTGTCAGGGACGCCACGGCACGCTCGATCTGCTCCTTGGGCAATGGGAACGAGTCTTCGTGGGTGAGTACTTCGGCCGGCAGATTGCCCTTTTCGACGAGGTGCTGCTGTAGTGCGCGGATGTTGATATTGCGCAGCGTCTGGTTCGTCTGGACCGCCATCGCCGCGGCGATGCCCGCCGCATAGCCCTGGTTCTGTATGTCCGGCTGCATGCGGATCACAGGCATCACATCGCGATGAGCGCTCACCCCCAGGCCGGTCACGAGGATGCCTTCCAGCCCCTTGGGCAACAGGCAGCGGTAGGGGACATAGCAGGGCACCGCCTCGCGGTCCGGCGGCCTGAGCAGAAACATGGGATGGATGGTGAAGCCGTGCGAGTCGAAGTTGCTGTTGGCGCGGACGACGGTGTCGGGAAACGTCCGGCTCAGATAAGCGTCCGACGGCGAGAGGAAGAAATCCCCGACGATCTGCCTTCGCTCACGACTGTCAATGATCTGGGCCAGGTCATACGCACCGTCGAATTTCTTACGGGCGGTGAGAAACGATTGCCATGCGTCGATCGCATCCAGGTCATCGATGAACGTGAAATCGGTGTTGGTGTATCGGGCGCCCGGCTCCCACGGGGGCAGACCGGTCCCCTGTACCGCGATGTGTTCGGCGGTTGTGTAAATGCATTCGGCTCCGGCGGCCGCAGCGATGGTCGCGCTGCCGGTGGCGTCGATCACCACCTTCGCCAGAACCACGCCTCGGCCCTGTGGCGTCGCGACAACGACGCCCTTGACCTGATTGCCTTGGACGAAGGCACCACATCCAAATGCGCCGTACCAGATGTCGGCGCCGGCTTTCCTCAACTGGCGCCGATACCACTCGATCTTCAACTGGCTGTCCCAGGCGCCGCCCTGACCGCTGGTCCCTTCAGATGCGCCGCCCAGTTCGGCCAGGCCCAGATCGATCTCCTTGGTGAAGCCCTCGCGGTAGCCGTAGTAGTATTTGCCGATCAGGCCCAACGTCCCGATGCCCCCGAGACCATGAAGGTACTCGACGACCAGCGTCCTGACGCCTTGCCGTGCGGCGGCGATTCCGGCCGGCGCACCGCCTGTGCCGCCCCCGACGACCACTACATCATAAGTCCCCAGGATCGGGACCGCATGTTCAACCTCGCGCACCGCGCCACCAGGGTGTCCGTCCTGTCGCATCCAGGCGGTATCCTCCCGGATATCGCCCCGGACCACCGATGCCGTCCGAGGACCGCTGACGATTACCTTGCTGCTCCTTGCCACAGAGACGGCCTCCGCAGCGGCCGCCGCGCCGATGCGCTCGCCAACTCCGATCAGTTCGACAGGGCGCAGGAGCTTCTCGGCAGCCGACCTTGCTGTGTCTGCGCATCCTCCGAGAACGAACAATCGTTCGACCTGTTCGGGACGGAATACGTCGAGGTTTGCGCTCTCGGCGCCGGGCCATGTGCAGCATTCATGAGATTTACCCTTCATGTGGTCCGGCGGTACCTGGAACAGCGTCTCCGAGGAATCCACCTGTTGGGGGCTCCAGGTCCTGTCTCGCGCGATCTGCTCGGCCTTGGCGAAGGATGCGAACGAGCCGTCTTCCATGGGGATCTGGAGGGTGTACTCGATGGCCGCATAGGTCCGCCCATCGGATGCATGGACCGGCGTGGGCAGTCGCCGGGGCTGCGTGTACTCATCCTGTCGCAGCTCGCCGCCAATCACCGTGCGTTTGAAGCGGTACCAGCCCATGGGATAAGGGGTGAACTCGACGCCGGCCATCCGCGCCACCAGAGCCCTTTCGGTGGCGTCGATGACGACCTTGGCCTTCACCGCCTGGCGGCCCGAGCGATTGGTCATCACGATTCCCGCCAGCTTGCCGTTTTCGTCTTGGAGCACGTCGGTGGCGTAACAGCCATAGAGAAACTCGACACCTGCGTTGAGCAGGGCATCGTCGAGAACCCGCTTGACCTGCATGGGGGTCGGGGGGACCCACGCGGGCAAGGAGGGCTTCGGTCCCGGCGGCTTCTCGATCACGACCTCGCCCAGGAGAATGCGACCGGCCGGCTGCGATTTGTTTACTCGAATCCTGACGTACCGGGCGGTACTGTCCAGCCATGCGGACAGCTCGATGGGGGATTCCTCGAATGAACCCTGTCCGAGCTTGCCGTTCTTGATCAGCGCTGCCCGATTCCAGCCCTTTGCGTCCCGGCTGACCTCGATCGTAACGGTGTCGACCTCAAAGTCTCCGCCACGTTGGTAGGCCATGACCCGAATCCGCCTCAGACGCTGCTCGCTGCCGACATCGGCCGTAATGACCACGTTGCCGTTGTATTGGACGCTCTGCGAGGCGGCGCTGTGCCATTTCCCGTCACTCAGGACCGAAGCGGGGGTGGTATCCGGGTGAGGAGCGCAGGCCGGTACGTCCGCCTGGTATGTGAAGGGGACAGCGTTTTCCATCTGCCGGGCGGACGGAGGCTCCGCGAAAAGCGCCTTGGCCATGTCCGAGCGGGGCTCCTCGCCCGGTTCCAGCCACAGGCGATACGTCGCACACAGATCTTCGCCTAGATAGGGCCGTGGCGCCGCGAGGAAGACGCGTGCCCCATTCCGAGCCGCGGCGACCGCTGCGGCGACGCCTCCGGAGCTGCTGCCGACCACGACGACATCGACGTCATAGGCGACCGGGATGCTCCGGGCCGATTCGGTGACGACACCGAGGCCGGGACAGGCGGCAGGCTCGTTTTTCCCGCTGACGCGGTGCGGGGAGGCTTCAGGAGAGCAGCTTGCTGATAGCAGAAGCAGGCCTCCAAGTATCCGCAGTGCTGTCTGTTGTAGGCACCATGCCATGGTCATGTCCTCGAATTCCGTGTCGTGACCGGGAGATCGAAACCTCATTATGCCCACCTGAGGCTCGTTTTCAACTGGAATCCGACGGATGATGGCTTGCGGAGCGTCAAGTCACTGATCGGGGCGGCGAAAAAAAAGAATACCGAAAAGCCGTAACAAGAAGAGGTCCAGAAACGTCGAAGATAGGGAAAAGAGCAGGCGGGAGGCCTGTTCAGGTGCCGTCTGATGCGAATCGAGTTGCAGTGCAGGGACGTTTGGGTTAGAATACCAGGGTCATTGAGCGGAGGCTGATACACCTTGGGGTCGGCCTTGTGAGATGGTGTGATTCGTTGAGCGAGGGAAAGGTCAAGCCATGAGACGTCTGATAGCCGCCGGTCTTGTCGTGATTGCCATAGTGAGTTGTCCGGCTCTTGCCACGATTCGGAACGTGCCCAGCGAGTATTCATCGATCCAGCAGGCGATCGACGCCAGCACCGACGGCGACACCGTGGTCGTTGCGCCGGGTCTTTACTTCGAGAGGATCAACTTCAACGGCAGGAACATCGTCGTGACCAGCACGGACCCGAACGATTCAAGGATCGTCGGGTACACGATTCTCAACGGCGGCGGAGAAGGAAGCGTGGTGACCTTTGAGAACGGAGAGACCCGTGCGGCAGTCTTGACGGGCTTCACCATCACCGGAGGGACCGGCACGCTGGTTTACTCCTATGATTATTTCAGCTACACGTATGGGGCGGGCATTCTGTGCATGGGGGCCTCGCCGACTATCACGCGCAACGTGATCACCAACAATGTCGCACCCTACTCCCGCGAGGAGGTGGAAGTCCAGGTGCCCGGCGGGGGACGTTATACCACATACAGGTACCAGTGGTCCGACGGGGGTGGGATCTACTGCTCGGGCTCGGCCATCATCAGTCACAACACGATCTACAACAACGCGGCCGAGAGTGGCGGTGGAATCTATGCCAGCGGATATGCGACGGTTACCGACAACCTCATCTATAACAATACCTCCGCTTACGGCGGGGGCGTCTACATCTACGCCGGCGCACTCGTGAACAACACGATCGTGGGTAACAATGCCGATCTGGAGCCCGAATCCGGTCGCGGCGGCAACGTGCTCGCGTCGTTCCAGTATGACTACGAGAGTCTGACCGTCGCCAATAACATCATCTGCAACGCCAAGAGCGGAGGGGGGCTGTACTGGTTTCGCGCCGGCGGCGGCGTGATTCGGTTCAACAACGTCTGGGGTAATACGCCGGCCAACTACGTCACGCAAGACCCTCGTACGTACGAGGATATCCGTGGGCAGGAGGCCGATTGGACCGGACGCCACGGCAATATCAGCAAAGACCCCGTCTTCCTGACCTCCTGGAGCAAGCGATACCATCTGGATCCGAGCTCTCCCTGTGTCAGCGCGGGAGACCCCAATTTCGTGCCTCGACCGGGCGAGACGGACATCGACGGAGACCCTCGGGTGTACGCGCTGCGTGTGGATATCGGGGCCGATGAGCACGTCGGCTATGTCAAGCCCCTCGCCGACGCCGGCGCGGATCATCATATCCTGGCTCCCGAGCCGGTCACTCTCGATGGGACAGGCAGCTACTTTTCCGATCCTATGGGGCCGACCACCTTCCAGTGGACCCAGACGCTGGGGCCTGAGGTGACGCTTGACGATGTGGCGGCGGCCCGACCGGTCTTCACGCCGCCGGCCGAGGGCTGGTACAAATTCGACTTGGTGGTTGCCGACGGCCAGTACACCAGCGCTCCGGACACGGTGCTGGTCGTAGTGGGCAACGAGCCTCCGGTGGCCGACGCGGGGTCAGACAGACTGTGGGAGGTCCCCGGAGGAGCCATGCTCGATGGTTCCAAGTCGCACGACGCCGACCCGCCGGATGAGCTGATCTACACGTGGAGGCAGATCGAGGGTCCGCCGGTCGAGCTGCTGGAGCCCGATTCCGCAACGCCCTATTTTCTGTGTGAAGAGGCCGGCATCTATACGTTTGAGTTGACCGTCAACGATGGCTTCGTCGACAGTGAGCCGGACGTGGTCAAGATTGAAGCAGCGCCGTTTACGCGGAGTGCCGCCCCCTTTACAGTCACGCAGGATGGGGACGGCTACTTCTTCTACCCGGCTGTCTCCGGCACCAGCGTTGCGTACGTCGGGAATGAGGACTATGACCCCTCCAGTTGGGAGGTCTTCTGTGCGGATACCCAGACGGGCGTGTTCCGGACGTTCGACACGGGAACGGTGAACACCAAACCTAAGATCGACGGAAGCCTCGTCGTATGGACGAGCGGCTCGGGCTCCTACTATAATCCGATGTGTACGAGCGTGTACCTTGGCGATATGGTCACCGGCGAGAGCGTCGCGTTGCGGCGGGCCACGCAGACCGAGTCCTACGGTTATCCGGCGGTGTCGGGCAATAAGGTGGTCTGGCTGAGACATCGCAACGTGGATACCTCGAACGCGACGCGTTACCTGGCGTCGACGTATGACATCTGTGGAGCGGACGTGACGGATCGGGCGCATCCGGTCTACTTCACCATTGCGGAGGAGGTCGGACAGGGCGTGCCGTACCCCTTCGACAACTACACCGAGGCCCACGAGGGATTCGTCGACATCTGCGGCAATACTGTCGTCTGGGAAGCGAATGGGGACATCTACGGCGCCGACATCTCCGACCTGAGCCACATCCGGGTCTTCCCGGTCTGCACGGCGGCCGAGCGGCAGTATGATCCCGCCGTTTCGGGCAGTCTGGTCGTGTGGACGGACGAACGCAACGATATCGGCGATATCTACGGCGCCGACATCTCCGACCCGAACCACGTTCGTGAATTTGAGGTCGCGGTCGGAGGCGGCTGGCAGTTGCAGGCGGACGTCGATGGTTCCACGATTGTCTATTCGGTGGGAGATACCTGGAGTGGCAACATCCGAATGTGCTGTTTCACGAGAGAGTATGGCATCGTCGACTTCTATCTGCCGGACTACCCCTACGGAGGCGGCCCGGAGGTCAGCGGTTCGACGATCACATGGGTGTATAACTACCAGATCACAGGGATTCGCCTGGATTTCGGCTACTCGGTGGCCAACGGTCCTATCGAGAACGCCACGTCGGGCAGCCGCCACGACTGCATCCAGCATGCGATCGCCAGGGCACAGGACGGCGACGTAATCGTTCTCCAGCCCGGCGTGTACAATGAGAAGATACGCTTTGCCGGCAAGAAGGTGACGGTCACCTCATTGGCTCCGCAGGACCCGGCTGTCCGGGCGGCCACTGTCATCGCCGGCGCCGGTCCGCTCGTCACGTTTGCCGACGGCGAGACCGCCGACAGCCAGTTCACGGGTTTCACCGTCGCCGGCGGCACCTTCGGGATCGTCTGCAACGGCTCGGAACCGACGATCCGTCAGTGCGACATCGTGAACCACTGCGCCGCCGGCATCAAGGTCTGGGGTGGCGCCAGGCCGACGGTAACCGGGTGCGACATCTCGGCCAACCGCATCGGGATCGAGATGTGGGCCGATGTCAGCGGGCGGCGCATTCAGCGTAACTACGGGACCTTCACGAATTGCCTGGTGGTCGGCAACCGCGACAGCGGTGTCCTGGGCGGGTATCCCAGTCTGGTGAACTGCACAATAGCCGACAATCTCGGTCTGGGCGTCTCGTGTACGGCGCCGGTCCTGACCAACTGCATCGTTTATTTCAACAACAGCGACGCTGTGAACCTCGATGCCCGCCAGCAGGCAACGGTCAGGTACTGCGATATTCAGGGTGGCTGGCCCGGCGAGGGGAACATCGATGCCGATCCGCTGTTCATCGCCCGCGGTCAATGGTCGCTGTCGTCGGATCTCGAGGCAGTCTGGACGCCGGGCGATTACCACCTTCGAAGCGAAGGCTGGTTCTGGGACGCCGCTCAGGGGCTCTGGTCGTGGAGTGACCAGACCAGTCCGTGCATTGATGCGGGAGACCCGTCCATGCCGCTGGGGCAGGAGGCGTCCTGCGAGGCGGGCGATCCACTGAGCGAACGGGCCGTGAACGGGCGGATCAACATGGGTGCCTACGGCGGCACTGCGGAGGCCTCGCTGGCCCCGCGCAATGCCGTCGCCGGGCAATGAGTCCGTGGCTGGCTTGGTCGCAGCCCGATTGCAGGGCGCCGTTGTTTTCGACCCTGCCGGACCGGAGCCGGTTCTTGACATCGGCCGTTTCTCCCATAGAATAGGCCCGATGGCTGATGGGCCTGTAACGAAAAAACGACCGAAGAAGAAACCTCATCCGGTGCTGGACTGGTTGGTGTACGCAGCCGTTCGGGTTCTGGTTGTCTTTCTCTACCTTTTCGACGTCGAGACCAATCTGCGGTTTGCCTGCTTCCTTGGGCGTCTGCTCTGGACGCACTACCACCGGGGTCGCCAGCGGGCGCTGGAGAACCTCCGCGCCAGCTTCCCGGAGAAGTCCGAGGAGTGGATTTGGCAGACAGGCCGACGCAGCTTCGAGCAGATCGTCATGCTGACGATTGATGTCCTGTTCACGCCTCGCCTGGTCAAGAAGTACAACTGGCGGGAATACTCACGGTACCGGAACGCCGAGCACGCCAAGTGGCTCATGCAGGAGCGCAAAGGGTTGCTCATGGTCACCGGGCATTACAGCAACTTCGAGATCACTGGCTATCTGATGGGTTTGTTCGGGTTCGACCTTTACAGCATCGCCCGGCCGCTCGACAACAAATACCTGAACCGGTTTCTCTACGGCGTCCGGGAGCGTCGCGGTCAGAAGATTATCGACAAGAAGGGGGCCGCCGAACTGATGCCGCAGATCGTGGCCCGCGGCAGCACGCTCGGATTCATCGCTGATCAGGATGCCGGCAAGAAGGGGGTCTTCGTGGACTTCTTCGGGCGAAAGGCGAGTACGTACAAGAGTATCGGTCTGGTCGCCTTGACCTACAATCTGCCGATTGTGGTCGGTTATAGCCGTCGTGTCGGTAACCGGTTCTTCTTCGAGTTGGGGGTAACCCGGATCATTTTCCCGCAGGAGTGGGCCGACAAGGACGATCCGCTGAAGTGGATCACTGCTGAATACACCAAGGCGATCGAGGCGTTCGTACGGGAGGACCCGACACAGTACTGGTGGCTGCACCGCCGCTGGAAGTCGCGCCCGAGAGAGGAACGCATTCAAGCCGGCGAGGCGTCAACGGCCGGGCCGAGTCGTGAAGAGAAGGCCGTCGAGGTCGTTGCCCTGGGCCCGTCTTCTTCCCTGAGCCCCGCGTCGCGGGCGGCCTGTTGACGGCTGCGGTGAGAAGAATCCGATGGGACGACGTCAGTCGTTCGCTGATCCCGGGGTGACGATGGTGGCGTGCCAGTTGTTTGGATCGTCGCCGTAGCGGGACGGAAAGAGGCGGTTCAGCGACAGTCCCCGGCCGTCTGCTTCGGGGGGCCAGCGGTCGATCCCATCATCGAACGCCTCCGGATGTGATCCGTCGCTGTACGTGATGGACTCCACCTCGATCCAGTACCGCGTTCCGGCTTCGTCGATGTCGCCGGGCTTCAGGAGGCAGATCGTCTCACCGCTGTTGGCCAGCCTGCCGGAACCCCACTCGAGAATCTGCACGTTGGTCGGGATGCTGAACGACCGGCGGACCAACGCTTCGCTGCGCACCAGGAGCAGGTGTTCGCCTGCCTGGAGTGTCACTGGAACGTCCGACGGGAAGGCGAATTCGATGCCGGCATTGTCACGGAATCGCCATGGTAACAGCGTGTTGAAGTCAAAAAGCGTGACGGGACTGCCGCTGATGTTCAACAGCTCGACGTATTCGGCGTCCCCGTTCTCGACAGGGCGGTACATGATCTCATTGATCACCACGGGGCCCACCCGCGGATGGGCATTGGCCTGTCCCGGCGTCGATACGCTCATCATGACGAAGCCGCAGACCCCTGTGCTCTTGACATGCCGGCCGAACGAGACTCCCGTTTCCGAGGCACCGAAGCGCACCTGGACCAGGCACTGGGGAAAACGCTCGTCGTGGTCGGAGTACAGGTACAGCGACTCGCCGTTTTCACTCAGCTTGAAAGGTTCCAGCGCACCGGGATCGGAAGGGTTTCCGAAGTGCTGGTCCTCGTGGAAGACGACATAGCCGTTGGGTTCGACGACGGTGCCCTCGGCGATGCGATATTCGTAGAGGTTGCTCTCGCTGTCGCTGAGGAACCATCCGCCGATATCGACGGGGATCGAGCTGACGTTATGCAACTCGATCCAATCCGGTGCCACGTCGTGCGAGTGGGCCAGCAGCTCGTTGATGACGATGGGGCATCCCGTCCGACGCCAGTGCTTCGCCAGCTCGCCCAGGTCCGCCATGCCTACGACGGCGTCGCCGTGGAGGTCGTCGATGCCATTGGGCTCGCTCAGCCACTGCGCCGCGAGAAGGCCGAGGTCCAGCCAGTCCACCCGACAGTCTCCGTTCAGATCTCCGCTGGGGCACTGCGCGAGGGCGAATCCGCAGACGCCGCATATCAGAATAGCAATTGTGAGACTCGTTCGTGCCATTATTTCTTTGACCTTGTCTATCCCTCTGTCCGCGTCTTGTCGGCGGGGGTGCCGCACCCGCGAAGGTGCCATGGGCCGCGCCTTCGTTCTGCTTCGTGCGAGATGGCGGCCATGTCGGTGTCACTGCGGCCGGGCGAGCCGCCCGGCTTGTTGCTCGGTCGCCAGAGGTTCTTGTCGCTCAGCCCGCTCGGGTCGGCTGTAACAGGGTCTCGAAGGGTCAGGGAGAAACCTGCCCCGTCGGTGCTCTCATACCAACCATCGCGATAGCGGAAGCTATGGATGATCCGTCCGGCGGCGTCCTGAAGCTCAAGACGTTCGCCTGCGTTATCGAGGCTGCCGTTGTATGAGCCCGCAACGGGCAAGTCCGAGCCGTATCTGCTCTCAAACGCGGCCACGTTCTTGACCACGAGGATGTATCCGCCCGGCGCCAACTCGACGCTGGGGAATGTGAAACTGATGCCGTTGGTGAACCGGACCATCTTGAGGTTGACGGCTTCCGTGCCAATGTTGGTCAGTTCGATGTACTCGGTGTTGGGATCGTCGGGATGGCCTGTCTCGGCCGGGTGATACATGATCTCGCTGATCCTCAGGCTCTCGGCTACCGGGCCGACGGCGAAGACTGCTTCATTCAGGGCGCTCCATTGACTTCCGCTGAGCGTGCGGACTTTGACCTGCGTGCTTTCCGTCAGAAGGATCGGACCGGTGTATGTCAGGGCATGGGGTGAGACCACACTGGTGCCGTCGGCGGTCAGGCGACGCGGATCGGAGCCGTCCAGGGTGTAATAGAACGTGGTGCCCGATCCGGACATTCGAAGGTCGAATCCGCGCGCGACATATCCACCGTGCTGATTGAACGCGGGCGGCTCGACGTTGGGGTACCAACCCACCGACTTGAACTGATTGAGAACGACCTGGGTGCGCCCCGGCAGGTAGTTGTTTACGATCCGGCTGATCTCGTTTTGCCAATCCTGCTTTGTGAAGGGCCGGGACCGTTTCGCGTCGCCCCATCGCGCCGACTCGGCGATGATCGCCATTTCGATCTGCGCCGCGCGGTGCTGAATCCTTGCGATTGAGGCCTCCGGCGTCAACAGGCCGCCGTTGAAGAAATGATGATAGACATGATCGGCGAATCGCATTCGATAGTTGGCGTTGGATGAGGCAAGTTGTTCATGCAGCCAATGCGGATTGAAGTAGCGCCACTGGGCTCCGGCCGTCGTGAACGGCGTGACCATGTTGGTCTCGCTGCTGCTGGTGCCCAGGGTGTGTTCACTGTCATGCTGGAACCATTTCCATCCGTCCGGACGAGCCCGGTTGAAGATGGCATAGGTGTTGTTCGGGATGTTGCCGAAGCGTGAACCCGGGCCGTCCCGGTCGCCTGTGTAGTACTCGATAATCATGAAGTCGATCAGGTTGTCTACATCGAGCAGACGTTCGTAGCCGGGGTTCGGGGTTCCGTCGGGCTCCAGCCCCTGGACGCGGAAATACCGGGCATGGTCACCGAAACCCGCTATCGCCGCGTCGTACAGACGCCGATAGGCTTCCATATTCCCGTCGGTGGCCATCATGGCCCGCCCGATGCTGGTGTCGGCCTTGACGACGTCATAGTCGTCCTCTTCGCCGCCGAAATACGACTCCGCATAGGATGCCTCGGAGCGTTCCTGGGTCTGGTAGAGGCCCCAGTACTGGCCGTTGATGTAGAGGTGGCAGTACCGGCTTCGTGTGTAGGGGTGTCCCATCTGGCCCTGGAGGTCGCGGGAAAAGACTTCACGGACCATGGTGTTCTGGCTGTCTCCCTGAAAGCTCCACGAGTAGTTCTGGCTGGTCCGCAGGTCCACGTTTTCGAACCGGTCCGTACCTTCGTCGCCGAAGAGCGGATACTCCAGGACTCCTCCGTATTCCGGCCGGAATAAGAGGCGAAAGGCGTGCTTCGGGTTGCTGCCGGTGCGGCTGAATCCGCCGCGAATGCGGATGCCCGCGTCGATCTGGAAGCCTTCCGTTCCATCGGGATTCAGCAGTTCGACCGACACCGGCCGTTCCCAGGCGCGGCCCGCGCTGCCGGCGTGCACGTAGATGCCGGTCCCTGGGTCGAACAGGTTCGCCAGATCAGTCACCAGCGAAATCGAAGGGATCGCCAACAGGGCGTCGTCGATAAGGTCGGCGTACCGTGGATCGTTGACGATCTCGGGGTCCATGCCGTAGTCGATGGACTGCCCGCTGACGTTGCCCGCCGCCGGCCAGCCGGCGCCGAGCTGAACCGCGCTGCCCGTCTGCTTGACAACATCGGACAGGAACAGGTAGGTCCGGGTCGCGACCGCTGAAGGTTTCCACCCGGGCTTGATGGCTCGGACACGCAGGCAGGTGGTTTGGGCAATGCGAAGGGGACTGGAATAGACGCGCCCGCTGGGGAATCGACCTCCCATGGTATAAGGCTCACTGCCGTCGGTGGTGTAGTAGAGAACCGCTCCCTCGGTGTCCGTGTCCAATGTCACCAGGATTTCGCTGTCGTAGAATCCCGCCTCGTGGCTGATGGTGGGCGTGGCGACGAATCCCTCGTAGATCACCTTGTTTTCAGCGCCGGGTGTCGGCGAGGCAAACGGCCGCCAGTCGCTGCCACCATCCGGCAGTCGGCCGAAGGAGATGTCCGCCTGTTGTTCGTCGAAGACGATGTGGTCGATGACCGTCGAGCCGTCACGATCGAACAGGGCGATCTCGTCCCCATCCGAGCTGAGGCCGAAGGCGGCGTGCAGGCCGGCATCAGCGATATCGCCGTCGGTCCAGATCAGGAGATAACCCTGGGCCGGAACGACAGTGAGTTGCGGCTGGCCGGTGGGGATTTCCCACTTTCGGGGTGTGGACAGATCATCGGTCAGGAACATGCCGGCGAGGTCGATGGGCTCATCGCCGGCATTGTAGATTTCCACCCAGTCGTCGTTTTCACCCTGGGGGTCTTCATTGGTCCTCGTGTTGGAGGCGAGCAGTTCATTGATAAGCAGGGGGACACCTTGGGCTCGCCACTCGGCTGCGACCAGGCCGAAATCGCGCAGATCGACCTTGTCATCGCCGTCCAGGTCGCCGGGGCTGTCCGGGTGGGCCAGCCACGCGTCGCCCAGAATCGCAAGGTCCGACGCGTCGACTCGGCAATTCCCGTCGAGATCGCCGGGCGGACATACGCCCCAGACCGAGCCCGTCAAGAGAAGGGCCACGACCAACTCCGCAGTGAACGCTCTCCGCCGCACCCTCATTGTGCCCTCTCTCGCTGGAATCGATTGTGTATTGCCGTGTGTATTATCGGCCCCAATTCTGCTGAACGATAATTCTTATTGTTCCCATCTTATCAAAAAGGCCAGGCTCGGTCAACGATTACGAGCGATTCGCCCCGGCGACGCGAAGATCATGAAACTTGACGGGCGAGCGGCTTGGGGCCTACATGTAGATAGCTGAAGGAGTGCCCCGTGAACCCGTTGAGACGCCGGACAGGCGCCGCCAAGGCCGTTCTCGACGTCTGGGGCTGGTGAAAGTGATCTCTCGTTCGAGCCAGTCGTCAGGATGACACGTCCACGGATCCTGCTTGTCAGTCCGCCTATCTATGACTTTGCGGCCTACGGCTTCTGGCTGAGGCCCTACGGCCTGCTCAGCGTTGCCGGGCAACTGCGAGGCCAGGCGGATTTCACGCTGTTCGACTTTCTCGACCGGCAACACCCCTCGCTTGGTGCGTCGCCGCAGTCGGAATCGGACCGCTGGGGCCGGGGCCGGTTCCGATCGGAGCGTGTCGGCAAGCCCGCCTGTCTCGACCCAATCCCGCGGTACTTCCAGCGGTTTGGCTTACCGCGAGACCGCTTTCAGAAGTTCCTGGCCAGCCAGAGTGCCTTCGACTTCGCACTGGTCCAGACGGTGATGAGCTATTGGTATCCCGGCGTCCAGGAAGTGATCGAGGACGTTCGACGGGTCTGCCCCACCGCGAAGATCGTTCTGGGCGGCAACTACGTCACGATCTGCCCCGCCCACGCCGCCACTCTCGGCGCCGACCTGTGTGTGGTGGGTACAGACCTCGATCCTCTGTGGCGTTTCTTGGGGATTGAGCCGGATGCCGGGCAGACGGGCCTCTGGGAGATGTACCACCGTCCGACTGTCGGAGCCCTCAAGCTCAGCGACGGGTGCCCGTTTCACTGCACATACTGCTCGGTCCCGAGTGTTTACAAAGGGTTCAGGCTCCGGCCTTTGGAGCGATCGCTGGCGGAGTTGGAACTGCTGGTCTCGCTCGGGGTGCGCGATGTGGCGTTCTACGACGATGCGCTGCTGTTCGACACCGACGCGGTCCTGGTGCCTTTCCTGGAGGAGGTAATGCGCCGCAACATTCAGGTCCATTTCCACACCCCGAACGCATTGAACGCACGATTCATCCAGGCGGACCTGGCGAAGCTGATGGTGCAGGCTGGCTTCCGGACGTTCTATCTCGGCTTCGAGAGCCACTCGCAACAGTGGCAGCAGGGCACCGGCGGCAAAGTGTATTCCGACGAGTTGGCTCGGGCGGTTCGCCACCTGATCGCCGCCGGAGCCGACCCCCTCGAGGTCACTGCCTATCAGATCGTGGGCCATCCGAACAGCGATCTTCAGGAGTTGGAAGCGTCGATGCATTTCGTCCGGAGCCTCGGCATCCGTGGGATGCTGGCGGACTTCTCGCCGATCCCCGGGACGCCGGACGGCGAGGCCTGCCGCCGGTGGGTGGACCTCGATGAGCCTCTGATGCATAACAAGACCGCCTTCCCCATCTTCCGCCTTGGCTTCGACGAGGTGAACCGCCTCAAGGACCTCCAGCGGCAGTTGAACCGAACGCTCTGAGCCGGGTTTGGGAGGGCAGACCATCGGCGTTTGATTTGTGGGCGTTCCGGCGGTATAGTGTGCGGATGAAGAACGCACGGACCGTACACGTCAAGAGCTTCGGGTGCCAGATGAACAAGCTGGACACCGCGCTGGTGGCGGCGGCGCTGCGCGAGGCGGGTTTTGCGTTCACCGAGAGCGTCAAGGAGGCGGACGTGGTGGTGATTAATACCTGCTCCGTCCGCGAACACGCCGAGGCGCGCGTGCTGTCGCACCTGGGTCACCTCAAGCACGTCAAGAAGCACCGGCCGGGCATGATCGTGGCCGTGATCGGCTGCATGGCGCAGCGCCTGGGCGAATCGCTGCTCGAACACGATGCGGTGAACGTGGTCTGCGGTCCGGGCCAGATCCCCGAACTCATACGCCTGCTCGATGACGCTTCCATACAGAACGCCAAACAGATGGCCGTTGCCGGCGCAATCCGCCGTCGGACGGATTGCTCGCCGGATGCGCTGGAGGAGTTCGAGTCTGTCTACGGTCACGAGAGCGAAGAGGGTGGGGTGCTGCCGGGCCAGGCGTTCGTGCGGGTCATGCGCGGCTGCAACAACTTCTGCACCTACTGCATCGTTCCGTATGTGCGCGGTCCGGAGCAGTGCCGGCCGCCGGAGCGGATTCTCCGTCAGGTCAGGAGGCTGGCAGAGGCAGGGGTCCGGCAGGTGACTTTGCTCGGCCAGACGGTCAATGCCTACCGGTATCGCGACGGGCAGAGGACCTATTCGCTGGCGGATCTGCTCGGCATGGTCGCCGAGGTGGAGGGGATCGAGTGGATTCGCTTCGTGACAAGCTATCCGTCCGAGGAGTTTTACGACGACATACTGCACGTTATGGCTTCCTCGCCCAAGGTGTGTCACGCTCTGCACATGCCCGCGCAGAGCGGGTCGGATCGCATCTTGCGGGCGATGAACCGCCATTACACGGCCGAGCAGTACCTGGAACTCCTGAGTCGTGCCAGACGGATTGTGCCGGACATTGCGATCGCCGGCGACTTCATTGTCGGTTTTCCCGGTGAGACCGAAGAGGATTTCCAGGCTACTGTGGATCTCGTGCGGCAGGCACGGTACCGCAACTGCTTTGTGTTCAGGTACTCGCCTCGGCCCGGCACGGCGGCCGACAGGCGGCATCGGGATTCCGTCCCCGACGAGGTCAAACAGAGACGTAACGCCGAGCTGCTCGCGGTTCAGGAGACGGTCAGCGAGCAGTGGAGCCGTGATTTTCTGGGCCGGACCGTGAGGGTTCTTGTAGAAGGTCTGAGCAAGAAGGCACACGCCACGGCGACGAACGCCTGCGGCCATCCGCAACTGGTCGGCAGGACGGCGACCGATTCCATCGTCGTCTTCAACGGCAGCCCGTCGCTGGCGGGGCAGTTTGTTGACGTCCGCATCGCGCAGGTCTCTCCACTGACGCTGTTCGGCACGTTGGTCGAGTGATAGGCGGCGGGGGGTTGCATCGCCACTATACATCGTCGCATCAGTTGCGATTCGTCTGCTGCCGCAGGTACTCCCTGCGTCTTTGCTCCTGACGCTTCTTCAGTGCCTCGAACTGGTCCTTGTCCAGGGGCACGGTCTGCAACTCGATCTCCGGCAAGGGCTCCGTTTGAGCCAAAGCGGCCTGCACCAGCCGGGTGTATTGCTCATGCATCGCATTCAGGTCGTCCACCGGCGCCGTCAGAGAGGCGGAGGTGTCGAACGACGGTATTTCCGGCGTCGGCTGGGGCAGCATGAACAGTGCCGCTGCGTAGGATCGAAAACGGAGTCCCCACAGCTTCTTGCCGTGATGGTATGTGACCATGCCGCCATAGATGCTCATGTCCGTCGCTTCGGGGGTGTCGGCGAACGGCCAGGAGAGCCAGCCCTGGGCCAGTTGCCGGGACGCTTCCACCTCGGCGGTGATCCAGCGGGCTTGCTCGTCTTCCGTCATGTGGGGGCGGCCCTTTGGAGCTCCTCCACCGTACCAGCCGTACTCTCCCAATACGACGGGCTTGCCCACGTGACAGTAGGCCAGCAGGTTCTGCAAGTAGGCCAAGTTGCGGTCCCAGTTGTTCTTCGAACCGAAAGGGTGGCCCATCAGCGGATAGAAATGGATGGAGATGAAATCGAGCCATTGGGCCTGCCGACGCGGATTGAATGCAGAATAGACGTGTGGATCCCCTGGCCGAACGACTGGGAACGACCATTGAATGTAGCCTACGGTGATCAGATGTGTGGGGTCCACCTCGCGCAGAACACGCACCTGACGCTGCACCCACTGATCCGCCAGGTGCTCGCGGAACAACTGCCAGTCGTGCAGACGGGGATTGCCTCGCGCGGCGACGTTCTCAGGGGGCTGAATGCTCCCCAACGCTTCGTCGGCCTTCAGCTCCTGCGCCCACGCGGCTTTCAAGCCTTCCAGGTCTGTGTACTTGGATCGCAGCCAGTCATTCCACTGCGGTTCCCATGAGGGGATGTGCCATGGCATTTCCGGCTCGTTGAGGAGGTCCCAGGCGAAGATGGCGGGTTCGCCGCGATAGCGATGTCCCACTACGGTCCAGAAGCGGTCCAGCGCCTTGAGCGCCTCGGATCCCGCGAAACGGTCCGGCTTCCAGTAGGGCGGCTCCCCTTCCCAGTGATCGGGCCCGGTGAGGATCAGTCGGACGCCGGTCCGGCGGGCAATCTGTACGAGTTTGTCCAGTTTCCTCAATGCCTGCTCGTCGATCGTGTCGACGTCCGGCTGGAAAGTGGCGGCCGTGAGGAAGACCCGCGCGCAATTGACGCCGAGTTCGCTCATGAGCTCGAACTGTGAGGCGATGACCTCCGGATTGAACCGTTTCCACATCTGAGGCGGCCAGCCGGTGTTGGGGTCGTAGTAGTTGGTCCCGAACGGCACGAAAGGGCGGTTCGATTTCCGTTCGGCGAACCCGCGACCGTCCGCCGTCACGGTGATCAACGTCCCGGTTCGGGACGTTGCGCATCCGGCCAGACCGAGCAGCGCCAGCGCCAATCCGCCCGATATCCATGCACGAAGCTCTGTACGGAAGGAGCCCTGCAATCCGCGTCTCATGCTGTCACCTCCACTGTGTGCCGGATGCACATCCTTTGCCCGAGACCTAATAGGCGTTCCACATATACAGAACCTGCGGCGTGCTGAATTCGTAGAGCGTCGTGCGGTCGAACCGGAGAACGCTGCGACTCCGGATGCTCAGCATGTCCATGAACGAGAAGGGCTTGTGGTATTCGACCACTTGGGCGTCCTGGATCCCCGCCAACGACAGGGCCACCGCGACCACGTCGTCCAGATAGCCGACCTTGTCGATGAGTTTCTCCTCCAGGGCCTTGGGCGCGACGAAGATGCCGCCGTCGGCGAGCTTCCGCACCTGTTCCGGCGACAGGGCCGAGGAACGTCCGGTCTGGACCACCTCGACAAACCGCTCGTACGCCGGCGTCAGCAGACGTTCCTGGACGTAGTCCAGTTCCTCCTGCTTCGGTGCGCGGAACGAACTGGGCCAGTCCTTCTTGTCTCCTTCGGAGAGGAACACGGGCTGGACCCCCAGCTTGTTCTCCAGCAGTTCCTGGAACACGAAGTAGCTCATGACCACGCCGATGGAGCCGGTGATGGTCGTGGGCTCGGCCACGATTCGGTCGCAGGCCACCGAGGTATAGTAGCCTCCGGAGGCGGCCATGCCCTGCATGAACGCCACCACCGGTTGACCGGTCTCTTGCCGGTACCGGAGGATTTCCTGGTAGATGCGGTCGCTGCCGGAGATTGTTCCGCCCGGTGAGTTGACCGCCGCGATGACCGCCCGCACGCTGCGGTCCTTGCGGGCCATCTGGAACTGACGGCAGACACGCTCGGCTTGATCATCGTCGATCACGCCTTCGACGTGGACCAGTACAACCTTGGCACTGCGGGGGCCTTCACGAACGACGGACTCCTCATAGAATCGCGCTTGTCCGGTGGCGATCACGGCGACCAGGGCGACGAGCACGAGAAACATGCCGATGTTTGCCAGGAACGACAGACCGAAAAGAATCCTCCAGAAGATTCGTGATACGCCCGACCGCTTCCGTTCCCTGGGATAGGGTTCGTACGCCGGCGGCGGAGTGGAGGGCGGCTTCGCCGGCCCCTCGCCCGGGAGAAACGTGGACTCCAGATAATCGTTGTCCTGATTGAATCCCATCTTCAACTCCTTGAAAGAACCGTCGGGATTATAGTGGTCCGGATTGTTATCGTCAATTTGCTTGCGGAAGTGCCCGCGATGCGGTCTAATGTGTGTGTCTTCTATACAGGGGTGGAAACCACCTGCGACATCGCGAGGCTGGCTTGGCAGCGGTTGAGTTGAGGGCAGGCTGGCCTCGCGTCCTTGCATCCCTTACTGTGTCGGCCGCTCCAGGAGATACCACATCGTTCCATATGTTGGTGCCAGGTTGAGAATGCTCTCGTTGCCCTCCTGCACGACGGGCACGTGCTGCTTGGGCGAACCGTCGGGGGCCAGGGCCTGGCAGGTCCACTGTCCCTCTGGCAGGACGAGCGACCCGCGAACAGCCTCGATCTGCACCGGCGCCTGGCCCCAATTGCGGCCGACGGTGCGACGGTCCGCCGAGAACTGCATGCCCACATTCTCACACCGCCCGCAGGCGGTCACCAGAATCCGCTCGTGCGTCTGCCGTTCCCTCGCGTCAAGGCTGGTCATTGTCAGGGTGACGAATTGCGGCTGGGTGATCGTGATCTTCCCATCGGTTCCCTCCCGGAACCTCGTCGCGTGTCCGGTGTAAACCGCTGCCCTTCTGCCTTGCACTACGTAAAGGCCCTGCTTTTCCTCGACAGTCCACTTGATCCGGATGTCGGAACCCATGCTGAGGTCCCGGTGTCCTCTCTGCCCGGCCAACGCCCTGACGTGCTGGGCTTTCAGGAGGTTCTCACGGACAACACCGGCAGCGTCCAGCATATCACCGTTGTGTTTCAGGTGCAGCGCGGCCAAGCCCCCGGCCACATCGGTGTTCATCGTCAGGGAGCTGAACGACAGACCCGCCAGCGGGCCAAGACCGCTGTCGCGGAAGAGCGCCGCGCCCGCCCGCATGAAACCCCACTTGGCGGGATTCGTGTCCATATCGAAGAAGTTGCTCATGGTCTGGCGAGCCCAGTCGCCTGTGGCGTGGGAATAAGTGAACAGCCAGATGCCGTCCCAGTCCTGAGCGGCCGCGAACGACGCGATCATCGGGACGCATTCGGCCTGCGCGTCAAGCGGGGCAGGGTGGTTGTATTCGCTGACGGTAAAGGGCTTGCCCGCGAGTCGTTCGGCCGCGATGCGAAACAGTGTGGCCTCGTTTGGGTAATCCGTCATCGGCTTCTGGTCGATCAGCCAGTTGCCTTGGTCCCAGGGCCGGCCGGGGAAACGCGGGTGCTGCCAGTAGGCGTGGGAATCGATGAAGTCCATGTCGCTCTGGGCGTACAAACCCAACGGGCCGAAGACAATCGTCCCGGTGACCAGTGCGGCGCAGCCAAGATCGTTCTTGATGAAGGCTCGCATGTCGTCGAAGTAGGTCTTCTCTGTCTTGGCCAGAAAGATCATTCGGTCGAGGATGCGAGCGGTGCTCTCGCGATCCTTGAACAGCGCAACGGTGTTGGTTCTGGGAGATTCACTCTCGGTCAGGCCCACTTGGCCGCCGGGCCTCAGTTCGACGTGCGCCAAGTGGAACGGTGTCGTGTCGCCGCTGAAGGAAAAGCCGATCCTTGCGTTGTCGTCGTCGGCAGTGGCGACGAAGCCGTGCTCGAATGTTCGCCATCCAGTGGTCAGATTCACATCTCTGGAGAGGCCAAGATTGGCCCAGGGGGAGTGCGCCTGGCTCACGACGCATCCGATCTGGCGCTCTGCCTGTGCGGCGGCCTCAAAGGAGAGGGTATAGTAGCGACCCTTGGTTACTTTAAGTCCGCCTTGGGTCAGTTGCAGATGCCATTGGGTTTGGCTTGCTTTGTCGATATCGATCTGCACGGCGTCGCCAGACGGACTGCGAGAACGCGACAGCTTGGCTTGGCAACCTTCGTGTTGCTCCAGATTCCACTGCTTCGGCATGTTTCCGGCGGGCTCCCAAACGATGAAGCGCCCATTGGCGACCATGTCCTGGCGGAGCGGTTCAATGTCTTTGCCCCACGCAGCGGCCAAGGCCTCGTCGGAGGGATACTGCTGCCGCAACCATGCGTTGAATCGCCCGCGGAGGATGTCGGCGTAGTGGGCGGGCAGGGTGCGCAGGGTCTCTTCAGCGCCCCACATGAAGAGGCTGTCTTCGTTGGTGATCTCGACGAAGGCGACCGCCGGGTCGTCCGCATAGCGAACGCCACGGTAGGGGTTCACATGGGTCAGCAGTTCCCGGGCGAACTGCTTCTGGGCGTCGATGAGGGCCGGCGTGAAGATGCCGACGATCTTGTCGTACTCGCGGTTCGCCTTGGGCAAGCCAAGATACTCGCTGTGGGCGCGGCCCACGTGCAGATTGATATTGACGTAGATGCCCTGTCCGGCCAGCTCATGGATGAAGTAGTCGAGGCGGTCCAGTGCCTGCGGCTCAATCGTGCGGCCGTCCTGCGTGTTCCAGAGGCCTCGCGGCCAGCGGGCGGTGTCCATATGATGGAGTCGAACGGAGTTGACGCCCGCTGCCGCCAAACGGGCCGCGACCTTCGGCGCATCCTCGTGGGTGGGGAAATTCGCCCCGAAACACAGATTCACGCCCCAGATGCGCAAACGGCCACCCTGATAGAAGTGGCCGCCGTGAGCCTCAATTCGTTTGGAATCGATTGCGATCGGCTTGTAGTCGTTCACCCAGATCGCGTGGTTTCTGTTGATCTCGGCCGGGATGACAAACGGCACGAACTCCTGGCCCCGTAGCCGGTCTGAGAGCAGCAAACCAAGCCCGGCAGCCACCCGGAAGATGGCCCCAAGGCAGAGACGCGTGCGTTTCTGTGCGGCCTGGTCTGTTTCAGTGCTTCGCAGCGGATTCATGGGAATTCCTCCAGATCGAAGGGCTGTCGCAATGACGGGACAGCAAAGCGTTCCTTGTCCATATCAAATGGCTCCGATAACATCGTATCGCATGTGGTAGGGCTTCCGGACAACGAGATCAACAAAAAAGGCGGGGCTACCGGGTGAAAGGTCTCAGAAGAACGCTCGATATAGCCACCGGACGCCGAAGATCCCCTCCCGCCAAACGGTTACCCGTTAAATCGCTCCGTCACCCCAAGCGGACGGCCAGACCCGATGGAGAAAGCTGAGAGGGCGGTTTTGTGCCAAGTCTACTGAAAAGAGGGGCGTTTTTGGCCGAAGATAGGGCTGTGATTGGTCCGGCGCCACACAGGGCAGGCCCGGTGCCTGACGGATCGACGAGACACAAGAACGGAGTCAATCGCAGGCCCCATGTTTGGAGATAAGACATGACAGTGGCGAGTGCAACAGTGAAACGCATGACGATGACTGAGATCAAAAACAAAGCCAAGGAACTGGGGATTGTGCCTGGCCGGATGAAGAAGGCCGAACTGATTCACGCCATTCAGATAGCAGAAGGTTGTACGCCCTGTTACGGCCGGTCCAACGGTCAGTGCCCCTGGCAGGAATGCTGCTGGCGCGCGGACTGCTTTGCGACGAAGGCCTAATCCGACGGCACAGGCCCCCTTGATGGGGATCCATGGACGACCGGACAGATCTCAGTCGATGGGTACCGGGCTGCTTTGATCTCGCCTCTCTGATGCCCCCGCGCCGATCCACCGTTTTTCAGGTGGTGCAAGCGTTTTTTTTGACAGCCGGCGTCGGGGCCGGTAATATGTACTTGTTTGTCAAGGTGCACGCTTTCTTCCCTCGAAGCAGTGCCCGGGTAAGCAAATGAGGGAATCTGTAGTGAAGACCCGTGTGGGTCTGAGGAGAAGACGAAGTGGCAAAGGGGACTGTCAAGTGGTTCAGTGAGAAGAAGGGGTTCGGCTTCATCATCCCGGACGACGGCGGTGAGGATCTGTTCGTCCATCACTCCAACATTGCCGGAACCGGCTTCAAGACGCTCCAGGATGGCCAGCCCGTCGAGTATGAGCCCGCCCAGGGCAGGAAGGGTTTGGAGGCGACCAACGTCCGGCCCTGCTGAACAAGCGACACGAAAGAAATGAACGGGAGAGGCCCGGCGGCAAAGGGCGTTCTTCCGCTGGAATCTGTACCGTTGGCGAAGACAATGTGGTTGCCCCGAGGGACTGGAAAGGCAGCCATGAGGGGCGCTAACGGGGCGGCGCTCTCCGGAAAGGAGAGCGCCGAGGAAGTGGGTCATTGTTGACGGGAAGATGACTCTTCCCTGGTGACTTCGCAGGGAAAGTGTGTCTATTACAGAAGCAGGCGAGTCAACAACACCCACCCTCCCGGCGGTCTGCCCCCCGGGTGCCTCACGGAAGCCGCAACCTTCAGTTCGCGCTGCCGTCAGGTCTGACAGAGGCGCAGACTACCAGTCCTCGTCGTCCTCGTCCTCGTCGTCCTCATCGTCGTCTTCGTATTCCTCTTCCTCTTCGTCCTCGTCTTCGTCTTCGTCTTCGAAGTCTTCGTCCTCATCCTCGAAGTCTTCGTCGTCGTAGGCGAGTTCTTCTTCCGGCAGCTCGCAGGTGCAGTTGTCCGTCATCTCGCCACAGCCGGCACAGATTCCATCCTGAACGGGAGCGCCGCACGCATCACACGGAATACATCCACACGATTCACACATCTTTGGACACCTTCAAAAACTGGATTGTCGATTTCCGTCTACACGGCAAGACGGGTTCGCCGGAACCCGCCTCCAACGGCGTCAACATGGTACGTCGAGAAGGAGGAAAAGCAATACCATTTGTGCAAAAAATCGACGCATTTTTTGGGGTCCGAGAGAGGGGGGCCACCTGTTGTTCCGCACATGGCTGACCGGTGGCACGTCCGGGCGGCCAGGCCTTGGTCGAGAAGCAACGTAGAAGGTAGGTTCTACGGCGACGCTACCGAACCGTCCAATCGGCGGCGACCGTCGGAGGGATGGTGCTGGGGCTGCAAATCTGTATCGTCGCGTCGAGTCTCGCTTGACCCTGGGTCTGTTTGTGGAGGTGAAGGCTCCAGACCTGAGCGGCCACGGCCGACTCGTCGATCGCGCGGAGGAAGTCAACCAGGTGACGCAGAGGGACTCCCTCCAGAGCGATTTCGACGATGGTTTCGGCGTACCCTGGCTTTGCCGATGGTGCATCCTGTTGTTGCATCCTCACCAGGTACGCCTTCAGGCCGTGCTGCTCGGTCAGGGATTCGAGAAACGGCAACAATTGGAAGTCCGGGTCCTGTTGGGCCATTCGTTCCTGTACCTGCTCAAACTCGCGCTCGAACGCCAGGTACTCCGCACTCTTGGCCTGGACCTCGCGCAGTTCGTTCTGCTTCTCCGGGATCAGTCGGCGGAGTTGCTGAATGCGGTCACGCATGGGTTGGATCGCCAGCGCATAGATGCCCCATGCGGCCAAAGCGGCTGCCACGCCAATACCGAGACGTCGTTCTCTTCGCGTCAGTGGAATCATTCATTGCACCATTTCTCTGGACGATAGGGAAAGGGTAAATCGTACGGGTCCTGTCTTGGCGTCTCTGCCCGGATTGGGTCCGTCCACGATCACCCAGCCGGGAATCTCCTCCAGTGTGCGCTGCCAGCCACTGAGCGTGGCAAAGGAGTCACAGTGCCCTGTCACGCGGACGGAATCGCCGGCAATGAATACATCGTCGAATTCCAGGTTTCCGCCGGCGGGGTGGTGCGCGCTCAGGGTGCTCAGAACCTCCAGAGGTCTCAGCCTGCCCGGCTGGAACGACGTCAGCCATCCGCTGTCTTCGTGGAGCGAATCGAGCTTCTGCTGAAGTTGTGCCAGGGGATTCACACATTTCTCCGCCGGCAGGGTTTGCTCGAACACGTCCTGAATCTGTTTTTTGAGATGGGTGTACTGCGATTCCAGGGCCGACAGATGCACAAACAGGCCCAGAATCCAGACAACCACCGTCGCGGCCAGCAGACCGCCACAGACCAGCAGTTCCTTTCTCAGGCTTGCGGCGTCCCGTGTCTGTGTTGCCTGCGCATGCAGGAAATCGATCTGTGCTGCGTGACGCGGCCCGAGCCGGCCAAGGGCGAGCCCCGCGGCCACGCAAATGGGAAATCCGGCATGGATTGTGTCATCGTGTTCCATGTGCGCATAGGGGTTTACGGGAATGACGCGACAACCGATCTCTTCTTGAATCGCCGTAACCAACGGCAAGATCAGGGCGGAGGACGTGATGAGGAACACCCGAAGGTCGGCTTCTGCCTCGACGCCGAAGAGCTTTCGCCAGGTGATCTCGATCTCGCGATCGAGCAGTTCCGTCACCTGCCGGCTGATGGATTCCTTGTCGCTGTCGGGGGAGATTCGCAGCGGAATGTTTCGGACCAGGATCAGGCTGCCGTCCTGCAGCACCGCCAGACTGAGAACCGATTCGTCGATCACGACGACGAGGGCCGTTCCTTCCTGGCTCTCCGGGTGATTGTGACCGACGGCGGTACACGCCGCCGTGATCGGGGCCTCAATCTGAGTGACCGAGATCTTGGCCTCGTCCAGCAGGGTCAGTTCTTCCTGGAGCAAATCGGTTGAGGTCGTCGCCACCAGCGCCGAATACCGTCCGTTCGGGAGCTGTCGGGTGGAGCAAACCTGAAGGATGGCTTTCTCTGCGACAATGGGCAAGTCGTCCCGCAGACTCGACAGATCCCCGGCACGGAGTCGGTCCAGGGTCGCGGCGTCCACTTCGAGATCGGCAAAGAAGATCGCCTGATGCGGGAGGCACACGGTCACATCCGCGTGCCGATCAAATCCCTGCTCCGTGGTCAACGCACGCAGCATATCGACGGGGCAGTCGGTGCTTCGTCGCGTGGGCTTGCCGAAAACTCTCTCGACACGGAGTCCGTCGGCCGTCCGTGCGATCTGCACGGCCCGCAGATGGAAGCGGCCTATGTCGATGCCTATCGATCTCTTCACCATGATCCTGCCTCTTGTCCTTCCTCCGAAGCCCCACTGAAACGTGTGACAATCACGACTCTCTATAAAGGATAATATCGACATTCCCTGTCTGCGTGTTTCGATGAAGCAGGGCTTCGATTCCGAAGGTCCGATCTTCGCTTTGCCCTGTCGTCTGGACGCGGTAATAGGAGTCGCTCGGCTGGACTTCGATCATATCCTGGATGGCCAGATAAACATTATCGGTCATTCCGGGGACCTGTCGGAGTTCGGCTGTCGTTTCGAATGGCTTAAAGTCGCGTCGCTGTACGATCATTCGGGCCAGGGTTGAGTCCATCTGTTCACAGAGGGATTCAATCACCAGCGGGGGAGCCGCGTTGATATTGATCCGGCCGCTGCCGGTCGTGGTCAGCAGCTCGCGCAGGGTGGCGAAGACCTCCGGTGTGATTCCCCTGACCCCCTGCAACTCCTCGATGGTGTCCATCGGCCCGTTCTTGCATCGGTAAGGCGGGCGGAGGGTTTCGTAGTAGCTGCTTTCGACCCCCTGACCCGCCGCATTCACAAACGGCAACAGCGTCACGTCGTCGTCGGGATCGATCCAGTCGATGATGGCGGCGACCACGCTGTATCCGATGCGTTCCCCGATGTCCTTCCGCCGGTTGAGCAGATCAATCAGCCGCAGCAATTGATCGATGCGCTTTCGGTGGAGCTGACCGTTCTGGTCCTTCAGCGTGTTCACATTGATGCGACCGTTCTCTTCCGTGATGGTCAACGTGCATGTGCCGTTATTGACGGAGAACACCTCTTTCCCGGTTCGCAGATCGGCAAATCGATGGGCGGACGTCACGTCGTTGGCTTCCGCAACGGCTGCAATCGCCACGCTCAGGCCGGCGAGGGCACTGTGCATCGCTCGTTCGGACCGACGGAAGCCCTCCGCCATCTCCAGGCTCCTGCGCGTGGTGCGGTGGAAGGCGAACAGCAGGGCCGAAAGCAACATGACCATGCCCAGGACGACAACCAGGATGAATCCGTTCCGACGGTATCGGTGTGTAAGGCGGTTCATCGTGTTTGCCTCACGTTCTTCTGATTGCCGGCGTCATTCCATATCGCCACCGTGGTAGCACAATGATAGGCACGATCCTCACGATCCATCACCGTGAGGCCGAGCCGCACGGCCCGGGGCAGGTTCCGGCTGGTTGCGGAATTCCAGTGAGGCTGCCATTGGAGGCCGTCGTGGAATTCGATTTCGATGTCCACAACCTGGCGCAGCACGACCTGCCATTGTCCGGCCCCATCCGCCGGATGGATCGAACCGGTAGCAGGCCGACACTGTATGGCCAGCGTCCGCATCGCGCTGTCATGCTGGTAGGTTACCCGGGCCAATCCCTGTGGGCCGTTTGGTCCGCCGCCGAGGGGGGCCGTGGTCAGGAAGTCCAGCACCTCGCCGCGGGGATTCCGGGTGCCCCCGAGGAACGCTGGGCCCGGCTTGTGAATCTCGGCGGTCCGGCTTGATTCCATGGCGTTTGGTTCGGCGGGCGGCCGGTAAGCGCAGCGGAGTTGCCGGGCGAGCAGACGCAGAACCAGGTCGGCCCGCTGTGAGCATGTCAGGCGGCTGTCGTAAACGTCCGCCGAGCGGGACGTGGCCGCGTAGCTGCCGTATACCATCGAGACGATGGTGGCAATCAGGGCCAGTGCGACAAGCATCTCGACCAGTGTAAAACCAGGATTACGGGGCTGTTCGCTCATGGATTCGGCTGTCCGCAACATACGTTGTCAGGGTCATGGTCTTCTCGTCCGAAGCCTGTTTCCACGTGACGGTAGTCGAGACTTCACGCAGGCCATCGAGAATCAAACGACCGTTGCCGGGCCGTGCAACGTCTCTGACCTCAGTCTTCCACATGAACTGCTGTCCATTGCGTTCGATGGTGCCCGAGGTAGTTCCCTCCCTGGGGAACCCCGCGGCGGAGGCTTCGGCGATCCGGGACTGGGCCACGAACACCGCCTGGTTCATTGCCTGGGCGGCGTCCGCCGTAGCCAGACTCAGCAGATGGAGACGGAGCAGACCCAGCAACGCGACGGACGCGATCGCCAGCGCGATGAGGACTTCGAGGAATGTGAATGCCTTCCACTGGATTCTGCAGCGGTTCATGGTTTCCTGCCTGCGGCTCCTGCCCGGCTGCCGTCTCAGCTCTGGATGTTCCAGGATTCAATGTCCGCGTCGTCGCCTGTGCCGCCATTCTCGCCGTCCTTGCCGTAGGACATCAGGTCATAGTCTTTGCTGTGGACCCCCGGGCTCATGTAGATATACATATTGCCCCACGGGTCGACCGGCACGGCGTCGAGATACCCGTCGGCGTTGTATCCTTTGATGCCGGGATTCTTCACGAGAGCTTCCAGACCTTCGGACGTGGTTGGAAAGCGGCCGGTATCCGTCTTGAACAGGGCCAGCGCCGATTGAATGCTGCGAATGTCCGCTTTGGCCTTGACCCGGCGGGCCTGTTCCGGCCGGCCCAGAATCTTCGGCATGATGATCGTGGCCAGCAGGCCCAGGATCACCACGACGATCATCAGTTCGATGAGGGTGAATCCGTTCTGTCGGTACCTCCAATTGATCGCTCGGTTTTGCATGGCATGATCCCCTACAAAGCCTGGTTGATTGCGAAGATAGGCAGCAGGATCGACAGAACGATGAAGCCCACCACGCCGCCCATCAGCAGCAGGATTATCGGTTCGAGCAAGGCCGTCAGGGTGCGTACCGTTGCTTCGACCTCCCCGTCATACATTTCGGCGATGTTCAGCAGGCCGTCCTCCACGGTTCCGGTCATCTGGCCGGTGTGGAGCACGTGAAAGACCACCGGAGGAAACAGACCCGTTGCGCGCACTGCGTCGGCGATCGTTTCGCCCCGGTGGACCCTGTCTTTGATTTGCTCTGTTGCCTCGGTCATCACATGGTTTTGACTGATCCGCTGGCTGATTTCCATTGCGGTTATGATGGGGATGCCGCTGTTCATCAGCGTCCCCAGGGTTCGCGTCAGCCGAGCCACTTCCAGCTTGAAGAACAGCGGACCGAACAGGGGCAATCGGAGTCTCATCCGATCCATCCGCCGGCGGCCGTACTGTGTCCTGGCCAGGCTCACCAGAAGAGCTGCTACGGCGCAAGAGCCCACCAAGAGGAGTCCCACATGAGCTTTGGTGAAACTGCTGATGCCGATGAGTATGCGGGTCGGCAACGGCAGTTCCTGGTTCATCTTCACGAAAAGCTCCGAGATGCTCGGCACGACGAAGGACAACAGGAACATGACGACGCCGACGGCCACCACCGCCATCATCACCGGATAGGCGACGGCGGCCTTGACCTTGCCGGTCAATTGCACGCGTTTTTCGAGGATGTCCGCCAGCCGCGACAACACCGCCTCGAGGGCGCCGCTCGTCTCTCCGGCGGCAACCATGTTGACGAACAGTGCCGAGAACAGACCGGGATGCCTGCCTAGAGCCTCTGCCAGACTGCTGCCGGCATTGACGTCGTCACGAATGCTCTCCACGATCGGGGCCAGCGGCTCGACAGAATGCCCCCAGCGGACTCGGCGGTTCTTCGGTGCGGCGTGCATCTGTTCGGCCAGGGCTGACAAGGCGGGCACCAACGGCATCCCCGCATGTAACAGCGTGGACAATTGGCGGGCCAGACGGCTCAGGTCCCGGGCGCTGACCCGCCGGAGCAGGTCGTGTCCCTGTGTCCGACGGATGCGGCCCGACCGCGCCGCCGGGGAGGCCGGCGGATTCGTTCTTCGACGGGGCAGACGAACCTGTGGCTCAATGGCTGGCATGGTCGCTCACCTCTCGGCCTGTGTTGACGCTGTCCTGGGTAACCCGGTAGACCTCTTCGAGGGTGGTGATACCGGCCAGGACGCGACGCAGGCCGTCTTCGCGTAATGTCGTCATCCCCTTCTGCACCGCGGCCTCTTTGATGACGTGTGCGCCGCGACGCTGGAGAATGAGGTCTCTGATCTGATCGTCGACCAGCATCAGTTCGAAGATCCCGGTGCGTCCGACGAACCCGGTGCGGAGGCAGTTCTCGCATCCGCCACCCCGATACAACTGAACCTGGCCCTGGCCGAGGCGTCGTAGTTCGGCTTTCACTTCTGCGACGTCCTGGGGCTGATAGGGCTGCCTGCACTCGGGACAGATCACCCGCAGCAGGCGTTGTGCCATCACCCCGACGACGGATGAAGAAATCAGGTAGGGCTCGATGCCCATGTCGATCAGCCGGGTGACCGCCGAGGCGGCATCGTTCGTATGGAGCGTGCTCAACACCAGATGTCCCGTCAGCGATGCCTGAATGGCGATTTCTGCGGTTTCCAGATCGCGAATTTCGCCGATCATGATGATGTCGGGGTCCTGTCGGAGAATATGACGCAGGCAACTGGCGAAGGTCAGTTCGATCTTCGGCCGGATCTGCATTTGCCCGACGCCGGGCAACTGGTATTCGATCGGGTCTTCCACCGTCAGGATGTTCCGTTCTTCGCTGTTCAGTTCGTTGAGCGCTGCGTAGAGTGTCGTCGTCTTGCCGCTGCCGGTCGGGCCGGTCAACAGGATGATCCCATGGGAGATGCCGATGAGTTCCCGAAAGACTTTCAGCATGTCGGGCGCAAACCCCACATCATCGAGGGTGAGCCGGCCTCGGCCTCGGTCGAGCAGGCGGAGCACCACGCGCTCCCCGCCGGCGGTGGGAATCACCGAGACACGAATGTCCACCAGCTCCTCGCCGATGCGCACGCGGCTCTGTCCATCCTGCGGAAGTCGGTGCTCTGCGATGTTGAGGTTGGCCATGATCTTCAGACGCGACAACAGCGGCGCCGCCTGCGGTTTCGGCAGGCTCAGGACGTTGCGCAGCACGCCGTCCACCCGAAACCGGACTTTGAGCTCTGTCTCATACGGCTCGATGTGAATGTCACTGGCCCGGCTGTGCACGGCTTCAAACAGAATCTTGTTGACCAACTTGATTGCCGGGGCCTTATTGGCGATGTTCAGCAAGTCTTCCGCCTGCGTTTGCACCGAACTGGCGCCGGCGCTGTTGTCGGGTGAGTACGTCTCGGACAGCAGGTCCGCGTCGCGTTCACTTTCGGCGGCGTGGTAGTAGCATTGGCTGATCGCGTTCTCGATCTCCGGCGCCGGACACCGCACGCGGGGGCAGGCTTGGCCCAGGACGCCGACGATGGCGTCATACGCCTCGATGTTCAGCAGGTCTGCCAGAGCCACGGCAATGCTTCCGTCCTCCATCACGATGGGGATCGCGCACTGCTTCTTGAGGAACTCCAGCGGCAGTCGTCGCACGAGATCGGCGTTCAATTGCTCGGGCGCGATCTTCCAGAGCTGCTGACCATCAATACGTTCGGCCTGTCCTGTTTCCACCGATCCACCTCCTCGCATGGATGCGACACCCGTACGGATCATCCGTCCGCGGTCGGGATCAGCGACCCTCTTCCAGGAGCGGAAGCATCTGTTCCCTCTTCTGCTCTGTCACCTGTCGCAGCTCCTCCTGGCTGGTCATCACATACGGGGTGATGAAGATCAGCAGGTTCGTCTTCTGCACCCGGTCGCGCTGCCATCGGAACAGATTCCCGACCAGGGGCACGTCGCCGACGAGCGGGACCTTGTTCTGGACCTGGGTCTTGTCATCCCGAATCAGGCCGCCGATGACGACGGTGTTGCCGCTGTTCATCGTCACAATGGTCTGGGCGCTGCGTTTGGCGGTGGTCGGCGTATCCGACGAAGAGGCGGTCACACTCTCGACCAGCTTCGTGAACTCACTGTCGATCTGGAGTCGCACGGGTCCACCCTGATTGACGTGAGGCGTGATCTCCAGGGTGATGCCCACGTCCTTGTATTCGTACTGCTTGATCACCGTGGGTGTGAGGAGGTCCGTCGTCTCCGTGATGCGCGACTGGACCACGAACGGCGTATTCTCGCCCACGACGATCCTGGCCTTGCGGTGGTTCGACGTCAGCACGTGCGGCGTGGAAAGGATATTGACTCCCGACTCCTTCTGCAACGCTTGGAGCAGCGCGCCGATGTTGTCGCCTTTCCAGGCGCCCACCGCGAGCCCTTCGAGGTCGCCGCGCGCGTAATTGACAAAGGGCCCCAAATTCGTGGCGGCAAACCCCCGCACGCTGCTGGAAACGGCGTCGTCCAGCGTGGCCCAGTCGACGCCGAGTTCCTTCAGGGTATCTTCGCCGATCTCCAGAATCGTCATCTCGACCAGGACCTGTTCGCGAACGATGTCCAGCTTCTCCACGATCTGGGAGATCATCGCGAAGTCCTGCGGTGAGGCCACGATAATGAGGGAGTTTGTGCTCGGGTCTGCGGTCACCTGGATCGGCAGTCGGGGATCGGCCGGGTCGGTCACTCGCATGCCGGCCAGTGCCGCTTCCAGAGCAGGGGCCACGTCGTTGGCGTCCGCGTTCTTCAGATAGGTCACATGGACGTTGCCAGCGCCGGTCGGCCTCTCGATGTCGAGTTGGGCAACGAGCCGCCGGACCGTGTCGATATCCTGTTCGTCCCCCACGACGATCAGCGAATTGGTCCGCTCATCGGGAAGGACCCGCGTACGCCGGCCCTCGCCTTGCGCCGGCCGCGCACGCCCGGGCGCAGATGCAACCACCTGGCCTTCGTCCAGGATGTTCATGATCTGCTCGCTGAGCACCTGGGCTGATGCATGGACCAATGGGAACAGCAACACGCTTTCACGGGCGCCCTCCACGTCGAGCTGTGCGACAATCTGCGCGATGTGGTGGATGTTGGCGGACGTATCCGTAACCATGATCGAGTTGGTCTTCGGATAGGTCGCCAAGAGAGCTCCGGTTGACAACAGGGGTTGGACGATCTGGCTGATCTCGGCTGCATCGGCATACTTCAGCGGCAGGATCTGAGTGACCATCGCATCGTTCTTCGGAATCGCCCTGGGATCGGCGCCGATGCGCACCTGGAGATTGCGTTTGGTGGCCTCAGCTTTGGGGACGATCTTCACCGCATTGTCTGTTTCGACCGCGGCGTATCCGGCCACGTCCAGGATCGACTGGAGAAACGGATAGATGTCTTCCAGCGGAACCGGCGTCGGCGACATCACCGTTACCGTCCCGCTGACGCTCTGATGCGGGATAAAGTTGATGCCCGTGATCTCGCCGATGGTCTTCAGAACGACCCGAATGTCGACGTCCTCGAAGTTCACCTGGACCATTTCGTCGCGTCCACGTGACGGTTCCACTGTTGCGGTGGGGCTTGGGTCCGGGACGGGGGCAGACGACGGGGCCGACTCACTGGCGCCAATGGAGATCCGCTGGGGCGAAGGCGCCCTCTCGATCGGGGTCTCGACCAGTTCGGGAACGGTGGTCCAGACGCTCGAATCGACCGGCGTCGCCTGGGGAACGCTCCAACTCGGCGCCACCGGCGTCTGAATGCCGGCGAGGTTCTGCGACCCGTCTCCAGGCATCGTCTGGGCCAGACCACGCGGCGAATCGACCACCGGGACCGGTGGCTCGTCAACGGGTTGAGCGGCTCTCTGTCGAGCTCGCGCGTGGCGCTGGATAGGACCGACTTCGCTGGACGAGACGGCGTGACCGGAACAGCCGACGCACGTCAGGGCCAGGATGCACAGGGCCATGACGGCCGGACTGAATCGGCGAACCACGTGCGATCGTCCAACCTGCGCACGGCATGGGAAACCAAGCGAGGTATTGTGACGTTTCTTGTCCAAGGTGTTCTCCGCTCTCTCACAAATCCAGTGACAGGTCCTTGGGCTTGCCGTTTCGCAGCAGCTGCATACTGATCTTGGACTGCGATCGGGCCTTCTTGAGGACCTGGAAGGCTTTCTGCTTGCTGTCGAGGCTTTGGCCGTTGACAGCCTGAACGATATCACCATTCCGCAACCCGACGATCGCGGCCAGAGGGCTCTGTTCGAGACCGGAGATCTTCAGCCCTTCCGTGCGTCCGTCTTTGATGTACGGCTCAATGGTTGCCTTGCGAAACAAATCCTCCACGTACCCGAGCCGAACGGAAGGCGGGGAAGGCTGTTGGATGGCCTCGATCGTTCGGGGCACATCTGCCTGGCTCTCCCTGACGTCGTTAGGGCCGAACGGTCCCTGGCTCTTGGCGGCCCGACCGGCCTGCAGGTACAGCACTTTGCTCTGCCCATTGTGGATCAGGATCACTCGGTCCGACTCAATCGACTGAATGGTCGCCGCGGCGATGATGTCGCCTGTCTTGTACGGGCAGGTCGCCTGGGTGGCCATGTCTTCGATGATGGCACGCGAGGTCGTCGGACCACCGGCCACCACGCCTACCAGCCGCAGGCCGAGCGCCTCAGCCGAACGCAGGGGGCCGGTCGCCGACGCGGGGGGCACCGTTTGCGACACAGTGCCCTGGTCGGGCACGCCGAACAGGCTGCTGGCGATGATCGTCTCGTAGTCGGTGATCGGCTGGGGGGCCGGTGGAAGTTCGCTGCGGCTGGAAGTTCGCTCGTCTCCGGAGACAGCCTTTGGTTTCAGTCCGCCTCCCGACTCGGCGGGACGCCAGATGGCCCCGATCGCCACGTATAACAGCGCCGCAATAAGCAGGGCCTTGGCTCCCCAGAACAGCCTCGATATCTGTCTGTCATTCATCTTTCGTCTTTCCGAAAAGCGTACTCTGATCGCTGATGACTCTATCGTCCGGGCAGGGTGGCTACTTGACATGGAGCGGTGCGAGTGCCTTGGACCGTCGGATAAGCCCAACGATCTTACGGGATGCTCGTCTTATCGGACGAGGGTGCCGCTAAAGCAGCATGCATGCCATGATCCCATAACTGATGTTCGCCAGTCCGTGAAACAGTATGGGGCCCAGCAGCGAACGGGTGTGGACGAACAGCCAGGCGAGCAGCAGACCGGGCAGGAACGTCAGCAGGGCGACGGCTCGGCCTTGAACGACGAGGTGGGCCAACGCGAAGCAGACAGCGGAAGCCACGATGGCGATCCATTGCTGAAGGGTCCGGCGGCCCGATTGCCACCGTGCGAGCAGCCGCATGATGTTGGCCTGCACATAGCCGCGAAAGAACAGTTCCTCGGCCACGGCAACGTACAGGAGCTGGTAGAGCAGCCAGGCGAGCCAGCCCGTTCGACCGGCGACGGTCGGCTGCAGGGGAAGCGCAATGCCCAGACGCGACGCCATGTAGACGCCGGCCAGGACGACGGGCAGGACTGTGATGCAGGCGATACCCACCGTGCGAAGCGTACGCCTGAGATGGGGATGCTCAAAGCCGAGGCGAGGAAATTCGCGCCGGGCAAGCCACGTGGGGAGCAGGGCGGCGGCAACAAGAATGGTCGGGATAAGCAGCCACTGGAGGACGGCGAGAGGCGCTGCGTCGGCGAGCCGCAGGACCACGAATACAACGACGGTGACCAGAAGCGTCTCGACAGCGAGGCGAACAGGCCGCTGGGTTCCCGCATCGGGAAAAAGTCCGGCCGGCTCGAAGGACGTCGAACCGGCCGGACCGGATTGTAGGCAGCACGGATCCATCCGGTCGCTATCCTTCGGTCGCTTCGAGAGAATGCTGTTTCCTCCGGTCCCGTCGCTTCAAGATCGCCATCGCCAATGCGACGATGGCATAGGGCACGACCAACTCTTTCGGGGAGCCGTGGCTACCTGCCGAGACCGAGCATCCTCCGCTGCTGTCGCTGTCCCCGTCACCGGAGTCCGGGTCGCCGGCCACCAGATAGAACGGGGTGAAGTGGGTTGTCTTGAACCGCAGGGCGTTGAGATTTGGGGCGATGACGATGTTCTGAATGTCGGTGATGCCGCTCTGACTCAAGGCCCCCGTCAGTGAATCGTACCAATACGGTTTCGCGGCGTTGCCTGATCCACTGAAACGATAGGGGATCGTCACGGTCACCGGGATGTCAAAGTCGATGCCGCTGGGGCCGAAGTCGTAGCTTCCCAGGCACTCGGCGGGTGCCACCGGCGGATTCAGAATCCTGGAGATAGAGATCCGCACATCGGACTGACAGGCTCTCGCCGGAACGACAATGGACACGTCGTCCGGCTCGTCGATAGACGCCGGATCCACGCCGATGGTTGCCCCGACCGAGGCTACGACGTGTCTGGCATCCAGCGGATTCGGATCGACGAACGTGGTTGCCGCACTGTAGATTTCGGTGCGTGAGCCCCGTGCATCCGTCCAAACCACATAGGGGTTGCCATAGCCGTCGATGCCGATAGCCGGCTCGCTCTGCCCGGAATTCGTACCATCGTCGCCGACGAAAATGTTGGTGCCGGCCGAACCGGGTCCGAGTTCCGCGATGAACAGATCGGTGTCCGACGCACGCTGGCGGGCGTGACGCCGGTCCTGCCAGCAGCCAAAGACTCGGGAGTCGTCGGTACAGACGATCGCAGGGGCGAACTGACCGGCGCCGGAGGTGTCGTCAATGATGCTCGTGCCGCTGATGGGAACGTCCGGCAAGGCCTCCAGCGCGGCGTAGTAGATGTCGGCATTGCCCGGGGCGTTGTCCACCCACAGCAGGTGCAAGGTCCCAGAGGCTCTGTCGCAGGCGATGGCGGGATGGGTTTGCTCGCTATTCGTCCTGACGATCGGGGTATTGGTCCAGCCCGGTATGCTGGAGGAAGAGCCGTAGAGGTCGGCCTGGCCGTTTCGCATATCGGTCCAAACGACGTAGGCAATGTCATCGGCGCCGATGGCCACGTCCGGCGTGATCTGGTCGGCCGCATGGGTGGTCAGACGGGAAGACAAGGCATCGGCAAACGCATTGGTCGAGCTGATTGCGAAGATGTCGGCTTGGCCGTCGCGGTCATCCTGCCAGACGATGTACACTCGGCTGGGCGACCCACTGTCGGCGGCAACCGCCGGATGGGTCTCATTGTGGTCGGAGTCGGTCACTGCAATCGGACGGGACCATGTCACTCCATCCGACGATGTACTCAGGAAGATATCCCAGTTGCCACGCTGTTTGTCCTGCCAGACGACGTAGAGAACCCCGGCGCTGTCCCGGGCGATATCGGGATTGCACTGGTCGGAGGCCGCTGTGGTGAGGGATACGGGCGCAGCAAAGGTCTGACTGTCGGCGGCCATCCTGCTCACATAGACGTCCCGGCTTCCTTCCGCGCCGTTGCACCACACGGCCCAGATGTTCCCGGCCGGGTCCGCGATGGTGGCCGGACTGCTTTTCGACCCTGTAATGCCGCAGTTGCTGGTGACGGGTCGGTTGCTTCCGAAGGCCCGCATCTCCGTGGTGAAGGAATACGAATGGGCGTTCATGGCGTTGCCTGCGCGGTCGGCCGCACTGACCTCTACCGTGACCGTATGGTCGAAGCCGAATGCCTGCGTGGCCTGGTAGATGAAGCGATAGTCGTTCGATGCCCCGGATCGACTGCATCGTCCGTAGGGACTCTCATAGACACTGGCATCCCCCTGGTAGACGATGTGGCCGTCGACTCGAATCGTGACGGATTCGGGGTCAACGCCTCGGCCGGCGTCGGTGACATGCAGTGTCACCAGGTTGTTCAGAGACACCTGAATCGCATCGGGCTCCGGTGAACGCCGGGCCACAACAGGCGCCGTACCGTCTGCGCTGGTGCCCACGACGAAGATGGTCACCGTCTCGCTGTCCTGGCTGCTCCCATCGCTGGCCACGAAGGTGACCGCATGAGAGCCGACCTGAGAAGAGGCAGGGGTCCAGCGAAAGCTGCCGTTCGCGAAATTCGCGCCGGAGGGCAGACCGGTGGCGGAGTACGTGATGGAGTCTCCGTCGGGATCGCTGGCCGAAACCGAAAACGTCAGGGCTTGATTCTCGTCGACGGATCGGTCGCCGATTGGGCTGAGAGTGGGGGCCCGGTTGACATTGGTCACGGTGATTGTGATGGTCTCCGAGTCCTGGCTCCGGCCATCGCTGGCGATGAACGTGACCTGGTAGCTGCCGCCCTGCGCGTATGTGGGGGTCCAGGTGAACGTCTGCCCGGAGAAACTCGCACCGCTGGGCAACCCGGCAGCGGAATACGTGATCGAGTCTCCGTCCGCGTCCGTGGCACTGACCACGAGGCTGATCGTTTGGTTCTCCGCAACCTGGAAACTCAGGCTTGCCTGAGACGAAACACTGCGGCCGGCAATAGTCTGGATCTGGGGCGGTGACATCGTCCCATTGCTGGTGTCGTCGTCCGGTTTCGGCGATGCCGGCGCCAAAGCATGGCGGTATGTCACCCACATGTTCGTGGTAAACGTATCGTAAGTGGCACCCTCAGTGCGCTCGTACATTCCACCCGGCAGACTGTTCTCCATCCACCGATCGACGTAGTCGAACATGGCATCATGGTTCCACTCGTCTTCAAGGCCCATGATGCGGGCCGCCAGAGTCCAGCCGGGCCAGGAGACGCCGTTTATCCAGCGATAGTCGGCTCCCCAGCACGGGTTCGACTGCGTTGGAATAGTCGCGTGACGCACGCCCCATTCGGCCATACCAAGATGCCGAGTCTCGTAACCAAGCATCCTGTACTGCGAACTGGTGGTCGGAATCACGTTCCAAGCCTCGCTGAGCGTCAACGTTGCCGTATCGCCGACCGTGCGGTCATAATTGGAAGTCGTGGCGTAGCGAATCTGACCGACGCCAGGACCTGAAGTGATTTCGACGCGCTGATGATGCGGCTGGCCGTACCATTTCGGAAGACCGCTGATTGTGATGGTGTTGGACGTCGCACCGAGAACATAGCCACTGACACTGGTCGCCAGTTGCAGATCGACCATGTACTGGTCAACGTAGAAGGACTGCATATCCTCTTGAAAGTACATATAGTCTGGCGGGATATTGCCCGGTCCGTAGTTTCCACCACCCGGCTTCGGGCTCCAGAGATAGGCGCCACTCTTTTGCCCCACGTTCAGCATGGATTGATCGTTTAGTACCTTCCCGGCCAGCAGAATGGGGAACTTACGGCCCATGCAGTGGCCGCCATCAGCCTCCCATGTCGTGCGCCCCCCGGGGTGGGATACGATGCCATAGTTGTCGATGCCTAGTTGAACCATGCTGACCAGAAGATCGTGTTTCTGCTGGTCCGTGTAGTTCAGTTGAAGCATCAAGGCCCCTATACCGACCTGAACAGAAAGCTCTCGACCATACGGTTGCATGTTCGCCGCCGGATGAAACGTGCGACCACCCCATCCTGCACCGAAATCGATCCAGGGCCGTCGAAACATGCCTGCCGCCGATACCAACGTGGGTTTGCCACTGACTGAATTGGCGTCGAGAGAGCCAAGAACAGAGTAGTCCATCTCTGACGTGGTATGACGCACAGTCTTGTCGGTTCCGAAATAAGGAGGCCGAAACGAATTGGGGGCCGGAGCCTCCGGCAAGACCGTAAGAATAGCCGCCGCACCCACGTACGAAGCACTGGAGGCAGAAGACAGGCTGATTGTTGAAATCAGCGATGAATGGACCGGAACGTGAAGAGGGTCGCTTGCAGAAATACCGTAGGATACTTCCACGGAAGAGTTCCAGTAATTCGACCGGCTGTCAAAGCCCTGCGCGACGTTCGTGACGGGGTTAATCATGGAACCATTCCGCCGGCTTCCATCCGAGGCGACGTAACAGGACGGGGAGATTCCGTTGATAGAGACGGGTCCGACCACCCAATAGTCCCTGTTGGCAAACTGCCCGATCCGGCATTCCTGGCTGAATGCCCATGTGATGCCGTGCTGGTAAACAGTCTTGGCGGAATACAGACGATCCGAAGGCCATTGTGATTCGGAGAGGGCGTCAGTCCACGCGAGGATGGAAATCCTGTCGCCCGCCGAGCTGGTCGCGCGCACCTGCTGCATCGTCTTCCACGGCTGTTGTGCGGTTCCGGGATTACTATCATTGCCTTGGGCGGCATCCACATAGTAGATCGCGGCGCCGACAGGCGTCCCGGCGGTGACGAACGGTCCTACAATCAGCGTCAGCAGGATTATCCAGCCTTGCGCGCCGAACGGCACGCCTCGACGCAGGCAGGGTAACAGAACTCGCATTCTGCCAGACATACATTCCCCCGTGTACTGTCTTGCGTCCCTCGCGAGCGAATAACCCGCACGGGAAGCGGTTCAACCGTGTTTGAGGCTACGTACTCTTTGTGTAAACGGTACGAAGAAAGCCAACCAAGGACAAATGTATTCCCTCTTCCTGGTCTGCGAGGGGCCCTGCCACGAAGCAGACTCTCGGGAACTGACCGCCTCGTGGGCAGGGTCGCCTGCTGTGAAACCCCCGTGGATGATACACCGATTCAGGTTCCGATAACAGGGGCCTTGTGGTTTTCTGCATCTGTGTTTTATCGGCCGCAGGGGAACCTGCCTCTGGGCTGGCACGACGGGCGGTCAAATGACGGGTTTTGTTGGTTTTTGCCTTGAGCCGCGTTGACAGTCAGCCGATAGCGCCTATAGAATAATCGCTCTTTGACTGCTGTTTTCCCGCACGGACGAGCCGGGGGGTTGCTGCGTTTCCCTGACGGTCCTTATGATGAGTCTGCCGCGAGGTGCTTGGCGGGAGGACGCGAAATACCACTTTTAGGGTATGCTCATAGATGTACAGCTATCGGCGCAGGGTCGAGATCGGACGTCCGGGCAGGGCGGTTGAAGGAGATTCATGCCGCGGCACGGCATCGATATGGAGCGCGGGAGGGATCGTCGCATTGCTGCTGGTCGGATCGGGTGTCGTGTATCGCTTTGCGGCGGCCCGGGTGGGGGAACCTTCGCCGATCCTGCCGCCGGTGTCGTTGGCGGAGGTTCCAGTCGAGATCGAGGGATGGGTGGGTGAAACGATCGAAATCCCCAGCACCACAGAGGACTACATGCGGACGAATTTCGCGGACGACTACATCAGTCGTCGCTACGTCAACGAGGAGCGGCGGTTGTGGGCCGACGCGTACGTGGTCTATTGCTCTTCTCGGCCAGCCGGAATGCTGGGGCACCAGCCGATGAGGTGTTTTCCTGCCCACGGCTGGCTTCATGACGGAACGTCGCAATCCGAGTTTGAGACCAATCTCGGCCGACGGATCAAATGTCTGGTCCATCGGTTCTATAAACCGGCTCCGGATTATCATCGGGTCGTGGTCTTGAGCTTCTATGTCCTGAACGGACAAATCACTCTTCGAGAGGGCGAATTCTCAGGTCTCTTTGGACGACGGCCGAACATCTCGGGTGACCCGGCGCGGTACGTCGCGCAGGTTCAGATCAGTTCGGCGGTGGAGCACTCGGCCCGGTCGTTGGCGGCCGTCCTGACAGAGTCGGTTCTCGCGATCCTGCCGGACCGGGACGGTCGGGTGCGATGGCCGGCCCATCGCAGTCCGTCTTCCGAGCCGGCTGCCGTGGCTCCGCGGCGCGACTGAGTCACGAATCGCTGCGGCAAGTCCGGTGTCAACAATACTCTGACTTTGGTGGTTTACATTCAACTCGTCGGAACAACCGACGGGGACGGAGTCTACCCAGAGGATAACGCGCCCGACGATGCAGTGTGCGAAACCGCCCGGGTGGCAGGTTTGAAAGCATTCCATGAATCCGCGGGTCCAGCTCAGCAAGAGACTGTTTCTAATCAACTCCGCCAGTTCCGTACTGCGACGCGTCCTCTATGTGTCCATACTGATCTGGCTGAACCAGTATCTTCTGCGACGCATCGGGGATGCAGAGTACAGTCTCTACCCTCTGGTGAGTGGCGTGATCTTTCTTATTCCAATACTGAGCGTGTTTCTCACGGCGGGTTTGGGACGGTTCGTGACGGAAGCCTATGCGATGGGAGACGACGAAAAGGTCACGACGATCGTCTCCACGATGACCGTGCCCCTGCTGATTCTGGCCACAGTGTGTCTGGCGGGGGGGCTGGTTTTTGCATGGCACATTGGACACGTGCTCACCGTTCCACCGGGGCGATTGTGGGACGCCCGTATCATGCTTGGGCTTCTGGTATGCTGCACGGCGATGCGGCTGCCCTTGACCCCCTTCGAATTCGGGCTCTACGTGAAGCAGAAGTTCGTCCTGCAGAACCTGATCGGCCTGCTGGTGGAGGTCGTGAAGATCGCGCTGCTGTTCGCGCTGCTGTTTGGCGTCAGCACGCGTGTTCTGTGGGTAGTCGTTGCGGAGGTCATCGCCCAGACTCTGTCCTCTGCGATCATGGTCACCGTTTCCCTGCGGTGCGTTCCGGCCATGCGGTTCTCCATCGGCCATATCGACTGGAGCATCGCGCGGCAGATCATGGGATTCGGAGGCTGGAGTCTTGTCATCAACACCGCATCATCCACCCAGAGGATACTGGATCCGTTGTTTCTGAACAAGCTGGCGGCGTTGGGTGACCTGACATCGTACCACATTGCGACGATGCCGGCACGACACATCCAGGCGTTCGTCGACGTGGCGACCGCACCGCTGTTGCCGCAGTTGGTAACCATGCATGCCACGGGACGCCATGACCAGATGCGCCGTCTGTACCTGCGTGGCGGTCGCCTGGCTCTGTGGGTGGTCCTGTGTATTACCCTGCCGGCGATTGTGTACTGCCGGGAACTGATCACGCTCTACCTGGGCCCCGAGTACATCGAGACGGCGTTCGTCATGGTGCTTTCTCTGTTGACGGTGACGTGGGGGTTTTCCAACTGGATGCTGCCTCATTTGTGTCATGCGAAGGACCGGATGCGCCCGATCGCGCTGCGTTTCGCGGCCATGCAAGCGGTCCGTCTCGGCCTGGTCCTCCTATTCGTGGGGTGGCAGGGCATGGGGGCTCTGGGATTGGGTGGAGCAGGGTTGATTGCGGCGGCAGCGAGTGGCGCCGTCAATCTGCCTTTGAGCTGGCGCCTGGTGGATGTGGCGCCCGGGCAATGGTTCAAGGATGTGCTGGTCAAAGGGTCGATTCCCGGGGTCGCGGCACTCCTGGTTTGGGTGGGTCTCGAGTTACAGGGCCCTCCCGCGACATGGACGGCGCTGGGTCTGTATGTTGGCGCGGGCCTGCTGGTCTATCTGGTGGTGCTGGTGTTCTACTCGTTTGATGCGTATGACCGAGCGCAGGTCCAGACGATCATCAGCCGCATCGCGCGCGGCCTCCGCACGTGCCAACCCAGGTCTTCCCCTTTCTCTGTGGTCTCAAGCGGAGCGGACGTCGACAGGAGGTGACATTGATGCAGGTGTCGCGGACACAAATTGAGGGTCTCTTGTTGATTCAGCCCGATGTGTATCGGGATCAGAGAGGATACTTCTTCGAACAGTACCGTCGGGACAGGTATGAACAGATCGGTCTGCCCGCGGAGTTTGTTCAGGACAACTGCTCCTGCTCGCGGCAGGGGACCGTGCGCGGTCTGCACTACCAGATCGGTGCCAGCGCCCAGGGCAAGCTGACCACGGTGCTCTACGGAAGGGTCCTGGATGTGGCGGTGGATGTCCGCTTCGGGTCTCCCACCTTCGGCGAGCACGTGGCCGTCGAGTTGAGCAATGAGAATTGCCTCCAGTTCTGGATCCCCCCGGGTTTCGCACATGGCTTTTCGGTGCTCTCGGAGGTGGCGGTGTTTTCCTACAAGTGTACCTCGCTCTACTCGAAAGAAGACGAACGGTCGGTTCTCTTCAGCGATCCGGACCTGGGGATCGACTGGAAAGTGACCAACCCCATCGTTTCGGCGAAAGACCTGGCGGCGCCGCGTCTGCGTTCGATCGAGAGAGATTATGTTTATTCGCGGTGAGGGTTCCGTGGGATCGTCGTCGTTCGATGGTGAGTACGGTCCGTCACACCGTTTGGGGAAGGGGGGTACAGGCGTGAACCCGAACGCATCCACAGACCCGCGATCCGCTCCGCGTGGTACGTACATGGCGAACGAACCTGCCATTGCTACGACCTTCGCTGTCATGCCCGGCAGAGACGAAGAGAGACATCCGGACGATGTCGGGCCTTCGTCCGAGCGGCGAATGCAGCCGGAGGGGCGCCAGCGAGGCGAAAGAGGGCTTCGTGGATCAGCCAAGGGAATCGACGAGTGTATCCCCTGGCCTCTGCGCGGGGCTCTTCGGCCGTTGGTCTACTGCTATACGCTGTTCAATGAGGTTCGGCCGCGGTTCTACGTGGCCGAGAGTCGGCACGACGCAGACGGAGCGGTCGGTACGGTGCTCTGCGCCGCCCAGGGCCGCGACAGAAGATACCTGCTCGGCCAGTTTCTGGGCGCCGGCTACCGGGAACGCTGCATCGGTCGAAGGTGGCTGTGGGACATTCCAAAGGTGGTGACGCGGGAGGGACGCGGCTGCGGCATGGTTGTCGTCAAGACGCTGGGCCGGTTTCGACGGCTGCTGAAACCAGAACAGTGGTTCTATGTCCCCGGATGGGTCACGGGGGATGTCCCTGTTCCGCTCGATCCTGCTGTCCTGTCGGCGGAAACCGTCCGGTCGGATCTTCGGAGGATTCAGAAGAACGGGTTGCGCTTCCGTGTGACACAGGATGTCGAGCAGTTGAAGGACTTCTACGATCACATGTACGTACCGTATGTATCGCAGACCCACGGCAGCAGCGCGGTAATCATGCCCTATGAGTCGATGAGGGCGGCTGTCCGGGACTGCGAGCTTGTCCTGGTGATGCAGGCGGACGATCCGATCGCGGGAATGCTGATTTCCTATTCGCAAGCGGTGCCTCGATTGTGGACTCTGGGAGTGCGAGATGCCAATCGAGACTTCGTTCGCGACGGAGCCATCGGCGCGTTATATCACTTCTCGCTCCAGCGTCTTCAGGAGAAGGGATATGCCAAAGCGAGTCTCGGCCTGTCGCGTCCGTTCCTTCAGGATGGGGTCCTGCGCTACAAGAAGAAGCTGGGGATGAGGCTTTCGCGTACTGGCCGGGAGTGGTTCGCTATCCGAATCCTGGAGGACTCCAAGGCGACGAGGGCATTGCTGGAGAAGACTCCCCTGATCGTCGAGCGGGACGGTCGGTTGTATGGGCTTGTCTGTCTTGACGGGAGTGTCGAGCGGTTCTCCGACGAGGATTGGGAACGGATGGACCGGCAGTTTTTCATGGAAGGACTGTCGGGGCTTCAAATCGTCCCGTTCGGGGGATCGGGCCATGATGTGACTGTGCCAGCCCATCTGGCCGGGAGAATCAGTGTGTGCTCAGCGCCGGAGTTTTTTCGGTCAGGACATCCATGAGCGATTTTCTGATTCGAATCGGACACGACTGTGATTCCGGATGTCTGCTCGATCTGCTCAAGCAGCCGTACGGCAGCAGCGCGCCACGGGGACAGGGTTTTGACTTTGCCTGGGGTAGCGTGGCGGTGCTCGAGGATCGGCTTGCCTCCAACGCGAATATGATCCGGGTGCGCGACGGGGTGTTCGCCTGGGTGGGGGAACTCGTGGGAGGAATGTCCGAGACGGTGCGGACTGGTCTGGTTTCGCGGTTGTCCCGGTTGCAGCACTCTGCACGAGAAGAAGGTGACGCTCTTGAAAACGATCCGGTATTCGAACGGCTCAACGGGGCCTTTGCCATTTTGTATGCGGATGAAAGCGGGTTCAGCCTTGTGACGGATCCGCTGGGCGCGACGCAGGTGTTCTGGGGCAAGGGACCCGACGGGCGGGTGGTCTCGGCCGGTACGCATGCCGACCTCGTCGCGGTAGCGGCCGGTGTTTCGGATGAGGTGGATCCTGTTTCGCTCGGCCAGTTCCTGCGGCATGGGTATTGCGACTTTCCGGGTACGATGTATAAGAATCTTGTCGAAGGCCCTCCCGGCGCCGTCCATGGGGTGGGCAGGGCAAGAGACGCGGCGCAGCCGAAATACTGGTCCTACTGGCGGCCTCCTGCCGAGGTGCGGACGGGTTACAACGAAGCCGATTTGGCCGAGGCGCTGCGGGAGGCATTTCTTGTCGCGGTGGCGGAACGGTGTGGGCGCGAACGGACCGGTGTGGCCCTGAGTGGGGGTCTGGATTCTCGGCTGGTAATCGCCGCCGTCCCCCGCGACCAGGCCGGCATTGCATTCACGTTGTGCGACTGGCTCAATCGGGAAGCGAGAACTGCACGGTCCGCGGCCGCGGCCTATGATCGGCCCTGGTTCCCGTTGGTCCGCCAGAAAGACTATCTTGCGGATCACCTTGTGGAGGTGGTCCGGCTCGTGGGGTGTGAGTGTGAGTTCGTGCACGCGCATCTGTATGGTTTTGCGGATACCATCACAAAGGAAGTGGATGCCCTGTTGACCGGGGACATGCTCGACACGCTTCTCCGGGCGTACACCGCCAAGGATTTCCGTTGTCGACAGCGGCTGGGTGGACTCCTCCCAAACCGCTATGAAAGGGTTCCTTTCGACGGCCTGCATGTGCCGCCGGATTTCTGGGACGGGCACGTTCCGCAGAGTGTGCGGGAGGGCATGGCGGAGCGGCGGAAGGCGTTCTATGACCGCCACGTCGACCCACGCCGGGGCAGTGTGGCCGAATCGCTCAAGGTCTATCCTTTCCGGCAGTGGGTGGAGGTCGCCACCTGGGCGGCGCAGAGAAGACGCCTGCCTATGCGTCTGGTGGGGGCCGATCGGCGATTGCTTGATTTTGCCTTCACCTGTCCTGTGGAGCTCAAGCTCGGTGACAGAGTCTTTCTGAAAGTGGCGCGAGAAGTCATGGGGCCGGGTTTGCGAATTCCTTCCGCCAACGACGGTGTTCGGCCCTGCAGCGGACATGTCTGGCGTCTAACGCAGCGGGCGATCCGAAAATCCCAGAACCGCGTCGCCGGTCTCATGGAGCGCCTTGGCTGGAAGGCACCCATCCAACACTCCTGGCACGACTATCCGACCTACTGGCGAGAGAGCGAGGGGCTCGCCAGGCTGCGGAACGAGTACGGGCCGCATCTCAACGACCTGGATGGCATGCTGTTCAACGGCCGCGGTCAGGCTCTCCTGAACGATAAGGAACTGTCCTGGGAGTACGGGCTTCGCCTTCTGCAGTTGGCTGTGTGGAAGGGGCTGGTGAAGGAATACCGAATGGCCTCGGTCCAGCGTCAAACCACGCGGACCTCCGTTGGGTGCGGACCGCGACAGTCTCGCTCGGGGCAAGGATGTGGATGTCCGGCCGACAGATCGAGCCGGATGTCTGCTCTGTCGGTAGAAGAGACGACAGAGGGGCCGTCTTCGCCGTGCCCGATGCTCGAATCGTCGGTGTCCACCGTGCTACCCCGGCTTGAGGCTCAGAACAAGCCGGCCGGCACGCAGGACGCGCGGAAGCTGTCGGTTGCCTTCGTTCCCTACTGGGGTGCCGGGAATCCATATCAGGACGCCCTGACGCGGCACTTGTCTGCTCTCGGAGTGGAGATGCAGAAGGGGCATTCTCTGAAGGATTTGTTTCGCTGCGGTGTCCTCCTCAACACCCGGCCGGACATCGTCCATTTGCACTGGCTTCCGGAATTCGGATGGCGGGACTGGCGTTTTCTGCGGGCTCTGGCATTTGCATCGCGCCTCGCTCTGTTGCGGCTAAGGGGCATCCCGTTGGTCTGGACCGTCCACAACCTGCGTCCGCATGAGTCGCGTCATCCGAGAATGGACTGGCTTCTGGCCCGGACGGTGGCTGCCCTGTCGAATGGCTTGATCGTCCACGGCCCGAACGCCCGACAACAGGCGATCGATACGTGGCGGTTGCGGGATCCAGGGCGTTTCGTCGTGATCCCACACCCCGGCTACATCGACGACTATCCTAACCACATCGATCGCGCGACCGCCCGCGCGCGATTGGGTCTTGCGGATTCGCGGGTGGTGTTTCTGTTTCTTGGCGCGGTGCGGCCGTACAAAGGCGTGCCGGAACTGATCGAGGCCTTTCGGCAGCTTGCCTCGGATCGTGCCGTCCTGGTCATTGCCGGGCAACCGTTGAACGATGAGTTTCGGCGGAAGATCGAGACTGCGGGCGCGGGCCTGGACAACATGCGTTTCTACCCCGGTTTTGTGCCGGACGATGAGGTTCAGGTGTATATGAATGCGGCGGACGCCGTAGTCCTGCCGTATCGGTGTCTTCTATCGTCCGGCGCTGCGCTGCTGGCAATGTCATTCGGCAAGCCCTGCATCGGCCCGGCGAGGGGATGTCTGACCGACGTTTTGGATGATTCCGGTGCCTTCCTGTACGACCCTGGGCGTAAGACGGGGCTCCTGGAAAGCATGCAGTGTGTCCTGGAGAAGGCCGACACGTTACCCGCCATGGGCGCGCACAATCGCCGGAAGGCATCACAATGGACATGGGCCAAGGCCGCCGCCGCCACCAGGGCACTGTACGATTCGTGTCTGTCGGGCGCCGGATCGCCCGACTTCAACACCGCGCGTCGGGGGAGAGTGTTGCCGTCATGACAATCGACTTGGTGTTCATTACTTATCAGCGGCTGGAATACACGAAAGTAGCACTGGCGTCCGTTCTGGCCGATCCAACGGAGGAGTTCTCTCTGACAATTTGGGACAATGCCTCAACGGACGGGACCGTAGAGTACCTCCGCAATGAGGTGAGCGACCCTCGCATCGCCGACATTGTCTTCTCCAGAGAGAATATCGGTCAAACCGCCGCTGTGAACAAGGTCTGGGGAGCCTCGCGAGCAGATCTGCTCGGCAAGCTGGACAACGACTGCATTCTCACGCCGGGATGGACGCGCACACTGGCGCAGGCCCATCAGGATATCGAGAAGCTGGGGGTGGTCGCCTGCTGGCACTTCTTCCCGGACGACTTCGACTACGAGCGCGCCAAGCATAAGATTGAAACGTTCGGACGCCATCAAATCTTCCGGCATCCGTGGACCTGCGGGACCGGATTGTTGATCAAACGGAGCGACTTCCAGGAATTCGGGCCGATCCGGGAGAAGGCCACCACACAATACTGGCTGAACATGGCAAGGGCCGGTCGGATCAACGGGTTTTACTATCCGCTGATCTACCAGGAACACATGGACGATCCGAAGAGTTCGCATTGCCGCATCCGGACGCAGAACGACTTGCGGAAGGCGGCCCACATAACGGCCAGCCTTCAGACATTCCGCTTTCGCAGTGTCAACCAGATCACGGGCTGGTGCGACGAGATTCTGCGAAACCTTCTGGATGACCCCTATGACCCGGAGTACTACCTGGGGTGGCGGGCCAAGGTCAGGCGGATGAAGCAGAGGCTAAGCAAAGCGTGTTTTCCCGGGGCCTGAGGACTTCATCGCCTCGATGTGCTGTGAACCGTCTTCCTCGTGCGGCGCCAAGGGTCTTCGAGTCCGTACG